>Ga0154443_1213_pt1 | contig 12933 bp, 12 predicted proteins | sample RifGroC2_FD_105636 | JGI IMG/M metagenome (GOLD analysis project Ga0154443, IMG submission 105636) | Nitrospirae bacterium GWC2_56_14
CTTTTTTGTAAATCAAATATAAAAATAAGGCTTTACATGTGCTGTTTATTGAAACTATGGCGTCCCCTGGCTGTCAACGACGGGCAGGTTCGTTGTATGAAAACGCGGACCACCATGAGGCTGCATTGATTTCCTCCAAACAGGGTGCCAGGTACTGCATGCACGGACAATCTGGAATTTCTCCTTGCTTAATAAAAAAACACATGCTATAAACGCTCCATGTCAACCAACCCGACGCGTGAAGAACAGATCGTCACGGAATTACCCACCTCCGGCCGCGGGCATGACTTCGCCTACCGCACAGGCCTGGTTCTGCAGGTCCTCGGCTCTGCGATCCTGGCCGTGCTCTATCCGCTTGAGAGCCCATTCTACACCGTCGGGATCATGCTGTTCGAGGCGGGGACGCTGGTGTCCGGCATCTTCCTCATCGTCTGGAAGTCCGTGGTGAAAAAGTTCATCCTCGGGTCTATCCTGACGGGGATCGCGCTGCAGGTCGCCGGATTCTACGTGCAGGAGCAGCACGCGGGACTCATGCTCATCGCGGGCCTCGGGCTGGTATGCGCCGGGGCTGCAGGCATGGCAGGGAAGGAAGCGTACTGTTTCGGTTACCGTGAAGGCTGGCTGCTCATGGTGCTGGCGTTCCCGTTCCTGGTCCTTGTCAATCTCCTCGGCAAGGAGAACCCTGTGCTTAATTCCATCGGGTTTTCTGTCCTCTTTCTGCTGTTGCTCTCGCTGGTCGGGAAAAAACTGAGGGAAGAAGTACGAGGACAGAAGTAAGAAGACAGATAAAATAAAGACCAAAGCCACATGCGAAAACATAACTTCAGAAACCTGAAAATATATCAGCGGGCTATTGCGTTTGCGGTGGAAATTTACCAGACTACCAAGAGCTTTCCCAAGGAAGAAAGCTACGGCTTAACCAGTCAGGTACGACGAGCGGCAACGTCAATACCCCTAAATATTGCGGAAGGGAGCGGAAACACTTCTGAGAAAGAGTTCAAACGATTTTTGGAAATAGCTTTACGGTCAGACTACGAGGTATTGGCCTGCTTGGAAATATCTTTAAAACTGGATTATTGCAACCAGGTAGATTTCGACAGATTAAGCACGGAAGCAGATGAAATAGCATCTATGATTGCCGGATTCTCCAAAAGCCTGTAGTCTTACCTCTTACTTCTCTCTTCTTACTTCTGCTACTTAAACTCCTCTTTCTTCAGCCCGTAGCGCGCCATCTTATCATGAAAGTTCTTAATGTTCATGCCCGCATGGCGTGATGCTTTGCTCATGTTGCCCTGGTACATGCTGAGGACCCTGGTGAGATATTCCTTTTCAAACCGCTCGACCACATCGGCTTTCATTGTTCTGAACTGCTGCAGGTGGCCGCTGATCCGGAAATCCTGGACAGGCTTGCCGTCAGCGCCTGCAAGCTCCAGGTCCATGCGCTGGATAGCATCGCTCTTTTCCATGATCACCGCCCGCTCGATGATATTCTCCAGCTCCCGCACATTGCCCGGATAGGAGTAATGCATCATGGCATCAAAGGCCTGCGGCGTTATCGACTTGATCAGCTTCTGGTTCTTTTCGCAGTATTTTTTGAGAAAATGGACCGCCAGCAGCGGTATGTCGTCTATCCGTTCGCGGAGCGGGGGAAGCTTGAGCGGCACGACGTTGAGCCGGTAGAAGAGGTCCTCCCTGAACTGTCGCTCGCTCATGGCGCGCTGCAGGTCCTTATGGGTCGCCGCAATGAGGCGGACGTCGACCTTTATCGTCTGGTTGCCGCCGACGCGCTCCACCTCGCGTTCCTGAAGGACCCGAAGCAGTTTGAGCTGCACCGGCATCGTCATCTCGCCGATCTCATCGAGAAATACGGTTCCGCCGTCGGCCATTTCGAAGCGTCCGATGCGCTGCCGTATGGCCCCGGTGAAGGCCCCTTTCTCGTGGCCAAAAAGCTCGCTCTCCAGCAGCGTCTCCGGCAGGGCTGAACAGCTCACGACGACGAAGGGTCGGTCCTTTCGGCGGCTGTTATAATGAATGGCCCGCGCGATGAGCTCCTTGCCCGTGCCGCTTTCGCCGTTGATCAGGACCGTGGCATCGGTCTCGGCCACCGTTCGGATGATCTGAAAGATGTCCTGCATCTGCGGCGTCCGGCCCAGAATGTTGCCGAACTGGTAGCGCTCTTCCACTTCATGACGCAGGCTCTCCACTTCGCGCGAGAGCCGGCGGTGCTCCACCGCGTTTTTTACCTGCAGGCTCAGGTCTTCGAACTGGACCGGCTTGGTCAGAAAGCTGTAGGCCCCGTCCTTCATCGCTTTGACCGCCATCTCGATGGTCCCGTAGGCAGTAACGAGGATCACCGGAATATCAGGCTGCCCTTCCGCTTTGACCTGTCTGCTCCGCAGCAGCTCGAGGAATTCCATCCCGGTGAATTTCGGCATCTGATGGTCCACAATGACGGCATCGTAGTCCCTGCCCTCCATCTTTTTCAGCGCTTCGACGCCGTCTCCGGCGGTGTCCACCTCATACCCCTCGCGCCTGAGGTTTGCCGTCATCACCAGCAGGATATCCGGCTCGTCGTCAACTATGAGAAGAACTCCCTTCATCGCGCTCCAATCCTTGTATGTCTCAGGTTCTGCAAACTGGTACGTAAACCTACCACCCCCAACCCCTCCGTATCAAGGAGGGGAGACAATCAAATCCCCCTCCTATTTTAGGAGGGGTTAGGGGTGGTAGACCACGGCTCCGGCCGAGACCGGCAGCCGCACGACCACACGGGTGCCGCCCGCTTCCGGCTGTTGGACCAGGATCTCACCGCCATGGTTCTTCAGCACACGCTGCACAATGGTCAGGCCGAGCCCGGTCCCCTTGATCTTCGTTGTATAGAACGACTGGAAGATACGGTCCCGGTCCTCCGCCGGGATGCCCGGCCCGGTATCCTGGATGCTGATCTCGGCATGACCGCCCACCCCGATTGCCGTCCTCAGCCGGAGGGCTCCCCCTTCGGGCATTGCCTCCACGGCGTTTCTGAGCAGATTATGCAGGACCTGTTCGATCTGAAGTTCATCGGCCTCGATGAGCGGCATGGTCGGGGACAGATCATGAACGACCGATATGTGCTGGTCCTTCAACTGTTCGCAAAGCGCATCCAGGGCCTGGTCGAACACTGCGTTTATATTCATGGTGGTGAGGCGGGTGCGCAATGGTTTGGAAACATAGAGGAGGTCGGAAGCCACCTGGTTTACCCTGACGGCTTGGCGCTTGATCAAGCTGACGAACTTCTGGAGTGTTTCATCGCCTGCATACTCTTCGGCAAGAAAATGTGCCGCCCCGGTGATCGCATTCAACGGGTTGCGAACCTCGTGTGCAACGCGGGCCGCCATTTCTCCCAGTTCCGCCAGCCGGCGTGCATGCTCAAGACGATCGGCAAGGCGCATTTTCTCGGATACGTCTTTGATATATTCGACCACCTGGACCACGCGATTGCCCCGGTCCAGGAGCGGAAAGGTGTTGATCTCAATGTATCGGTCCCGTTCGTCGCTGCCGTTCACGTCGCGCGTAAAAGCCAGCCGTTTGGTGGTCGAAGCCGGTTGTCCGGTCAAGAACGTCTCTTCCGCGGGACAGTCGGTACAGATCTTCAAATCAAAAGCGCACGCAGCATAACAGTGGTCACCCAGTTTGATGGTGCGGGAAAGCAGCGAGGTCATTGACTTGTTCACGGCAGTTACCCGATATTCACTGTCCACGACCTGGATGCCGTCCGTAATGCCGTCGAATACCGCCAGGAGCTTTTTTCGCGCGTCAGAGACCTGGTCCTCCATCTCTTTTTTTCGCGTGATGTCCTCGCACACAATGACGACACCGTTGCCCACGGACCATGCCATCCTGCCCAGCGGATAGACGCTGTAGCTGATGACCCTGCGCGGGCCGTGTTTGGGATAGAAATCATATTCGAGCTCCAGCGCGGCCCCGGCAGCCCAAACCGCATCGGTCAAACGCTCCCACAGCGCCCGCATGGCCTGGTCCTCGAAAGTACTGATCCTGCCTACCTCGCCAAAGGGTCTGCCGACGACCTGGGCACGGTGCAGAGAAAAGAGCGACTCTGCAGCTGCGTTGAACACCCTGATCCTGCCCTCCCCGTCAAGCGATATCACGCCGGCAGTCACACTATCGAGCAGGCTGGCCAGGTGGATCAGAATGTCATGGTCGGGAAGCACGGGAAGGGTGTCGGTGCTCACCGGAGGGGGAAGCACGCTTCGGTCTGCGATATGCGTGCGCAACGTCCGCAGGACCGTGGCTGCGGAACCGAGGATGGTCCTAAGGAGTGACATGCTTCTCTTCTTTGCCGGAACCGGAGGAATACTGGTGGAAGGTATGCTTTCCGAGCTTCAGCAATCCCTTTTCAATAAGGCGGCGGGCGGCTTCTGACACCTTTGGATCGAACTGTTTTCCTGCTTCCCGCTCCAGTTCGGCAACCACCTCTTCGGAGGAGATCATGCCGCGATAGGGACGCTCCGACAACATGGCATCCATCGTATCCGAGACGTTCAGCACCCGCGCCGCAAGCGTGATCTGCTCTCCAGCCAATCCCCGCGGATAGCCCGTGCCGTCGTAGCGTTCGTGGTGCTGGTAGATAGCATCGATAATGGCCGGAGCAAAACCGATGGGTTCAAGGATCCTGATCCCGTGCGCCGGATGATCTTTCATAATATCGAATTCCTCCCGGCTCAAGCGGTCCGGTTTGCTGATGATGCGCTCACTGATGCCGATCTTGCCCACATCGTGCAGGATGGAGGAAATATGGATCTCCTCGAGCTGGGTGGGGCTCATGCCCATATCGCGTCCTATGGCAACGGAATATTTGGCGACATTCGTCGAATGCCACCGGGTATAGGGGTCTTTCGCCTCCACGGCGGCCACCAGCGCCTGAACTGTTCGAAAGTAGTTCTCGCGGAGGTTCTCATAAAGGCTGGCGTTTTCCATGGCGGTGACCACCTGGCTCGACAGGATCAGAAGCACCTGAAGGTCGCTGGTCGTAAAAGGCGGATCGGCAAACTTGCTCACATTGAGCACGCCGAACATCTTGTCCCTGCCGATAAGCGGTACCGACATGGACGAGATCGGCATATTGTCGAGGTTGAGCGCCTCCATGACCTCCTGGTCTGCATGTCGGCCCCGCGATATGATCAGCGGTTTTCGATTTTTAAGGACGAGTCCCGAGATGCCCTCGCCGGTCTTGCGCCGGGTTTTCAAGGCCGTCTCCATCGGTAACCCGTGTGAAGCGCGGATCACCAGGTTGTCGCTCTTCTCATCGAGCAGCATGAGCGAAACACGCTCTACCGAGAATTCCTGCACCAGGACCTCGGTGATGATCTTGAACAGATGAGCAAGGTCGATCTCGGTTACGAGCAGCTTGCTGATCTCAAACAGGGGGATCAGCGCCTTGAGCCTGATATTTTCTTTCTGGAGCCTGCTGCGGTTCATGGAACGCTCGACCGTGCTGAGAAGTTCCTCCTGGGTGAACGGTTTCAGCACAAAACCGTCAACGCCGCTCATGAGGGATTCTATTGCGGTATCGAGCGTGCCATGTCCCGTAATAAAGATGGTGACAATATCACGGTTCAGCCCCTTGACCTGTTCAAAAAGTTCCAACCCGTCCATCCCCGGCATCTTGATGTCGGTAATGAGAAGATCCGTCATGTTCCGGTTCAGTTCCTCGAAGGCGGCCTTGCCGTTCGGTGCTGTCGTCACCTGGTAGCCCTCTGTTGAAAGGATGTGATAGCACAGGTCACGAATCATTTCCTCATCATCAACTACCAGTATTTTTTCACCGGCCATGCTGGTCCCCCATCGCGCTCATCTCGCCTGACTCTTTAGCGCCAACCATCGCCCTAGACATCCAGGACGGGAATGATCACTTTAAAAATGGATCCTTTGTCAACAGTACTCTCAACTTCGATCCGCCCACCATGGTTCTGCATGATCATATAACTGATCGACAGGCCCAGCCCGGTACTCCCGCCATCCGGCCTGGCGGAAAAGAACGGATCGAATATTTTATCGAGATGTTCTTCAGGGATCCCATGGCCGGTATCGGAAAACTCCACGATGACGGATTGACGACCCGCGCTATCCCGTTCCGCCCGGCACTGGATATCGAGACTGCCTCCTTTAGGCATGGCAAAACATGCGTTGTTGATGAGATTGACAAATACCTGCCGGATCTCATCAACGTCGATTGCTACCTGCGGAAGAATGCCGCTGCAGGAGGTGGTGATAGCAACATTGTTTAATTTTGCCTGTCCCTTGACGAGCGGTATCGTATCCTGGACGACCATGCTCATATCGGCCTTCACCAGCCGCGGCGGTTTTCTCCGTGAAAAGTCCAGGAGGTTCTTCAGGATCTCCCGGGCGCGAAGCGTCTCCCGTTCCACGGTCTTCAAATACTCTTTTTTATCAGCAGGAATATCGTCGGCCTTGAGCAGGAGACCCGTATATCCCAGGACGCCGGTCAGCGGGTTGTTTACCTCATAAGCGATATTCGTCGCCAGTTCGCCGATGGCCGCCAATTTTGAGCTCTGCATCAGCTGGCGTTGCGATACGTGGAGATTGTGCGTCATCGTGTTGAACGCTTCTCCCAGTTCAGTAAACTCGCTCCCCGGGGCATCCGTGATCTCGATCCGGTGTTGAAGCTCTCCGCGGGCGATCCGCCGGGTCGCTTCAAGGAGCTGTTGGAGCCTCCGGTCCAGACCCTTTATCAGCGTATAAGCAATGATGAACGCAAGCGCGAGGCCCAGCAGGAGGGTGACCGACAGCACCCAGCGTACCTCACGGATCGTGGTCATGGTTTCCTGTGTTTTCTGCTGAAGCCGGACATTGGCAGTGAATGCCATGCCCTGGGTCATGGTAATAAGCTCTTGTCCGAGGTCCTGCGCGCGGCGTTCCAACCCGGCGATCCGCGACGGATTCGCCGATGCGGTAATGAGGTGGCTGATTGCGCTCTTGTAATCGTTCGCCATATCCCGCATCAACACCAGCCCCTGGGTAAGCTCCGGAGAATGGTGGCAACCCACACAGGAGTCCATGGTCCGGTCCATCTCCTGCACCTGGCTGATGAGCACATCGATGTCATCGCTATCTCTGATCCTGCTGCGGAAGATGTGCGACTGCACTTGCTGAATGCGAATGATCAGGTCCTCGCGGAGGATCTCGACCTGATGGAGCAGAACCAGACGGTCCATCCTGTCGGTGGTCTTGGTAATATAGAGCACCGCAATGATGCTCCCTGCCAAAAAAATGATCAAGAGCAAACCAAAACCCAGTAAAATTCTTTTTTTCATGGATTATCCCGTTACTTGCTGGTAAAGCGATATGCTATCCGTTCGATCGCCGCCGGTGTCTTAATGGATATGCTGCAGCGAGATTCATCTGAAGTCTCGATGAAACCCCGCGAGACGAACGTCTTGAGTGCAGAAGCCCCTTCGCTATCCTTCCCCCGGTCGATTTACCACGGGGAGCGGCATCAGGACCAGCAACGCACCGCATGACAAGCCATATCGCATCATGTTGTCGTCTCCCCTCTCCGGCGGTCAGCCTCGTCCTTGAATGGCATTTTCTGATGGAGCGGAAGGGTCACTCGAAAAACAGTGCCCTGCCCTACCTGGCTTGCAGCTTCGATCTTGCCGCCATGATTCTGGATAATACGATAGCTGATCGAAAGACCGAGGCCGGTACCATCACCATTCTCCTTGGTGGAAAAAAAGGGCTCAAATATCTTGTCCAAATTTTCCGGCGCTATACCTACACCGGTATCACCAAACTCAACAACAGCCTGATGGTCCCTGACCGTGCTCAGCCGGACGCGAAACTCGCCGCCAGATGGCATGGCCTGTAGTGCATTTTGCGCTATATTTATAAAAACCTGTTTGATCTCATCATGGTCCATATAGACAATAACCGGAATGGCGGGGTACTCCTCAATAACCCGAACAGCGGAAGACTCCGCCATGCCCTGCACAAGTGCAACCGTTTCCTTTATCGGCAGAAGCAGGTCGGCAGGTTGCATCCAGGAAGGCTTCTGCCGGGAAAAATCCAGAAGGTTTCTGATGATCTTTCTCACCCGCAGCGTTTCCTGCTCCATCATGCCGAGCATCCGTCTTGGGGAATCGGCCAGGTCAACCGTTTTGAGAAGATAGGTCGTATAGCCGAGCACGCTCGTCAACGGGTTATTGATCTCATGGGCGATGTTCGCGGCAAGCTCTCCGATCGCAGCCATCTTCGACGAATGAACCAGTTGCTGCTGCGCGCTTTTCAGCTCCAGCATTTTTTCCCGAAGGTCGGTATACAGCGAAGCGTTCTGCAGTGCCGCCCCGGCAAGGTTTCCAAAGACGGTAAAGAGACGCAGATCGTGTTTATCAAAGCCGGTGCCGCCCTTTTTATTGATGACCGTAAGCATGCCGGTCAAGGTATTGGATGACCAGAGCGGCACCGTCATGAGGGTCTTGACACCGAGCGCTTTCATGTGCTCGCCGTCTAGTCTGAAATCAGCCTGTGCATCCGGAATAAGGAGCGGCGTGCCATAACAGGCGAGCCAGTTATAGACACCCCCTGCTTCGAGCGGAAGTTCCTGCTCCCTGAGCAGCTGTTTTTTGCTTCCATGCACACCCAGATACTGCAGCGTAAAGTTTTTGCCGTTTATTACAGAGACTGCCGTCGTATCGGACCGGACAAGATCTTCGGCACGCGCAGCGATCTTAGCCACGAGTGTCTCGATTTCAAGGCTTTCCATCAGATCGAGCCCGGCAGTATGGAGGATGAACAGGTCTCTGTTCCAGTTGGACAAACTTGCTTCCCGCTGCTTCAGTGTCAGCGCCATCTGGTTAAAGGCATGGCCAAGTTTGCTGATCTCATCCTTGCCTTCGACCGGGAACGGCGTTTCCCAGTTTTGCTGGCTCAGCCTGTCTGCGGCATCACTGAGTTTGCGTATCGGTTTCGTGATGCCGATGGTGATGATCTGACTGAACGCCATTCCCACCAGGAGAATGCCGATGAGCGCAACAGACCCTTTTTTCACCAATCCGGTAAATTTTTTTGCATACCGCTGGCTGGATACGCCGACGCGGACATAACCAACTCGATCCTCTCCAGCCATAACAGAAATGGTCAGGTCATAGACGCCCGCCTGATTAAAGAAAAAAACAGGCTCCGTCGCTCTCATCATAGCGGGACTCAGGATGACATGGTCAATCGTCAATTTGTCGCCTGTCGGCAAACTGTAAAAATACGAATCGGTGTTAAAGAATGCTGCCGTGGCCGTGCTTCCGATAATGAGCTTCCCGTCGCGCCGATATATCATGGCATAGAGAATATCGCTTCCCGGGTGAGCATCGTCCGCCGCCACAAAAAGCGGTGTCAATTTTTTGTAGATCTCATGACGGTTATCGGTAATAATATCATCCACCGTCATCGATGAGAGCTCTCGGGCGACATACAGGGCCCGGCCGCGAATTTCCGCATCGAGCATTGCGGTCCCTTCCCGATAGAAGAACAGGCCGACGAGGAAGGAAACGAGCAGTAATGCTACCGCCATAAAGAAGGATATCCTGCATCCAACTCCACCCCACCACCGCGCAGCGAGCTGACTCATGCGTGCAATAAACCGAGAGCGTATTTTTCTTTTGTTCGCCATATAAAATAGACTTTTGCTGTTGGATTTTAACATAAAGTTTCATGTAAACGCCATAGAAAAAGGCAAGGGATAAACTCCCTTGCCTTTCATGCCATCAAAAAATTATATGCGGCCGCAGCTGCACGGACGGCGCGCTACGCCTTGGTGCTTTCTGCGCCCTTCGTCCCCGGTGTTTCCGTTTTTTTACGCTCAATGAGCTCAATTACGGCCATGGGTGCTGCATCGCCAGGCCGGTTGCGGGTCAGGATAATTCTCGTATATCCCCCATTCCTGGTTGCATAACGAGGTGCAATATCGGCAAAAAGACCGCTTACGACGGCTTCGTTGTTAATAAAACTGAGCGCCTGCCGTCTCGCGTGAAGATCACCCCGCTTGCCTAAGGTAATCATCTTTTCTGCCAACGGCCGTAGCTCCTTGGCTTTTGCAACAGTAGTTTCAATTTTTTCATTCTTCAGCAACGCTGTCACAAGCATCCGGAGCAATGCTTTCCGATGCGAACTATCTCTTCCAAACTGCCTGCCTGTACATGCATGTCTCATTGCGGTATCCTTATTTCCAATAATAGATTTATTAACTCTCGCTCGGTTTTTCTGCCAGCAGACGCCGTGCCTCGGCTACGATCTTGTCGTCAACTTTGAGGCCCAGACCCAGACCCATATCCGCAAGAATTTCTTTGATCTCGTTCAACGATTTTCTGCCGAAATTCTTGGTTTTAAGCATCTCGCTTTCGGTTTTCTGAACCATCTCGGCGATCGTTTCAATACCGGCATTCTTGAGACAATTTGCAGCACGAACCGAAAGTTCAAGTTCATTCACGCTTCTCAACAGATTTTCGTTGAAGGAGGGAACCTTTTTAATTTCCTCTTCCGTGACCGGCGCATCATCTTCCTCTTCAGGAAGATGAATGAATATGGAAAGATGGTCCTTTAACAGTTTTGAAGCATGCGCAACGGCATCGTCAGGACGAATGCTTCCGTCGGTCCACACCTCGAGCACCAGTTTATCGTAATCGGTCTCCTGCCCTACCCGGGCGTTTTCCACTTTGAAATTAACTTTTCTGATCGGCGAAAAAATGGAATCGATCGGAATAACACCGATGGACTGGCCAGGCTCTTTATTCTTATCTGATGACACATATCCCCTGCCGCGCCGAGCCCGCATTTCAACTTCAATTTTTCCGCTCTTGTCAATCGTGGCAAGATGGAGTTCGGGGTTCAGGATCTCGACCTCTGCGTCGGCTTCGATATCCTTGGCAGTAACTTCGCCGGGACCTTTGGCCTTGAGGGCAAGCGTCTTCGGCTTGTCGGTGTGTAACTTCAACCGCACTTCCTTGAGGTTGAGGATGAGATCGGTTGTATCCTCCACTACGCCGGGAATGCTGGAGAATTCATGCTGAACGCCGCTGATCTTCAGGGAGGTGATTGCAGACCCTTCAAGAGACGACAAAAGCACTCTTCTAAGCGAATTACCCAGCGTTGTACCAAAACCACGCTCTAACGGTTCGGCAGTAAATTTACCATAGGTATCAGTGATCTTTTTAGGATCATACTGAAGTTTTTTAGGCATCTGGAAATCTTTAGCTTTCTTAAGCATGCTTCCTCCATAACGGAGTGAAAAAACTTTCTTTAGGACTGCAGTGGACTGCCATCTCTGTGATAGAAACCAGACCGCCACTGCGCCTTACCATATACAATTGAGCGGCGCTATTACTTCGAGTAGAGCTCGACAACAAGCTGTTCCTTGACCGTCGGGAGCGTACACTCATCGCGAGCCGGCAAAGACAAGACCTTGCCTCTGAATGCGGCCTTATCCATCTCCAGCCAGGTCGGGAATCCGCGTTTTTCAAGAGCCGCAAGGGTTTGCTGAATCTGTCCGATGCTTCTGCTCTTTTCACGTAACTCAATCACATCGCCCGCTTTCAGCAAGTACGAGGGGATATTGACCTTTTTACCGTTCACCAGCATGTGACCGTGTCGTACCAGCTGACGAGCTTCTTTTTTGGCTCCGGCGAAACCCATGCGCTGGACAACATTATCGAGCCTTCTTTCCAGGAGCTGAAGAAGGTTGTCGCCCGTGATGCCTTTCATCCGCTCGGCCTTTTCGAAATAGCCGCGGAACTGCCCCTCGAGAACGCCATAGACACGCTTGATCTTCTGTTTTTCCCTGAGCTGCAGGCTATACTCGGAATGTTTTATCCGCGCCTGGCCATGCTGCCCGGGGGGATAACTTCTCCGCGTGATCCCGCATTTATCTGTATAACAACGCTCAGCCTTCAGAAAGAGCTTGGTACCTTCCCGCCTGCAGAGTTTACAAACTGATCCAATATAGCGCGCCACGTGATTCCTCCTGTGTTAAACCCTTCTTCGTTTCGGCGGTCTGCATCCGTTATGCGGTATGGGCGTCACATCCTTGATTGCCACAATCTCCAGTCCTGCCGCCTGGATTGACCTGATTGCCGATTCCCGTCCGGTACCCGGGCCTTTGACGTAAACCTCTACCTGCCGCATACCATGTTCCATTGCTTTTTTGGCAGCAGTTTCCGCTGCGAGCTGAGATGCAAAGGGAGTGCTCTTCCTCGACCCTTTAAAACCTTTATTCCCTGCACTGGACCATGAAAGCACGTTACCTGACGTGTCCGTGATCGTCACGATCGTATTGTTGAACGATGCATGGATGTGGGCCACACCCATGGCCACATTTTTTCTTTCTTTGCCCTTCTTGGCCATCTATCCTCCTCAAGGCGTATCGGACTGGATGCAAAACCTGCATCGACAGTTCAAAACGCACTTCCTGCGCTACTTTTTCGCTAAAGACTTCTTCTTGCCTGACATCGCCGACCTCTTTGGACCCTTCCGGGTTCTTGCATTGGTCTTTGTCCGCTGTCCTCGTGCCGGCAACCCTTTGCGGTGCCTGAGACCGCGATAGCTGCCGATATCCATCAACCGCTTAATGTTCATCGTCACATCTCTGCGGAGATCGCCCTCCACAACATAGTCACGGTCGAGAATGGTACGGATCTTCAGAACATCGGATTCAGCAAGATCCCCGCTCTTCATGGTCGGCTCAATGCCAGCCTCAGCCAGAATCTTCTTTGCAGATGTCTTCCCGATTCCAAAGATATACGTTAGGGCAACTTCGATTTTTTTATCCTTGGGTAGATCTACTCCGGCAATTCGTGCCACATTTCCTCCTCAATCGCGATGCTCGCACGCACGCACCAGCCATATGGCAAGTACCGTACCGTCATCGTG
>Ga0154443_1206_pt1 | contig 12404 bp, 10 predicted proteins | sample RifGroC2_FD_105636 | JGI IMG/M metagenome (GOLD analysis project Ga0154443, IMG submission 105636) | Nitrospirae bacterium GWC2_56_14
CGACAACGAATGCCGTCGGGGCGTGGACGGCAATTCCGTACACGACGGCAGCCAGAAACGAAACGGTAAAAACGGCAGTGGCGCGGCGGCTTTCCGGGGAAGGAATGAATGCGACCTCTGCCTCTTCGGCATGATAGCGCTGGGTGTCGCGGGTGGCGCGCTGAATCCGCTGTACCATGAACCAGGTGACGACAAGGGTAATGGCGGCGACCGGGCCGCACACAAAAAGCAACATCGGCCCGTAGCCTATGTTGGTCAAACCGAGCAGGGTAATGACCGGAGGGGTGAACGGGCCGAGAATCAGCGCCTCCTCCCCTACCGCCTGGAAAATGACCCCCACAGTGCTGCGAGAGAGTCCGACGGCAGCGGCGACCGGCACGACAATGGGTGCGATGATGGCGTTCCCGCCTGCCATGGTCCCCAACAGTCCCACCATGACCAGGCAAGCGGCCATGATGCCGAGCATCGCCTTCCGCTCAGTGTCGACGCCGATTGTGTGAATGATGCGGTGAACGATGGTATGGGAAACGCCGGTAGCGGTGAGGACTTCCCCCAGGCCGCGCCCCAGCATGATGATAAGCCCCACGAGGGCGAGGAAGGAGCCCATCCCCTTGGCGAGGGCATCGGCAAAGGTGATAAGCGTCTGCTGGCTGAGAATGGCGCCTATGACGACGCACACGGCGGTAGCTGTCAGCACATCCACATTGCGGAACACCAGCACCAGGTACACCAGCAGCGGGGCAAGCCCCAGCACGCCCCACCACAGATCGGGAATCGATTCAATCATCAGGGTTGGTTACCTTTCATCGGCCACGCCGCACTACCCGGCCGGCTCTGATGCCGGTCAGCGAACCGTCCCGTATCACCGGCTTTCCCGCAATCAGCAGATGGCTGATTCCGGTCGAATACCGGTGCGGGTCAGCGTAATCGGCCCGGTCAGCAATTACCGAGGGATCGAAAAGCACGAGATCCGCAACGTTCCCTTCGCGTACGAACCCGCGGTCGGCAATCCCGAGCCGCGATGCTGGAAGGCCGGTCATCTTGTGAATGGCCGCCGGCAGATCCAGCACCCCCTGTTCCCGCACATACCGCCCCAGCACCCGCGGAAAGCAGCCATAGGAACGGGGATGGGTGGCATCACCTACCGCCTCGGCGGCGTTCAGCCCATGTCCGTCGGAACCAACCGCGATAGTGGGATCAGCCAGAATGGCGCGCACGTCTTCCTCGGCCATGGAAAAGAAGACTGCCGGAACCTCCGCCCGCTCCTCCGCCAGCAGCCTGATCACTGCTTCACCCGCCGGACACTCCCATGCAGCGGCGAGTGCCTCGATGGTCCGTCCGGCAAATTTGCGGTTCCCCTCGGAGCGGCAGGAACTGATCATGATGCCAGCGGCACCTTCCCGCTTCTCCATCTCGACCGTAATCTCGGCAACGAGCCGCTCTTTCAGCAGCGGGTCCGCAAGCCGGTTCAGGAGCGCCCTGACACCACCCGCATGTGCCCACTGGGGAACGACGGCAGTCAGCGACGTAGCCGAAGCGGCATAGGGATATTGATCGGCGCCTATGTCAGCCCCCCGTTGCCGTGCGGTGGCAAGCCTGTCCAGCGCGTCGCTCCCCTTGCCCCGGTTGTTCCGGCCAAGAGCCTTGAGGTGGGAAACCTGCATGCGGACACCGGCTGACAGTGCAATCTCCACTGCCTCGTCCAGCGCCTCCATCAGCCCGTCGCCTTCTCCCCGTATGTGGCTTGTGCAGAGCCCGCCATGCAGCGCAACGGTGGTCGCCAGCGACACCAGTTCGTCTCTTCCCGCGTAGCTTCCGGGAGGGTAAATCAGCCCGGTGGACATACCCCATGCGCCCTGGTCGAGGGCCGACGCAAGCTGCTGCTGCATGTGCGCCAGCTCCGACGGACTCGCAGTCCGGTCATCCAGCCCCATTGCCCCGATGCGGAGCGCCGCGTGCCCTACCAGAAGGGCCAGGTTGATGCCCGGGCGGAGAGCTTCCATATGTGCCACGTAGGAAGAAAGGTCCGTCCACGGGATAGGTCCCGGAGGAAGAGAATATTCGTGCACCGCCAGATACCCGGAAAGTTCCGTTTCCCGGCCCGGCAGGACCGGAAAGGCGCTCAGGCCGCAGTTGCCGCATACCTCCAGGGTCACCCCCTGAAACAGTTTGCTCTCGGCTCCGGGATATCGGAACAAAGAAAGGTCCGAGTGGCCGTGGATATCGATAAAGCCGGGAGCGAGTACCAGACCGTCTGCATCGACAACCTCGTCCGCCAGCCGGTCGATGCGCGGCGCGACTGCGGCAACAATGCCGCTTCCGATGCCGACGTCGGCCCGGAAGGGAGGCGCGCCTGAGCCGTCGATGACGATAACTCCGCGGAATATGTGTGAGAGGGATGTAGCCAATGATCGGGTCCTTCAGGAATTACTGCCGGTCTTTTCTGCTCAATAGTGCAGGTGGACCATGGAAAAGGCGGCCAAAGCCGCCTTTTGTTGTCCCTGTCGTTATTTCACATCCAGCAATTCGATGTCGAAAATGAGGGTGGCATTGGGAGGGACATCCCTCCCTGCGCCACGGGAGCCATAGGCAAGCTCGGGCGGACATACCAGCTGTGCCTTGCCGCCCACCTTCATCATCTGTACACCGAGAGTCCAGCAGGGGATAACCCTCGAGAGCGGGAACGTGGCAGGCTGCTTCCGTTTGTAGGAGCTGTCGAATTCCAGACCGTCGGGGAGCGTGCCGCGATAATGGACCTCGACGGTACTTGCGGCGGTGGGCGACTTACCGCTCCCCTCCTTGATGGACCTGTATACCAGGCCCGATGAAGTTTTCACGGCTCCTTTTTCCTTTGCGGCCTTTTCGACCGTCTCGTTAGCCATGGCGAAACACGGGACCGCAAGGGTGGCGGCAATAGCAGCTATGACGAGTCTCTTCATTTTTCCCTCCTCAATGTAATGTCACTTCCTTAAGTACCACCGGTACAGGCCGTCGTCAATGAGTGAGTGAGCATGGGGCGGGTGACATGGCGCCAGAAAAGGGTAAACTTATGATAGCGAACAGAGCGTATTCAGCAAAGGGAGGGACAATGGAAAAAAACCCGCAACTGGATGAGCACACCCGTCATTTTCTGCTGCAATGGGAGTATTTCCCCTACCCTGCTCTCATGATCCGCCGGGACCGGACGATATTGGCAGCGAACCCTGCTGCAGAGCGCGCAGGAATCAATGCCAGCATCCGCTGTTGCGACGTCGGCATCAAAGAGTCACACAGCAGCTGCCTCGCCGATTGCGCCCTCAGTGAAAATGCAGCAAAACGGCTCGTAGGCTACTCAAAAGAGTTCGGGGCCTTTCTCGACAGCTACTGGATGCCGGTAGTCGGGTTGGAGGATGTGTTCATTCATTTCAGCATCGACATCAGCAATGTTGCCGATCCGGCATTGTTTCCGGCAGGAGAGGATCAGTAAATATCAGTATGGGGGGATTCCGACCGAAAGCGGAAATCAGCAGAGCCGCAACTGGCCGTCAGCGTCGGAGTCGAACACCACGTCACGGGCATCGGCAGCCGGCACCAGAAGAACGGGAGCAGGGGCGGGTACGGCAGCTTTTTCTGTTGCGGCCTTCCCGGCTTGACGCTCGCTTACGGACCGCGCCCCATCCTCCGCCGCCCGTTTGGCCAGCTTGTCGCATCGTTCGTTGAAAGGGTGTCCGGAATGGCCCGGCAGCCATTCCCACGTCACCTCGTGCCTGCCGGAAAGCGACGCGAGCTGCTGCCACAAGTCCTGATTCTTGAGAGCATCGGGCGACTCCAATCTGCCGGTGCGGACCCAGCCTTTAAGCCATTCGCTCATCCCCCGGACCAGATACTGCGAGTCGCTGTAGACCCGCACCCTTCTCGGGCTTTTCAGCGCTTCCAACCCCCTGATTGCCGCAATCAGTTCCATCCGCTGGGACGTTGACTCCGGCTCGAAACCGCTCAACTCCCTTTCGAACTCCCCATAGCGGAGGATTACGCCATATCCACCGGGCCCCGCGTCTCTGCCCGAACCATCACTGTACAACTCCACCACACCGGGCGGCGGCGGGGTAAAGGCAACCTCAAGAGCAGCAAAACCCAGCTTGCGGAGCAGAGGGATAAGATCGGGAAGATTTGGAGGCCGGCACTGCAGATCGGCAAGGGACACCTCCAGGGGAACGTCATAACGAACGGTGGCCAGCTTCCTGGAGAGCCGTGCCTGATCGGCATGGACATAGAGGCTTTCCCGGCGGGCCTTGCCGCTGACGAGATGTTTCCACTCCAGCACCCCCTCCAGTGAACCGAACTGCCGTACCAGCCGAGCCGCAGTCTTCTCTCCTATGCCGGGAACACCGGGGATATTGTCGGCGGTATCGCCAGCCAGGCCAAGAACATCGGCCACGAGTTCCGGAGGCACGCCGAAACGTTCCAGGACATCCTGCGGCCCCGACCGCTTCCCCTTCATGGTATCCAGGAGGGCGATCCCGTCCCCCACGATCTGCAGCAGGTCCTTGTCGCCGGTGACCACCGTCACCTCGACTCCTTCGGCGGCAAAGGCGCGCGCCAGGGTGGCAATAACATCGTCCGCCTCGAACCCGGGAGCTTCCAGGGCAGGAATATTCAGAGCCTGCAATACCTTCCTGATCCAGGGAAGCTGGGGCACCAGGTCCTCAGGCATGGTTTCGCGGTGAGCTTTATAGGCTGGATACAGTTCGCGGCGGAAGGTTTCGTCACGCGGGGGGTCGAAGACGACGGCAAAATAATCGGGACGGTTCTCCTGCAGCAGGGTCAGGAGCATCCTGGTGAAACCGAAGACGGCATTGGTCGGCATCCCCCCGGAGGCGGAAAGCTCCCTGAATCCGTAGTAGGCGCGGTAGATATAGCTGGAGCCGTCCAGTAAATAGAGCTGCGGCGGCGCGTTCATGTTCGGCGGCGCTTCTTCCGTGGCTCCTTGGGAGCCTCGGCCACAGGTTTGAACTCGGGTTCGTAGCCGACGACAAACTTGGCAACGGTACTGTTCCGCATGCTCAGGAAGTGGGAGTTATCCGGATTGAACGGGCAACGGGGCGAGCTGCACGGTTCGAAGCCGAATTTTGTATAATAGCCGGGCTCGCCCAGTACGAAGAGGGTGCTGCTTTTAATCGGTTCCTGCCGCAAAGCGAACCGGAGCAGTTCCGAGCCCACCCCCTGCTTCTGAAACTCGGGAGTCACGGCCATCGGCGCCAGGTGCAATCCGCACACCTCACTGCCGTCGTAGGCATTAGAAAAAGCAATATACGCGATCACCCTGTTGGTGCGCAGGCAAACCCATTCATGCAGAGGCCTGCCGGCTTCGTGGAGGTTGCGAACCAGGTCCGCTTCGTATTCGCTGCCGGGAAATGCACTACGCAGCAGCGCATAGACTTTCGCCCGGTGTTCTTCTGTCACTTTTTGAATTTTCATAGGCAAAGGTCCTGAATATGGAGTAACCGTGACAGGGAGGAATGAAGAATTGTGCAGCCCGAAGAGGATCCTGCCGGCCGGCTACCGGCGGGGCGAATCAAGAAGCGGCTTGAGGAACTTTTCGAAGACCACCTGTTGTTTTGCAGTCAGCAGGTCGAGATTCCCTTCATTGTCGAGCAGAAAGGTCGCAACTCCGATGACTGTTCTCGGCAGATAGCCGGTTCCGGCAACGATCTCTTCGATTTCACCGGTTCGGGTCCTCAGCAGAGTGCGCAGCAGGCGCAGGTCAACGAGCATGTGAGATCTCCAGCAGCATTAGTGGGTATGGCTTTGGTACAGAGTCGCAGTTATACCGTCAGCGGCACCCTCTTGTCAACTTCCGAGCACCGTTTCTCCCGGTTACGTTTCCTGCCGATCAATCACCTTGGCAACGGGCGGCGGCATATACCTCTCGAACCGGGCCAGCAGCTCATCCACCGATTCCGCGACGATCAACATCTCCCGCTGGGCCTCCTTTACGAAACCTTCCGCAGCCGCATGGTCGAGGAAGGCGACGAGATGATCGTAATATCCGGCCACGTTCAGCAGGCCGCATGGCTTGCGGTGGAACCCGAGCTGTGCCCAGGTCCAGATCTCGAATAACTCTTCGAATGTGCCGATGCCGCCGGGAAGCGCCACGAAGCCATCGGCAAGTTCGGCCATCAGCGCCTTGCGGTCATGCATCGATTCGACAACATGGAATTCGGTAAGTCCCGAATGGCCGACCTCCTTTTCCAGCAGGGCCTTCGGCATGACGCCAACCGCCTTCCCTCCCGCTTCAAGCACTGCATCCGCAATTATCCCCATGAGACCGATCTGGGCTCCTCCATACACCAGTCCATAGCCGCGTCGGGCCAGCGTCGTTCCGAGCAGCCTCGCCTGTTCGGCATACGACGCTTCCCGGCCGATAGAAGAGCCGCAATAGACGCAAATGGTCCGCAGAGTCGTACCAGTCATGTTTTCCCTTTCAGTACCGAAGGCAGCTGGTCCTGTGTTCCACGCTGAAGTCACAGCTGCCGTACAAATTGCCGCACTGCGGCAAAATAGGCTGCTTCGTTGGCTGGCATAATGGTGTTGTGATCGCCACGTTCGAAGACCAGCAGGCCCTTCGGCTCGTTCGCCCAGGAAAAAAGCCGTTCTCCATGGGAAACCGGCACCAGATCGTCGTTGCGGGTATGCATGACGAGGGTCCGGCCGCGAAAAGAGGCAATCTTGCGCTGTTGGTTCAGTACCCGGTCTACGGCCTCTCGCAGACCGGCAAGGTCGGTGTCCAGCTGCCACGGTTCGACCCGCATGAGGATTCGTTCCAGCGGATCGGCGATGCCGCTTTCAATTATCAGGCCGGCGGCATGGGGAAAGACCGAGGCGCCGTGAATGGCGCAGAGCGAGCCCAAAGACCGCCCGAAGAAAATGATTCGTGCCGGGTCAAGCCCCGAAGCTGAAACGACCAGCTCCACATCGCCAAGCATGGCGGCCAGTGCCGGCATCCCGCTCGACATACCGTAGCCGCGGTAATCGACCAGCAGCAGGTTGGCGCCGATGGCGGCAATCTTATCTTCGAACTTCCCGACGTAATCGGCCACCGTTTCCCCGTTGCCATGGAAATGGACGATGGTGGGCGCAGCGGGACTCACCACTCGGTACCTGCAACCGAGCCGGAAACCGTCACCCTCGATGAAGAATGGATCCTGGAAGCGGCACGGCCAGGGATAAAAGTAGCGCTCGGAGAGTACGGGATGGTCAAGGGGTGACTTCATCATGGCAGACTCCCTCCTTTGCCGGCATCCAGCTGTTCAATCACTGTTTCGAAAGCTCTCAGCGTCTTCGCCCGCCGCAACTCCTTCAGCGTCTTTGTCAGCTCGGGGTCGTCCATGTGCGCAATGATTGCCTTCAGTTTACCCATCACCTGCATGTCACCACAAAACAGTCCCGCGTAACGGGCCTGCATCGCCCGCAGGTACCGGCCCAGTTCTTCACGCCGCTCGGTCAGCCCCGGCAACGCCGGAACAACCACCCGCAGCCGCTGAAACAGCAGCGGATCGGCAATCGCACCACGCCCCAACATCAGCCCGGCCGCACCGGTTTCCCGCATGACCCGCTCTCCATCGGCCACGGTCCTGATGTCGCCGTTGGCAATGACCGGCAGCCGGGTCGCCCTTACCACCCGGGCGGTAACGGCATGATCGGCGGCGCCGTTGTATTCCTGGACCACAGTGCGGGGGTGGATGACGATAAAGTCGACCCCGGCACGCTCGAAAAGCGGCAGAAGCGCGAGCACCAGATCCGGCTCGTCGTAGCCGGCGCGCAGCTTCACCGAGAAGGTGCCGCTGACCGCCTCCCGCAACGGCGGGATGATTTCGGCAAGGTCTGCAGGCCGGCGCAGCATCCCGCCGCCGGTAAGACCGCTGGTCATCCGGCCGTAGGGGCAGCCCATATTCAGGTTTATGTGCGCCGCGCCCGCTTCCTGGGCGGCACGGGCCGCCGATACGAGCGCCTCTCGGCCATGTCCCACCAGTTGCACTACGAGCGGCACCCCTTCTTCGGCAGCGGCTATTTCCTGCAGGTCCACCTTCGAAAGCCGCTTCACCGCTGCCGCGGCATTGACCCGCATGAATTCGGTGAATACCACGTCGGGCCGGACCTGCTCGATGAAATAGCCCCGCAGGGCGCGATTGGTCAATCCCTGCATCGGCGCCAGCATGAGCGGCGCGACACCGGCCGGCCATGGAAGCGCAGCGGCATGCTTCAACTCTGCCGGCTGAACGGTTGACGGCGCACCGGCCTTGTTGTCAGTTAGTAAAAACATGAATCCTCTTTGGCAGACCGGACAGGACGTGTAGTTCTCGACGGATGAATTCTAATGGAATTGACGTGCCGGTGCAATATAAGCCTGTTCTGAAAGGTTGCCGGCGTGCCATTTTGAGTTGGATAAAGATGGATAGCATCGTTGGTTCTTTTTTTGCAGGACCGGAACCAACACATACAAAGGCAGGTGAACAAAAATGAGATGGTTGAAAACTTCCATGCTTCTTGCCGCAGTGGGACTCTCCGTTAGCGTGAATGCCGAAGAGATAACAAAAGGGTATGTGGAACAGGCTACCTCCTCCAGATTGGTCGTAGAAGTCAAGGGTGCCGCAAAGAGGCATTTCACACCCGCTGCGGATATCAAGGTTTTGAGTGAAAGCGGCCTGCTGGCGGTTACTGATATACCCAAACATTCGATAGTGCAGGTTGTGGAACGGAACGGGCTGGCCGAACTGGTGATCGTTGAGGAAATGCCGCGATGAAAACGCTACTGCACATCCTTGTTGCTCTTTGTTTTCTTGGTATAGTCGCACAGCCCGGCGATGCAGGAATTCTTTCCGGTGGTGGCCCGCCTGTCGTAACGTTGACATACCCGGCAAACGGTGACGAAAATGTCGACATCACCGTCGGAAGCCTAACCGTAAACTTTGACAGTTATATGGACCCGGCCAGCTTCCGGGACAGGGTGTCCATCGATAATGGTGCCGGGATCGCCAGCCTCGCTTTCGAACAGTTTCGCACCCAGCTCCGCATCAATCTCGCCGGCAACCTCCGGTACGGCACCAGGTATACGGTAACCATCGCCCGCCAGGTACGGGATATTCTCAACAGCCGCATGGCAGGGGAATATTCTTTTTCGTTCACCACCTCGGCCAGGCCGGATGACGATACGACCTCCCCGGTCGTCACATCCACGTCCCCATTAGGGGGGGCGGCAGACGTAGCGCTCACCGCTCCTGTCGCCATGACCTTCAGCGAGGTCATGGACCCAGCAACCATAACACCGGCGAACATAACGGTCAGCAACGGTGTGACCGGTTCAGTCGCCCTGGACAGTTCCGGCAGGACCGCCGTATTCACGCCCCATTCATACCTCGCCTCGAATACCGGCTACACCGTAACCGTCTCCACCGGGGTACGGGACAGTGCCGGCAATGCTCTCGCCTCCCCTTTCAGCTGGAACTTCCGTACGATTAATCCGGACAATATTCCCCCCACCGTGACTATCGTAACGCCCGTTGCCAACGCAACCGATGTCGCCGTCGACACCTCCATCCTGGCAGTCTTCAGCGAGGCTATTGACCCGACAACAATCTCCACGGAGACCTTTATTGTCAATGGAGTGACAGGATCGGTCAGTTATGACGCGGCAACGTTTACCGCGACGTTCACTCCAACCGCCGCGCTTTCCTATGCAACGGGATATACGGCAACTATTTCCACCGGGATACGGGATATGGCCGGCAATGGAATGACCAGGTCGAAATCCTGGTCGTTCACCACCCGGCGGGCTGCAGGGCAGACCCCGCTCAATTATTACTGCCACCTGCCTCCGTTCGTCACCAACAGCGCAACGGCGTTAATGCCGAACGTCCTCCTGCTGGTGGACAATTCGGGAAGCATGTACGAATTCGCCTACAAGACCGCAGGCAGCGGCAACAATTCTTACGATACGAGTTACACTCCGGGGATAGCCTATTACGGCTATTTTGACAGCACCAAGATGTACAAATACCTCACCACCTCCGGTGGATATTTCCAGGTCGACACCTCCAAGGCCCAGGACAACAACAGCTTCTGGTCAGGAAATTTCCTGAATTGGCTGACAATGCGCAGGGTCGACATCCTGAGGAAAATACTGGTTGGCGGCAAGGTGCAGCCCCGTTCCGCCAACAGCGCAAATTTCCTGTACGCAGCCGAATCTCCTGACCGGGACTATTACAAGAGCTACAACAATGTCAGGTACCAGATCAAAGGGGACAGTTCCACCGAAATCATCTACGACTCGACCAACAACAGAACGTATAGCATAAAGATTTATGTGGGGGATCAGCCCCCCCAGGAAGGAATCATCCCGAAGTACCGGGACAAGCTGAATCTGGGCATCATGTTCTTCAACGACGGTTACCGGTACGAGGATCAGAGAAACAGCGTCAGGGACGGCGGCGATGTCATCGTCGACATCGGCTCCAACGGAACGAACCTCATAACGCAGATCGAAAATTCCGATCCTGAAACGTGGACACCGCTGGCGGAATCGTTATACGAGGCAACGAGATATTTTCAGGCGACCGACAGCGCCTATAACGGCGGCACCTATTCGGGGAAGGACCCCATCCAGTATCCGTGTCAGAAGAACTTCGTCCTCGTCCTCACCGACGGGGAATCGACCAAAGACCAGAATATTCCCGGGTCGAACTGGAGCCTGGAGGGCCGGGTCAGCGACCCGAACGGGTTCAACGTCAGGACGTACATGGACAGAATAGCCAGCCAGGAAGGGTATAACAGCCAATGGGGAGTGAATGCCAATACCAGCGAAGGCACCTACTACCTGGAGGGAGTATCCTACTATGCCCACCTGACCGACCTGCGGACCAGTACCGTCGGCAAGTCGGACCTGCCCGGCAAGCAGAACCTGACCATATATACTGTCTTTGCTTTTGATGATTCCCCCATTGGGCGGGATATTCTGAAGAAAGCAGCAAAATATGGCGGTTTCGACGACTTCGACAATACCGGCAAGCCCGATTCGGCGGCAAAATGGGACAAGAACGGCGATGGGGTCCCCGACACCTTTTACGAAGCCCAGGATGGCGCATCGATTGCCGCCCAGCTGGAAAAGGCGGTGCTCGATATCCTGGCTCGCGTATCCGCAGGCACAGCAGCCTCGATCCTGAGCAACAGCGAAGGGACCGGCGCCAACATTCTCCAGGCGGTCTTCTACCCGAAGAAATCGTTCGAGAATTCCGAGGCATCGTGGATCGGAGAAATGCAGAACCTCTGGTACTACATCGATCCCCGGTTGCAGAACAGCACCATCCGTGAAGATAGCGTAACGGACAACATACTCGATCTGAAGCAGGACAAGGTGGTCCAGTTCCGCTTCGACAACGGCCAGACCGTTGCCGATCTCCTCTCAGACACCGACGGAGACGGAGACGGAGATGTGGCGAGCGGAACAGTGACCCCGGACGACCTGAACAGTCTCTGGCGTGCCGGAAAGCTGCTGTGGCAGCGGAATTCCGAGAGGACAATCTATACCCAGACAGCCGGGAGCCTCATCAGCTTCACCGACGGCTCTGCGTTCGATCCCGCCACAGCCGGCGTGCAGGCGCTTCTCCAGGCGGCCAATGAAGCTGAAGCGATGAAGATCGTCAGTTACACCAAGGGGGTCGACCAATCCGGGTTCCGAAGCAGAACGGTAACGATCGATGGGAATACCGGGGTCTGGAAGCTGGGGGACATCGTTTCGTCCACGCCGCGTCTGCAATCCTTCAGCCGGCTCGCCGCCTACGACTCCCCGCCTTCCGCCGGCTACAGCGATTACACGTATAAATCCTTCGTCTCCTCGAACCAGTACAAATCTCGCGGAATGGGATACGTCGGTGCCAACGACGGGATGCTCCACGCGTTCAAGCTGGGCGAGCTGGATGTTACCGCATCGGGAAGCAGGAAAGCGAAACTGGAGGGGGACGATCTGGGGAAGGAGCAGTGGAGCTTCATTCCGAAGAACGCCCTTCCCTACCTGAAATACCTGGCCGATCCGGAGTACAACCACATCTACTACGTCGATGGACCGACGGTGCTGCTGGATGCCAGCATCGGCGTTCCGTCCGGCTGTGCCACGGATTATTCGCTCTGCCAGAAGAACTATTCGGCAGTTGACGCCAACAACGACCTCGACCTGTCCAAGACCTCATGGCGCTCCATCCTGATCGGCAGCATGGGTTTCGGGGGCGCCTCGCGGAAAAGCTGCACCGCCGGCGCAAACTGCGTGCAGACGCCGATCGACGACCCGGACGATACCGAAAAGGGGGTGGGATACTCCTCCTATTTCGCACTGGACGTCACCGATCCCGAAAACCCTTCCCTCATGTGGGAGT
>Ga0154443_1208_pt1 | contig 12324 bp, 15 predicted proteins | sample RifGroC2_FD_105636 | JGI IMG/M metagenome (GOLD analysis project Ga0154443, IMG submission 105636) | Nitrospirae bacterium GWC2_56_14
CGCCAGTTCGGCGCGCCGCACCGCAAACCGACGCCACGAATGGTCGAGCCCCATGGACATGAGTGAATTCATCAGGTCGTAGCGCCCCGCTATGGAGTTGAACATGTCGCGAACGAACCGTTCCTTATGTTCCTTCGCCGGCAGCACTCCGCCTCCTTTTTCTCGCGTAACAGCCATCAGTCAATCCTTCCGGTACGGGCATCCCCCGCCATTCCAGTTTCCGGCCCATAAGGCCGCCCCTATAGGTAGCTTAATCGCGATGAAATGGCAAGTGTCCTTGTCGCCAGTTGAGTGCAACCGGCCCCAGAGCAGTGCCCTCTTTTGTCACAACCGGAGAAAAAGCTGCAAAATTTGCGGTGTTTCCAATTGATGGCCGTTCACATGAGTGCTATTCTCCCTTAATCTCGAAGGAGGCCGGCAATGAAAAATAATCGCATCATCATTGGCACCATCACGGTTCTCGTATCCCTGTTCCTGGCGTGGCGGATCGGCCTCTGGCTTGAGCCGACGCCGGCAGAGAAAGGCGCGCTGTCGACGCCGTTATATACTGCAAAGGAACCGGCGTTCGCAACCGGCAAGGTGCGGGATGATCTTCCCTACGAACTGAGGAATGTGAAGGCGGCGGAAGGGGAAAAGAGCGTAGGAGGCCTTGGCATCGTCAGATTCGATATCAGTCGCGGCGACATCAAGCCGGTCGTCATTGCGATGTTGAAGGTGGTCAGGAAAAAGTTCCCTGCGGCGCAGCAGATCGCACTGGATCTCACTCCCTCGGTCAACTGCCCCGACTGCCTGATAGCGGAAGCCAGGTATGACAACGGCAGAGTGAAGCTTGCGTACGGCACCCCCACCTTAGAGCAGATCGAGGAGTCCAACCGTCAGATCGGCCAACCAGCTTCGGGCAAGACTCTCGACCGTCCTCTTTTGTTTCAGCCCAACGGCGAAGCCTTCAGCGCCGGGCTCATCGTCATGACAGCCATCGAAGCTGCCCGGAAAAAAGATCCCGGGTTGAACGATGAGCAGCTTCTGGATGCAGCGGTCGCTGCCACAGGACTTTCCTATGTGGTTGTCAAACGAAATCGGGACTTCATGAGAGCGTACTACTCAGGGGATGACTTCGGGAGCGAGTCTTTCGACTTGTAAGCAGAAAAGTCAGGAACAGCAGGCGCCGCCTCCACGTGGCAGCTTCCGTTCCCGCAGCCATTCGTTGATCAGTCCGGAAGCGCAGCCGACCCCGGAATCCACCGAGATAGCGTTGACGGGACAGTTGAGCGCGCAGGCGCCACATTCCATGCAGGCATCTCGATCAACTATCGAGGCTTTTGTATTCGCGAGCGTAAAAACCTGGTGCGGGCAGACTTCAAGACACCGACCGCAGCCGATGCAGGCGGGCTCCCGTAATTCCAGAGTTGTCGCATCCTTCAGGTATCTGAAGCCTTTCATCTCTCTCCTTATCCAAGAATCCCGTTGATGATCAATAATATTCCCCCCGCTAAAACGGCTGTACCCATGGCCGGGAGGGCAGCCCGCATCTCTTTTTTTACACCAGTGCGAGAAGTATATGGAGTGCACCCGGTAAAGTTCAGGGCATGGAAGGCGCTTACCGCAGGCAGCACCAGGAAGGCGGCAACGGTGGAGAGACTATTCCAGGCGGCCCCCGTGAGAAGCAGCCATAAGGCGCTCCATGCGAACCCGAGGACGGCTCCCTTGATGGAAAAGCTTCTCCCTGGCAGCCATGGAAGCAGTATCGGCGCGACGGCAGTTCCGGCAAGCATCGCCCCGAAGTAGGCGACAGCCGCCTCGATGCCCGCACCGGGTCTGCCGAGCAGCGCCCCGAAAAGGGAGACGCACAGCATGATGACCGCCGCAGGTTTCAAGGCCATTACGAATTCCACCGGCACCAGTACCGCCCGCTCGCGGAAGGTGAATGTCATCTCCCGCATGGCTGACGTCGTCACCCTACCCTTATCGAGGAACTCGGGGAGATCCTCTGCTCTGATGGCGGCATACCTGACCGTAAAGCCGGTTCGCCGAGCGATTTCATGGGCGGCAACGCCGACCGCTCCCAGCATGGGAAGGAGCAGCTGCCGGTGCGATATCACCATGGCGAGCCGTGTTTCGCTGATCCTTCTCACCAGCTCGCCGGTGCCGAAAGTCCCCTTGCCGGCCGCGCACCAGACGTTGATCCCGAAGGTTTCCAGCACCAGCAACCAGACGTTGCGCCCGCCAAACTGGGAGCGGACGATGTCGTAGCTCATCTTGTAGTTGGCGGTAACCACCACCGGATCAGTGGCACCGGGAGTACCAATGGCGTAGAGTCCCGGAGGGACGAGGTAGTTCATGCGGCCGATACCCCAACGGGTCTTCCAGGCGCCGAGACGGTCGCTGAAGAGGAGTTCGGTCGCAATAAGCGGCACCCGTCCGGCCGGAGTCTCCAACCACTCCTGAAAACCCGGTACGTTCTCGCTGATTGTTCCGCCACCGGCGGAAACGGGGGGGCCTCAGCAGGGGGGGTTGTCCTGGCCTTCAGCGGGAGAGTCACACATGGTGGGAACAAGCGGCCTTTCCGCTTTTGTAATTGCCCTGATTTCCTTGATCTTCATAAAGGATCTCTCTGTATATTTCCTTGTATAATGCAAATTTATTATTGGGACGAGCCACAACACCCTGCATTCGTAAGCGCACGATTCAGAAGCCCGAGCGACTTAACAACGGTCTCACGCTCGAAGGGAGTCATGGAAGAAAAAACCCTTTCGAGACTGCTTGCCATGTGGCGGTCGATCCGCTCCATGACATCCTCACCCGCGGTGGACAGGCTCAGGAGGCTAACGCGACCGTCATCCGGAGATCCACGCCTGACAATCAAACCTTTTGCTTCAAGAGTCTTTGCCTGACGGCTGAAGGTGGTGATGTCCATTCCCAGCTCCTCAGCCACCTGCTGCATCGAAGGCATTCCGGTCCTGCGAATTTCGAAGAGTATACGCACCTGGACGAGCGACACCCTCTCACCGCAGCACTCATCACAGCAGGACGCGTTCAAAAGCCCGAAACGGCGCACGAACAACTGCAATTCTTCTCGAATAGAGGCGACTGTTTCCATGGGAAAAGGGTACCGTTTTTAGTTGTGTTTTGCAAGTAATTTTTGGGGCAGGTTGCGAATAGTGATCAACGGAGGTTCATTGGGAACGAGACAGAAGGCTATCCACATCAGCCTTGCTCAGTGTTTCGCCAAACAGTGCGGAGTACCTGCCATGCTCAGCCAGCTCCCGTGCAATATTCCGGACACGCGCCAAAGCAGCCCGGAATGCTCCGGCGCCGATGCTCAACCGCGCCACTCCCACCAGCAGATCCAGACTCTGGTGAAGCAGAAGAAATTCTTCACACCTCTTCTGTTGCATTAGGCCTCCTCGTTCATGAATTCGTTTCATCCCGTTGGCCGTCAAGCACAGGGATGTACTCCCGATCGGCGGCAGAAGTCCGGCGTCCGCCACCTCCTCCGGCAGCGAATCCTCGTCGAACGGCTCTTCCCATTCCCTTTGCCGCGCAACCGACGAACCTGCATGGTCCCGCGCCGCATTGGTGGCAATTTGATAAATCCATGTGGAAAGTGATGATTCCCCGCGGAAGGAGTCGAGAGACCGGCTCACGTTAAGGAACACCGTCTGCGCCAGATCGGCGGCATCCTCTTCGCCGCACAGCCTTTGCAGGTAGCGGAGGATCTTCGGATGAAAGTCGCGGTATATGGTTTCTACATCATGGTTTCGGCTCATTCTCTCCCTTTTTCATGCTGCTGTTCTTGTGATGCTTTCCCGAAAATCGCGCCCTGAGTCTGACAAGGCCGATCCATATGAGATTCGCCGCCACAATGACGGCGAAGATCCCTGCGGCAACGATTGCAAAACCGGCACCCGCCAGCGAGGTAAGTTCATACCCCACGCTCCTGCCGAAGATGAGGGCAAGACCGGCCAGAATAAGACAGATTATGAAGAAGGCCCACAACACCTCAAGCAGGTGCTCGATCAGGTGGTCGGTCAGTTTCCCCATTGTCGCCTCAAAGTTAGTGCGGCCGTCCGGCTGCCCGCCGCACATTCCAAAGCTCCTCGTACAGGGGTGCGAGCTGGGCGAAGCCGCTCCGTAGTTCCTCCGCCAGCCCCGGCCCGAGAAGGATGTCATCCGGCTCCCGGTTGCAGACAAGGTAGACGTTCTTCCGCTCCCCCCATTCCCGCAACTCCTCCGGCACGGCCGGTTCCGGCGGACGCTTGTACTGCTCCCCTTCAAGGATGAAGCGACCGCTTTCACGGCATGATGTAATTGCCGCCAGAAGGGAAGGTCTGCCAACGGCAAGTTCGGTGCGCAGAAGCGTCATGGTGGCAGGAGAAGCGGAGAAGAACCCCATGCCGTAGCGCCACGACTCGGCACCCATTTCGAAGAACCAGGCCGGCGCGTCCTGCCAAAGCTCCAGCGGTCGCTTAAAGGTAAGCCACATGGTCGTCTTGTACGGGGATTTGTCGCGGGAAAAGCGGGTATCCCGGTGGATGCGGGAGACGACCCGCCGTGGCGCGGTGATCAGGTCCTGGTCAATGGAGAGCATGAAGCCGCCAAGGGATTTGGCAAGCGCTTCCAGCGGCTCCTGGAGAAGACGGCGACACTCGGCCCGGTGCGCCTCGAACCACTCCTTCCGGTTGTTGGCGGCAAGGTCGCGCAGGAGTTGCAAGGATTCGCGGGTTATCACTCTGCTAAAAGATACGTTATCCTTCATGCATTTGCCTCTGTAACGGCAGACATTGCGCCAATGGGATGTCGCGGTCCATTCACGCACGGTTTGCATGCGGAGCGACACGCGCCGCAGCCATGGCAGTGCATTTTTGTCCCCATCACCGCTTCCCGAGATACCTGCTCTTCACATTGATAGGTATCATCCACTCTGCCTGCGACCGCTTAGGCAGGATCTGCCTAAGGGCTGCTGCGACCGTCTCAGCATCTCCTGACCCGTCGGCTGCCATTTGCCGGGCCTTGGCATCAAAGAGGAGAAGGTACGCCTTCAAATCGCGAAGGTCTTTCTTTGTGGAGAGAGGGCCATGTCCGGGTATGATTTTTTCAATATCCATTCCCATCATTGCATCGAGAGCCGCTGTCCAGCCGTTGATATCGGCATCTGCGAGGAAAGGATGGAAATCGGTAAAGAGTATGTCGCCGCTGAAGGCGACTTTCTTCGCCGGAAGGTGCACAATCAGGCTGCCTTCGGTGTGAGAAGGCGCAGTACGGATCAGTTCGACCGTCTCTCCTCCCAGATCAATGGTGAGCCGCTCACTGAAGGTCAACGTCGGATACGTGATCTCCGTCCCCGCCATATCCTCGGGCTTAAGGCCGTAAGCACCGATGTTTTTCAAGGTAGCCTCCCCGGCTTTTTCCAGGAATGCACGATCTGCTGCGTGGGAGATGACGGTAGCGCCCCCCAGTTTCGCAAAGACGCAGTTGCCGAAGGCATGATCCAGATGGGTATGGGTATTGACCACATACCGGATCGGCTTATCCGAGACTTTGCGGATGTCCGCGAGGAAACGTTGCGCCTCCTTGGCCGAGATGAGGGTATCGACCACGAGGATGCCGTCCCGGCCGATGACGATGCCCGCATTGGCGGCAAAACTATTGGCGGGGGAGTCATTGGCGAGGCCGACGTAGGAATAGACGTTATCGGCGATCTTCGTAAGTTCGGCAAAGGACGGAGCGGCAACAAGCAGGATGAGTGTGCACAGCAGGGTTATCTTTTTCATGTAGTGTCCTTTCAGTTATGATATCGGGCAGCTGTCAAAAGGGAAAGTATCACTGGTCAAACGAACGCGTCAGCTTGACGTTTCCAGGAGTTTTTCCATGAAAACGAGGGTAAGGCTATCGCTTACCTGCTGTCTCCTGAAGATCGAGTACCCGAGCCTTTCGTACAGGCGGATGTTGCGTTCGCTCCGGTGCCCGGTGAAGAGCTCGAAGCGGCGGCCCTCGGGAAAATGGCGTTCGATCCTCGCCATCAACTCCGTGCCGATCCCCTTCCCCTGATGGTCGGGATGCACGATGAGCCTGCCGATGAAACAGCTGCCCTCATCGCAGAAAGCTCTCACGGATCCGATGATCCTGCCGTCGAGGCTTGCCTTGAGAAACAGCTGGCAGGTGAACTCCTCCCGGATATCGTCAAGGCTTTGCAACAGCGGCGGAATCCTGTCATCGGCATACAGCTCCGCTTCCGAGCGATAGGCAAGCCGCTGGAGCGCGAGTATCTTCTCCGCATCGGCCGGTGTCGCGGCCTGGACGATCATTGATGCCCTCCCGGATTCTGCGTCGCGCGTTCCTTCCGCATCCTTTCGTAATCCCCGTAATTGGGCGAATCGGGCTGGCCGACACGCTCGGCCGGGGTGCTCTGCAGGTCGTTATGGGTCCGGAGTCCTTCATACATTCCATGCAGGAACCAGTCTTTACTGCATCCGGTCAGAAGCAGCAGACAAAGAATAGTTAGAAGCATCATCGTGAGACGGGGCATCGATACCACCTGTTGAATGAACGCTGTACAGCCTGAGGGGGGAACGTGAACGAGAAAAGCCGGCGCCGGATTAATGCCGCCTAAAATACAGCGGAGAGCGGGATGAGTCAAGTTATAACCCGCTCCACTTGTCCGGCCTGCCATGGGGGGCTACCCGGTAAACGGCGGCAGTTACGGCCATGCCTGTGCATCAAACCTGAAATTAAAAGACGAGGCTACCACAGGTTCGCAGCCACCGGGAACCTGCGCAATCCCAGACGGATTCATGCCTTGACCCCTAAAGTATACAGCACGTCCAGGTTCAACCGGATACCTTCATCGGTACGAAGCTTGTCGATCTCCTCCAGGTGCTCTCTCCTGAACCGTTCGGCCTCCCCGTGAGGCAATTGGTCCACGAGTCCACGAAAACCCCCGTTCCAGATCACCTCCCACCAGTCCTTCGCATCATCAAGATGGTAGCCGAGGCTTTTTCTCTCCACGCGGACATCAGAGAACCCCGCGTTCCGGAACAGAGCAATGCATGCATCTTCCGTGGCGATACGTTTCCATCTCAAAGGAGGTCTTTCGACTCCATACCGCTCGATGCCGTCCAGGAAGAGTTCAACGCAAGGAGAAAACGTGCCCTCGTAAAAGCAGGAAATGATTGTTCTGCCTCCGGGCTTCACCTTGTCGGCAATCTGTTTCAACAGACCTTCCATGTCGTCCACGAAGAAGATTCCGAAAGCGCAGACGGCAGCGTCGAAGGTGTCGTCCGGGAATTCCAGCGACTCCATGTCCATTTCCAGGAACTCTACGTTGCCAAGCATCAATGCCACTGCTTTGGCCCGCGCCTGCGCAAGCATGCCCGTCGAGAAATCAACGCCGGTTATCTTCGCACGGGGCATGTGACGGGCAAGGGTCAGGGCCACATTACCCGTGCCGGTGGCGACGTCGAGCAGATGTATGGTTTCGCGCGGGCTGAAGAGTTCCGCCATGAGTGCAGCGCTATCATGAAAGAACCGGAGCGACCGGTTGTCGTATCCGGATGCCACGGTATCGAAAGTCTCTTTTACCGACGGGAAAGGACAGGGAGCATTTTCAACGTTCGACATTATACCTCCTCGAATAACAATCTAACAGCGCGCTTGCGCAGCAGATAACAGACATAGCCGTAGCTCTCCGGGTAGCGCCGTACTGTGCAATCTCCGTATTGAAATGACTCCCACGAGGCGGCGGGATGATCGTGGGCTGAATATCAACGCCTCTCCCCCATCCTCCTTTACATCAAGCATCAAGCCTGTCCCGCGTTTCCAGTTCGCGCAACGTCTCTGCATCACTACCGTTTCAGAAACTCCACTACCCGCTTGTTGACAAGTTCCGCCTGCACTATCGTCAGGTCGTGGCCAGCGCGGGGAATAATTTCCGTCCGTATCTGCGGCGCCACCGCGTTCAGTCTCTTCACAGCATCCTGAGCCGAGTAGATCTTCTCGTTTTCCCCCACGATGAACAGGGCGGGGACCTTGAGACCCTGCCATTCCCCATCCAAGAGGACTGTCGGATTCACCATCCGCTTCGACTTGAAGCTCCGCAGCGCGAGATACGATTCGTCCGCATGCTCCTGAATCGCTGCCCGCCCCGTTCCGGTCTTCCCCAGGTCCTCCAGCAGCCACGAAAGGAAGCTTTTCGTGAAATAGGGGTGCGGCACCGCGCACAACACCGCCCGTCCGATCCACTCGTATGAGAGAGGCAACACCGTGCAAACCGGCGCCAGCAGGACAACTTTCTCCAGCCGGTCCGGGTGGTCGAGCGCGTATTGCGCCGCGAGCCATCCTCCGTACGACAGGCCCGCCAGATTCACGTGCCGCCCAAGCCTCAGGCCGTCGAAAAGCTCGTCGAGCCACTTCATGTATTCGGCGGAAGACGTGATCGCGCCGGTATAGACGCTTCGCCCGCAGTCGTAGATGTTGTCCACGGCGTAGACGCGGAAGCCTGCTGATAATGCCTCGATGTTCGGCATCCACTGCAGCGAATTCCCGTTTATCCCGGGCAGGAGCACCAGCGGCGGAGCATCCGCCGGTCCGCTGATCCTGACGAAGGTCTCGCCGAACGACGTCCGTACGACTCTCTCTTCCGAAGGAACCGGCCACTTAGCGGCCTTCAGGTCGTAGAATTTCAGATACCGCTCTTTCGCTTCCGCCGAGCGGAAGGGATGATGCGGCTTCGTTTCCACGGTTCCCGACCCCCATATGCTGAAACCGGCTACCACGATGGCCAGCAAAAGAACCAGGGCGCCGCAACGGGCGAATAATCGCCGCATCCGTAATTTCCGGTCATCAGTCCGCGACATCCTCCGCTCCTCAGATGCCGAGCTGGCGGCACGCCCACTCCGCCGTCCGCCTTACGTTGTCGTTACCGTCGTCGCACAGCTTCCTGATGGCGCCGCTATATCTCGCATCCTTGCTGTTCGCCATAGCCCGTATGACGTTGCATTTCCACATCCACAGCTTGTCCTTGCCGATGATCCAGAACATGGGGGAAAGAATCCGGGAAACGGTCTCTTCATCCATCTCCGCTATCTTTTCGAGTGAGATGTGCCGCGACAGCTCCTCCAGCTGCGGATACTCTTCCGTTTCCTCCCATCTATCCCGGTTCATGGGGCAGGCGTTCTGGCAGTCGTCGCAGCCGTACAGCCAGGCGCCCATGCTCTCCCGCAGATGCTCGGGGGCTTCTTCGCCCGAGGGGCTGTAAGTGAGACGGGCGATGCAGGTCCCCATGTCGGTCAGAAAGGGCGCCTTCAACGCTCCAGTGGGGCAGGCGTCGATGCATCTGGAGCAGCCGGGAGGGCAGGATGGAAGAGTCTTCGGCCTCTCGCGGTATTCCAGCTCCCGGTCGATAAGCCACGTTTCCAGCCACACCCATGAACCGTGCTCGGTATAGAGGAAATTATTGTTCCGTATGATCCCCAGATTCGCCTTTGCGGCGCACAGCCGCGCCGGGGCGATTCCGAACAGTTCTTTCGCGAACCTGATCCCTTCCGCCGCGAGGAATGCGTCGAAGGCCGCGATGCCCGCATACTCCCTGGAATAGGAGGGCTGCTTGTATCCTCCGTACAGGTAGAGCTTGCCGATGTGGTTGTTCGCTTGATTGGGAATTCGGTATTTCCCGTACCGCATGGTGCAGACGATGATCGACCTTCCCCACTCGTGGGCTGCGTTGGGTGTCCCGAGCTTCGCAAGGAATTCGTAATACGGCTTCGACCGGGGGAATGCCGCCACCCGCTGTTCGAGCCGCAAAGCATATTCCGCGACGGCATCGACCTTCACGATCCCGCAATGGTCGAAACCCGCTCCCATCGCCTTTTCCCTGATTTTCAGCGCAAGATTCTCCGGACTCATATGCACTCTCCCGAATGAAATGGGAACACAGCCCCTGCAGATTGTTGAAATCAGGTTGTTCAAAAATAGTCAGATCGCCGCATCCGCAGCAAGCCCCGCGGAGGCGTAGCAGCGCTACGTCGCACAAGGTGGCTTTCGAGGACGGCGGCGAGATGGCTGTTTTTCAACAACCTCCTAAGATTCACCCGCGGTTAAGTACCCTGCCCGACGCCTCGCCTGTCACCCGTCGCACCTTGTGCGCCCCCTTTTCGCCGGGAAGCCGCCCGGTCAGCTCTCCGAACTCGCGGATCATGTGGGATTGGTCGGCATAGCCGCAGGCGTGAGCGAGGTCGGCAAGGTTTTCGAAGCCGCCGCTGCGAAACGAAGCGATAAGATGCCGGAAACGGATAAGTCGGTTCAGACGCTTGGGAGGAAGGCCCAACTGGTTGAGAAAAAGGCGCTCAACGCTACGGACGTGAAGGCCGAGCTCGTCGGCAAGTTCGGTGACGTGGAGATCGCCGCCATGGCTTTCCAGAAGCGCGGCCGCCTGCCGGCAGCGCTCGTCCCGGACCAGCGGCAGGGCTCCCCGCACAAGGTCCTCCATGAGGCGTTTCCGTGATGCCGCGTCCGGCAGGAAGTGGAGACGGTCGGCGAGCGAGGCCACTGTCTCCCCCCGGATCTTGTCGATTTCCATATAGCTGTCCACCAGCTCCGCAGGGTGCGCGTCCGCGATGCGGGGAGCCTGACCGGGGCGGAAGCGCAGGCAGAGATAATCGGATGAGCCGTCCACCTCGGCACAGTACGTCCTGGTAGCCGGCCCCAGGAGCACCACCCTGGACATGGCGGACGAAGAACGGAAAACGAGGCTCATGCTTGGGTCCGGAAGAAACTCGTAGAGGACTTTGCCGCTTCCCTCGCCGCCGGAGATGAACAAACAGGTTTCGATCTGGTGCGCCAGGTCCGGCGCCGGTCTCATGAACTGTACCAAAGAAGCTCCCTCACCATTTTACGACCAAAGCTCCGGTCAATCCGATACGATTCATCCTCACGGTCTTGAACCCCAGCCCGGCCATGGGATCTCCTTGCATTCAGACTTCCCGGATCTTAGAAGATCGACCACCACGTGTATTGTAAAAATGCGACAGTGATCGGGAGATTATTCAGAGGCGATGCGTGACCGCGCATCGAGGCTGCTCAGGGAACCGTCGAATGTGGCATCGAGATATCTCCCCCGGAAGGCAGCCGGTCAGGTTCCTCACATCCCTGATCATGTGGGATTCGATAGCATCTTGTGCCCTGTGCCAAGCGCCTTGTGCCCATGCTCCCATCCCTGATCATGCGGGATTGGTCGGTGCAGCCGCATCCTCAGGCAGCATTGCCGACAACCCCGCCCGCCTCTGCAAGGCGTCTTCGCGCGAACGTACCGATACTTTCCACCGCCCGCCGCGCCTCCGGCAGCTTCGGAGCATGCCGATGAAAGACGTGCCACATCCGCTTCCAGACTTCCAGGGTCACGTCCACTCCGGCGGCTTTTGCCCGTTCCGCCACGCGAACAGCATCGTCGAGCAGCATGTCGTCCCCGGCACCGTGGATCAGAAGTGGCGGAAGTCCGCGCAGGTCCGCGTACAGGGGGGAGATCAGCGGATGACACGGGTCGTTTTCGCCCACATAGTGGCGCCCCGGGACGAGGTCCTGGAGCGTGAGCTTCGGGTCGGCCTTGACCCGTGTCTCCAGCGACTCCGCCGTTCCCGCCAGGTCGGTCCAGGGGGTGAGGCAGACGCCGGCTGCCGGCAGCGGGTATCCGCCGTCCCGAAGCGAGACGAGTGTTGCCAGGGCAAGCCCTCCGCCCGCCGAATCGCCGGCGATGACGATATTTTCCGCGGAGATCAGATTGCACAGCAGCCAGTGATACGCAGCGACGGCATCGTCGAGCGCCGCGGGGAACGGATGCTCCGGAGCGAGCCGGTAGTCGAGCAGCAGGGCACGCATTCCGCAGGCGCGGGCCATGTGTGCCGCCATGTTGCGGTGGGTGTTGCAGGAACCCATCACGTAAGCGCCGCCGTGGAGATAAAAAAGCACCTTCTCCCTCGGGGCCTCCTGCGGGTGTATCCACTCGGCGGCGACGCCGCCGGCGGTGACCGGCTGCTTCAGTACTCCATTGGGGAGCCGCATCCGGCTTGTCTCTTCCTCCCACGCGGCGCGTTGTTCCTCAAGGGGTGCCGGAGCGGAATGGGACGATTTGTTGTAGCTGAGAATCCATCGTTGAAAGTAGCTCTGCAGACTGGGCATTATCTCCTCCACTATAGCTGAATATCCGGCTCAGCTTTCATTCCGGGTCGCCGTACATTCCTGCAGGTAAATTTTCCTGAATTCACAGCGCCCTCCCAACCGGTAACAAAATGCCCGCCCTGACAGGGTAAAGCGATTGGACCAGGTGGTCATGGA
>Ga0154443_1040_pt1 | contig 12123 bp, 9 predicted proteins | sample RifGroC2_FD_105636 | JGI IMG/M metagenome (GOLD analysis project Ga0154443, IMG submission 105636) | Nitrospirae bacterium GWC2_56_14
CCCCGCAGGTAGGTGCTGAGCGGGAACGGCTCCTGCTCCTCTCCTGCTCCGGCGATCACCTGCAGGACCAGCGGCCGGCTCGTTTCCTGCAGCCTGTTCACCGCGACGTCCGCAAGCGTGCGCTGGTTGTTCATTGCCCCGAAGCTGCCGCGCCCCTGCCGCATGACAAAGCCGTCCTCGACCGTGTGCACATAGACCCCCGCATCCCTGATGTCCAGCCCTGAGCAGGCTATCTCGATCAAATAATCGATCAGTTCATGCCCTTCATGCTTCGCGTTCAGCGTTACGATCGCCTCCCGGGTCAGCGACTCATAATTGTAACGGTCGCCGATGATGAGACTGTTGACAAGGGACTGCAGCTTCGTGCTGACCGGCGTTCCGAACAGGAAAAAACCGAGGAGCGCAAGCGATACTACGACCGACAGCATTGTTCCGAACGCGGGTTCGATGGCGGTCAGGATTGCAGCCTGGATCCCCGCGCAGACCAGGACCAGGACCAGGATGCTCAGCGTCCTCGAAAAAATGATCCGCATCTCGAAGAGGCTGTGACGGACGATGGCATAAAACGTCAGGACCACCCAGGGCAGGCTGAAATAGGACCCCAGCCCCGGCTCGACGCCGAAACCGCCGATGGCGGGCATAATGCCCGCGATCATCACTCCGGCAACAGCGAAGATCACCACCCCGTAAAAAAAATGATCGAGCTGGAACCTCTTGATCCCGGTCATATGGCGCCTGATGCGCAGTATCTCGACGATCAGCCAGAGGAGCATGAGCGCGCCGCCCATGCGCGCGGGAATTTCAAGGGGGCCCGGATGGTTCATATACGGTATGAGGGAATAGCGGGGCGTGACGATCAGATCGGTGAAAAGGCAAAGAGAGAGAACAACGGTCCAATAAGGATACAAAACGTACCCCAGCAAGCGGGCGGCACGGTTTGTTTCGATCCTGAGATAATAGAGGAATTGCAGCCCGGCGGGAACGGCCAACCACCCGATCCAGTTCAATCGGGCGAATAATACAAAATCATGCCCCTGGGAGGCCATGAGATACATGACCGCCGTATTGAGCGAGTAGGCAGCCGAAAAAAATGTCATGGCTGCCACGGACCGGTGCACGGGACTGCTTCGCCGGTTCTGGGTCAGCAGGAGAAATCCCAGAAGAAGCTCCATCGCGGCGATCGGCAACAACGGATACGCAATGAGTTCAAAACTGTTCATGAAACATGCCCTCGTTCGCCCGCAAGCAGTTGGTCCCGTACCGGCGCACAGGAAAGACCGGGCCTCAGCACGGCATACTATACCACATATGGGCAGCTGCGTGCCACGGTATCAATTCGTATCAGCATGCACGGAATCAATGCCTTTCGCCGGCATGCCTTTGATCACGGCCGGCCCGGCCATCATTCCTTCGGTATCGTCCCTTCACCGATGCGCTCCCACGCCGCAGAGGTGATCTTCCACGCACCCGATTCTTTCTGCAGGACCACGGTAAAGGCATAGACGCCCAGCGCCTCGGGCAGCACGGCGCCTTCTCCTGCGCCTGTCAGAACGGTCTGGAACGATGCCCGGGCAGCACTGTTCTCGATCGAGCACTCCATATCCGGCACATAGACATTCACCCGCCGGTGCTTCATAAAATAGAAAAAGAGCAGTCCCTTTATTCCATCGTAGTTGTTGCCCTGCGGGTCTTGATAGGTTTTAGACAGATGCCCCAGCACGGTCCGGGTGTCCTTTTCTCCCGCGGCCTTCTGCACCTCGGCGATGATGTTCTTTATTTTGTCTTCTTCCGTATCTTTGCGGCAGCCCGTCAGGCACAAAAGTGCAAGGATCATAACCATGACCAGGGCCTGCAGCAGGAACGTTCTCTTCATCATAATATACCTCCTCGCGGTAGGGGAGAACCGGGGCGCCCATCGCGTTCACGGCAAGGCAAACCGGTCCCAGTGCAATTCCTCCAGCACCGCGCCAAAGGCGTGGTCCAGCGGAGCCCGGATATGCAGCAGCGCGCCGGTCGCGGGATGGAGGAACTGGACCTTGCAGGCATGCAGCAGTAATCGATGGCAGTCGAACTGCCTGCGGAAAAAGTCGTTCTGCTTGCCGTCTCCATAGGTTGTGTCTCCAAGGATAGGATGAAAAATGTGCTTCAGGTGGCGCCGGATCTGGTGACTGCGGCCCGTTGCGGGGAACACGGCAATGAGGGAATAGCGTGCCGTGGAATACCGGCCTACGGGATGAGGCAGTTCAATGGACGCCAATCGCCGGTAATCAGTGACCGATGGTTTTGCCGGCTTGTCCTTATTCGCCCGCTGATCGGTCATCTTATCCACAATGTCCTTCAAAGGATAATCGATGCGCTCCGCCTCTTTGGTGACCCCCCGCACGATGGAAAGATATTCCTTGGAGATCGTTCCCCCGGTAAAGGACAGGGTCATACGACGGGCAATTTCCTGGTCCAGCGCGAACAGCAGCACACCCGACGTGGATTTGTCGAGCCGATGGACAGGATAGACCCACCGACCCAGCTGGTCCCGGACGATCTTCATGGCGTTTTCCTGCTCGTGGCGGTCGATGCTGCTTCGATGGACCAGCAGGCCCGCCGGTTTATTCACCGCGATCAGCTGTTCGTCCTGATACAGGACTGGCAATGTATTCATCGGTAAATTTCCCTCAGCTCAGCCATCTTCCTCGGAGAGGAGAGAAAGCACGTTTTATAGCCCCTCCCTCGATGGGAGGGGTTGGGGAGGGTGATGGCCGGGCAACCGGATAAACATCAATTTTTCCCCTTTTTATGAACACAGTTCATGGCGATTCATCAGGATTTCGTCTCACGCCGCCCTTGTGAAAGAGCACGACATCGCTGTCTGCATACACCGCCTCCGCCCGCCACTGAAGGGCCAGCCAGGCAAAGGTCGTTCGGGAGAAAAAACAGACATGCGTAAGGTCGTTCTTATAATACCAGCGCGGAAACGCTTCCTGATCAACAGCGGGATTTGTCATGATGGCCAGCCACCCGCCCTGCTTCACACAGGACCACAACCGCTCCAGTTCCTTTTTCGGATCGTGCAGATGCTCCACGACCTCGGTGGCGGTTATGAAGTCGTACTGCCGCTCCAGCGCCGCAGGGACCGGTTCGTAAAAATGGTCGAAGAGCGTCATGCGATGCCCGGCTTCCTCGAACATCCCGGAAAGCGTCGGCTCGGGACCGGAGCCGAAATCCAGCCCATGGCTGCACGGCGCCAGTTTTTTCTGCAGAGGAATGAACAGGCGGCTTAAGAAGCTGCGGTAGTTCTGGTCCTGCGGCGAGTTCTGGTGCAGGTCATACCTTTTTCGTTCATCCTCCGCGGACAGGAACTGCCGGGAAGGGACAAACACCAGATCGCAGGTCCGACACTGGTAATACTCCCGGCGTTTGTCCCGTGCATATTCGCGTACTTTTTCGCTCCAACATAAAGGACAGGCGGTGATGTCGATAGGTAAGCTCATTTCGTTGCGATTTGGGAACGAGGCAAGGTGCATTCCGTACTGTCCGTACGCAGCCTGCCCGAGGGGCCTCTACACGCCGAACTGTGCAGTATGCTTCTTTTCGAGCATACGGGTCACGAACGTGAGCGCAGAAGCAACAACAAGCAGTGCTGCCGCCGCCAGATAGGCGTCATTATAACTGCCAATGCCCGTGGTCTCCTTCGCCGCTTCGAACATCCTTCCGGCTGCCAGCGGAAAGACGAACCCGCCGACGCCCCAGGCGGTGAACACCAGTCCGTAGTTGATGCCGAAGTTCTTGAGACCGAAATTGTCCTTGACTGCCGAGGGGAAGACCGAAAGACAAGCCCCGTAGTTGAATCCCAGGAGCATGGAGACGATGACGAAGGCGGTCATGTCGGCGAGGCCCGTCCGAAGCACCATCATCAGGACCGCCTGGAACAGGAAAATGATGAACATCGTCCAGAGGCGCCCGATGCGGTCGGAAAGCATCCCGGCAATGATGCGGCCGGCCGCGTTCCCGATCGCGAGCAGCGCCACGAGAATGAACCCGGCCTCGATCTTCCCGAGTTTTGCAATGGTCGTGATATTGCCGATTATCATGAGACCCGCGCCTGAAGCAAAGGCGAACATGGACCACAGGAGATAAAAGAGCGGCGTGCGCAGGATCTCACCGGGCCCCAGGTTGACCGCGGGAGCTGCCGCGGCCCGGGCAGCGCCGGCGTCCGCGTCAGGCGGCCGATAGCCCGGGGGCGGGGCAGCCAGAAACTGGGCGAGCACCGTCACGACGATCAGGAAACCGATCCCGAAGAAGAGCATCGTTCTGTGGATATTGCGTTCCTTGAGAGCAAGGAGCTGGGCGGCAGCGCCCTTGCGCGCTACGTCCTTGAGCGCAGCATCATCCGCGATGTGGGTGATTTCCACGCCCCCGATCCCGCCGAACTCGGCCTGGGAGATGGTCAGCACTTGCCGGGCCTTTGCATAGTCGGCATCGGCCAGTGCCTTGGCCCGGGCCAGTTCCTCCACCGCGGGAAGCGGCTTGCCCGAGAGGCTGAACCCCGTGAGGTGGTTCGCCACCGGAGAGATGTACACCGAGGCAAGGCCGAAGCCGGCGACCACGAGACCGGCGATGAGCCCTGTCTTTCGCGCGGAGAACCACTTCACCGCGGGAGGGGTGGCCGACGCATACCCCAGTCCGATGCCGGCGCCGGCGAAGATGCCGAAGCCGATCACGAACCACGTTACGGTAACGGCGAACGACGCGATGATGCAGCCTATCCCGGTGAGAATGCCGCCGGCGGTGGCGACCCAGCGCGGACCGATCCGGTCCTGCAGACGACCCGCCGGGACCATGACGACTGCAAAAACTATGCATGCAATCGAATAAGGAAGCGCCTTGTCGGAGTCGGACCACCCCCACTCCGCCGGGATCGCTTTTTTGATGACGCTCCAGGTATAGAGCACCCCGAGCGCAAGGTTAATACCCATGCCTGCGCACGTCACGAGCCATCCCTTATTCATTACGCTGCTCTCCCTGAACGATATCCCTTATGCGGTATTTCCTTGAGCGGCGGTGCGCCATAGGGTCCGCTTACTCATGATTATCCGCGTCCTCCACGACCATGGGCTGGACCTGGAGCCGTTTATAATAAAAATTCTGTCCATAGAGAACGCTCACGGGGTTGTGCCCCGTCACCCGGTCCTTCACCACCAGCGTCGATACGGGGGCGTCGGAATATTTGGTAAAGAGCATGTCGTGGCCGATACAGAGACCGACGATCAGGTTCATGTCAGTGCCGGCCATATTCAGCAGTTTTGCCTGTGCGACAGGATTGCACGCAGGTTCAAAGGTTGCAGGCCGCACCTTGTCCTCTTCCCTCAGTCCGAGCTCCAGTTTGTCGATGCTGCCGGTCTTGCAGCAGACGCTGACCGGCGTGAACCCCTGTGCCTTCAGAATGGCCGTCAGCCGGTTCGTCTCATCAAGAAGCCCGATGCAGGTGGCGATGCCGATCTTCTGATACCCCATGAGCTTTGCGAACGCCAGCGTATCTTCAACGCGGGTCCAACGGGCGTTCACTGCGCTGCTGCCGGGGACCGGCTGGTAGCAAAGACCTTCAACTTTTGCGGCGACTTTGGCCATCTTCGCATCCACACTGCCGCTCCGGTAAAGTTCGAAAGCTTCCCTGATCACGCCGTGATGGTCCTGCGTCGGGCAGTATGCCGGCTTGGCCGGCTTTTTCAACGGGTCCGCGCTCCAGCAGTTCGTTGCCCCCGACCTCTGTTGTACCGCGCCGCAGAGTCCGCAGGAAAACTCGTTCTTTTTTGTCACCCTTTTTCTCCCCCTGTCAACACCATACCGCCCGGCCGAGACCTGGTGAGCTGCAACACCTCGGGGAAAAGTTCCCGCGAGACTCCCGCAAAGACGCGGCGTTCCGTCCCGAGATGCGCAAGCCGATCATGACGTGACGATAGCAGATAGAATTGATTATTTCAAGAAGAAAGACCTGATCAAACTAATGCGTGCGCAGATCAGTGCCCACGGGGACGGTGAAAGCCCGTGAACTGCGCAGTCACGACAGAAAGCCCCCCTGGTCATGATGTATGCAACAATCTGTACTGCTCACGTTTTGGCACGTTTTTTTAGTTTTAAAAAATAATTTTATGGTATAATTACGTATATGCGCAATTGACCTGCGCTTCCCATAGGTGGCCGATGTCCAGACAGTTAAGCGTAAGAAGTGAAACCAATGCTGCGACCCCTCCGATGCGAGACTATAAACCGTTTTTTTACAGCAAGTTCACCGAGACCCACCTTTTCTGCGAGGTCGGCAGGATCATCGCCTCGGAATTGGTGCCCTCTGAGCTTGTCCAGAAGATCGTTGTCTCTATCAGCAAGGCCGTCGGCTTTGAGGAAGCCTCCGTCTATGTCGTGAAAAAAGATCTTTCTGGCCTGGTACCGATCTATTTTCATACTCCCCCGCTGCAATGCAAAATAAACGAACCTATCTATCTCGACAACGGTGCGCCGGGAGAGATCGCTGCCACCGGCGAGCCGCTCTTTCTGGATGATTCCTCTCACTATGAGACCTTTCTCCATCACCCTGATGAAGCGCAGAAGCCGGGGAGCTATTTCGGCATACCGCTCATGAACGAGAACCGTATCGTGGGCATCATGGGCTTCAGCCACAGCAAACCGTCGTCATTCAGCGTGGAGGACTTCGACCTGCTGCGCACTCTGTCCCACACGATCTCGGCAGGCATTGAAAAGGCGGAGCTCTTCAAGAGAACGCTCGACATCGCGCGGTGTGACGAATTGACCGGTATGCTCAACTACCGGGTGCTGCTGGAGAAGCTCGAGGAGGAGTTCGGCCGGCAGGTGCGCACCGCCAGGGACTTCTCGTTTATCATGATCGATATCGATGACTTCAAACGCGTCAACGACCGCTACGGCCACCTGGAAGGCAGCAGGGTGATAGCGCAGATGGGGGCGCTTCTTCGCGAGCAGTTCAGAACAGGGAGTACGGACAGTTGTTTCCGGTACGGCGGGGAAGAATTCTCGATCGTGCTTGGTGAGACCGGCATGGATATGGCGATGAAGCTCGCCGAGCGGGTAAGGAAAGCAGTGGAGGACTATCCTTTTACTTTCAAATCGCTGCATCCCTTTGAGGTCCTGACCGTAAGCCTCGGCGTTGCGACCAAGCAGAAGGGTGACAGCAAGACCATTCCCGGGCTGATCCAGGAATCGGACGTTGCGCTTTACCGGTCCAAGGCGCTCGGCAAGAACCGGGTCACGGGTTACAGCGCTGATCTGACCATGCCCGGCGCGAAGCTGGACGCGGAGCACCGCAAGCAGTAGTGAGCAACAGTAATGGATCTTTCGTATAATAATTGATGCTCTCGCAAGAAGTCTCCTCTGCCGTCATTGCGAGGAGCGGAGCGACGCGGCAATCTCGTTTTTTCAGGCGGTTACAAACTGCGAGATTGCTTCGCTTTGCTCGCAAAGACGGCTTAAAGGACTTTTTACGAATACATCAATAATTGAAGAAGCTGAGGTAGCTTCAGAAACTTGAAGAAAACCCCTTTTTATCCAACTTCCCCCTTTCCCCTCCCAAGGTTCTTGGTCCCCGGTAAACCACTCATCCCTGCGCCGGACCAGGCGCTCTCTCCTTCCTTGCTGATAAACCCTTGAGAGCAAAGATAATATGTTTGACAAAGCGCATAACAGACGGTAAAATCCCTCAGACTTTTACTCAGAAGTGTCTTTTTTTGACCATACGGATAGGGCCCTGCGGCCGCTCCCTCCACACCGGATCAGGCGCTATCCCGATACTCCATACACCATGCATTCAGTTCACAACGAGACAGGCCGCTTCGAAAGACCGGCGCCGTCCCCGGTTCGTCATTCGAACGGCCTGCGAAATGATCTCCATACAGAAAGAAGGGACCCATGACTAAACCCGCAATACTCGTTTTCGCCTACCACGATATGGGCTATGAATGCCTGCAGGCCCTGATCCAGAATGATGAGTACATTATGGCCGTCATTACCCATAAGGACGATCCCGGCGAAGAGATCTGGTTCAAAGCGGTGGCGAAACTGGCGGCCAAATACGACATCCCGGTCCATGCGCCCGAGTCGGTCAACTCGCCCGACTGGATCGCCAAGATCCGGTCCTGGGCTCCCGACCTCATCCTTTCCTTCTCCTACCGGAACATGATCGCCGAGGAGACCCTCGGCGTGCCCCGTCTCGGGGCGTTCAACATGCACGGCTCGCTCCTCCCGAAATACCGCGGCCACGACCCCATCAACCGGGCCATCCTGAATGGCGAGAAGCAGACCGGCGTGACCCTGCATCATATGGTAAAGCTGGCCGCCGCCGGTGATATCGTGGACCAGGAAGCGGTGCCCATCGGAAAGGAAGATACGGCGCAGGAGGTCTTCGGCAAATGCGCCAAGGCCGCGCGCCTCGTGCTCGAACGCCGGCTCGACGCATTGACCGCGGGCACTGCCCCGCGGCGCATCCAGGACGAATCGCAAGCGACTTCTTTCGGACGTCTGCGCCCAGAGGACGAACGCATCGACTGGACAGCAAGCGCCGACAGCATCTGCAATCTGGTCCGTGCGCTCACCCAGCCCTTCCCCGGTGCATTCACCGAAGCGGACGGCAGGAAGATGCTTATCTGGTGGGCCACGCCAAAAGGCCCCGCCAAAGGGACCCCGGGAGAAGTGCTGTCGCTTGACCCGCTGCTCGTGGCAACGGGCAATGGCAGCCTTGAAATAATCAACATGGAATGGGAAGAGACCGGCGAAGGCGATGCCTCTGCCGAAGAACCGGAGTTGAAGGTCGGGCAGGTGCTGGGAAAGTGAACATCAGAATGATCAGGACCAGCAATCCCAAAGGAGAAATTCCCTCATGATACCTACCGTCGAATGGAAAGACGGCATTGTCCGCATGCTTGACCAGACAAAGCTGCCGATCGAGATCGTGTATAACGAATGCAAGGACTATCAAACCGTTGCGCGCGGCATCAAGGAGCTGTGGGTCCGCGGAGCGCCGGCCATCGGCGTTTCAGCGGCCATGGGACTTGCGCTCGGAGCACGCCAGATCAAGGCGGACACCTTCGAGACCTTCTGGCCCCAATTCGAAGAGATCTGCTCCCATATGGCTGCTACCCGGCCTACGGCGGTCAACCTCTTCTGGGCCATCGACAGCATCAAGCGGTTCGTGCAGCAAAACAAGGATAAATCCCTCGATACGCTCCGAGAAATGCTCGTTGTTGAATCGCAGCGCATGCACGATGAAGATATCGCAACGAACAGGAAGATGGGGGCCTTCGGCGCTGCCTTTGTGGCCGACGGCGACAATCTCATCACGCACTGCAATGCCGGCTCGATCGCGACCGCCGGCTACGGCACTGCCGAAGGCGTCATGCGCGCCGCCGTGGAAGCGGGGAAGAAGATCCACGTCTATGTGGATGAGACCCGCCCGGTCCTGCAGGGAGCTCGCCTCACCGCCTGGGAACTTATGGAAGAGAAGATCCCCTGCACGCTCATAACCGACAACATGGCGGGCTATTTCATGTTCCGCGACATGGTCGATCTGGCCATTGTCGGCGCCGACCGCATTGCTAAAAACGGAGATGTGGCGAACAAGATCGGGACCTACGGCCTGGCCGTGCTCTGCAAGGAGCATGGCATCCCCTTCTATGTGGCGGCGCCGTTCTCGACGATCGACTTCAACACGGAATCAGGCGCTGATATCCCCATCGAGGAGCGCGATCCCCGCGAAGTGACCCACGTGTTCGGCAAGGTCCAGATCGCGCCGGACAAGGTCAAGGTGGCCAATCCGGCCTTTGACGTGACGCCTGCGCGCTACATCACCGCCATCATTACTGAAAAAGGCGCTTTCCATCCCCGGGACCTGCATAAACTGGCCGATCCTGCCGTTGATACCGAGAAGCTCCGCATAAAATAGTGCTTGTCTGATAGTGCATGAACCGCAGGTCCTGTGCGGGGAGATGTCTGTACCATCGAGAGCAACCGGGAGGCGCCATGAAACAGACCGTTCTCCACCAGAAAGAACTGCAGTTGAGCGCGAAGATGACCGATTTTCAGGGCTGGCAGGTTCCGCTCCAGTATTCCACGGTCCTTGACGAATACCATGCCGTGCGCACCGCCGCCGGCCTCTTCGATGTAAGCTTCCTCGGCCGCATTGCGATCAAAGGCGCCGATGCCGGCGCTTTCCTGCAGCGTGTTTTTACCCGGAACATGGAAAATCTGTCCGCGGGTTCGGCTGCCTACGGCCTTCTTTGCAATACCAGCGGCCGCATCCTGGACAATGCCCTGCTGCTCCACCTGCCGGGTGATGACGGGTTCCTCCTCTGCACCAACGCAGCGAACACGGAAAAGATCCTGTCGTGGCTCACGACGAACGCGGGCGCGAACGTGGAGATCGCCGACCAGACCCGTTCCCTGGCGCAGGTCGCGCTCCAGGGCCCCAAATCGCTCGTGGTCCTTGAGAAGCTCATCGGCGGCCATGTAAAAGCGCTGAAACTGCGGGGTGTCCGGGAGCGCAAGCTCGTTGGAATACCGGCGATCGTTTCCCGTACCGGTTATACCGGCGAGCACGGCTATGAGCTCTTCGTTCCGGTGCCGCACGCAGAACAGCTCTGGGACGCCATCCTGGAAACAGGCAGGGAGAACGGACTGCTCCCCTGCGGACAGGGCAGCAGGGACATGCTTCGCCTGGAAATGGGATACGCGCTGTACGGGAACGAGATCGACGAGACGCGTACGCCCATCGAGTCCGGCCTCGACCGCTTCGTGAACTTTAAAAAGGATTTTATCGGCAAAGAAGCGCTCCTCAAGCTGAAACCCGAAGACATCAAGCAGAAACTTACGGGGTTCATGCTGCTCGATAAGGGGATTCCGGTCAAAGGAGGCAGCATCTTTTCCGAAAGTCGCGAGATCGGGGTCGTAACGAGCGGCAATCATTCTCCCTTTCTCCGGAACGGCATCGGCCTCGGCTATGTCACCAGCCGCTACGCGCAGCCCGGCCAGGAGATCGAGATCGAAGTAAAGGACCGCGAGATCGCGGCAAAGACCATGGCACTGCCGTTCTATCGAAAGAAATAGACGTTCATCGATCATCACGCAAAAAAGGCCCCGTCTGCATTGCAGGCGGGGCCTTTTTTATTGTATTGCATATCTTCGCTTTTTCCCGAAGGCCTCAAACCCGAGCGCCGCACAACTAATTAGTTTATTCCCCAGCATTTTTTATACTACGGTCATCATAACATTTATGGTTGACATTATATTTTCAGCATGCAATAATCCGCTCCGTTTGTCTCTGTTCGCGGCAATCGACGGTTTTATTATTTCTAAATTCTGGATCTCAGGAGGAGCAATGAAACGGAACAAAGTTATTCATTTTATCGTATTGTTTTTAGCACAGGTGATCGTATTGACCTATGCAGCCACAGCAGGGGCTGCCCAGCCGACGCTCAACTCCGGCGATTGCGTTAAGTGTCATCCCGCGCAACCCGCGCAGATAAATGACAAAGGCGCACGCCACAAGACCATTACCTGTCAGGACTGCCACGCCAGCCACCGTCCGGTATCGAAGAACAATATCCCTGTCTGCAATCAGTGCCATAAGGACAAACCCCACTTCCAGACCCCGGGCTGCCTGACCTGCCATACCAATCCCCACACGCCGCTGGTGATCTCCTTTGGCAAGAACCTGACAGAGCCCTGCCTTACCTGCCACACTCCGCAGATAAAACAGCTGCGGGAGAATAAAAGCAAGCACACCGCTCTTTACTGCTCGACCTGTCACGCTGAAGTTCACCGCAGGATACCGGCATGCACGCAGTGCCACAAACCCCATTCCGCCGAGGTAACGGCTGCTGACTGCTTGAAGTGCCATAAGCCGCATATGCCCAAAGACGTTACCTATGCGGCTGATACGGACAATAAACTGTGCGCTGCCTGTCACAAAAATCCCTACAACCTCCTGAAGGCGTCGAAGGCGCTGCACAGCACCTTCACCTGCGCGTTCTGCCATCAGGACAAGCACAAGACCGTGCCGAAATGCAAGGATTGTCATGGGGAGAAGCATCCGCAGGGCATTATGGCCAA
>Ga0154443_1209_pt1 | contig 11932 bp, 11 predicted proteins | sample RifGroC2_FD_105636 | JGI IMG/M metagenome (GOLD analysis project Ga0154443, IMG submission 105636) | Nitrospirae bacterium GWC2_56_14
GAGCTCCTTCCGCATGGCGTCCGACCAGGGTTCGGCGCCGAACAGTCCGTATTTCAGGGACAGGGCGTTGGGGTTGATCCCCATTTCCATCATGGTGTCGGCGATCAGCATGGCGTAGCTCGGCGTGCCCACGAGCGCCGTGGTCTTGAAGTCCTGCATGATCTGGATCTGGCGGCGCGTGTTGCCGCTGGAGATCGGAATGACCGAAGCGCCCAGCCGCTCGGCCCCGTAGTGCAGGCCGAAGGCGCCGGTGAACAGGCCGTAGTTGAAGGCGATCTGGACCACATCGTCCTTGGTGATGCCGCCGGCGGCCAGCACGCGCGCCACGAGGTTCGACCAGGTCTTGATGTCGTTCCTGGAGTAGCCCACGACCGTGGCCATGCCGGTCGTTCCCGACGAAGCGTGGAGGCGGACGACCTCCCGGAGCGGCAGGGCGAACAGCCCGTAAGGATAGTTGTCCCGCAGATCGCTCTTGGACGTAAAGGGAAGCTTGCGGAGGTCTTCGAGCGATCGCAGATCGTCGGGATTGAACTTGACCTCGTCGAATTTTTTGCGGTAAAAGGGAACGTTCTGGTACACCCGGCTCAGGGTCGACTCGAGCCGCTCGAGCTGCAGCTGCGCAAGCTCTTCCCGGTCCATGCATTCGCTTTCAGGCTGCCAGTACATATCAGCACCTCCGGTGCAATTGAAAATTGGAAATTGAAAATTGAAGAGTTGAGATTGAAAGAACAAAAAATTTAAATTTTCCAATTTCCAATCTTCAATTTCCAATAATCTCCTATCTATTCCGCGTCGCGGCCAAGATACGCCCTTTGCACATCCCGGTTCGCCAGCAGGTCTTCGGCCTCGCCTTCGAGGATGATGCGGCCGGTCTCGAGCACGTAGCCGCGGTTCGCGATCTTGAGCGCGCTCCGAGCGTTCTGCTCCACGAGCAGCACGGTGTTGCCTTCGGCGCGGAGCCTGACGATGATGTTGAAGATCTCCTTCACCATGAGCGGCGCCAGGCCCATGGACGGTTCGTCGAGCATGATGAGCTTGGGCCGCGCCATGAGCGCCCTGCCCATGGCGAGCATCTGCTGTTCGCCGCCGGAGAGCGTTCCCGCCAGCTGGTGCTCGCGCTGCTTCAGCACCGGAAAGAGCGCGTACACGCGGTCGAGATCGCGCTCCACCTCATGCTTGTTGCCCCGTTTGAACTGCACGTAGGCGCCGAGCAGGAGGTTCTCGCTGACCGGCATGGCGGGGAACACCTGCCGGCCCTCGGGTACGAGCGAGCAGCCACCCGAGACGATCCGCTCCGTAGGCATGGCGCCGATGTCCTGCCCGTTGAAGAGGACCTCGCCGGCCTGCGCTTTGAGCAGGCCCGTGATCGTCTTGAGCAGCGTGGTCTTTCCCGCGCCGTTGGCGCCGATGATGGTGACGATCTCGCCCGGTTTCACGTGGATCGAGACGCGCCGCAGCACGTTCAGGTTGCCGTACCCTGCATCGAGGTTCCGGATCCTAAGCATCGTCCTCTCCCAAATAGACCCGGACCACCTCGGGGTTGCCCTGGACCGCGCGCGGCGCATCGTCGGCGATCTTTTCGCCGTAGGAGAGCACGAGCACCTCGTCGGAGATCTGCATGACCAGGGACATGTCGTGCTCCACGATGAGCACCGTGATGCCCAGGTCGCGGATCCTGCTGATGAGCCGGGCCGTATCCGCCGTCTCGCGCATATTAAGGCCCGCCGCCGGCTCGTCGAGCAGCAGCATGGCGGGGTCGCCGGCCAAGGCGCGGGCCAGTTCCACGGCGCGCTGCTGGCCGTAGGAAAGGCTCGTGGCGTTCGCGTCCGCCAGGTCGACGATGCCGAGGAACTCCATGAGCGAAAGCGCCCTCTCGCGGATCTCCTGCTCTTCGCGCCAGGTCCAAGGAAGGTTCAGCATGCCTGCCAGGAACCCGGCACGGCTCCGCACATGCCGGCCGACCATGACATTCTCCAGCGCCGTCATATGGGCGAACAGCCTGATATGCTGGAAGGTGCGCGACAACCCCTGCTGGGCGATCTCGTGCGGGCTTTTGGCATGGATGGGCCTGCCCTTATACACGATCGCTCCGGAGTCGGGCAGCAGAAAGCCTGAAAGGAGGTTAAAGAGCGTGGTCTTGCCCGCGCCGTTGGGGCCGATGACGGCCTTGATGCTTCCTTCCCGCACGGAGAAGCTCACGTCCTTCACGGCCTGGAGACCGCCGAAGCGCTTGCTGATGTTTTTTACTTCAAGAAGAGCCATGATTTACACCAAGCACTAAGCATCAAATACTAAATCCGAAATAAGCACCAAATTCCAAGAATTAAAATGCTGATAGTCTCGTATAAAGTCCCTACTGCCGTCATTGCGAGGAGCGGAGCGACGCGGCAATCTCGATTGATCCGCTAGATACAAACTACGAGATTGCTTCGCTGCGCTCGCAAAGACGGCTTTTGCGACTTCTTACGAATACATCAATTCTAAATGTTTCGGTCATTCTGTTTTGGCTATTGCGATTTATTCGAATTTTGTTGTTTGTAATTTGCTATTTTTCCCACCAGCCTCCGCAAATCCGCGCCGATGATGCCGTCAGGCGCGAAGAGCATGATCACGATCAGGATCCCGCCGAACACGGCGTCGTCAAAGGAGCCGAAATAGCCGCGCAGCGACAGGAAGTTCAGCACCACGCTCATGATGAGCGTACCCCAGAGGCTCCCCATGCCGCCTACGGCAACGATCGCCACGTAGCGCACGGACTTCATAATGGATGCCTCGGACGGGCCGATGCCGCCGTTATAGTGGGTGAGGAACACGCCGGCAACCGCGGCCAGCACCGCGCTCAGCATGAAGGTGGAGAGCTTGAACCTGGCCGTGTCCACGCCCATGGCGCCTGCCGCGTCCTCGGCGCCGTGGATGGAGCGAAGGGCACGCCCCACCCGCGAGCTGATGAGGTTCAAAAGCAGCACCATGGCAACGGTCACGAGCAGCCAGGCGAAGTAATAGTTGAGCACGCGCAGGGACGAGTCGCCGCTGACGCTGACGCCGAAGAGCAGCGGAAAGGGCGGCACGCTCGAAATGCCGTCGGCGGCGCCGAAGCGCTGTGTGCCGAGCACGATGCTGTAGATGATGGTGCCGAAGCCGAGCGTGGCCATGGCCAGGTAATGCCCCTTGAGCTTCAGCACGGGAATGCCGATGGCCCAGGCGATGACGAAGGCCAGCAGGACCGCGACCACGCAGGCCGCCCAGGGGTGCACGGAGAGCAGGCTACCGCCGTAGAGGTCCTGCCGCGCGGTCAGGACGCCGGCTTTCGCCAGCATTGCTACGAGCGGGTTTTCCTTATAGGCCGCGAGGTCCAGCGTGGTGAGCACGGCCGAGGTGTAGCCGCCGATGGCGAAAAAGCCCGCATGGCCCAGCGATATCTGGCCGGCGAACCCCATCAAGAGACAGAGCCCGATGACGATGAGCGTATAGTAGGCGCTCATGGTGAGCTGCGTAAGGAAGAAGGCCTTGCCGCCTGCCAGGGTCAGGAGCTGGACCAGGACGACCGCTCCCAGGAGGGCCAGAATGGGTATGAACCTTGAGGTCCTCATCAGAAATCCTTCAGCCGCATGGCTTCCTTGTTGCCGAACAGGCCGCTGGGCCTGATGAACAGCATGGCGAGCAGAATGGCGATGGAGATGGCGTCCTTATAGGCCGTGGGCAGCACCCAGATGCTGAAGGACTCCAGGATGCCGAGGATGAAGCCGGCCGCCACAGCGGCCATGCTGTTGCCGAGGCCGCCCAGGATGGCGACGGTGAAGCCTTTGATGGCAAGGCCGGAGCCGATGCTGTATTGAGTGTAGGTGATGGGCGAGACCACACATCCCGCCAGGGCGCCGATGCCGGCGGAAAGCACGAAGGAGAGCGTGATCATGTTCTTCGTGGGGATGCCGCAGAGCGCGGCGGCATCGCGGTTGGCCGCGCAGGCGCGCATTTCCCTGCCGAGCATGGTGTGTTTGAAGAAGAGGTTCAAAAAGAGCACGATGACCATGCAGACGCCGATGCTCCAGAGCACCTGCGGCGACAAACGCACGCCGCCCAGGGAGAGCGCCGAGATCTCGTTGCCGGTGAAGTACGGCAGGGAGCGCACGCCTTCCCCCCAGACCAAAAGCGCGCCTTCGCGGATCAGAATCGAGATGCCGATGGTGATGATGATCATGCGCAGGACCGTGGGTTTCACGAGCCAGCGGATGAAGACCATTTCGATCAGGCCGCCCATGACCATGGTGATGAGTACGGCGCCGATGACGGCGAGCGGGAGCGGCAGGAAGCCGTAGAGCGTGACCGCCGTCATGCCGCCCAGCATCACGAACTCGCCCTGGGCGAAGTTGATGATCCCCGTGGTATTGTAAATGATATTGAACCCGATGCCGACGATGGCGTAGATCGTGCCGTAGGTCAGGCCGGCGACCAGGTATTGGAAGAACAATTCAAAAAACATGATTGTAAGTAAACCTCTAATCCGGAACGACAAAGAAACAACAAAATGTAGTGCGCAGGTCAACATCCTGTCCGCAGATTGCGCAGATTACGCAGATGAAAGCAAACCTGAATTATGGTGTTAAAAATCTGCGGTCATCTGCGTCATCTGCGGATAAAAAGATTTACTCTGGTGTAATACCTTCCGGACACAACGAAGGCCCTCTGGGGAGGGGCTTTGTTCTGGCCGAAAACAACAGGGAGTGCCCGCGATCCGGACACTCCCTGTTTGCGCGATCAAAAAAACTATTTCTCCAGCACTGTGAACTTGCCGTCCTTCACGGTCAGCATTTCAAAAGCGTTCAGATCGAGGCCGTTGTGGTCCGCAGGGGAGAAGTTGAAGATGCCCGCCGTGCCGACGAGGCCCTTCATGTTCTCGATGGTCGTCCGGACCTTTTCCTTGTCCGCGCCCGCGCCTGCGGCCTTGAGCGCCTGTTCGAGGATCTTCATGGCATCATAGGCATGTCCGCCGAAGGTGCTGACGTCTTCCTTATACTTCTCTTCGTACGATTTCTTGTAGGCCAGGAGTACGGCCTTCTGGGGGTTCTTGTCCGAGAGCACCTCGGCAACGAGCAGCCTGCCCGCGGGGAAGATCGCACCCTCGGCCGCAGCGCCCGCGGCCTTCACGTATCCGATGTTGCCGAAGCCGTGGCTCTGGAAGATCGGCACGGTCATGCCGGTCTGGCGCACGTTCTTGATGACGATCGCCTGGGCGGGCTCGATGGACCAGTTCACGATGGCCTGGACCTTGGCCGCCTTGACCTTGGTCACTTCCGCGGTGAGGTCGGTCGCCGCCTTGTCATAGACCTCGTTCACCAGGATCTGGATGGCGTGCTCGGGCGCGAGCTTCTCGATCTGCTCCTTGCCTGCCTTGCCGAAGCCGGTGTTGGAGGACAGGACGCCGATCTTGGTGATGCCCATCTTCTTCATCTGCTGGAAGATCCTGATCACGGCATGTTTGTCCATCTGGGGGGTCTTGAACACGTATTTCGCCACGGGGTTCACGATCACTTCCGCTGCAGCGCAGGACAGGAGAAGGGTCTTGCCTTCCTCGGCGATGTTCTTGATCGCCATGGTCTCGCCGGTGGTGGAGGGGCCGATGATGGCGAACACCTTTTCTTCCTCGATCAGCTGCTTGGCGAAGGAGATGGCCTTCTCGGGGCTGGCGCCGGAGTCCTTGATCACGAGCTCGATCTTGCTGCCGTTGATGCCGCCCTTGGCATTGATCTCCTCAACGAGCATCTCCAGGGTCTTTGCTTCGGGAGCGCCGAGGAACGATGCCGGGCCGGTCACGGCCAGGATGGCGCCGACCTTGATGGCAGGGGCCGCCAGGACCGGTGCTGCCGACAGGGCGATGATGATTGCTGCTGCGAACAACCGTAAGATCTTCATCTTGTGCTTTCCTCCTCAGGAATGATGTCCCGGCCGCATGCCGGGGAATTGATTTACCATTGCTGCACTTCTTCCTTGTTCAGGACCCTGACGCCCGCCTCATGGAGGACCTCAATGGCCTGCTCGGTCTCGTCGAAGCGGAAGATCAGAACGGCGTTGCCCTCGCTCTTCTGGACAAAGGCATACATGTATTCAACATTGATCGTCTTGCCCTGGAGCAGGGCAAGGATGCTTGCAAGTCCGCCCGGCCGGTCGGGCAGGACCACGGCAACGACCTCATTGACGGCGATCGTGAAGCCCTGCTCTTTTAACACGGTCTTGGCCTTCTCCTGGTCGTTCACGATCAGGCGGAAGATACCGAAATCGGCCGTGTCCGCCAGGGACAAGGCCCGGATGTTGATCCCGTTCCGGGCGAGGATCTCGGTCACCTCGGCCAGACGCCCTGACTTGTTCTCGAGGAATATCGATATCTGTTCGACCTTCACCGGGTTCTCCTTGTATTGAAGTAGTAAGCGAACAGCTTCTGCAGGAAGGCCCTGTTTCGGAACCTCAGTCGTGTAAAACGTGTAATATTATGTCGATTCCTGTCAATTTGTCAAGGTAAACTGTGGCGTCCGGGACAGACGACCATTAAAAGCCAAAAGAAGGCCGATGACGGGGGCGCCGCTCTAGGAAAGCCGCCTCATGGCATCACCTGGTCTCCGCGCGAGATGCCGGAATACCCTTAAAACCCCCCGGCCGGGGGATTGACATTTTGGCGCATAGAATTGATACTCTGTTCACTATACGGTATGGCCTGTGCCGGTGAACGAGGTCGCGGTTTTTTCAGGCAAAAAGCCTGGCCCGGGCGGTACAAAAAAAGGAAAGATCATCATGATGCCGTCTGAACAGCAGGGTGACCAGCGCCTCAATAAACAGGATGACACCAACAGCCTCTATTGCAAACTCTTTGCAGATGAGGTGCCGGAGCGCATCTGCGCCCTCCGCAAACGCGAACTGAACGGGCGCGGCGAGTTCACCTGCGTCGGCTGCAGCTGGGCCACCTTATAAGCAGGAGACGGGTCCCGCGGAACACCCCATAGCGACCTGTTCCAGCCCTCTCAATAACCCCTCACCAAAACGGTTTTCCTCGACACAAGCTCACGAACAGCTTCATCAACGGAGGCAGCGGCCCTTTTTCCGCGCAGGGGTGTCCAGTACGATCAGCAAAGCTATGCGCTTCGATGCTGAAGCAGGAGGCGCAGAATCAGAAAGGCGCAGCAGAGAAGCCGGGAGAGCTGCAAGGAAAAGTATGCGGGTATCATCGCAGCAGGCGGGAACAAGGGGCACAGAAGGGCGCGGCCTGCGAACTACGCTGCCGGCACGCATGGCACGGCTCAGGGGCAGCCAGCCTGTTTCTTCATGGCCCCCATATACTGTTCGTAGTTCGCGATCTCGTCGGCGCGGAGCTCCAGTGTTTCGGGATCGGCCGATTTTTTAAAGGCGAGGTGGTTCTCCAGCCCCTGATCAAAGGCCGCGCAGGCATTCTCGTGCTGGTTCATGAGGTCGTAGGTCTTGGCAATGCTGAGCTGCAGATTGGACAGGACCGCGTACTGCCGGTCCGCGGCGTAAATGTCCCTTGCTTTGTTGAAGTACTCAATGGCTTTTTCATACCGCGCTGAGAATTTCACGGTCTTGTCGAGGAAGCCCTCCTTGAGATAATATTCCTCGAACTTGTTGACGGCGTTGGAGCGGTAAAAGAGCCCGAATTGCCGGTAGGCCTCCGCCAGTCCCAGGTCGTCCTGGTTCTTTTCGTAGACCTCGACAACGTCATGCAGCAATTCTTCCGCCTCGACCGGTTCGTCCTTCCTGCTGAACAGCTCCACGGCCTCCCGCAGTTTTCCGGAAGGATCTTCCGGCTTGCTCTGGAGCGTGGCGCAACCGACCAGTGTGGCAACGCAACAGACCGCGATCAAAGACCTCATCAGGCTCATGGATGCTCCTTTTGGTTTTCTTAATCCGGCGGGTAGGTTCCGGAAGGGAAAGAACACCCGGCCGGAACCGGTCAATACCGGGAAATTACACCAACATGGTGAAGAAGGCAAGCAAATTTCTCCTCGTTGTCAGGCCGGTGAGAGGGGGCCCCCTCATGATCAATCACGGACTTCACGGACACCCTCGCTTCGTAAGACACGTGCGAAACCCTGCAACATGTTCTGTTGTCAGAAAAAAATCTTGCTCCTACAGATGGATTGTTGTAATCTTAGCCAGTTTGCGGACGGAGCATCTCTCCTATGATCCTCACCCTTGATCCTCATATCTTTATCGGCGGCGTTTCCCTGGTTCTTGGCCTTGCCGCGGGATTCGTGATGCACCGGTCGGATTTTTGCATGGCCGGCATGTTCCGCGATCTCTTTCTCTTCAAGCGTACCGTAATGATAAAATCCTTTGCCCTCCTGGTCCTGTGCAGCATGCTGCTGTTCGAAGCCGCGCGCCAGGCCGGGCTGCTGTCCGTTTATCCGTTCCCGCTCCTGTATCCCCCGACGGCAGCGAACCTGATGGGAGGACTTCTTTTCGGCATCGGCATGGTCTCTGCCGGAGGCTGCGTCGTAGGCACGCTGTACAAAATGGGCGCCGGCAGCGTCCTGAGCCTGACGGCCTTTGCAGGCCTGGTCTTCGGCAGCGGACTCTATGCCGAGTTCCACCCGGCCTGGGCGGCTTTTGCAAAAAGTACGGTCCTTGCCCCGGACAAGATCACGATCGCGCAGATGCTCCATGTCGATCCACTCCTTCCGGTGCTGGCCGTCGCAATCCCCGGGACATTGCTACTGCTGTTGTGGCACCGAAGGGGCGAACTGGTGCGGCCGGCTTTTGCCGCAGGTTATTTGCAGCCTGCAAAAGCGGCCCTGGCGCTTTCCCTGATCGGCGCGTTTTCCTATGTCCTGGTCGGCATGCCCCTGGGCGTGACCACGACTTTTACCAAGATCGCCGGTTTCATCGAGAGCGTCCTGTTCCCCGCGCATTTTGACGGTCTTGCCGCTTTCAAGGCCGTCCCGCTCAACTACACCCACAACTTGACCGGCATTGTTCTGACCGGCGGGGGAGCGCCCCGGTTCGATGCGCAGGCAGCGTTCCAGGTCCCGCTTATCACGGGCATCATTGCCGGCAGCGCCATCTCGGCAGCCCTGCTTGGAGAGTTGAAGTTCTATTACAAAGTGCCGGCTCGTCAATATGTGCTGGCCGCGGCAGGCGGTACCCTCATGGGCCTGGCGTCGCGCATGGCGCCGTCCTGCAATGTCTGGCACCTGCTGGGGGGGCTTCCTATTCTGTCGGCATCGAGCATGCTCTTTTTCCTCGGCATGCTTGGCGGCGCCTGGATCGGCGGCATGCTGTTGATCAAGGTTCTTGGTGCAGGTCCGGGCAGGACCGTCTGAACCTGGGGCGAACCTTTTCGACAGGATAACAGGATTTTCAGGATGAAATGCTTTTTATCGGATTTTATCCTGTTATCCTGTCGAAGATTTTATGCCGGGCAGTCCGGATTAGATAACTGTACCGATACACGGTCAGGAGCGACCAATCACGTAAGGAGCTTGTGTGGAAACCATTGAATTCGACATCCGGGGACAGATCTGCCCTTCCTCCCTCCTGGTGGCGCTGAAGGAAGTGAACAGCCGGACCGAACGGCTGCGGCAAGGGAGCGTGCAGCTCTGCTTTCTCACCGACAACCGGGACGCCACGATCACCATACCTGAATCAGCTTCCAACATGGGCTATGGCGTGTCCGTGGAAAAGAAGGATGGATACTATAGCATCGTGATCTCCGGAAAGAAGGACTGACAGGGTGGCGGACGATAAGCGAAAAAAGAGACCGGCACGGCAGCAGGAAGTTCCCCGGACCCGCGAGGAGCTCCAGCAGGAAGTGCGGGAGCTGCGGGAAAAATACGCGAACGCGACGCAGTATATCCGCCAGAAGGTCAACCAGTTGCTGAACGTCATGGGCACGGCGCAGCTCAGGCCCGAGGAGCTGGACGATGCCACCCTGATCGAGCTCGATCCCATCGGCATCGTGAGCGACTCGTTCCTGCAGATCCTTAGGAACGTGAAGGAAACGAATGAACAGCTCCGGACCGCCCACGACGAGATCACGGCCATCTTCGATTCCGCGGGCATGGGCATCCTGGTCCTGGACCGGAACATGCGCGTCATTGCCTGGAACAAGAAGATTGAAGACCAGTTCCAATTCGACCGGAACGCAGCAACGGGACGGTTTTGCCACGAACTGCTCTGCCGTGTCGAGCACCGCGAGGACTGCCCGGGCAGGAAGGCCATCGAATCGGGCAGGAACTGCCAGCAGGACATGGACCTGAAGGGGCGCCATTATAATATGGTGGCCACTCCCATCAAGGGCAAGTCCGGCGTTGTGTCGCGGGTCGTTCTGGTGTATATGGACATGACCGAACGCATCCTTGCCCAGGAGAAACTGCAACGGAGCGAGGAGCGCTACCGCGATCTGTTCGAGAACTCCACGGACCTCATCCAGGTCCTGGGCGCCGACAGTTCCATACGCTATGTCAATAAGGCCTGGATGGACGCACTGTGCTACCGGGAAGAAGAGCTGCCCGGCCTCTCTATCTTCGACCTGATCCATCCGGAATGCACGGACTGCGGCCCCGAGTTCAAGAGCGTGGTCTGCGGGGACCGGGACGGCCGGTTCGAGACCACGTTCATCACGAAGCAGAGCGGAAAGCTCGTGGTTGAGGGCAATGTGAGCGCCATCACCGAGGACGGCAGGTTCATGGGCACCCGGGGCATCTTCCGCGACATCACGGAGCGCAAGCGCATCGAGACCATGGTCGCGGCCGAGCGGGAGCGGCTGGCCGTGACCCTCAGGAGCATCGGCGACGGCGTCATCACCACCGACATCAAAGGGAACGTGGTGCTGATCAACAAGGTCGCCGAACGGCTGACCGGCTGGAAACAGACCGAAGCCCAAGGCAGGCCGATCAAGGAGGTTTTTCCCCTGCAGGACGAAATGACCGGCGCGCCCCGCGTGAGCCCCGTCGAGCAGGTGCTCAGGACCTGCAGTGCATGCGAACTCGAAGGGCAGGCCCTCCTTGTTGCGCGGGACGGATCGCGGTTCATCATCACGGACAGCGTCGCCCCCATTATGGACAAGGACAGCGTGATGTCCGGCACGGTGCTGGTCTTTCGCGACATCACCGAGCGGAGAAAGCTGGAGGACCGGATCAGCAAGTCCGAAAAGATCGAATCCCTGGGCGTGCTGGCCGGAGGCATTGCGCACGATTTCAACAACCTGCTGAACGCCATCATCGGCAACATCGATATCGGCAAGAGGTTCTCGGCGCCGGAGAGCGAAGTGTACAAAAGCCTGGTGCGCACGGAAAAAGCCTCGACCAGGGCGAAAGAACTGACGCAGCAGCTCCTTACTTTTTCCAAGGGCGGTGCGCCGGTCAAAAAACTTGCGGCCATCGGGGACCTGATCCGCGATAGCGCCGACTTCGGCACACGGGGTTCCGCGGTGCGGTGCGAATTCTCTTTGCCTGAGGACCTGTGGGCTTCCGAGATCGACGAGGGGCAGATCAGCCAGGTCATCAATAACCTGGTCATCAACGCGGTGCAGGCAATGCCGAAGGGCGGGACCATCCGCATCAGCGGACGCAACGCCCGGGTACGGGCCGGCGAATTTCAAGAGCTGAAGCCGGGAAACTACGTGAACATCATCGTTCAGGACACGGGGCGGGGGATCCCGCAGGACCAGATCGGACGGATCTTCGAGCCCTACTTCTCCACAAAAGAAGGCGGCAGCGGCCTCGGGCTGGCAACGACCTACTCGATCATCAAAAAGCACGAAGGGGCTGTCGACGTTGAGTCCACGGTGGGGGACGGCACCACCTTCACGATCTTCCTGCCGGCCTCGCCCGAACATGCCGGGCCTGCTGTCCCGCTTTCTCCCGCGGCCCCCGATGAAAAGAGAACGGGCCGGGTCCTGCTCATGGATGACGACGAGATCGTCAGGGAA
>Ga0154443_1213_pt2 | contig 11924 bp, 23 predicted proteins | sample RifGroC2_FD_105636 | JGI IMG/M metagenome (GOLD analysis project Ga0154443, IMG submission 105636) | Nitrospirae bacterium GWC2_56_14
CTTCCACGATTGATAGTTATTTACACAACCCCTTTTCGGGCATTTACTTGAATCGATACGTTATCCTTCCCCTGGTGAGATCATAGGGTGTTAGCTCCACGGTAACCTTGTCGCCTGGCAGGATCTTAATAAAATGCATCCGCATCTTTCCTGATATGTGTGCCAGAATCTTATGACCATTCTCCATCTCGACACGAAACATGGCGTTCGGCAGTGTTTCTAGTACAGTTCCCTGGACTTCTATTGAATCTTCTTTCGCCATAATTTATCGGTATCCTGTATCGAGCCAGTCGATGACATTTACTCTTTTTATCTGGTGAGTATCAGCGGTCCATCTTCCATGACGGCAATAGTATGCTCAAAATGTGCGGATAGCGACCCATCTGCCGTTATCGCCGTCCAGCCGTCCTCCTTGACCCTGGTGACGCACCCACCGGCGTTGACCATCGGCTCTATTGCCAGGACCATGCCGGCTTTGATCTTTGGCCCGCCGCCCCGTTCACCGAAATTAGGGATTTGCGGGTCCTCATGCAGACTTCTTCCGATACCGTGACCGACAAATTCTCTCACTACCGAGAAACCATGCGCCTCAACGTGTGACTGAACAGCTGCTGAAATATCATACAAGCGATTCCCGGGAATTGCTTCCGCAATCCCTTTTAGCAACGACTCTTCCGTAACCTTGATCAGTCGTTCAGCCTCGTTCGTTATTGACCCCACCGGGACGGTTATTGCGGCATCGCCATAGAATCCATCCACGACCGCACCCACATCGATGCTGATGATGTCTCCCGGTCTCAGGACAACCCCTTTTGAGGGAATACCGTGCACAACCTGCTCATTGACCGAAGTACAGAGGGTGCTGGGATAGCCACGATAACCTTTGAATGCCGGTTTTGCTCCGGCGTCTCTGATCAGCTGTTCTGCAAATTCATCAAGCTCTTTGGTTGTTATGCCTGCCCGTACTTTTGTGCGCACTCCTTCGAGAACATTCGCCACTACGCGGCAGGCTTTCCGTATTTTTTCTATTTCCTGAGGAGACTTGAGAATCACCATGAGTGCAACCTATCCTCATCGCCTCCCTTTAACGGAAACACCTTTCAGGAATCCACCATAGTGCCTCTGGATAAGGTGCGACTCTATCTGAGACACCGTATCCAGTGCGACGCCAATGACGATAAGCAGCGAGGTCCCTCCAAAATAAAAGGGGACATTAAAGGCCTTGTAGAATATATCCGGCAATACGCATACTGCTGCGAGATAAAGCGCACCGCCAAGGGTGATCCTTGTCAACACCCGATATAGATAGTCAGACGTTTTTTTCCCGGGACGTATGCCTGGAATGAAACCGCCGTACTTTTTCAGGTTTTCCGCAATGTCCACGGGATTAAAGACAATGGCGGTGTAAAAGAACGCGAAAAACACGATCATGACGACATACACTGTCGTATACAGGAGTCGTCCCGGTGCAAGCTGACCCGCAATATCCTTGACCCAACTGACTTCCGTAAAGCTGGCAATCGTTGCCGGAAACATCAATATGGATGATGCAAAGATTGGCGGAATGACTCCAGCCGAATTGATCTTGAGCGGCAGATGCGTGCTCTGTCCTTTGTAGATCTTTCGTCCCACCATGCGCTGCGCATATTGAACCGAGATCTTTCTCTGGCCCCGTTCCATTAAAATGATAGCGGCTATGACCGAAACAATGATGACAAGAATGACAGCGAGCATGAAATAAGGGATTTCACCCGAGGTCACCAGGCCAAAAGTATTAATGACCGCGCTCGGGAACCCCGCAACGATACCGGCGAAAATGATGAGCGATATGCCGTTGCCAATGCCGCGTTCGGTAATCTGCTCTCCCAGCCACATGATGAAGGTGGTTCCGGCGGTGAGCGTTATCATGGTTAGGATACGAAAGGACCAGCCGGTCGATTCTACAAACGCGCCGCCCCCCATCTTCTCAATACCCACCGCCATCCAGAAGGACTGAAATGCCGCGATAACGACCGTTCCGTAACGGGTATACTCAGTGATCTTTTTGCGGCCCGATTCGCCTTCTTTTGCAAGCGCCTGCAGTCGGGGAATGACCACTGTCAGAAGTTGCAGCACGATCGAGGCAGTGATGTACGGCATGATCCCGAGCGCAAAAATGGTTACCCGGGAAAGAGCTCCGCCTGAGAACATATCGAAGAAACCCATCAATCCAGACGCAGCCTGATGTAAATATTGACTCAGTGCATCACCCCGTACTCCGGGGGTGGGGATATATGCACCGATCCGATATACTGCGAGCATAAGGAGCGTAAAGAAAACGCGCTTTCTGAGCTCAGGGATATTGAATATGTTCTTAATGCCGGTGAACAAGGTTATATTACCTCGGCCTTCCCGCCGGCGGCTTCAATTTTTTCTACCGCGGTCTTGCTGAATTTATGAGCGCGAATCGTGACACCCTTCTTCAACTCACCCATACCAAGCACCTTGACCTCAGCTTTTATACTTTTTATAAGACCGTTCTGATGCATGATCTCCGGAGTTATCGTTCCGCCGGCGCTCGCCGCATCCAGATCGGTCAGGTTCACAACGGCATACTCTTTTCTGAAGATATTCGTAAAACCGCGCTTCGGGATGCGGCGTTGCAGCGGCATCTGGCCGCCTTCAAACCCCGCCGGCTTCACTCCGCCAGAACGAGCCTTCTGCCCCTTGTGTCCCTTGGTTGCGGTCTTGCCATGTCCCGAACCGACACCACGACCAACCCGCTTTTGATTCTTTTTTGCCCCTGGCTGAGGCTTAAGATCTTCTAATCGCATAGTTTGTAATCCTATTTCTGCAGTAACCTGATTTTTAAAAACTAGTTCTTAATATCCTCAACCCGGATCAGGTGGTTGACCTTGTTGACCATGCCTCTTATTTCAGGGGTATCAAGCCTCACAACGGACTTGTTGAGCTTTCTCAGTCCCAGTCCGATCAGGACGACCTTGTGCTTACCCGGCCGGGCAATGCTGCTCCGTACCAGGGTGATTTTTATTTTTTTGGCCTCTTCCTTCGTCATCTTAGGCGAGCTCCTCCACGGATTTTCCCCGGAGAGCGGCAACCTGCGCCGCGCTTCTGAGTCTGACCAATCCGTTAATTGTAGCACTGACCACATTGTGGGGATTGCTGGAGCCAAGAGACTTGCAGAGTACGTTTCGTACACCAACGACCTCAAGCACCGACCTACTTGCACCGCCTGCGATCAAACCGGTACCTTCTGAGGCCGGCTTCAACAATACTTTTCCTGCGCCATAATGACCGAGCACTTCGTGGGGTATCGTGTCTCCTTTGAGGGAAACAAGAACCATATTCTTTTTGGCTCGTTCAACAGCTTTTTTAATAGCTACCGGCGCCTCGGCTGCCTTCCCTTTTCCAACACCGATCTTGCCATTTCCGTCACCGACGACCACCAGTGCGCTGAAATTGAACCGCTTTCCGCCCTTGACCACTTTAGCGACGCGGTTCAGGTATACAAGCTTATCCTTCAGGCCATCTCCGTCTTCTGCCTCTTTATTGTATCGCTCTGCCAAAGCTGCCTCCACAATACTGCACAATCACTAAAAGTTTAATCCCTGCTCCCGCGCAGCGTCCGCCAAGGCCTTGATGCATCCATGGTATTGATATCCGCCGCGGTCAAAAACGACATCTTTTATATTTTTGCTCAGCGCGCGCTGCGCAATGTTCGCGCCAACCTTCTTCGCAGCTGCAATGTTTCCGCAATGCTTCAGCCCGGTTTGTATGTCTTTTTCGTTCGACGATGCCGCTGCAACGGTTTTACCGTCCGTATCGTCTATAAGCTGCACGTAAATATGGCTGAGGCTCTTATAAACGCTCAACCGGGGTCTTGCAGTAGTGCCGTTTACACGTTTGCGAACCCGCTCATGTCTTCTTTGTCTGGCTTTTAGCTTGCTCTTTGCCACGTTCACTCTCCATCATACTGATTGCGACATCTCACTCATGTGAGGCCGACCGCTATCAGAAGTCGATTACTACTTTCCGCCCTTACCAGCCTTGCCTTCTTTGCGCTTGATGACCTCAGTGCTGTACTTAATACCCTTGCCCTTGTACGGTTCAGGTTTTTTCAAGCTGCGCACATTTGCTGCGATCTGGCCAACAAGCTGCCGGTCCACACCCTTGAGTGTGATTTGTGTTTGCTTCGCGTCTACAGTAGCCTTGATACCCTTCGGCAACGGATACACAATGGGATGAGAAAAACCGAGTGTCAGCATCAGGTTCGAACCCTGCACCGCTGCCTTAAAACCCACACCGGTTATTTCCAGTGTTTTTTCGAATCCCTTGCTGACCCCCATAACCATATTGGCGATCAGATTTCTGGTCAGGCCATGCATTTCCCGGTACAGTTTCTGGTCCGACGGGCGCTCCACCGTAAGCGTGTTATTCTCTTTTTTAATCGTCAGCTTGGGGTTCACATCCTGACTGATCTCGCCCAAGGGGCCCTTGACCGTGACCTTTCCGGTCTCCAGTTTTGTTTCAACCCCTGCGGGTATCTCTATTGGTTTTTTACCGACCCTCGACATAACAACTCCTCAAATTCCTGAATAGAACGGATTCACGTCACTGGGGATACTACCAAACGTGGCAAATGACCTCACCACCTACATTGTCCTTTTGCGCCTGCTTACCAGTTTGAATGCCCTTCGGTGTAGACAAGATCGCTATCCCGAGCCCTCGTAAAACTCTCGGAATAGCTTTACTATTCGAATACACGCGGCATCCTGGCTTGCTGATCCGCTTCAGTCCTGTGATCACCGGCAATTCCTCATCCGAATATTTAAGATAAACCCGGATGACCCCTTGCCGACGGTCCTTGACCAGCTTCAGATTTTTTATATATCCCTCATCCTTAAGAATTTTTGCAACTTCCATCTTAAGTTTTGATGATGGGATATCAACCTTTTCGTGCTTCGCTTTACTTGCGTTGCGGATTCGCGTCAGCATATCCGCGATAGGATCGGTCATCATCGGTTCAAACCCCTTCTGCTTACCAACTCGCCTTAATTACGCCCGGTATTTCACCTTTGAGCGCACCGTTTCTAAAACAAATGCGGCACATATCAAACTTCCGCAGATACCCTCTCGGCCGTCCGCACAGAGGACAACGCGTATATGCCTGTACTTTAAATTTTGGCGGTCTGTTTGCCTTCGCTATCAAGGACTTCTTTGCCATGTTTCCTCCCAGAGAACCTTACCTGAAACCTACTTCTTGAACGGCATACCGAGATGGCGAAGCAACGCCCTGCCCTCTTCATCAGTATTGGCCGTCGTTACAAAAACAACATCCATGCCGTGAACCGATTCAACTTTATCGTATTCAATTTCCGGGAATATGATCTGTTCCTTGATCCCAAGGGTATAATTTCCCCTGCCATCAAAGGACTTCGTCGGGACCCCTTTGAAGTCACGGATACGGGGCAATGCCGCGCTGATAAAACGATCCAGGAACTCGAACATGTGCTCGCGTCGAAGCGTCACGCTGCATCCGATCGGCATGCCTTCTCTGAGCTTAAACGCAGCAATCGACTTTTTTGCTTTCGTGATTACAGGACGCTGGCCAGTAATTCTGCCCAGTTCATCAACCGCAAAATCAAGAGCTTTGGCGTTCGCTATCGCCTCACCCAAACCGACATTGAGAACGATTTTTACCAGCTTCGGGGCCTGCATAGGATTCTTGTAGCTGAATTCCTTCATCAGCGCCGGAATGACGGTTTCCTTGTACTGCAGCTGCATCCTCGGCGGCTCTGTCTTTACCGGAGCGGTCTTGGCTACGCCGACCTCACTGGTTGCAGCAGGCTTTGCGGATTTTTTGGTTTCTTTAGCCTGAGCCTTGGGTTTCCCGTCAGCTTTCGCGGATTTCGGAGCCGCTTTCTGTACGGATCCCTTTGTTTCCTTGCTTTTATCTTTTTTGTCTGCCATTGATCGCTTTCCCTATTTCGCCAGTTACCCTCATCCACCTATTTCTACCAGGCGATTCGGCGTCTGCTAGCTCAGAGTTTCATTACAGTTTTTGCACACCCGGATACGCGTGCCATCTTCCTGCGTCTTCCGTACTGCAGCTGTCGGCTTATCACACTTTGAGCAGATCAACTTTACGTTCGACAGGGAGATGGGGCCTTCCTTCTCCACAATACCCCCCTGCCTCAGTTGCTGGGTAGGCCGGGTGTGACGCTTAATCATGTTCAGCTTTTCTATCAAGAGCCTGTTCTCAGCAGGGTACACAGCAATGACCCTGCCCTTTTTGCCCTTTTCCTTGCCGGAAATCACCAATACATTATCATTTTTCTTTATCTGCATATTCTTACGTCCTGGTTTCCTATCGGAGCGTTATTTGGTCAGCGGCCCGTTGTTACAGCACTTCCGGCGCCAGTGAAATGATCTTCATAAAGTTCTTTTTCCGCAGTTCGCGGGCCACCGGCCCGAATATACGGGTGCCGATCGGTTCATTGCTCGCGTTGATCAGCACTGCTGCATTCCGGTCAAATTTTATATACGATCCATCCGGGCGCCTGACTTCCTTGGTCGTCCGCACGACGACAGCCTTCGCAACTGTTCCCTTCTTTGCCTGCCCGTCGGGAATGGCCATCTTGATCGCCACGACAATAATGTCACCAAGTGACGCGTACCGTTTACGGGTCCCGCCAAGCACTTTTATGCACATTACTTTTTTTGCGCCGGAATTATCGGCGACATCTAAAACGGTCTGTTGCTGAATCATCTCTTATCCCCTAGCACAGATAGTCTACGTACGGCTTATTACTGGGCCTTTTCCACGATCTCAAGCACTTTCCAGCGTTTTTCCTTTGACAGCGGCCTGGTTTCGATGAAGCGAACAACATCACCGACCTTGCACTCATTTTTTTCATCATGAGCCTTGAACTTGGTCGTACGGCTGATCGTTTTCGTGTACTTCGTGTGCGCTACACGTCTCGATACCGCCAGAACCACGGTCTTGTCCATTTTATCGCTGACCACACGACCAACATACGTTTTTCTTTTTTTAGACTCGCCCATATTTTTCCTTTAAGACCGTTTTTGCTCTTGCGATATCCTTGCGGAGGATCCGCAAACGCATCGGATTTTCTATCTGGCCCATTGCCTGTTGGAACCGCAGATTGAATATCTCTTTCTTCATATCCGTGGCTTTGGCTTCCAGCTCTTCACTGGACAGATCTTTCATATCGCGCAGACTGGATTTCATATTGCCGCCTCCCGGGATACAAACTTGGTGGCGATCGGCAATTTGTATGCTGCAAGCCTGAACGCCTCTCGTGCTACCGATTCATCGACTCCGCCCATTTCGTAGAGCACGCGACCCGGTTTCACCACAGCTACCCAGTATTCCGGCGCCCCCTTGCCTTTGCCCATACGCGTTTCGGCCGGTTTCTTCGTTATCGGCTTGTCCGGGAATATGCGAATCCATATTTTCCCTCCCCGTTTAACATAACGGGTCATGGCAATACGAGCGGCTTCGATTTGCCGGCTTGTGATCCAGCCAGGTTCAAGGACCTTCAAGCCAAATTCACCGTAGCTGACCTCGGCACCCCGATAGGCAGTTCCGGTCATCCTGCCCTTCATCATTTTTCTATGTTTTACTCTTTTCGGCGCTAGCATAATCGCATTCCTTTACGACTGTCATAGTATTGCTAATACGTCAAAGTATTACGCTGTCGCCTTCGACGGCTGCAGAACATCACCTTTATAGATCCAAACCTTCACGCCGATCTGCCCCATGGTGGTTTTTGCTTCAAAAAAACCGTACTGGATATCGGCCCTGAGCGTATGGAGCGGCACGCGGCCCTCACGATACCATTCAGTCCTGGCGATCTCTCCGCCCGCCAGTCTTCCGGCGCACATGATCTTGATGCCCTGGGCTCCCAGGCGAAGAGCAGAGGTCACGGACTTCTTCATTGCCCGGCGAAAAGCGATACGGCGCTCCAACTGAAGAGCGATATTTTCAGCGACCAACTGGGCATCCAGTTCCGGCCGTCTGATCTCCTGGATGTTGATGTATATCTGCTTACCGGTCATGCTTTCGAGGTCTTTTTTCAGTTTGTCGACCTCGGCGCCCTTCTTACCGATAATGATACCAGGCCGGGCCGTATGGATGTTTATCTTGGCCTTCTGGCCGGCCCGTTCGATCTCAATTTTCGAAACACCAGCATGCATCAGTCGCTCTTTGACGATCTTGCGGATCTTGATATCCTCATGCAGGAGCGCTGCATAATTCTTCTGTGAGAACCAGCGGGAATCCCATGTTTTGATGACCCCGAGCCGGAAACCGATCGGATGAACCTTCTGTCCCATTATGCCTCCACCGTAAACACTATGCTGAGAGCACCAGCGTGATATGGCTGGTCCTCTTTTTAATCTGGTTTGCCCTGCCCATGGCGCGTGCCCTGATCCGCTTCATCGTGACGCCCTGATTGACATACGCCTTGGTCACCATAAGGGAATCAACATCTCCAACCTTCTTCTGTTCCGCATTTGCTACTGCTGAGTCCAGAAGCTTCTTTACGACGCGTGCGGCATGAAGCGGGGTAAAGGTGAGGATATTTATTGCATCACCCACCATCTTGCCGCGAATGAGGTCAATGACCTGCCTCGCCTTACGCGGTGTGATTCGTATATGTCTGACCGTTGCGCTTGCTTCCATCTTCGTATCCTCGCTCTAGTTCACAAAACTGCACTACTTGGGTGCGCTTGTCTTTTCCGCGGTCTTTGCCTTTGACCCACCATGCGCCTTGAAGGTCCGGGTCGGCGAAAACTCGCCCAGTTTATGTCCCACCATGTTTTCAGTGACATAGACCGGTATGAATTTCTTGCCGTTGTGCACCGCCATGGTGTGTCCGATGAAATCCGGCGTAATGGTAGACCGCCGGGACCATGTTTTCACGATCTTTTTATCACCCGCTGTGTTCATGGTCTCAACTTTCTTCATGAGACTCGTGTCCACAAAAGGACCTTTTTTGATTGATCTGGGCACCGTATCCTCCGCTGCAACGTATCACGAGATTGCGGATTCCCGCTATCTGCTCTTCGTTCTTCTTTTAAGAATAAACTGATTCGTTGTCTTGTTCTTTCTCGTTTTCACGCCATCCGGGAGACCCCAGGGTGAGCATCCTGGCCTGCCGCCCGAGGATTTTCCCTCGCCGCCGCCAAGAGGATGGTCAACGGGATTCATGACCACTCCGCGCACTCTCGGTCGCATTCCCATCCAGCGGGAACGGCCAGCCTTGCCGATGCTTATATTCTCATGGTCAAGATTACCGACCTGGCCGATTGTTGCCATGCATTCTGACCGCACCGTACGGATCTCACCGGAATTAAGGCGCAGCGTCGCAAGTTCGCCTTCCCTTGCCAAGAGCTGCACGGAAGCGCCCGCACTTCTGGCCAACTGTCCACCAGCGCCCTTTTTGAGTTCCACATTGTGGACCACCGTACCAACAGGAATCGAGGTGATAGGAAGCGCATTACCCGGCTTGATATCGGCATCAGGTCCCGAAACTACCCGATCTCCAACGTTCAGCCCAACGGGTGCAAGAATATAGCGCTTCTCGCCATCTGCATAGTGCAGGAGAGCGATACGCGCGGTACGGTTCGGATCGTACTCAATGTGCGCAACCACTGCGGGTACGCCGGTCTTTTCGCGCCTGAAATCGACGATCCTGTATTTCTTCTTGTGCCAGCCGGCACGATAGCGGACCGTGATCTTGCCGCGGTTGTTCCGGCCGCCACTCTGGCTGAGCTTTACTACCAGCGATTTTTCCGGCCTGCTCCGTGTTACTTCCTCGAATGTCGATGAAGTCTGGAATCTTCTGCCCGGGGATGTTGGATTATAGGTCTTTACCGGCATTTACGCACCCTCAAATATATCGATCTTTTCACCTGGTTTCAGCGTTACGTACGCCTTTTTCCAGTCTGATCTGCGGCCGAGCCGCTGACCCATACGCTTCTTCTTGCCCGCAATTTTCACCGTGGTCACATCCATGACCTTTACTTTGAAGATACCCTCGATTGCCTTCCGCACCTGCAGCTTGTTGGCATCGGTCCGTACTTCGAAGGTCAGGACATTATTTTTTTCTTTCAGCCGAGTGCCCTTTTCCGTGATACGCGGCGCCTTAACTATGTCATAGAGATCGATGCTCATTTTCCGTAAACCTCCTGAATGGCGCTTAAAGCATCCTGCGTCATAATGAGGTACCTGTATTTCAGCAGATCATATACATTGATATTTTCCATCCTGAGCACCTTGACCGATGGAATATTACGCGAGGCCAACGTCAGGTTCTTATTCTCCGATTTAATGAGAACGAGTGCATTCTCCTTAACACCGAGAGTATCAAGCAGAGAAGTAACCAGTTTGGTTTTCGGTTCAGCAAAGTCAAGCGAACTGACCAGAACCAGCCGGTTGTCCATAACTTTTGAGGCAATGGCATCTACCAGCGCTGCCCGCTTTTCTTTTTTCGGCAGAGAGTAAGAGTAATCGCGGGGCATCGGACCAAAGCACGTACCGCCATGCCTCCACAAAGGTGACCGGGTGCTTCCTGCACGGGCGCGCCCGGTTCCCTTCTGCTTCCAGGGCTTTTTCCCGCCACCGCTCACCATCGCCTTGTTCTTCGTTGCTGCGGTACCTGCGCGCCTGTTTGCAAGCTGGTTCACGACTGATGCGTGGATAAGGTGTGGCCGGATCTCAGACCCGAACAGGGCCGGAAGCTCCACGTCCTTTACTTTCTTATTACTCTGGTCAACCATGACGACTGACGGCATTTCAGTAACCCTCTATTCCTTGATTAATCAGCCTTGTAGATGAGGAGCAGACCGTTGACGCCGCCCGGAACCGCACCCCGTACGAACAACAGGTTTTGATCCGGCCGAACATCGACGATTTCCAAGTTTTTGATTGTTTTCTTTGCCACGCCCATGTGACCGGGAAGTTTTTTGCCGGGCCAAACACGAGACGGATAGGAGCTCGCACCGATGGAACCGGGGGCGCGATTGAACATGGAGCCATGCCCCCCGGGACCGCCGGCAAAATTATGGCGCTTCATAACACCGGCGAAACCCTTCCCCTTCGTCGTGCCGCTCACCGTGACCATATCGCCTTTTTTAAACATATCGATAGTCACGTCCTGACCAGCTTCAAATTCTCCGGTCCGGAATTCTCTCAGCACGCGGTGAGGCGGCGTTTCCGTCTTTTTAAAATGTCCGGCCATCGCCTTGGTAATACGCTTCTTTTTCTTTTCTTCCTCAAAGGACAGCTGGACAGCTTCATAACCATCCGTCTCAGCAGTTTTTTTCTGAACCACCTTGCACGGACCGGCCTGGATCACCGTTACCGGGATCAGCTCTCCGCCGTTAAAGTGCTGGCTCATGCCAATTTTTTTTCCGATAATACCCTTACTCATATCGTATCCCTTCACCCGCACGCGGACGACAAGTATTCTGCTATGCGTCTACGGCTGATTTTTCCGGCTAGAGCTTGATCTCAACATCTACGCCTGCAGCCAGATCGAGTTTCATCAGTGCATCGACCGTCTGAGGCGTCGGATCCAGGATGTCAAGCAAGCGCTTGTGCGTCCTGATCTCAAACTGCTCGCGCGACTTCTTATCCACGTGCGGAGAGCGGAGAACGGTCCAGCGATTGATGCTGGTCGGTAGCGGAATCGGTCCTGAGACCTTGGCGCCGGTCCTCTTGGCCGTATCGATAATCTCCACTGCCGACTGGTCCAGCAGACGGTGGTCGTATCCTTTTAATCGTATCCTGATCTTCTGCGTCACGGCGTATCCTTCCCTTACTCGATAACTTCGGTAATAACTCCGGCACCTACGGTCCTGCCGCCTTCGCGGATGGCGAACCGAAGTCCCTTATC
>Ga0154443_1182_pt1 | contig 11853 bp, 12 predicted proteins | sample RifGroC2_FD_105636 | JGI IMG/M metagenome (GOLD analysis project Ga0154443, IMG submission 105636) | Nitrospirae bacterium GWC2_56_14
CAACACGTACAAGGCGATCTACACCCTGCTGGCAATACGTATGGTCGAACAGGGAGCGGCCGGGGAGGCCCGCATGTCGATGCGCGATACCGCCCGGTCCGCTCCTGCCGACAACGGGGGACCCGATGCCGGCAAGGCAGGCCCCGTTTCGCGGAATGAGATCCAGGAGGCCTATGCGGCGCTGGACAGGCAGGACCATTACCAGATCCTCGGCGTCGACAAGACGATCACGCCTGCTGAACTGAAAAAAGTATATTTCAGGCTGGCCAAGCGCTTCCATCCAGACCGTCACAATGAGCCGGAGATGGCCGACATGAAAGCAGTGATCCAGGCCCTTTTCACCAGGATCCACCAGGCATACGAGACGCTCAGCAATGATCTTAAGCGCAATGAATACGACCGTATCCAGGTGCAGGGATCGAAAAAAGCGCCCCAAGCGGTCAAGGCCCGGAATGAAAAGCTGGAAAAAAGAGCGGCGGCGGCCAAGCAATTTGAGACCGGCATGGACGCCTTCAAGATAGGCAACTTCTGGGGCGCCGAGGAATCCTTCAGATGGGCCTGCCAGTTCGACCCTGAAAACGGCAAATACTTTCACTACCGGGGCATTGCCCTGTCACGCATTCCCCGCAGAAGTCACGATGCCGAGGAAGAGCTGCGCAGGGCGATCGAACTCGATCCGGAGATCAGCGTCTACCATCTGGAACTGGGAAACCTCTACCTGAAGGGCGGGCTCAAAAACCGGGCGCTGCCGTATTTCACCCACGCCCTCGAACTGGATCCCGCGTCGGATGCCGCCCGGAAAGCCATCGAGGCCGCCGGCGGAACCGCGGCGCCGCAGGATGAGCCCAAGGACCAGAGCGGGGTCTTCAATAAAATGTTCAAGGACGGAAAGAAACCCTGAAACCTCGTTACAGGCCGGTATGCTGCTTCAGCAGTTCGTTGATCAGATGGTCCGCTTCCTGAAGGCCCCCCCGCCGCAACAGATCGAGAACATCTGAACCAATGATCGCAGCAAGGACCTGCCGCCTGATCTCTTCGCTCCCGACCTCATCGTGAAGACGCTTCCGCACAGCAGCCAGCCTCGTCAGCAACAGCCCGTATTCGGGCCCGTACCGCTTCTCCAGTTCCTGCCTGATGCTCTTCGACAGCGCCGGACTCGCCCCGCTCGTCGATATGGCGATCACCAGGTCCCCGCGCTCCACCACCGACGGCACGATGAAGCTGCTTTCTTCAGGCGGCGCGGCCACATTCACCAGGATTCCTTTTTTGCGGCAAAGCTGCGCTACGGCACGATTCACGGCGAGGTCATTGGTTGCGGCAATAACAAGAAGGGCGTTCGCAAGATGGGCTTCCTGGAACAGGGCCGGGACCTGAAGGACCTTTCCCGATGCAACAAGGTAGGCCAGCTTCGGCGTGAGCGAAGGGCTCACGACCGTCACCTCGGCGCCCGATTCGAGAAGAGAGAGCGTCTTGCGCTCAGCGACCAGGCCGCCGCCAACGACCACACAGCGGCGTTCACGGAGATCCAGGTTCACGGGATAGTACTTCATTTTGATTTGAGCGCGCTGATGAGAGGACCGACAACATCCTGCATGGAGGGATACTTTTTTACGAGCAGTTCGAACTCCCGAAGCGCATCGTCGCGCCTGCCCAGTTCCTGATAGGACAAGCCGGCGTAGTAGAGAGCATCCTTTTCCGCCGTCGACCCCGGATAATCCCGCAGCAGCTGCTCAAGCCTCGCCGCGGCAGCCGCATAGGATCCCTTTTTGTGGTAGAACCGGCCGACATAGAGCTCGTATTCTGCGAGCCGGTCCTTGCAGAGCGCTGTATAACGGACCGCCTGTTCTTCGTAAGCGCTCTTCGGGTACCTGCTTCTGAGCGTTTCGAATTCTTTTATCGCCGTGTGTACGGGCTCAGGGTCGCGGTCAATCGTGGTGAGCTGGTTGTAACTGCACATTGCGACCTGAAACTGGGCGTAGGCGGCATCCTTGTTCACCGGGTGATAATTGAGGAAGGCCTGATACTCGACACGGGCCTCATCGTACTTTTCTTCTCCAAAGTAGGTGTCGGCGATGCGCAGCATCAGGGCCGGATCGTAGCTGCGGTCCGGCGCTTTTTCCTGTATTTCCTGGTAGTCCTTGCGCGCTTTTTCGTAGGAGCCCTTTACCATGTTCTCTTCAGCCTGTTTGAACAAGGCAGTCGGGTCGAAGACCTCCTGCTTTTCCGCACAGCCGGCGAGAACAACGAACAGCAGGAGTGAAAACAGTTTTTTCATGAGGGGGGTCACTTTCTGGAATGGCGCTCTAGGACGAGCACCCTCTGCGGGGTAAACCGCTTCTGCGCATCAGCGAAGGCAATATATCACAGAGGATTTCCTTTTGTCAACGGCTGCTTGATCCAGCGCCGCTATCCTGCTCAATCCTGCTTCTGGCTGTCCCCGACCCGGGCCTCGCAGGCCGTATGGCGAATGACCTTCCCCTGGACCATATACACGACCATTTCCGCGATGTTCGTGGCGTGGTCGGCGATGCGCTCCAGATACTTCGTAATATAGGTGAGGCGCACGGCGCGTGAGATGTTCTTGGGGTCTTGCAGCATGTACACCAGCAATTCATTGAAAATCTGATGGTTCAGGTTGTCCACGAAATCATCGGCAGCGCACACGTTCAAAGCGAGATTGGCGTCTCTGGCCACAAAGGCGTCGAGGCTGTCCTTGAGCATCTTCTGGGCCGCCTCGGCCATGCGCGGAATATCGATGTAGGGCTTGAGCGGCGGCTCGTCGTTCAACTCTATGGTGCGCTCGCAAATGTCGACGGCCAGGTCGCCCATCCGTTCGAGGTCGGTGATGATCTTGATGGCGGTGGTTATGAAACGGAGGTTGCTGCCCGAGGGCTGCCAGATGGCGAGGAAACGGATGCACTCCTCCTCGATCTCGACGTCATAATTGTTGACGATGGCGTCGCCGTCGATGACCTCGATCGCCAGGTTCCGGTCCCGCTCAACCAGCGCGGTGACGGATTTCCTGATCGACTCTTCGACAAAGCCGCCCATTTTGAGCACCCGTTCCTTGAGCGCTTCCAGGTCCTGTTCTTTCTGTCTGGCCATGAGTTTCTCCCTCTTTTCCATTGCGGATTGCGGATTTCGGATTGCGGATTGAACGACGTTATAGCAAGAGCTCACTTGTGAATCTAAGGCATACCGGTTCATACCGGTAACGGATTTAACGGCAAAAGTCTGAAGGTTTTATTCCGCAATCCGCAATCCGAAATCCGCAATGGCATCATCCAAATCTTCCCGTAATATAATCATCGGTCTGCTTATTGTCCGGATTCGTGAAGATTTTCTCCGTTGACCCGTATTCTATGAGATCGCCCATGTACAGAAAACCGGTCATGTCCGAAACGCGCGCGGCCTGCTGCATATTATGGGTAACGATAATGATCGTCACGTCCTTTTTCAGGGAAACGACAAGTTCCTCGATCTTGGCGGTCGAGATGGGGTCGAGCGCCGAGGTGGGTTCATCGAAGAGCAGGACCTCGGGCTCAACGGCCAATGCCCGCGCAATGACCAGACGCTGCTGCTGGCCTCCCGACAGGTCGTAGGCGCTCGCGTTCAGTTTGTCCCTTACCTCGGTCCAGAGCGCCGCGTGTTTCAGCGCCTCTTCGATCCTTCCCACCAGTTCCGACTTGTTCTTGATGCCCTTTAATCTGAGGCCGTAGGCGATATTTTCAGCAATGCTCATGGGAAAGGGCGTGGGTTTCTGGAACACCATGCCGACGCGGCTCCTGAGATTGATCAGGTCGATGTCGTTCGCAAGGATATTCTTGTCCTGAAAAAGGATCTCTCCTTCATACCGGTGCTTCGGGTAGAGGTCGTGCATGCGGTTGAAACATCTGAGCAGGGTGGTCTTGCCGCAGCCCGACGGACCGATCAGGGCGGTGACCTTGTACTTGTAGATCGGCAGCGAGATTTTCTGCAGAGCGTGGATATCGCCGCTATAGTAAAAATCCAGGTTTTTCACCTCGATCTCGGTCGTTGGCGTCACTGCTTATACCTCCACTTTAAGATAAGTCTTCCGGCGATCGTCAGCAGAAGGATGAACAGGGTAATGACCAGGGCGGCGCCCCAGGCCTGGGAATGCCAGCTCTTATAGGGCCCCATGGCGTATTGAAAGATGGTGACGGTCAGCGATGCGATCGGCCTGTTCATGTCCGTTGAGAAGAAATTGTTGTTGAACGACGTGAACAGGAGCGGCGCCGTTTCTCCCGCGACCCGGGCGATGGACAGCAGAATACCGGTCAGAATGCCTGTTGCCGCGCCCCGGTACACGATCTGGATGATGACCTTGTAATACGGGGCGCCCAGGGCGAAGGCCGCCTCCCGCAGGGTCCAGGGCACCAGCGACAGCATGTTCTCGGTCGTCCTGAGCACCACCGGTATCATGATGATCGAAAGGGCGAACGCCCCTGCCCAGCCGCTGAAATGATGGAGCGGCCTGACCAGGATCGCATAGACGAAAGCGCCGATAACGATAGAGGGCACGCTGACCATGATGTCGGAAATAATGCTGATGGTCCTTGCGATCGCCTTTCCCCGCGCATACTCGGCGAGGAACGTCCCGCCCAGAACGCCCACGGGGACCCCGATAAGCGTGGCGACCAGAGTGATCATCAACTGGCCGACGAACGCGTTCCTCAGACCCCCTCCTTCAACGCCGGCGGCAGCGGGGTCGTTGAAGAACAGGCTGATGTGCAGTGCGCCCAGGCCGTGGATCAGGACATCGCCCAGGATATACACCAGCCAGAAGAGCCCGATTGCAGCGGCCAGACCGCTCAGGGTGAGCGCGACGAGACTCTCTATTTTGCGTTTTTGCTCAATATTCATATTGATCCCAGGCTAAAAAATGTTTGACACTGATTGACACTGATAAAATCTATGAGCAGTCAGTATCTTTTTGACGTATCCGTGAAAATCATAGCTTTTGTCCGACCTTTCAGTGTCAAAGGTCCTTTTTCTTATCGCGAATACTTCTTCTCCGCCTTCAGCAGAAAGAACTTGGCTATCGCCAGAATGATGAAGCTCATCACGAACAGCACGAGCGCCAGGTAATAGAGCGAGGAAAGATAGATATCGCTGTCCGCTTCGGTGAACTCATTAGCCAGGCTTACGGTGATCGTTGATGCCGCGTCGAACAGCGATGTGGCTATCTTATGACTATTCCCGAGTACGAAGGCCACCGCCATGGTCTCGCCCAGCGCCCGGCCCAGGGAGAGGGCGACACCGCCGAAAACGCCCAGCTTGGAGTACGGGAGCACCACATTCTTGACCACTTCCCACTTCGTGGCCCCGATGGCGTAGGCAGATTCCTTGACCACCGAGGGGGTCAAATTGAAAGAATCGCGTGCGATGCTCGCGGTGAACGGGATGATCATGATGGCGAGGATGACGCTTGCCGTCAACAGGTCGATGCCCATGGGAGTGCCCTCGAACAGGATGCCGACGAGGGGCAGTTTCCCGATGCTGTTCTGGAGCGCAGGTTCGATATACTTGGACATGATGGGAGCAAGGGTGAACAGGCCCCACATGCCGTAAATGATGCTCGGGATGGCGGCCAGCAGTTCTATGGCGATGCCGATGGGAGCTTTCAAATAATTCGGCGCGATCTCGGTCACAAAGATCGCGATACCGATAGCCGTGGGAATGGCGAAGAGCAGGGCAAGGCCGGTCGTGAGGAACGTGCCGTAAATGGTCGTTGCCGCGCCGAACATTCCTGTCACGGGGTTCCATGCCGTCGAGGTCAGAAAACCGACCACCCCGAACTTCCCTATGGCGAGCGAGGACTCTTTTAAAAGTACGGCGATGATGCCGATGATAAAGATGATGACCGTAAAGGACGCAACTGCCGTAAGAGAGTAAAAAAGCAGCTCAGGGATGTTTTTCTTGGGAGCTATAGCCACTGCGAGGACCTTTCTGGTCGATCAAAACTTACAATAAAGAAAGGAAACGGGTCAGGTATTTTCAGTATATATACCTGACCCGCAGATTGCAACCTGTTTTCATTTCTCATGCAAACGCATTTATGAATGTCACTTGTAGGGCAAGGCTTTAGCCTTGTATGAAGCAACCCTGAAGGGTTGCCCTACGGAAAACGTTTGAAGATGTAATTCATGCTTTACGCGTTTGCTATCGTGCAGCTTATTGAATGCCGTTCGCCTTCCAGTAAGCCTGCACTTTTGCCTTCAACGATTTCGGAAGGGGTACATACACCAGTTCTTTCGCCTTCGCATCGCCGTTCTTGAAAGCCCAGTCGAAGAACTTGACGACCTTTATATTGGAATCCTTCTTTTCTTTCCCGAGAAGGATGAACGTCGCCCCTGCGATGGGCCAGGACTTTTTGCCCGGCGCATCGTTCAGCCAGAGGTAGAAATCCTTCTTCGGGTCGAAGTTTGCTGTTGCGGCCGCGTCCTCAAAGCTTGCGAAGCTCGGCTCCACGAACGTGCCGGCGTGGTTCTTCAGGACCGTATGGGTGAGGTTGTTCTGCTTGGCATAGGCGAATTCGACATAGCCGATGGAGTTCGCCTGCTGCTGCACATAATTGGCAACGCCTTCGTTCCCCTTCCCGCCGATGCCTGCCGGCCAGCTTACGGAAGTGCCGGCGCCGACCTTTTCTTTCCAGGCAGGACAAACATCGCTCAGGTAATCCGTAAAGATGGCTGTCGTACCCGAACCATCGGAGCGATGGACCACCGTGATAGCATTGTCCGGGAGGTTCAGTTTGGGGTTCATTCCCTTGATCTTCGGATCGCTCCAGGTCTTGACCTCTCCCATGTAGATCTTGCACATAGTGTCGGAATCGAGCTTCAATTCTCCGGCCTTGATGCCTGCGATGTTCACCACCGGAACAACTCCGCCGATGACAGCCGGGAACTGGATCAGGTTGGCCTTGGCAAGCTCTTCCGGTTTGAGCGGCTTGTCCGAAGCCCCGAAGTCTACCGTCCGCTCGGTGATCTGCTTGATGCCGCCGCCCGAGCCGATGGACTGGTAATTGAGCTTTATGCCCGTTATCTTGTTGTATTCATTGGCCCATGCCGAGTATACCGGGTAGGGGAACGTGGCGCCCGCGCCGTTCAGCATCTCTTCAGCCTGTGCCTGGTTGGACGACAGTAGTCCGGTCAAAAGTAACGCAATTGTCAAAATTCGCTTCATGGTTTTCTCCTTTTCCTGTTTATGTTTGTCATTTATACCATGGAATTGTTACAAGATTATTACAACGATATTAAGCTTCTGTTAAATAGTTTACCTCATCTACCTCCTTTATTTACCTCCTTTTTTACAAAATTGTTAACCGTGACATCCTGTTCTATGCCTGCAGTTTGAGCTGCCGATTGACCTTGTTTCTCAAATCAACGACATTGCCTTTGCAGATATATCCCCGGACACCGTGGATCTTAACGAGCTCCCGCAAACTATCCTCGTCATTGGATGAATGAAAAAAGATGGGAGTGCGGCAGGCATCGCAATAGGGCTTGATGATCTCCGAGAGCTTGTCGCCTGAGAGCCCCGGCATATTGACGTCGAGCAGCACCATATCCGGCTGGAAATCCCTTACGCGGTTCGTCGCGCCGAGCCAGTTTTTATGGGTGCTGACCTCGATCTGGTCGTTCTGCAGGAGCTCCTTCGTGGTATAGAGATGCATTTCATCATCATCGATCACCAGTACCTTTTTCTTATTCTTATTCTGCACTGTAAAGCCCTCCCCGTAATTCGTTTGATAAAGCCCCCCCTCCCATACTCCCTCTCCCACCGGGGGAGAGGGGCAGGGGTGAGGGAAGTTGACATAACGGCAGGGACACGATGAACGTCGTGCCCTTCCCGTAGGTGCTTGTTATCGATATCGTACCGCCGATCAGCTCCACCAGGTTCTTGCTGATCGTCAGGCCCAGCCCCGTACCTTCATGGGTTTTGGTTTTGGCGTCCTCGATCTGGCTGAAGGCCGTAAAGAGCTTATGGAGGTCCTCCTCTTTTATGCCTATGCCCGTATCGCTAATGGCGATCACCAGGTTGCTTCCGATGATGGAAAGCGTTATCTCGATCATGCCGGCTTCAGTGAATTTCGCGGCATTGCTCACCAGGTTCATAAGCACCTGCCTGAGCTTGATGGGGTCCGTGGTGACCATCAAGGCCATTGCGGGCGCCCTCACCTCCACGGCCACAGGCTTTTTCCCGATAAGGATGCGGGTCGTCTCCGCGAGCTCGGCAACGAGCGACACGGCATCAACCTCCTGCTGCGCTACCTCCATCCTGCCTGCTTCGATCTTCGACAGGTCGAGGATATTGGTGATAACGGTCCTAAGATTGGTCGCGCTGGAGATCATGAAGGAGAGGCGTTCCTTGATCTGTTCGATCGAGCCCTTGTCGGCCGACATGCGCAAAAGCTCGGCAAGTCCGATGATGGCGTTCACCGGGGACCGCAGTTCATGGGTAACGTTCGCCAGGAACTGGGACTTTACCTGATTAATCTTCTCCAGCTCCTGCGCCCGCGCACTGGCCACTTCTTTCTGCAGCACGCTGTTGGCCAGGGCGTTGCTTTGCTGGATCACGAGCTGCTTGACCGAAAGGAGGCCTTTGTAGGCGCCGGAGGGGGTCGTTACGATGATCTCGTCATAGATGTCCTGCGGCGTCCGTTCCAACGCTTTGTCAATGACCACATCGAGCCGCTCGTTCTCGGGCACGATGAGCGGGGTCGTGTCGGCTATGACGATGATGGGGTGTTTCCCGTACAGCTCGAAGCCGAACCTGCGAAACAGCGCGAACAGCAGCTTCGTTCGCGTGACCAGTCCGATTGGCTCGTTTCCTTCGACTACCGCCATCGCGTCCAGGTTGGTCGTGCTGAAGAACCGCTCCGCCACCATGTTCACCGTGGTCTGCGGCGTGGTCAGTTCGTTCGAAATAATGAGTTCTCCGACGGGAAGAACGTTTTCACGCGCTGGCATCGTCTGCATACAACCTCCTCTTTACTCTTCATTCCTCTATCGTTCTATACATTGGTTGATAGATTCGTAAAAAGTCTTTTTTAGCCACATAAGTCACAAAACACACAGAAATAATCTTTATTCTTGAAGGTCTTCCTTATGTGCTTTATGTGAATTATGTGGCAAATCTTGACTTCTTACGAGTTCATCATTGGTTTATTCTGCATCATTTCGTAGGGGCGGGTTTCAAACCCGTCCCTGCCTGTCACGCCACGCCCTGTCCCGAGTAAGACGCTTCGGCTTCCACCTTGATAAATGACACGGTAAAGGTGCTGCCGATTCCCGGCCGGCTCACGACCGTGACCCTGCCACCCATGGCTTCGACAAGATGCTTTACAATATAGAGTCCGAGGCCGGCGCCTTTTATCCGCTCGCTTCCGACGGCACGGTAGAACTTATCGAAAATGCGGTCGATCTCGGTCTGTGCTATCCCGCTCCCCTCATCTTGTATGGAAATATTCACCCAATCAGTGCTGCTGTCGAATGAGATTTTGACCATCCCGCCGTCGCGGTTGTATTTAACAGCATTCGATATGAGGTTGATCAGAACCTGCTTGATCGCTGTTTTGTTGCCATGCACCAGGGACGAGCTGCTGTTAACATGCATTATTTCAATCTGCTTCCTTTTCGCCGCATCCTGAAGGAATTCTAATGTTTCATCGACCAGTAAGCCGAGAGCAACAGGCTGAGCCGTCAGGAGTTCTTTCCCCTGTTCGAGCCGGGAGAGGAGCGATGCGTCATTCAGCAGGCTTTCGGCATGGGAGGCGGCCAGGTTGATGGTTCTCATATATTTACTCGATTCGCCCTTCCGCAGCGCAAGAGAGGAAAAACCGCCGATCGCGGCAAGCGAGTTCTGCAGTTCATGGATCATATACTGCACGGAGGTGTCCTGCTCCTGCTCGCGGGTCCGGAGCCGATCGATCGTCTGCTGCCGGTCGATCTGTTTTTTTAACTTCAGCACCAGCTCTTTCATGGAATAGGGCTTTGCAAGGTAATCGTCGGCGCCGAGGCTGAGGCCCTTGATGCGGTCGTCCTCATCGGACAGCGCGGTAAGCATGATGATCGGCAGCGTTCTCCCTTTTGCGCTCTCCCGTAAAAGGCCGCAGACCTCCCAGCCGTTCAGCTCCGGCATCATGACATCCAGAAGGATGGCATCCGGGGTCCGGCGCTGTACCGCCTCTATGGCTTCCTTGCCATTTCGCGCGATCACTGTTTCATACTGCTCTTTTTGCAGGTTATAGCTGAGCAATTCAGCGCAATCGTTTTCATCTTCGACAATAAGGATCTGCTTTTTCATAACGCTTTGTCCTGACCCTTTGCATTCAGTTGCGATGCATACTCTATCCGGTTTCTGTTACAGGAGTATGAAGCCTGCGTTAAATGTTGGTTAAAGCCGGATATCCGTCGGGAAACATGCCGGGATTGCGCTCGTGACTTATCCTCAGTGCTCATGGCCTTTGTCGGATCTTATCCGTGTCAAAGGTTTTTTCGAGTCCGTCCCCGCTAAGCCACGCGCGCCCGAATGCTGTCCGTGATGCGATAGCCCCAGGACCAGACTCCCCGCTCCGGACAGGGCGACAGCCGGGAATCCTGTCCGATCATATACCGGTTGCCACGCCAGATCACGGTTGAGCTCAGAAGCGGCACGAACCAGAGGAATCCGATGATAAGGTCCTTGACCGGCACCAGGAAATACCGGAGAACCGACTGCCTCTGAACGTAGGTGCGAGCTGATGTTGCTTCGATCATGCTCCCGAGCAGGAGGTCCCCCAGGACCTTGATGAGTCCGATGCCGGCCGCGAAGGAAAGCGTTGCGCGCGACGGGCCCGTGAGCAGAACCGGCAAGGTCGCTACAAACACCGGGTTCACGAGCAGCTCGGATATATATTTCGCTCCGCCGATCTTCCACCTGAGCTTGCCCCACCGCGTGTGGCGGTTCATGAAGCGCTTGATGTCCCAGTACTCATTGACATTGCTGACCAGGTGGTTCGACAGCACGACCTTCTTTCCGCTCCTGTCCATTTCCCTGCCGATGATGAAATCCTCGGCCAGGATGTCCTTGAACGCGGCAAGCCCTCCCAGCGCTTCCAGGTCCGTCTTTTTCATGAGCATGGACTTTCCAATGACGCAGGGCATCCCCAGGGCCTGGTCGAGAAAACTGACGCTTCCCATGATGAACGAATTGAGATGAAGGTTCTCCAGGGTGGCGCCGAGGCTCCGTCCGCCGACGCCGTGGATAAGGTTGCTCACCAGTCCGACCGATGGGTCCGCGGTCTGCCGCACGATCTCGCGCAAATAGTTTTTGCCGACCAGCACATTGCTGTCGCTGATAAGGATGCAGGGATGAAGCGCTTTTCGGTAGCCCGGCAGGAGGTTGTTCACCTTCGGGTTGAGTCCGGCATGGCATTTCTCGACAACGAGGGAGATGTTCCGGTCGGGGTACTTGTCCTGTACTTTTTTCGCTACTTTGAAGGCCGGGTCGTTGAAGTCCTGGAGGCAAAAGAGGATTTCGTATTCGGGATAGTCCTGCGTGCAGAAGCTTGAAAGGTTGTCGAACAGATTGTCGTCCAGTCCCTTGAGAGGTTTCAGGATCGATACCGGAGGGGAATGGCCCGGTTCGTCCGCTGCTGTTTTCTGCTTCTTTCTTAAGAGCGACCAGGTCGCTCCGACCTGGAGCAGGTAGAGAATGACCCCTACCAGGGAGATCGAAGCACATATGAGAAATAGTGTCATGTGGCTCCTCCTTCTTTTTGGACCAAGGCAACCATGTTGCCGTGAATCACGCCGACACGGTCGGCTCGCTCCAAAATCAATTCCTGAA
>Ga0154443_1218_pt1 | contig 11665 bp, 11 predicted proteins | sample RifGroC2_FD_105636 | JGI IMG/M metagenome (GOLD analysis project Ga0154443, IMG submission 105636) | Nitrospirae bacterium GWC2_56_14
GATTTGGATCCGGTCATGGCAACGATCTTTTTTGCAAAATCCAGGATCGTATATTCCTCGGGATTCCCCAGGTTCACCGGGCCGATAAAGTTCTCGCTGTCCATCATCCTTACCATGCCGTCCACCAGGTCGTCAACATAGCAGAACGAGCGGGTCTGGGAACCCTCTCCGTAGACCGTGATGTCCCTGCCGTTGAGCGCCTGCACGATGAAGTTGCTTACCACCCGGCCGTCATCCTGCAGCATGCGCGGGCCGTAGGTGTTGAAGATCCGGACGATCTTGATGTCCACGCGGTTCTGGCGGTGATAGTCCATCATTAGGGTCTCGGAGGCCCGTTTGCCTTCGTCATAGCAGCTTCTGATGCCGATGGGATTTACATTGCCCCAATAGGTCTCTTTCTGCGGATGCATAACAGGGTCTCCGTATACTTCGGAGGTCGAGGCCAGGAGGATCCGGGCCCTGGTCCTTTTCGCTATGCCGAGCATGTTGAGCGTACCGAGGATGTTCGTCTTGATGGTTTTCACCGGGTTGTATTGATAATGGATGGGCGAAGCCGGACAGGCCAGGTGATAGATCCTGTCCACTTCCAGCAGAATGGGAAGCACAATATCGTGACGCACCAGCTCGAACGCCGGATTTTTTAAGAAGTCCATAATGTTGTTTTTTCTGCCGGTAAAGAAATTATCCAGGCAGAGCACCTCATGCCCTTCCTTGAGCAGTCGTTCGCACAGGTGTGATCCTAAAAATCCTGCGCCGCCGGTAACCAGTATTCTCATGCTATCTTCTCCCGATGCCGTAGTAGGTAAATCCCATTTTCCTCAGCTCTTCCTGATTATAGATATTCCTGCCGTCGAAGATGACCGGTTTCTTCATGAGCTTTTTTATCTTTTGGAAATCAGGCTTCCGGAACTCGTTCCACTCGGTCACCACCGCGAGCGCATCGGCGCCCCGGAGCGCGTCATAGCCGTCCTGCGTGATGCCGATCCTGTTCTTGAAGATCTTGCGTGCTTCGTGTTCTGCTATGGGATCGTGGGCCCTCACGGACGCTCCGGCGCGAAGCAGACGGTTGATAATAACGACCGACGGCGCTTCCCGCATATCATCGGTGTTCGGTTTAAAGGAAAGGCCCCAGACTGCGATCATTTTGCCTTCCAGCGGCATTTTCAGGGAGGCTGTTTTTTTAGCGCCTTGTTCCGCAAAGTGTTTCAGTACCAGATTGGACAACTGCGTCTTCTGCCGTTCGTTAACCGCTTCGACGGACCTCAGCACTTTCGCGTCCACGCCATGGTCTTTTGCGGTCTGCACCAGGGCTTTTACATCCTTGGGAAAGCAGGACCCTCCGTAGCCCACACCCGGGAAGAGGAATTCGAACCCGATGCGCCGGTCGTACCCCATCCCCATGCGCACGTTGTCGATATCGGCGCCAAGGCTGGCGCAGATGACCGCCATTTCGTTGATAAAGGAGATCTTCGTGGCGAGCATGGCGTTCGACGCGTACTTGGTCATTTCCGCGCTTCTGACGTCCATGATCAGGATCGGTTTTCCCGTGCGCACGAACGGCGCATAGAGTTCCTGCATCAGCGCTGCGGCCTTGGGGCTGTCGACGCCGATGACGACGCGGTCGGGCTTCATAAAGTCCTCGATAGCCGCGCCTTCTTTCAGGAACTCAGGATTGGAGACAACATCGAATTTGTGCTTTGTTTTGCCTGCAATGGCAGCCCTGACCTTGTCGCCGGTGCCGACGGGGACCGTGCTCTTGTTGATGACGACGGTGTATCCCGCCAGATGCGCGCCGATATCGCGCGCAGCGCCGAGCACGTATTTGAGGTCTGCAGAACCGTCCTCTCCCGGCGGCGTTCCCACGGCAATAAAGACCACGTCCGCTTTTTTTACCGCGGAGCGGATGTCGGTGGTAAAGCGCAGCCTGCCGTGAGCCACGTTCCGTTTGATCAGTTCCTCAAGCCCCGGTTCATAGATCGGTACGCTGCCTGCATTGAGCAGGTCGATCTTCTTTTTGTCGATATCCATGCAGGTGACATCACTGCCGCTTTCAGCAAGACAGGTGCCGGTAACGAGGCCGACATAGCCTGTTCCGATTACGGAGATTTTCATGAACTGGTTCCCTTCCTTAGCGATAGTGATGCGACATGGTAAAAATTGACCACGGAGAACTCAGAGAAATCCCTAAGTTCATCAGCTGTTCAAATTGGGATTTTCAACGCAGAGTTCGTTTCTTTCCCGTTTTTTCCCGGTGCGCTCTGTGGTTTCATTTCAGTTTCGTCGTTCGCTTCTCCGGTTCGCTGTCCGCCATGATCGTTTGTTTCAACTCTTCGGGCTTCACCGTCGCGGTCCCGACAATGCCGACCACGATCCCGGCTGCAAAATTCGACAACCGTGCGGCATCGCCGAGGCTCGCGCCGGCCGCCATGGCCAGCGTGAGCACACTGATGACCGTATCGCCGGCTCCGGTGACGTCGTAGACCTCGCGCGCATTCGTGGGAATGTGGGTGATCCTGCCGTGTTCGAAAAGGCTCATCCCGTGTTCTCCGCGGGTGATGAGCACGGCGCTGCATTTGAGGCGGCTCAGCAGCTGTTTGCCTGCCCGGATAAGGCTTTTCTCATCATCGATATCGATCTTGGAGCCCAGCGATGCCTCTTTGGTGTTCGGGGTCAGGATGGTGACGCCGCTGTAAATGTTGAAGTGGCTGATCTTGGGGTCCACGGACACGACGACTTTATGCTTCTTCGCCAGGGCCACGATATCGCGCACGAGGCCCTTGGTGACCACTCCTTTGCAATAGTCGGACACGATGATGGCATCCAGACCGTCCAGGACCTGCTGCTTCACGTACGCATAGATCTGCCGGTGGGTCTCTTTCTCGATGCTGGTCTTCGCTTCGCGGTCGAAGCGCACCACCTGCTGGCTGTGGGCGATGATCCGTGTCTTGATCGTCGTCGGCCGGTTGTGCTCGACCATAAGGCCGTCGGTATGGATGCCCTGCGCTCGCAGCATATGCACGAGCTGCCTGCCGGCATCGTCATTGCCGATGACGCCGCAGATGCCCACGGTGCCGCCGAGGGCGTGGACGTTGTTCACCACGTTGGTCGCCGCGCCGAGCAGCAGGCTCTCCCGCGTGACGTTCACGACCGGCACCGGCGCCTCCGGCGAGATGCGGGACACCTGCCCCCAGATGTAATGATCGAGCATGACATCGCCGACCACGAGGGTGCGGGTCTGGCGGAAACGATCAACAAAATGCAGAAGTCTTTTTGCCGCTGTGTTCGAGGTCATGGTACGGTTTCTCCGGTCTGCATGGCGGTGAGCGTGGCAATAACGGTCCCGATGGAGATCTTGCTTTTCATCAGCAACGGTATTTTGCGTGCATCATCGGTCAGCCACATATATATCTCTCCCTTGTGCTGGAACACGCCTTCATACTTGGGATAGGTTTTTACCTTGATCGTGTTGAATTCCCCGAGGGGTGTCGTGATCTTCTCACGGTCGAGCGTTTGTAACTCCACGGACCAGGTCTTGCCGTCATCATGCACATCGATAATGATCGGTTTTCCGATGGTGAAATCCTGCCTCGTCCTGGCGTAGTAGAGCGACGAGAGCGCATCCTGGACCCGCTCTGGAACAGTGAACTGCTCTTGTATGCCGTCTCTCAGGACCTTGACCGTTCCAGCGGACTGATCAAAGGTCATTTCTCGCTTTTTTTTTCTGTTGCCGTGCTTCTGGTCAAGGCTATAGGCGAGCGTATATAGTTCCTCGTCGTCCACGGTGCTCTGAATGCGGTCATCGATCCGGTAAAATTTGGAAACGAGGCCCGAGGAGCGTGCCGTGGATATAAGCTTGAAGGCGCGCCTGCCGTTTTTTGCCGTCTCTGCAGCTTTGACCTCAAGGACCGCGGTGCCTGCCTGTACGATATCGGACCACGTGATGGTATACGTGAGGGTTTCTCCCGCCTGGAACGCATGGTTGACGGTCTTCGTATTGTTTCCGTGGTGGGCTCCGTGGTCTGCCTGCACGTTCCGGCAGGTGAAGAGCAGCGCGCTCACACCGATCATGATCCACAGGCGCATAGGTATTATCTGCATGGTATCAATTTCCTTACCGCCTCGACGACGTCGTTTACCGAGATCGCGCTCATGCAGGCCATGGTACCAAGAGGACAGTGCTTTTCTTCACAGGGGACGCACGGGAGCTGTCTGGTCAGAATACGGGCGTTCTTTCCAACCGGCCCGGCCCTGCGGGGATCGGTCGACCCGTAAAGTCCGATCGTCGCTGTCTGCACAGCGGTCGCGAGGTGCAGCGGACCGGTATCGGAGCTTACCAGGCATTTGCAGCGCGCCAGGAGCGCCGCCGACTCAGCGAGGTCGAACGTGCCGGCAGTGGTGATGGCCCGCGTATGCATCGCCGCCATAACACCTTCGACGAGCGAACGGTCTTCTTTTCCGCCGATAAAGATCACGAAGACCCCGAGCTCATTGGCCAATCGGTCCGCCAGCTCAGAGAATCGCTCCGGAAGCCAGTTCCGCGATGGCCGTGCGGCCCCGACACTGCAGTTCAATGCTACCAGGGGCTGTTGACCGATCCCCTGTTCTGCCAGGAACCGGTCAATCTTTGCCGCTGCCTCGGGGATTATGGGAAGTTCGATGCAATCGATCGCTTCGCTGATCCCGAGCGGCTCCAAGGTTTTCATGAAATTTTCGACCGCATGGAGGCGACGGGTCCCGGGGACGACCCGCTTCTGTTTACGGTACACGACGCTCCGGTCCGCGCGGGAAATCTTCCGCAGGACCCAGGAACGGACCGACGGCTGCATATCGACAAAGAGGTCGAACTGTTTCCGCCGCAATTGCAGACCGAAGGACAGGAACTCTTTCACGCTTTTTTTAAAATGCTCTTTGCTATAGACGAGCACACGGTCGGCAAGGGTCGTTCCCTGCACCAGCCGTTCCTGGCCGGGCGACACCACGACCGTGACCTCCGCCGCAGGAAAGGCGCGTTTCAATGCCTTGAGCGACGGCAACGTGTGAAGAAAATCACCGATCGCGCCCGGTTTGTAGAACAGTATGCGTTCAATGCTCATGATAACGGTGCATTATATGCAAACTGTTCGTTTTTGTAAATAAAATTGTGGAATGACCGGTTTCACCGAGGTTATTCCGGCGCGCTTCCAGGGTCACACCCTCCTGTGAATATTCGCTGCGCAGGTATAAAATGCTTGCAATGAAAAAGAGCAGCAGGTATTATCCCATGGCACCATGGTGCAGAGCATTCTGTTTATATTTCATCCATCACCAGCGATAAGGGAGGAACTGATCATGGCTACACCAAAAGTGGATATGGACACCTGTATTGGTTGCGGTTTGTGCACTGAGCTCTGCCCCAAGGTTTTCGAACTTCGGGACGACAAGGCATGGGTCACCAATGGCAATGCATGCGATACCTGCGACTGCCAGCAGGCTGTGGACAGCTGTCCGGTGACGGCCATCAGCATGGAATAGGCAATGCGTCTCACATCCTGCGCTGCTGGACAAAGCGGCGCAGGACATTTCCCTTGACAAAACCCGCTGTTTCTATATTATTCCCCTACGATATACATGGTTATACCATGCCGCTGTGGCGGAATTGGCAGACGCAAGAGACTTAAAATCTCTCGTTGGGCAACTGACGTACCGGTTCGATCCCGGTCAGCGGCACCACAAATAAAGTCGGCTATTCAGCCGGCTTTTTTGCTGACGGGTGGGATCGAACAAGGGGGTATGGGGGAAGGCATTCCCCCATGCTTCGGGGGAGCAACCGAGGGGGGCTGGCCCCTCTCGGAAGCGGAGCGCGTGAGATGCCCGGTCAGCGGCACCACAAAGAAAGTCGGCTATTCAGCCGGCTTTTTTTGCTGACGGGTGGGATCGAACAAGGGGGAATGGGGGAAGGATTCCCCCATGCTTCGGGGGAGCACCCGAGGGGGCAGGTCTCCTCGGGAAGCGAAGCGCGTGAGATTTCCCGGTTTAAAGAAGTACCTGTCTCGGCCACAATGATTCGCATTCATAGGCCGTAGTGGGATGCAATACACCTCTTCCACCTTTCCTGGACCGCTCCATCCCAACAAATCCTTGACAATACATGCTCAATATCCGATAATATGCCCCTTAATTGAAAGAAGTATGTAGCGTTGCTGATGCGCCCTGTTTTTACCGGGTTGGAGGAGTACGATTTGGCGCAGGAATATCTTGAATTTGAAAAGCCCATCGCTGAACTTGAAAAGAAGATAGAGGAGCTTACCCTTTTTACCTCGAACGGGAACATCGACCTCGAGGAAGAGATCCTCAAGCTGCATAAAAAGTCGGACCAACTGCGCGCCGAGATCTACTCCCGGCTGACCCCCTGGCAGAAGGTCCAGATCTCCCGCCATCCGAACCGGCCCTATACGCTGGATTACATCGAGGCCATGCTCACGGATTTTGTGGAGATGCATGGCGACCGCGGTTTTGCCGACGATCCCGCGATCGTCTGCGGCATGGCGAAGCTCGACACCATGCCGGTCGTTATCATCGGCCACCAGAAGGGTCGGACCCTGAAGGAGCGGATGTTCCGAAACTTCGGCCAGCCGAACCCCGAGGGCTATCGCAAGGCCCTGCGCCTCATGGAGTTCGCCGAAAAGTTCAAGAAACCGATCATCACGCTCATCGATACCCAGGGAGCCGCCCCGGGCATCGGCGCAGAAGAGCGCGGACAGGGTGAATCGATCGCCAGAAACCTGTATGTCATGTCGAGTTTGAAGGTACCCATCGTCACGGTGGTGATCGGAGAAGGCGGGAGCGGCGGAGCGCTTGCATTGGGAGTGGCGGACCGGGTGCTTATGCTGGAGCACTCTACTTACTCGGTCATCTCTCCGGAAGGCTGTGCCGCGATCCTCTGGAATAACGGCTCAAAAGCAAGCGAGGCAGCGGAGCTCCTTAAGATCACTGCACAGGACCTTTTTCAGATGAAAGTGATCGACGAGGTCGTGGAAGAGCCTATCGGCGGCGCGCACCGCGATCCCCGTCGGGCTGCCGAACTGTTAAAGGAAGCGGTCTTGCGAAATATGGCTGAGATCAGGAATCTGCCTCCTGACGAGATCGTGAAGATGCGTTATGAGAAGTTCAGACGGCTGGGGACCTTCGATCAGATCTGATCAATCAGGTTGATAGGCTGAAGGTTGTTGCCGTAAACGCCGGGGATAGGATTGGTCAGGAAATTTCGACAGCCAGTTCGTTAACAGCGATTTTGAGGCCGGCCATGGCGCTATGAATGTTGGCGTAAGGCGATAGCAGGAGCAGCAGGCAGTAGTCGTCCAGAACCGGCGCCATAAGCTGGTTCCCCTCGTCCAGTGAAAAAAGCACGGCATGCACGGTCCCCAGGCCAAGCCGGTCGGTGATCGCTTTGATATGGTCAAGCTGTATTTCCTTCCACGCGCCGATCAACCTGACATCGACGGCAACCCCCCCGGATTGAGCGATCGACTCGCCGTCCATATCCAGAAAAATCGCCGCCTGCGCCCCGTCCACCGACGTAATAAGCCTACCCAGGATCTTTTCCAGCACCAGACTCCCCTTTCGTTCTCGTTGAGTACCTGATCAGGTTGAAGGCTGCAAGACTGAAGGCTGAAGGTAAAACAAGGTGTCTGACCATTTTGTTCGGATTTCCCCGTATGATTTACCTTCGGACTTCAGCCTATCCACCTGAACAGCTAACTGAAGATCACAAAGAACAACGCGGTCAAACCTGCGCCGATGCCCGCCCCGGCAAGCACTTCGATGGGTCGATGGATCCCCGAAGACCATCTGCTCCAGCTGACCATCAGGGCAAGGATGAACGTAAGGACGGCGACCGGCAGACTGCCCGTCAGATAGACCGCGGCAGCCCAGATCGAAAACGATACCGCCGCATGTCCGCTTGGCATGCCCCCGTGGAGCGGATCGCCTTTGCCGAGCAGCGCCTTAATGAAAATAACGACAATGACGACCACCGCCAGCGATACAAATGCGATAACATCATTGGGTGCTTTCTGCAAATGCCACTGACCGCGTGCGATGGCAGCGGTCAGGGCCGGATACAGGATGAGGTATGCCAGCGTGAGCGCCCCGAACGACGCCAGGAGCACGACTCCGGCTGCGATGTCCTTGGCGATCTTGGCGAGCGGATGAAAGGTGTCCGAGATCATGTTGACGGTGACCTCGATGGCGGTGTTTAGCATTTCCGTGGCCAGCACGAGAATGATCGCCATGCACAGAAGAATGAATTCGATGCGGGTTATGCTCAAGCCGAGGCCCAGGACAAGCGTAACCAGCGCCGCGAAAAGATGGTAGCGCATATGGCGCTGCGTCTTGACCGAGTAGATAATGCCTTCGATCGCATGGCTCGCGCTCTGCATCCATGACTTGGACCGCCACTTCATGTGCGCAGCCTCTTGAGCAGGCTTCGCTCCTTCATGTGCATGCTCCGGGCATGGGCCGCGCCGCGTTCGTGGTCGTAGCCGATCAGGTGCAGGAGGCCATGGACCAGCAGGCGCTCCAGTTCCTGCTGAAGCGTAAGGCCTGCATCAACAGCCTGCCGCCCGGCTGTCGGCACTGATATGACGATATCCCCGAGCATGTTCGGCTGGACCTTGTTAAAACGCCCTTCCTGCAGTGCGAAGGAAAGAACATCGGTGGTCCTGTCCTTGCCCCGATACTGCTGGTTGAGCGTGCGCATGGCGCGATCGCCCACAAAAAGCACGCTCAGTTCGGCATCAGGAAGGTCGAGTGTCCCCAACAGTTTCGTGAGCTGCGCTTTTAGCTTTGTTGCCGCCAGCTTTTGTTTCCTCTGATTGTTTTTTATCCGGATGATCATTTCGTTTTCTTTCTCCCGGGAACTCCATCCCGGGATAGTCTATCCGATGATGGAAGATCCCGTTCAGGGTGAGGTTGAAGCTCTTTGAGATCTCCCGCAGGTTCTTGAGCGTCAGATCGCAGGCACTGAGCTGGTCATCGAGGAAAATGCGGGTGATGACACTGTTCGTCAGCGCCTGGATGCGCTGGGGCGTGGGGTCGTCGAGGGTCCGGGAAGCGGCTTCGACCGCGTCGGACAGCATCACGATGGCCGCCACTTTCGTGCGCGGCCTCGGACCGGGATAGCGGTAGTCCTCCTCGGTGATCCTGGCATAGGGCTGCTGCTCTTTTGCTTTCTGGTAAAAATAGGTGATGAGCGACGTTCCATGATGCTGATGGATGATGTCGATGAGGGCCCCGGGCAGGTTATGTTCACGGGCCACATCAACGCCGTCCTTTACGTGCGATGCAATGATGAGGCTGCTCATGGACGGCATGAGCCGGTTGTGTTTGTTGTCCTTGGGGTGCTGGTTCTCGATGAAATATTCGGGTTTCCTGATCTTCCCCACATCATGGTAATAGGCGCCTACGCGGGCGAGCAGTGGATTTTCGCCGATGGCCTCGGCCGCCGCTTCAGCCAGGTTGCCGATAAGGATACTGTGATGATAGGTGCCGGGGGTGGTGTAAACCAGTTTTTTGAGGAGCGGCTGGTTCGGCTCGAGGAGTTCCAGGAGCTTGATATCGGTGGCGATGTCGAATACCGCTTCGAAAAAAGGCAGAGTTGCCGACACGATCATGGCAACGGCAATGGCCCCCAGGAAACCGGCGCTCATATCGTAGAGGCCGCGCGTCAGGAGCTCTCCCTTGTAAAAATCGATCCCGGCGATGGCGATCATATTCACCAGCGCGGTCAGTGCGCCTGCCCTGAGCACTGCAGTCCGCTTTTTGCATTGGATGACCGAAAGCGCAGCAACAATGCTTCCCAGAAAATAGTACAGCGGGATAAAGGGGTCGCCTTGAAACGAGATGCCGAGCAGGATACTGACCAGGAAAGAGAAACCCAGGGCCAGGTGGAAATCCAGCAGCAGGCTGACCAGCATGGCGCCGGCAGTGACGGGAAGGGCAAATCCGATCGTGGCCGGTTCAAGCTGCAGTTTGTCGGCTACGAGGATCAGAATATGCTTTGAGAACTGGGCAAGGGTCACGGTCGTAAGCAGCAAAAAAGCGAGCAGGAACATTTTCCTGGTGTCTGCAATAAGGGCCGGCCGGTATCGCTTGATATCGCGGTAAAAAAGGTAGAACATCAGCAGGAACAAGAGGCTCAGCCCGCCGTAGGCGCTCAACCTGGCCCCTGCTCCCTCCCGGCGGGCGATCTCTTCCAGTGCCCGGGCCGCTTTTTCGGTGACCCGGTGGCCGGCCTGGACCAGGACCTCGCCCTTTTCCACGGAAAAGGAGACCAGGGCCTGGTCTGGACCCAGGTACTCAAGGGACAGGGCATGAGGAGCCACGATAGCACCTGGAGCAATGTCCCCCTGCCGGAGGTGCTGCATGCGGGGGATCAGTATGATCGCGAGCAGCAGGGCGGTAAGGGCGGCGAGGCTGATGTTCAGGAAACGCACGGACCGTTTGAGCTCCTGCGGCGCGTCATCCTTTTCCGTGTCCTGGGTCCGGACCTTGGGGAGCAGTTTCAGGGAGGTATCATGCTTGGGGTTCATCGTCAGCCTCGTATTTCTCGTATGCCTTGATGATCTGCTGGACAAGCTTGTGACGTACGACATCGCGGTTCGTAAAATAGACGAACCGGATGCCCTCGACGTTTTCCAGTATTTTCTGGACTTCGATCAGCCCCGAGTTCTTATTGTTCGGAAGGTCGATCTGGGTAATGTCGCCGGTGACCACGGTTTTCGAGTTGAATCCCAGGCGGGTAAGGAACATCTTCATCTGCTCCGACGTGGTGTTCTGCGCCTCATCGAGGATAATGAACGAATCGTTGAGCGTGCGGCCGCGCATGAAGGCCAGCGGAGCGATCTCGATGTCCCCCCGTTCCACCAGCGTATTCGCTTTTTCTGTATCGATCATGTCGTAGAGCGCATCGTAGAGGGGGCGAAGGTAGGGATTGATCTTTTCATAGAGATCGCCGGGCAGGAACCCGAGCTTTTCGCCTGCCTCGACGGCCGGGCGGACGAGGATGATCCTGCTCACTTCCCGCCGCAGCAGGGCGGAAACAGCAGTGGCCATGGCAAGGTAGGTTTTGCCGGTCCCCGCCGGTCCGATGCCGAAAACAACATCGTGCTGCTTGATGGCCTCGACGTAGGCGCGTTGTGCCTCGTTCTTCGGGGCCACCGGCCGTTTATTGCTCGACACGGGGATGGTCTTTTGAAAGATCTCCTTCAAGCCTGCCGAGGGATTGGCGGAAAAAGCGCGGATAGCGGCGTGAACATCATCACGGTGAACAATAATTCCCCGGGAGAGCATGTCAGCGAGCTGCCTGATGAGAAGCTCTACCTGGGCGACGGGCTCTTCCTCTCCTTCGATCTGAAGCTTGTTGCCCCGGGCGGTCAGAACCACCCCATAGGCATTTTCAATCAGCCTGAGATTCTTATCAAGGTCGCCGAAAAGGCTCGGCAATGACGTTGTGTCGTCTATGATCACATGTGCGGCGGTATTTTTCATGAGATGCAGGCCCGGGCCGCTCGCAACAACCGCAGCCTCGCTTCCCGTGAGAGAATTGTAACACTCTGAAAAATCAAAGTCAATTTCACTTTACGGTCCAGTCGTTATTTCCTTAAAAGTCAATGCCGCGCTGTGCGGG
>Ga0154443_1065_pt3 | contig 11545 bp, 11 predicted proteins | sample RifGroC2_FD_105636 | JGI IMG/M metagenome (GOLD analysis project Ga0154443, IMG submission 105636) | Nitrospirae bacterium GWC2_56_14
TTTCTCGTCCTGTCCGGCTACGGCTATCGTCGGCCTGCTTACCTCTATTGAGCTCGTCGTCATTGCGGTCAATGAGCCCAGACCCGAGCGGACCGGTCGAGTGTGTGCTGAACCGCGCGTTTTACATCCAGCACCGTGGGCTGCGGTGGCTGGGACGAGGCTGCGGTCTGTTTTTCAACCGGCTGCGGATCGGCTACAATCTCGAATTCATGGATGACGATTCCCATACTCTGTTCCTCCCTCCGGCACTCCCGTCACCGTACATGCATGTCCAGCAGTCTGCCCGGTTCCAGCAGGCGCGGATTTTCGATATTATTGGCTTCTGCGATCGTCTTCCAGTCTGCCGCCCTGCCGATCTTTGCTGCCAGTTCCTGCAGTGTCATGCCCGCTGCCGCCTGGGTCAGCGGCGCGGTTCCGGCCTGAGCTCCGCTCGGCATGGTCCCGGGGGGCGAATTCATATTTTTCGGTTCGGCAAAGGCGAACTGAATCGACTGCTGCGACATGCTGAGGGATATGCTCGCCCTTAGCGGCTTTCCCTCATGTGAAAAGAACTCAAGGGACTCCTCAAGGGATTCAACGACCCCGTCGAACTTGAACGTTCCCCATTCGAACCGGACGCCGGGCGGCAGGTATTTTCCATCCTTGCCCTCGACCTCTTTCGGTGTGATGAAATCAACCACCTTTTTTGTCAATTGGCGCACATCATCGACATTTGCCGACTCTCCCTGCGGCAGCGGGGCCGTAACATCGAACCAGAGTTGGAGACTGAGCTTCGTCGAACCCTTGCCCACGAACTGCGTGCTGCTCGTTTCGCGCTGGTCTTTGGCGGTGTTATCGGGAGGAACTACCTGGTTGCTGTAGCTCACCTTGAGTGTTTCCGGATTGAACTGGACGGGAACCTTTTCTCCCGTATCTCCGTCCGGTTTCAACTCGATCAGTTCCGCCTTCACGATGGCAAGCCTGTCCGGCATATGTTCTCCTGATATGAGTCTGCATGATTGGAGAATAGCGCGCGATCCCGCAGTGCTATTTGGTTTTTTCCATGGTCATTGATTCATAGACAAGCTGCATCTCTTCTATCGCCACGATCCCGTCCTTGGCGTTCAGCCCCGGTGCCTTCAGCTTGACCGGCAGGCACCGGCTGAGTGCGAACCTGGCCCGCTCGGTGACCCTGTTTTCGGCATAGAGAACGATGGTCGCGTTTCCCCGCAAGTCCTCCCGGATGTCTTTCGAGGGGGCCTGCACCAGCCTGTTGAACCAGTCCCAGAGATCGAAATTGTCGGTCATGCCCCGTCTTAGCGTTATCTGGCCGTAGTTCAATGGACCGAGCAACCGGATCTGTTCGTTGTTGTTGCCGCCCTCACGGATGGTTTTCACATCCATGGTCATCTCCAGACCGTCGCATTCAGAAAACGATGCGCCGTATAGTTTGTCGAGTTTCATGCCCGGCACGTCGATCTCGACCTGAAAATTGAACGCCGTGAAAGGAAGCTTGGTTAATTCGCTCGCCTGACTCGCCTGGTCTGCCATTACTGCGCTCCCTCCACCAGGGAGATGTGCTCTCCCGTCTGAATCATGCGGACCGTAAGAAAGGTCAGGGGCAAGGACGGCGCGACCCTCAATTCCGCTATGAATCTGCCCTGATCGGTGCTGGTCGCCGTATTCACGGATTCGTCCGTCACGACCTGATAGGCTTCCGCCGGGGTTGTACCTTTGAGCGCGCCCCGTTTGTGCAGGTCGGCAAGGAGCGCTTCGAAGCCCCGCCGCACCGAACGCCTGAGCGCGGCGTCATTGGGCTCGAAAACATAGCGCCCACCCAGGCGAAGGGCCGCCCTGCGCAGCAGCATCAGAAGACGGCGCACGCCGATCGGCCTGAGGTCCCGGTCGCTGCTGAGCGTATCCGCGTCGAGGACGAGAAAGCCGCGCGGTTCCTGCCGGATAAGATTGATGCGTGCTTCCTGCAACGTGAGCCTTAGTTCCTCTGAGATCGCGGGGGTCAGGGCAACGCACCCCTGCAGATTCTCGTTGGCGGGCGCTATCCAGGCACCCCGCTCGACAGCGCGTTTTGCCATGATGCCGGCCACTGCGCCGTCGGGGGGAACGCTTCGAAGAACACGTGCATCGCCTTCGGCATGAGTGATCAGCCACGGATGATACAGTGCGGCACAGCTCATCTCCAGCTGGGCAGTAGGGCCGGAGAACTTCCCGATGGCCGGCGCAGTCTTTTGAAGGTCGTCGGCATAGACACGTGCTTCGTTTTCCCGGTAGTGTCCGGGCATTGTCAGAACCGCGAACAGGTCGCCGCGGGCAGCGCACATCCGGACCAGGGCCTGATGGATAGTGCGAAGAGCGTCGTTTTGATATGCTGCGGCTTCGTTCTGCCTCCACTCGACCGGCGGGCCGACGCGGACGGCAACGCCGTCTGACCAGTCGCTTTCTGCGCATCCCACTATCGCCCTTACCCGATAGAAGTAGTCGTTCGGCGGCCTGTTATACAGGAGGCTCTGTTCTTTTCCCTTGTAGCTCTCGGTTGCAGCAGACCATTCCGTGACTGTCTCTTCAAGGACGTATACTGCATCCGGGACGTCGGTCCAGCGCAAAATGAAATTTCCCGCGTCGTCTGGTTTCGTGCTGCTGAGTTCAGGACGGGGAGGCGGTATTCTGTCGCAATCGAAGAACTGCAACAGGTCCGTCCTTTCAGCCTGATTGGTTTTGTCGCCCTTCTCTTTTCTTTTATCGTTTCCAATGCATGTTTCCACCTGTTGCCCCGCCTGCACAGACGTGGTGTTTGCCTCCGGTGCCTTTGGCTGCGGAACATCCGGCAGCCTATCCCAGCCGAGATGGATAGCGTCCGGAACGCTGATGATCGATGCCTCCTCCACGGCCAGGGCGGCGTGAATGCCGGAAAGGGTGCGCGGCGACGGACTGCAGTACCGGAGAAAATCGGCCTGTGCCATTACCATGTCGGTGCCGCAGTCGCTGAGCTCGGGATCGAGGAAAAGAGCGGCGTTGAACGGGACAAGCCCGTCCCCGTCGGCATGCGGTACACGGATGATCCAGCAGCGCCTGCCGCCGTTGTTGAAAAAAAGACGGACGCAAGGCGCCAGGTAGGCGCAGACCTTTCTGCCGGTCTCGGCCTCCCGGGCAAGAGTCAGATCGCCGCCGAAAATCTCCTCGAATCGGTGAATGTCCTCGACCGGGGTCGGTTTATGTAAATCTCCTTTGGCGGCAAAACCGACGAACACTGCAATGTCCATCCGGAGCGTCTCGTCCTTCTGCTTCGTCTCGGTCTCGAACCGGATCCCGGGAAGCCGTTCTGTCGTCCGGCCGGCCATGCGTTATGCCATTTCCAGGCGCTCGTAGGCAAGCACGAGCTCTTCCATCGCCACATCGGTCCCTTTGGCGTTCATCGGCCCGCTTGTGTGTTTGATGATGCGGGCGCGCATCAGCTTCCATTCCTGCACCACGGCCGTGTGGTCTTCGTTCTGCAGCTGGATCACCACGTTCCGGTAGGCAGTCTGATCGCCGTTCCGTATCTGGTCGAGCCACTGATACAGGTTGAGCGATCCGATGATGCCCCGCTTCAGAGTTACATCGGTGGACTTGTTCATCCCGGTTATCTTCCGGACGCTGTTCTCTTTTTCATTTCCGTTTCGGTATTCGGCCACGGTCACTTCCATGCCGATGCCGCTGCACTCCTGAAACCCGGCTTCGACGCCGTCCGTCTTGCCGTCCCCGAGATTCACCAGAAAATTGAATTGTACGTAAGGGCGTTCGCGTAATACTGCCATGGACTCCTCCTTTGCCTAATGATCAGTTTTTCCGATCCGCGGTCCATTGTCCGATCCTGAGGATCACGAACTCGGCCGGCTTCAGCGCTGACACCCCGATCTGGGCGATCAGCCTCCCGTTGTCCAGATCGTTCTGCGTCATGGTCGACCGGTCGCAGCGGACAAAGTAAGCCTTGTCCGGTTTGTCGCCCAGAAGCGCTCCCGATTGCCACTCGTTCAGGAGGAAATCCTCGATCGTTCTTCGGATATTGGCCCAGAGTGCCTCGCCGTTCGGCTCGAACACGGCCCATTGCGTTCCCTTGTCGATGGAACGCTCCAGATAGGCGAAATAGCGCCGGATGTTCACATATTTCCATTCCGGGTCGGAGCTGATCGTACGAGCGCCCCAAAGACGGTTGCCCCGTCCCTCAAAGAACCGGAAACAATTGATGCCTTCGGGATTGAGCACTTCCTGCTGGCCCTTGTTCAGCATGCTTTCAAAACCCAGAGCGAGGTTGACGACTTCGTTCGCAGGCGCTTTGATGACGCCCCGGTTCGTGTCGTTGCGGGCATAAATGCCGGCAACGAAGCCGGACGGCGGCATCGGGGTCTCCTGGCGGGTCACGGGATCGAGGATCGTGACCCAGGGGTAGTAGAAGGCCGCATGTTTCGAATCGATGCGCGCTCGCATTGCCCGGACCTGCGATATCGTCTGGCCGTTGCCCGAATCCAGGACGGCGATCCGGTACCGCATTCTCTCGGCATGGGAGATGAGCAGGGAAGTAATGGTGGCGGCATCGGACCGGTATCCGTTTTCGTATCCGTACGTGGAGCCGGGTGCGGCCACGATGGAGATATCCTCGATGTCCTCAAAGGCTTTCAATCCCGTTTTGAAGGGATCATCATCGGATGCGGTTCCTTCATACTCGGCGAACGAGGGGCGCTGACCGTCATTGCCGCCTACCAGAATCGCATCGATCGAACGATCGGCGTCGCTCGATAATATATCTTTCAAAGCTGTCTCAAGAGCGATGTCTGCGGAGAAGAGCACTCCAAGAATGTCGAGACCACTCGTGACGCTGGTGCCCGCCTCCACTATTATCGGCAATGTCCGGGCCAGGGAAAGATTTGCAGGTGTCCGGCCGAACACCGCTGTCAGGGAGTCGGGCGAACCTGCCCGTTGGTGAGCGGGATCAAGGGGCAGGCTGTTCCATATCATCGGAGATCCTTCGTCTGCCGGCGCGACCGTTACCGTTGCCGTTACCACTCGAACGCTGTCGCCCTGGTTCGGGTCGGCGGACGGAGTGAGACTGCTGAGCGGCATTGCGGGACTTGTGGTCGTGTTTTTGAACCGCCACGACTTCTTCTTATTGGTCTCGTCATAATAGGATTCGGCGATGTAAAAATCTCCGGTCTGTGGAGGACTGAGCGGTGGACTTGTTACGTCGTTAATCAGGACAATATCGTTGTCGACCAGGCCTTTTACTGCTGGTTCATTTTTCTCTTCACCGAGGATGTTCTGGCCCAGCCTCAGCGTAATCCGAACGCGCATGTTTCCGGCCGCGCCTGGAAATCTTGCGCGAATTCCTAATGCGTCGCCGCCCCCGTCGGACGGGATGCTCGCGCGGGCGTGGCCGTCCGGGTATAATCCGTCGCCGTTTATCTCGTGCGAATCGCCGAGGGGCAGAAAGACGCGCGAGACATACAACCGCTTGCCGCCTTCTTCAAAAAACGCCCTGACAGCATGCCACAAATAGTTAATATAATCGTACGGTCCGCCGCTGCCTTCGTCGTTATACACCAGCTTCTGCCGGTCGCCATAGACGCGCTCGAAGTCCAGTACACTGGTTATGATGTCCGGCGCCATATCAACCGCTCCGTACCGCGTCGGGCCGACAAAACCCGTGGTCGTGGTGCTTACCCCCTCGATCGATTTGGATCGGTACGATACTTCCTCTACAAATACCCCCGGCGCTAAATATTCCGGCATGACCTCCTCCTTTGCGTTACGGCGGCGACCCCGCCGAGGTTAAATACAAGACCGGCAGCTTTTCAGCGCCGTTTTTTGTACGCAGAATGCTCTCTTTTCCAAACTGCAGCAACGTATGGTCCATCTCTTCGTTAAGCGTCTTGTCCTGCCACAACATGCCGGCCGGCTGTTCACACAGCGCTTTCAGATCCGGCATTGCTGCAAGATGCGAATCTGACCGATAGAACGCGCGCAGATCGATCTTCCATTCCTGGTCCCGGAGCGGGATGATTCCCGGGCTTCGTGGCGGGGAGACCGGTGACAAGCTGAGCGGCTGCCGCGCCGGTTCCGGGAAAGGAAAGATGATAAGGACCCTGCCTTCGCTGTCGGCAACACCCTGGGCCAGCGGCGCGCCGTCATAGGAAGCTTCGATCAGGGCATGCGCTGCAGGCCGTTCTGTCTGCGGATCCCACAGATCAGCCCGCAGAACCGCCATCCCCGGCACGACCGTCCGTGTCGCCGCGGAGAAGAGAGGAACAAAGGGAACTGCGGGCTCCGGCGGGGATGCTGCAGACCGTTGCTCCCATAAATACAATCCTCGCTGGGGAATCTTTACTTTCAAAAGAAAGGGAATGAACCTGCCCATTCGGTCACGCACTTCTATAGTGAAGGCTTTCTGATCAGGCGTTTCCGTCCATGGGTCCAGCTGCTGCCATGATCGTTCCCCTCCCCGGTATTCGAAGTCCTGCAGGCCGGACAGATTGTGAAAAACGAATACGCCCGACGGGTTGCTGATCCCTTCCATTCGCTGTTCGACATTTGCCTCAGGATAGGCAACAACGTTCAGACCACTGGTGATCACGGTCTGAAGCGCCTTGTCCCAGAACCGAACCCCAAGAGGTGAAGTGTGCAGGGTGCAGACCGGCGTTCCCTTGATGGTTGCGGTATCGATGCCCATGCCGATCCTATCCCTTTTCCCCTGCTTCCACGCCTCTTGCTCCGACCAGGGGTCCTTCCGTCAATTCAATTTCGGAATCGATCATGATCATTCGCGCGATGTAGGTTACGGACAACTGTTGATGGGGCTTGAACACTTCCCAGATGTTGATCATATCCTGAAGCGCAATCGGCTCGCATATGAGCTCAACAGCCTCATGGGGCCCGAAACTGCCCTGTTCTCCATATCGATTCAGAGTATTCGCCGGAAGCGTGTTCATATCTTCCAGTGCGCGCATGGCCCAGCCGAGAAGGCGTTGCTGCCGCGCCGCTGTTCTGGCCCAGGGGGTCACCATATAGAACAGATCCACAGGCAAGGATGGGCGAAACGTCTTTCCCTGCGCGTCGGTGCGCTTTGCAAGATTTCTCCTCGACGTATTGATCGTCACCCGGTAAAGGTACAGGGAAATTCCCTCTTCCATGGGACTTGAGAAGTTGCTTGGCTGATACAGTTCAAATTGCGCCCCCGCAAACTCAGGGGGGCACTCGCTTGAGAGAATTCCCAGGATTGCCTGGCCGGTCAGTGCGATTGCTTTATTGGTAGCCAACGGTCGACACCTTCCCAGTTTTTTTAAAAAACGATCAGCTGTTTAAAGCTCACCTGATTTTTTGAGGTCCTTTATGGAGTACCGGACTTCGACGTTCGCGTTTATATTTTTTTTAACGTATCCATCATTCACAAGTTCGTTGAGCGCTTTTTCCACCAATACGATCTGATTTTGAATCCTTCTTTGCAACAGCCACCATTGCATGATGCCTTCCAGGGTATCACCGGCTTCTGGATGATCGGCGAGATAGACAAGGATCTCCCGTGCGATCTCGTTATTTCCCCCTTGGAGACGATCACCGTGCATATCTGGATGATATGCAACCGCTATGCCGTTATTGGAAAAAAAGCGTGTGAAAAATATCGTTTGGAATTCAAGGGGGTAACAACAAATCGAAATATTCGACAGAATCGTGCCTGGTTTTGACCCGGACATTCTTGTCATACCTGTTTTTAAGGGAAGGTGGGAAGGGTTTTGAAATGAAGGTGTTAGGAACAGGACAAATTTATCCTTGTTTTGATACGGGATTGTCCTGTTTTTATTCGGAGTGCTTGAACTCGCCGGTGTCGATCTCGTGTTTTCTCATAAGCTCCCAGAAAGCGCGGCGGTTTTTTCCCGCGGTTTTTGCCGCCCGGGTTATGTTTCCCCGGTGTGAGATAAGCAAATTGTTAATATAATTTTTTTCGAATTCGACGACGACACGCGCCTTTGCCTGCTGAAAGGATTCGGCAGAAGGGAGGGTTTCTGGTCGGGGCAAATGTATGTCCTCCGACCGAAGAACCGGTCCGGATGAGAAAACAACGGCCCGCTCGATGATGTTCTGCAGTTCCCGCACGTTCCCCGGCCAATCGTACAAGAGCAGCTTCTGCAGAGCTTCGGGTTCCAGTTCATCCACCTGCTTATTAAATTCCGAAACATAGTGATCAATGAAATGTCTGGTTAGCAACGGAACATCTTCCCGTCGCTCCCGTAGCGGAGGCAGGGTCATGGGAATGATGTTCAGCCGGTAGTAAAGGTCGCGTCTGAAGCTGCCGCTGCTCACTGCCTGCTCGAGATCGATATTTGTGGCGGCAATGACCCGCACGTCGGCCCGAAGCGTTTTTGCCGCCCCAAGCTGGCGGTATTCTTTTTCCTGCAGGAATCGCAGGAGCTTGACCTGGGCAGTCGTTGTCAGGCTGTCGATTTCGTCAAGAAAAAGCGTTCCTCCTTCGGTCTCTTGAATAATGCCGTTTGAAGGAGCGGCTGCGCTCGTGAACGCCCCCTTTGCATGGCCGAACAATTCGTTTTCGAGCAGATCCCCAGGAATGGCGCCACAGTTGACCGGGGTGAATGGCTTGCCTGCCCGCGGGCCGAGATAATGGATCGCCCGTGCGAACATCTCCTTGCCCGTGCCTGTTTCCCCCAAAAGCATGACACTTGAATCGCAATTGGCGACAAAGGGAACCTTTTGCAGTTCGGCAAGAAAGGCCGGGCTGTTCCCGATCATCTGGCGCAGACCGATCGTTTCTTTCAGCCGCTCCGTAAGCGATTTTTTCTTTCGCACATGCTCGGCAAGTCTCCAGACACGTGGCATCACATCTATCGTCTTGAATGGCGGCGTGATAAAGTCCGTGACCCCGAGTTTGAACAACTCGATCATCTCATCGGTTTTGGCTTGCTCGATCACGGCAATGATCGGTGTTGCTGCCGGTTTCCTGCTGAACGTGCGGATCTGTGCCCGTTCGAGCTCACCCACCTCTTCCGGCAAAATAAGAAAAAGAACGTCCGGGGGGCGCTCCATGAAATCGAGTGTCTTTTTTTCACGCAATGATTGAGACGGCTCATGCAGCCGCACGCGATCATCATCGGTCAGAAAAATTGCCCGCAGCTCCTGGGCTAGCAGGGAAGGTGATGCTTGATTCAGATCGACCAGGGATATCGTCAGGTTTTCCATCTGTGCCCTCCTCGAACACTTGAAATCACGGGGTCTAAAGTCCCATACTTTGGGATGAAACTGAATTTTCCCTTCGCCGGCCGCATACCCATTTTTTCGGTGATGCAGCAGCAAGTGCACTCCCTTAGTGCATGTTTCAGAAAGCGCGTCTTTTCCAATAACGCTTTTTTCAATACGTACACAGAAAACTGCACAAACTTACTGGCAACGCTTAATGCGAAAACGGAATATATGTTATTCGTTATTGCATAGATAGAAGTGGAAGTCAATAACCCTGATGGGGTATTTTAAGGGTATATTAAAGTTTAATTCGATTAAAGCGCAAAATCCGCATCGGTTTAAATCATGCATTGGTAACCGGCAGTTCCCATTTTTTTTATACCGAAACCACCGGGGTCCATGCTGTTTATTTTCACTCAACCAGGTATAATCCTGTTTACATACGAGAAAACGGACTTCTTTCATCATATTCAAAAATGTATGACCACGAATTGCACATTAACGGTCGGGAAATTTAAGGGTGATAATAATTGGAACTTGAACCCAGATTGTTGCAGGGAATTGCGACGTGAATTGGATCGAACTACTCTGGTAGGGTTGAGAGCTGGCTGCTGTTCTTTCGCTTGGCTTTTCTTTTTCCGTTACTTTTGCTGTCAACCGTCCGGACGTCCGGCATTATAGACCACCCCGCCTGCAGCAACGTATTCCCGAAGCACTGCTGATGCTGCCTCCCGGAGCACATCGTGCTGCACAGCTATGCCGCGGCTGTTCAACGCAGCCACTCAGTCTGTCAATTTGGGCCCTTCATCAAAACCAATGGCCCGCGCATCCTCGTCCCGCGCTCCGCAGACCGGCTGCTGCACGCCCGACCGCGTGCTTTTCCCGGGTACAGCGAGCAGGAGCTGTCGTCGCGCTTCGCAGGGCAGGGAGTTGCCGGCTTCTTCCAGAAACCGTTCAACCTGCATGACCTGAGATCCCTGCTGGCAAGGGTCCTGGGAAGGCCGGGGAAGAGATATGGGAAGAAGAGTTCTGCGGCTTGTGTCGGCAAGCGCTCTTTGGAGACCTCGGCAAAAAATATCTGCTTCCGTGATATGAGACTCTAAGACGGTCCTTTTTTAATCTTCTCCGCTTCCTCCTTCAGCCATGGAAAATTCCTGTCGACAAGATCAAAATATCTCTCCGCATTGGCCCGGTCTCCCATTGCCGGATTTGGTTTCGCAAGATCGGGTGGTACTGAATCGTAGCCGGCGCCCTGCGACAATGCCGTCTCGAATGACCGGATAGCGCATTTATAATCCGCCAGCTTGAAGCATGCACCTCCAACCGTCGCATGGTATCTGGGGTCCCACGGCGCCGGCTGTACGTTGCGAAGGGTTTCCTGCGCCTTTTCGTACTGGCGGCCGTCATAATAGGCATAGCCGAGCTGCATATAGGTATAGGGGTGTTCGTCGCGGGCAGTCATTGATTCCCAGAACGAGATGTTGTTTTTCCAGTAGTACGTCTTCTGGATCGTTAAAATAGACCAGGCCAGAGTCAAAACAATACAGAGCGGCAGGAAGAGCCTTTTCCTCCCTTCGTAAGGCACGGCCAGGAGCGTAAAAAAAAGTCCGATACAGGGAAGGAAGGAATAACGTGGAGAGACGATAGGAAATGTTTTGAATAAGTTGAGCACAGGGATCAGGCAAATAAGGTAGAAGAGCAAACCGAACAGCAGGTGGGGATAGGCGCGACGGACCCTGAATGCCGCAAACAGCAATCCCGCGATGACCAGCGTCGCTATGAGCGCAAAACCGGCTGAATCGTCCAGGGTGAACGCGCCCAGACCGGTCACCATGCGGACAAGATAGAAGAGCATGATCTTTGTCGCGACCGACATTTTGGAGATGGTCTCGGCATGGAACGATTCCTGTGAAGGTGTAATGAAATTGGCGGAAACAGCAAAGTCCTGGTATATTGCATAAAAAAGGACGGCCGCGAGAAAAAACGGGGCGGTGTGAACGAGATGCGCAACCCGCTTTGAGCGATCAGCAGAGAAATAGATCAGCAACACCAGTACCATCGGCAAGATGATGCAGTATTCTCGTGACATGAGCGCCAGGACATAGCAGAACAGGGCGGCGGCATACGAGCGGTAGCGGCCAACCCCGCCGCGCATAAAGCTGAGAAATGACAGGCAGGACAGGATGCTGAAGAAAACCGTTAGCAGCGCTCCTCTATTAAATATCGCGTAAACGACTTCGCGGTGATTGGGGTGGATCGCGAAAACAAGGGCCGCCAGAAAAGCCGGGGTCTCGCCGTTGGTCGCCTGCGGACCGGCCAGAAGCGCGTT
>Ga0154443_1012_pt1 | contig 11418 bp, 11 predicted proteins | sample RifGroC2_FD_105636 | JGI IMG/M metagenome (GOLD analysis project Ga0154443, IMG submission 105636) | Nitrospirae bacterium GWC2_56_14
TGGCGACGTCGTCATCGTACTCGTGGGTGGTACACACTTCCGGGAAAAAGCTGCGCGACGTTTCCAGGTTGTGGTGGTACATCTCCACTCCGGCGGCTTTCATCGCGATAGCGGTAGGCAGATCGATGATGCCGAGGGAACAGGAGGGAGAGATGGCGGTTTCCTGCTTGATCCTTCTGACGGCCCGGCAAATCCGCTCAAGCTCCTCTCCCTTGGCGATGCCGGTGCCGCTGGTAATGATCCCGTAGCAGGAAGAGCCGTTCCGTTCCGCTTCATGGGCGCAGGCAACCATTCGATCTTCGTCCACGAGGGGATAGACCGGCGCATTGGTGGCATGAAATGCGGATTGGGCGCAGAAGGAACAGTTTTCGGGGCAGCGCCCCGATTTAGCGTTGATGATGGAGCAAAGGTGAACCTGCTCACCAAGAAAATGCGACTTGATGCGGCTGGCGGCACCAAAGAGCGGAAAAAGCTCGGAACCGGCGAGCCGGCACAGGCTCAGCGCCTCCTCTTCGGTTATCATTCCCCCCGCTACGATCCGGTCAGCAATAGCTTCGATAGATGGACTCATAGGACCTCCTGATGATGAGATACCACAGCGAAAAAGGGTTTGTCAACCATGACTGCAAAAAGAGTTAACGACCAGGAGTTTGAGGTAATGAAAGGGGGGAAGTGGGTTAACTGACTATGACGCGGCGACCATCCACGGTGAGACGGCCTTCAACAAAAAGCCTCACCGACTCCGGAAATACCCGGTGCTCTTCGATCTGAATGCGGGCGGAAAGTGACTCTTCAGTATCATCCGGCAGGACCGGGACGACCGACTGCATGATAATCGGGCCGGTATCGGTGCCGGCATCGACAAAATGGGTGGTGCAACCGGTGAATTTGACGCCGTAGTCGAGTGCCTGGCGCTGGGCATGGATACCGGGAAAGGAGGGGAGAAGCGCCGGATGGATATTCATCACGGCCAGGGGGAAGGCATCGAGAAACACAGGGGTAATGATTCGCATGAAGCCGGCGAGGACCACCAGGTTCACATCATACTGCTTGAGTGCCTCGACCATGGCTGTGTCGTACGACTCTCGCCCCGAAAAGATCCGGTGGTCCATATGCACGGCGGGAATACCGTGCTTCTCGGCCCGCTGCAATCCGTAGGCGCCGGCATTGTTGCTGATGACACAGGTAATCCGTGCCGGAATGGTGCCGTCTTCGATGCGGTCGATGATTGCCTGAAGATTCGACCCGTTGCCGGATACCAGCACGCCTATGTTCACTGCGTTTGCCATGTCAGACCAGTTCCACGCATTCTTTGCCGGCTTCGCATTTAACCACTTCGCCGATGACGAAAGCACGCTCGTTCAGACCCGACAGCCTGATGAGCACTTCTTCCGATTCCGATTCGGGCACGGCCAGTACCATGCCGATACCGCAGTTGAAGGTACGGAACAATTCAGTCTCATCGATATTTCCTGCCTCCTGAAGCAGGGTGAAGATGGATGGGACTTCCCAGCTGTTTTTACGGATGACCGCTTTACAGCCGTTCGGCAGCACGCGCGGTATATTTTCCAGCAACCCTCCGCCGGTAATGTGTGCGACTCCGTTGATCCTGAAATCGCGGCGGAGGTTGAGAATGCTCTTGACGTAGATGCGGGTCGGAGTAAGAAGTTCTTCGGCCACCGATTTACCGAGTCCGGGAAGCGGGGAGTCGATGGTAAGACCCAGCGTATCGAAAATCACCTTCCGGGCAAGGGAATAGCCGTTGCTGTGGATTCCGCTCGACGCGAGGCCGATGAGCTTGTTTCCGACGGTGATGGTGGAGCCGTCTATGATTTTATCCCGCTCGACGACACCTACCGTGAAACCGGCCAGGTCATACTCGCCATCGGCGTAGAAGCCGGGCATTTCGGCGGTTTCGCCGCCGATAAGGGCGCAACCCGCCATGGTACATCCCTCGGCGATTCCCTTGACGATCAGAGCGGCCTTTTCCGGCTCAAGCTTGCCGGTTGCGAGATAATCGAGAAAAAACAGGGGTTCGGCTCCCTGCACGACAATGTCGTTGACGCACATTGCCACAAGATCGATCCCAACCGTATCGTGTTTATCCGCCATGAAAGCCAGCTTCAGCTTCGTTCCGACACCATCGGTTCCTGAAACGAGGACAGGGTTTTTATATTTATTGGTATTGAGGGAAAAGAGTCCCCCGAATCCGCCGATATCGGCAATAACCTCAGGGCGCGACGTGGCTTTGACGAGCGGCTTGATCAGTTTAACGAATGTGTTGCCGGCATCAATATCTACTCCGGCGTCCTTGTAGGTGCTTTTTACCTTGCTCAACATGTACCCCCTTACAGAAATGAAAAATTTAAACTATCGCCCTGGAAAAGTCAAACCCATTCTCCCGGGAAAAAAGAGTTTACAAGGGGAGAGCCATTGAATATCATAGCGCGGCATTATGGATGCTTGTACCGATGTGACAATCTGTCCCATGACCGAAGCCGACCTCGATGAGATCCTCCTTATCGAATCCGCTTCATTCCCCCACCCGTGGAACAGAACCCATTTTCACGATGAACTCGCTTCAGCGCATTCCTTTCCCCTCAGTGCCTTTGACGGCAGAGGGCGCCTGGTCGGCTATATCTGCCCGATGCTGATCCTCGACGAAGGGCACATCCTCGATGTGGCCGTGCATCCGGAATACAGGGGACACGGATTAGGGAAACTGCTGGTAGAACATGTGCTGGCTGCCTGCCGCCAACGGGGAGCAGAATTCGTTTCCCTGGAGGTCCGGCCATCGAACAGCGAGGCTATAGGATTATACCACCGCCTAGGCTTCGTTGAAACCGGCCGGCGACCGCGGTACTATCACGACGGAGAAGACGCATTACTTATGGAATACATTTTCAGAGAAGAAGAGGAAGATACCGATGCTGTTTAAATCAATGGTCCTTTCCAACCATGAGGTTTCTCCCGGCTATTACCGGATGCGGGTAACGGCCCCGCCCGAACTGCTGTCGGCGTCACCGGGACAGTTTGTCATGGTCAAGGTGCGCGATTCCATTGACCCGCTGCTGAGGCGGCCCTTCGGGATTTTCGACATCGGTGTTCTCCCCGCCGCCTACGATGGCGGATGCGAACAGGTGTACCTGGAAATGCTGTACAAGGTCGTGGGGAAGGGGACCGCCATGATGGCGACCCTTCACAACGGCGATGTACTTGATTTCCTGGCGCCGCTCGGTAACGGGTTCCGAATGGGAAATCCACAAGGGGAAAAGGTGCTGGTCGGCGGGGGAATCGGTCTTGCGCCCCTGTATTTTCTGGCGAAGAAGCTCGTGGAAAACTCGAAGGTGAGGCTTTTCATCGGCGGACGCACGCGGGAGGACATTCTATGCGTCACTGAATTCGAGCGGCTTGGCATCGAAACATATGTTTCCACCGACGACGGCACCCTCGGAGCGTGCGGCCTCGTTACCGAAGTCATGGAGCGGCACCTGACCGAGGATGGCGGCGACAAGACGATATTCTCCTGTGGCCCGATGCCGATGCTGCAGGCGGTTGCGGATATTGCCCGCCGCCGTTCCATAGCATGCCAGGTTTCCCTGGAAGCTCATATGGCATGCGGAATGGGAGCCTGCCTCGGATGCGTCGTTAAGGGGAGTGAGCATGGCGACAGCCATCCCGATTACCGCTGCGTCTGCAAAGAAGGACCGGTGTTCAATTTCCAGCAGTTGATGTGGGTCTGATGCCATGACACGGGGAGTGACAATGAAACCAGACATGTCTGTTGAAATAGGTAGTCTCAAACTGCGGAACCCGGTCATTACCGCCTCGGGGACCTTCGGCTACGGCGAGGAATTCAAGGATTACCTGAATCTGGAAGAGATCGGCGCTATCATAACCAAGGGGTTGTCCCTGAAGCCGCGCGCCGGCAATCCGACTCCGCGCATAGTCGAGACACCTGCGGGAATGCTCAATGCCATCGGGTTGCAGAACGTGGGAGTGGATGCCTTCATCGAAAAAAAGACCCCCTTTCTGCGCACCATCTCGACCCCGGCAATCGTCAACCTTTTCGGCAACACAATTGAAGAGTACGCCGAACTGGCTTCCCGTCTCGAGCAGGTCCCGGAAGTGGCCGGCATCGAAGTGAACATCTCATGCCCCAATGTGAAGCAGGGGGGGATAGTGTTCGGCACCGATCCGAAAGCTGCAGCCACCGTCGTCAGGGCCGTACGGAGCGAAACGACCAAGCCGCTCATCGTGAAACTTTCTCCCAACGTCACCGACGTGGTCGAGATGGCGGTCGCCTGTGCCGAGGCGCAGGCTGACGCCCTCTCCCTCATCAACACGCTTACCGGCATGGCGGTCGATCTACGAACCCGCAGGCCGGTACTTGCCAATGTCACCGGCGGCCTCTCGGGCCCCGCCATCAAACCTGTGGCCCTCCGGATGGTGTGGCAGGTTGCAAAGGCGGTGACACTACCGGTCATCGGTATCGGCGGGATCATGAATGCGACTGATGCCCTCGAATTCATTCTTGCAGGCGCCACCGCCATACAGGTCGGCACGGCCAACTTTCTCGACCCCGCGGCGGCGGGTATCATCGCCAGGGAAATGGAACAGTACCTGGCTGAAAACGGCATCGCCGCTATCGGCGAACTGAGAGGCGCCCTGCAGGTGTAACATTCACAGGCACGCGGTATACTTGCAAGGCGGAGAACAAACTCCGCCTTCTGCATTTTGAGGCAGTGATTCGGAATTCAATGGAACAGTGGCAAAAACAACTCCGGAACTCAATTTCCGACGTGGATCAGTTGCCCGCAAGATTCGGCAGCAATGCCGAAGAGATGCGCCGCGTCGCTGCGGTCTACCCCTTTCGTGTTACCGAATACTATCTGGAACTAATAAAGGAAATCGGGGATCCCCTGTGGCTCCAATGCATTCCCGACCCGAGGGAGCTCGACGACGACCGGCAACTACCGGATCCGCTGCACGAATCCCGCCTCAGTCCGGTGCCCGGGCTTATTCACCGGTATCCGGACCGTGTTGTGTGGCTCGTATCCCAGTCATGCGCCCTCTACTGCCGATTCTGCATGCGCAAGCGACACGTCGGGTGCGGTGGAGAACAGATATTCAATGAAAACAATGCAGTTGCCTACATAACCGAGCACCCGGCTATCAGGGACGTTGTGCTCTCGGGAGGGGACCCGCTGCTTCTTGATGATGACCGGCTGGAGCATATTCTTACCGGGCTTCGCCGGATACCTCATGTCGAAATCATCCGCATCGGTACTCGCCTGCCGGTGACCCTGCCGCAAAGGGTGACCAGGAAACTCTGCCGCATGCTCAAAAATTTTCAGCCGGTATATATCAATACCCATTTCAATCACCCGTCCGAGATTACCGATGCTTCTGCGCAAGCATGCCGGATGCTGGCCGAGTGCGGCTCACCGTTGGGCAATCAGACAGTGCTCCTGAAGGGGGTCAACGATGACCCTGAGACGATGAAGCGGTTGATGCAACAGTTGCTGCGTATCAGGGTGCGTCCCTATTACCTCCATCAGATTGATCTTGTCCGTGGCACCGGACATTTCCGGACCTCCATAGCAAAAGGGCTGGAAATCATGGAAAAGCTGCGGGGGCATACGTCAGGACTTGCTGTACCGTATTTCATGATCGACCTGCCGGGAGGGAAGGGGAAGGTGCCTCTGGTGCCAGGGCAGGTCGATGTGCGGGGTAACACTCTGCTTCTGAAGAATTACCTGGAAGAAACGGTGGAATATCCGGATATTTGCGATGGGGACGGCACGGGGTGACTCTTCCACCTAGCGCTTTCTTCCACCCCAACCAGGACCGGATGCGTCAGCGCGCGTTACATCCTCCCCTTGTCATACCTACTACAGTATTGATTCTTTTTGGAGCGAGCCGAAAAGAACTAACGGCTGTCATACTTCCCAAATAAGCGGGCTGCTCCGCTGAACTGCCTTGCTTTTGTGGATCTATCAGGGGCATTTTCATGGCAAATTAATTGCAAAAACAGTGTAGCCCAATTACAATATCCAAGTTGTTCATTAAATCAACTCCAGGAGCAGCACTGCATCCATGTATGTCGGCAGGGCCTGCGCCTTTAAGATAATCCTGCAGGGGAGATACCTATGGCACGAATACTACTGATAGAGGATGATCATCAGGTTCGGCAGGTACTGGAGGATTTCCTGCTGACAGGAGGCCATGAGGTACAGACGGCCGACAACGGAAAAACCGCAAAGAACCTGTTGAACAACTCCTCCAGTCCCTTTGATCTTGTCATCACCGACATGGTGATGCCGGAAAACGACGGTTTCGAGGTAATTACATTCCTTCGTGCCTTTGCAACTCCCCCCCGGATTATCGCCATATCAGGCGGTGGGAACTATCTCGACGAGGACCTGCTGCTTCGAATCGCCGACCGAATGAAGGTCGGAGCTGTCCTGCACAAACCCGTATCGTACGACATGTTCATCAGCACCATTGAACGCGTTTTACACTCAGGGGATTGAACAGTTCCGGGTTTGGAAAGTTTATAGTGAATGGGATTATATGCGGGATAGCAACAACGGAATAGTACTGCTCGCCGACAATGAACAGCCCGTCAAGGAGGAGGAGTCTGATCCGCAAAGTCATTTGCAATATCCAACTTGACATAATATATCTTATGGGACGTAGGGCCTAGGGAAAGGTCACAACTCCCTGGCCAACAACACCACAGTGTATTATCTTTTATCCTCGTCGTCTCAGTCTTCTTCGCTTACTATTCTTACCAGGAGTGCTTCAAACCATTTGACGTTGAGTTGAAACCGGAGCGGCTACATTCCGAAACCAATCTTTCAGTATTTGTTACGACTGACCCTACCTGACCCCTGATCCACATAAAAAAAACCCTTTACAAGGCAAATTTGGAGATCTTTCAAATTTCAATCTTCAAACCATGAGTGCTGCTCAAAATGACCCAAGAAGAACAGACATCTCAGCTTTTTTTCGAAACACTCTCTGGCACCATGCATACTTGATGCTGGAATACCTATCCTCTAGTGGATTTATTTATCTTTCTGAAATTGTATTACAGATTTTACGTCCTTTAGATGCAGTACCGGTGATTCATAAATTATTTTTACAGCAGGTTGACAACAGCAACTTCTCATGTACTGTTTCTGATGAAAGAAATGGGGTTTTTTATGGAAAGCTTGCCAAGGGAGCACTGTAAGGTGCGCAAAGTAGCAGAAAATGTATCATGGTGCTTGGCCGAAGACCCGAAGGTTTGCCGTTTCAGCCTGCCATTCGGGTACGCATATCTGTGCCAGCATTCGTCACAGTACGCGAGAAAAGATGTTCCCCCCCGCACTGGTTTGTCGCCAGAATCAAAAGATAAAAAAAACCGTAAGGCTGAATCCTTGTCATAGGGACTACACACCTATCGTCCGCAGCCGCTGTGCCAGCTCCACGATATATTTAACCACCCCCTCCTGGATTTGCCGTCCCTTTTCCGCCGATGCCTTTGTCGGATCGCCCCAGACGCCTCCGGGCCAATACCGCCTTTTATCCCTGACCAGTATCGCTTCAGGGAATGCCGGAAATTCACGAGCAGCTTCCCCTTTCACCAGATGGGGATGCGACCAGGCGATGCGGGAGGTTTCGATCTCTCCGGCATGGGAATCCCCCGGCGTTTCCACAAGCTCCTTTCCTGCACGTACTGCCACTTCATACTCCGTCACCACGGCGATCTGAATGTCGGGTATTTCGGCAATGAGCGTTTCTCCCGCATCCTGCAGCGCCATGCGGTGAGCGCCTCCCGCGTGCCCCGTGACCACAATGAAATGCCGCAACCCCTGTCCATACAGCGAGCGGATGATGTCTTTCATGAGTGATTGAAGCGTAGCGGTCGTTATGGAGATTGTACCGGGGTGGCATGAGGTGGAGCGACAGGAACCATAATGAACAGGCGGTGCCACAAAGAGCGGAATTAATGCAGAGGCGGCTTTTCCGACCTCGTATGCCTGAATGGTGTCGGTTGAAAGCGGTAAATGGGGGCCGTGCTCTTCGGTAGAGCCGAAGGGGATATACACGGTCTGGGTGATCTTCAACCCTGCGCTGAATTCCGGCATCGTCATCTCTTCGATGATCATTCAGGTACCCGTGTGGCAGCTACAGTTGCCCAATAAATTTGTGCGTCTGGGGAATCACACGTACGTCGGCGAGCAGGCCGGCCGCAATTTCCTGAAGTTCGAGCATCCGCAGCGGGCGAACTCCGACGGTGCCGTCATTGCAAGACATGGGTTGAAGAATGCACGATATCGCCGGGTCGACGTCGGCAATCAGTTCACCGGCGCGCATCACTTCCCAATCCTCGGTAGCGTCGCAGATGACCATTTTGACGAATACCGTCTTCTGACTGGCGATCTGGAGAAATTCCCGGTGCTTCTCCCACAGATCGGTGCAACCGGAAGATGACGGCAGCTTGATGTCCATGCTGATGAAGTCGATGTTCGGTATCAGTTCTTCAAGGACATGATAGAGGATACCGTTAGTTTCAAGGTAGATGGGGAGCAGTCGTTGCAGTTCCGGCAGCCATTCACGGAGAACTTCAACATTGATCAGCGGTTCTCCGCCGGTAATGCTTATGGAATGATGGATTCCGGGCCAACCTCTCAACCAGAGGTTGAGGGTATCAACCACTTTTTCAAGGGCAACCGGGTTCTGTTCGGGATTAAAATCACGCCGTCCGGGAGTGACTTCCAGCAGAGCCGTTCCCGGAAGGTTGCCATGCCTGGTGTCACAGTAGGAACAGGCAAGATTGCAGCCATGAAAGCGGAGAAACGCCTGGCGAAGCCCGACCAGCAGCCCTTCCCCCTGGATTGAAGAGAAGAGTTCGATTATCTCGGCGCGACGTTCACTCATAGTAACTTGCGTTGGCGAAATCCGATTCCCATACCGTAATCATTTCGACCCTGACGTTGTCCGTGTTCAGCTTGTTGGACAACTCCTGGTAGAGGAATCTGGCAATGTTCTCCGATGAAGGAGAGAGTTCTGCAAAGGGGGCGAGATCGTTAAGGTACTTGTGGTCCAGAGTTTTCAACAGGGTGTTGGTTTCAGCCTTGAGGATCTTGAAATCGATTCCTAACCCTGCCTTGTCGAGTTCCCTGGCAGTGACTGCCACCTCGACCCGCCAGTTATGGCCATGGAGGTTTTCACAGTCCCCCTGGTAATGTGTCAGGCAGTGGGCTGCGGCAAAATAGGTGTGGATCTTGAGACGATACATGAACTAACTCCATTTATCAGGGTATTTCGTTACAGATTTTTTCAAAACCGGTGAGTGGAATAATAGCATAAACCTGAAACAAAGCCAGCTCTCATTGAATCACACTCCCCTCCCCTGCCGGTCTGGGCGCCATGCCGAGTTTTTTTCTGCCCCACTCCTGGAGCTGGTCCATGTAGTAGTACACCACCGGCGTTATGTACAGGGTAAGAAGCTGTGAGACCAGTAACCCCCCGACGACGGCAAGTCCGAGGGAACGCCGCGCGTCTGCACCGGCTCCGAACCCGATGGCAATGGGGAGCGTGCCCATGAGTGCCGCCATGCTTGTCATCATGATCGGGCGGAAACGCACCAGGCATCCCTGGTAGATGGCGTCCAGAGGAGCCTTTCCTTCCTTACGCTGCGCTTCGAGGGCGAAATCTATCATCATGATCGCATTCTTTTTGACGATGCCCACCAGCATGATGATGCCGACAAAGGAATAGAGGTTCAGGTCCTTGCCGAACACGAGCAGTGTCAGGAGTGCTCCGAACCCGGCGGAGGGCAGCCCGGAAAGGATGGTGAGCGGATGGATGTAGCTCTCGTAGAGAATGCCCAGCACAAGGTAAATGACCAGGATAGCCATCACCAGGAGCAGTGCGAGCCCTTTGGTTGAGGCCTTGTATACCTGCGCTGTACCCTGGAAGCCGGTCGTGATGGTGGACGGAAGTGAAGTCGCTTCCCGCTCGATGGCTTTTACCGCATCGCTCAGCGGCACGTCGGGCTTCAGGTTAAACGAGAGCGTTACCGAGGTAATCTGCCCCAGGTGATTCACCGACAGCGGGCCGAGCCCCTTTTCCAGGGTTGCCAGGGTTGCCAGCGGCACGAGCTGACCGGAACTGGACCTGACATAGAGCATGCTCAGGGCGGCAGGGTCGGCCTGGAAGGCAGGCTCCAATTCCAGAATGACCTGATACTGGTTTATGGGCGAGTAAATGGTAGATACCTGCCGTCCGCCGTACGCCGAGAATAACGTCTCCTCGATCTGGCTGGCAGTTATGCCCACTGCTGCCGACCGGTTACGGTCGATCTTGATGTTAACCTGGGGATTCTTGATTTGCAGGTCGCTGGACACCTCCTGAAGCATCGGCAGTCCGCGCAGCCGCTGCTCGAAATGAGCAGCACTTTCATACAGTTCGGCAGTATCGGGACTCTGAAGCACGAACTGGTATTGTCCCTTTGACTGTGTCGTCTCCAGGCGGATCGGCGGCGGATTCTGCATGAACATCATGATGCCCGGGACTCCCATTACCTTGGTCCGCAGTTTCTGGATTATCTGGTCCGCATTCAATTCACGTTCATGGCGGGGCTTCAACTTGATGAACATGAACCCGCTGTTCGACCCGACCCGGGATCCGGATGCTCCCACGGAAGACATGAAGGCATCTATTTCAGGTTCCTGGAGAACGATTTGAGCCAGCTTCTGCTGATTCCTCTTCATTTCCTCGAAAGAGATACCCTGAGCCCCCTCGGTAATGGCGAACAAAGCACCGATGTCGTCGGAAGGAAGCAATCCCGTAGGTATCCGTATGAAGAGCCAGACCGTGATGCCGGTCATGCTCAGCGTTATCAGCATGGTAGTGCGGCGATAGTTGAGGGTCTTCTTCAGCGTTCGCTCGTAAAGGTGCAACATCCCTTCGAAAAACCGCTCCATGAAATTGTAGAGTTTGCCGTGCTTCCTCTCCCCTTCCGCCTTGAGAAACCTGCTGCACAGCATCGGGGTGAGGGTAAGAGAGACAATCCCGGAAATGAGAATGGCCACGGTAATGGTCACCGCGAATTCGTGGAGCATCCTGCCGAGCATGCCCGACATGAAGAGCACGGGGATGAAGACCGCAACAAGGGAGACGGTCATCGATACAATGGTGAAACCGATCTCTTTCGATCCACGGCGTGCAGCTTCCATGGGTGTTTCGCCATGCTCCATGTGGCGGATGATGTTCTCCAGCATGACAATTGCGTCATCCACGACAAAGCCGACTGACAGGGTCAGCGCCATCAGGGTGATGTTGTTCACCGAGAAGCCGAACGCGTACATGGCGGCAAAGGTGCCTATTATTGAAAGCGGCAGCGCAAGGCTCGGGATGAGG
>Ga0154443_1015_pt1 | contig 11366 bp, 9 predicted proteins | sample RifGroC2_FD_105636 | JGI IMG/M metagenome (GOLD analysis project Ga0154443, IMG submission 105636) | Nitrospirae bacterium GWC2_56_14
CCCGCCGAGACCAGAGTGCCAGGAGGATGACCAGGATGTACAAGCTGCCGACCGCGACTCCGAGGGGAACCCTCATATCGACGTAGAAGATCAGGCCCATCAGGAGGGTGCATGCGAGGTACACTCCGAGATCGGTTCGGCTCTTGAGGTTCGCAAGAAAAGATGCCAGGTGCATCGTCATTGTATCTCTTCACTCCCTTCTGCCAATCGTAGCATATTTTGCAGGAGCGCCGGAGATCCGAATTGACGAGTATCGTGGTCCCCAGGATGGGAGCCATTGCATCATGGTGCGAATGATGTGAACTTGCCTCCGGTTTTCTCACCCCAAATGCTTTCTCCGGAGGAATCGTTACCCGCTTCGATTCTCCCGGACGATGCTCATGCGATACAAGGAAAGCCCCAACCCCGGCATGAGCCCCCCGGTGCCGAGGACAAGGTGATACACGCGGAAGTCCGTATCGGCGACACCACCGTGATGGTTTCGGACGGCCATTTATCGCTCATTAGCCTAAAATAAATCTGTCCCGGATTTCCTTTCATCAGCCAACCCTATAATGATACTTGGAGTTGTAAGCTGTTTCATTTGCTGCCTCCTTTTGAGTGGGTATAATTAATAGACAATTAAACTCCTACGTTAGCCGAAAGACTTTCATAAAAGTACCCCAGAGGAGCCTCTTACACCGAAGGAGCACCGCAATGAATGGGCAAGGTGAATCCCCCGACTGCGATTTTGTAATAAGGGCTCATAAGCTCTGCCTGGACCTCAACGACATCATAATGCTCATCAATTCAGGTCACGATACAGAGGAAATACTTCACAAAGTTGTGGAGGAGTCGAGCAAGGTATTAGGCTGTGAATCGGCGCGAATCGCCCTGCGGGAGGATGAGAACTGGGTAATCCGATATGTTAGAAATTTGCCTGATGACATCATCGGGCGCTCATTCACTGACGAGGATCTCCCGCACGCGGCACTTGCCATGATATCCAGAAAGCCTGTTGCCATTGATGATGCTTTTCATGATGACAGAACGAATACTGAAATGATGAAATCGCTTGGAATGAAGTCAATTCTGGTACTTCCCCTGCTGAAGAAAGACGTGGTAATCGGCACTCTGTTCTACGGTTACTCTTCGAGGACTGTATCATTTACCGACGTTGAAATAGATTATGCTGAAAGAATTGCCACTGGTGTTGCCCTCGCACTTCAGGACGCATCCCTGCACAAAAATTTTATTGAGTTTAAAAGGCTCAGTGATGACGCACGGGAATATGCCGAGAACATCGTGGAAACCGTGCGCGAGCCGCTGGTGGTGCTGAATTCCGACCTGAAGATTCTCACTGCAAACCACAGCTTCTACGACACCTTCAAAGTAACTCCCGAGGAGACAATCGGGAATTTCATCTACGACCTCGGTAATCGGCAATGGGACATCCCCGGGCTGCGGGTGCTCATCGAGGAGATCCTCCCCCAAGATACCGTGTTCAATGGCTATGAAGTCGAGCATGATTTTGTCGATATCGGTCACAAGATTATTCTGCTCAATGCCCGGCAGATTTTCCGGGAAAATATCGGCTCACACATAATCCTTTTGGCCATGGAAGACATAACCGAACGCAAGCAGTTGGAAGCAGAAATCCAGGACGCACGGGAATATGCCGAGAACATCGTGGAAACCGTGCGCGAGCCGCTTGTGGTGCTGAACTCCGATCTGAAGGTTCTCACTGCCAACCACAGCTTCTATGATACCTTCAAAGTCAGTCCCGAGAACACCATCGGCAATTTCATCTACGACCTCGGTAACCGGCAATGGGACATTCCCAAGCTGCGGGTACTCATCGAGGAGATCCTCCCCCAAGATACCGTGTTCAATGGCTATGAGGTCGAGCATAATTTTGCCGATATCGGTCACAAAGTTATTCTGCTCAATGCCCGGCAGATTTTCCGGGAAAATATCGGCTCACACATAATCCTTTTGGCCATGGAAGACATAACCGAACGTAAACAGTTGGAAGAAGCGCTCCGAAAATCCGCAGACGAGATGGAAGAATCTAAAAATCTCGGTGATGCCCTTAACGAGATAGATACGCTCCTTTACTCCTCCCTTATCACCACGCAGGATTACAACGCCACAATTCAGCGTATGCTGGAAATGACAACCCAGGCAATCGGTGCCGAAACCGCGGTATATTTTTCGAGAGAAGGCGACAGGTGGCGGGTTCGGCATGTATATAAGCTTTCCGGGTCGCTCGTCGGTCGGAGCTTCAGCAGCAGTGAAGTGCTGCATACGGCGATTACTGCCGAAACCAAAAGATCAATAGTCGTATCGGATGCATTGCATAGCCAGGATGTAGATCAGGAATTTGTTCGAATGCTCGGAATTCGTTCCCTCCTTGACTTCCCATTGATCATAAAAGGAGAGGTGCTCGGCGACCTCGCGTTTCATTATCATTCCAGTGCTGTACCTTTTAATGAGAGGCAGGTTGAATTTGTCCGCAAGCTGCAAAACTCAATTACCCTGGCTCTTGAAAATGCCCGGTTACTCGACACAATACAGGAAGTCAACCGTGAACTGGAGACATTCAACTACACGGTTGCTCACGACCTACGCAAGCCGCTGGCGGTCATCAACGGCTACTGCCAGATGATCATGACGTATAGCAGCGACATGCTCGACGAGAAGTCGAAAGGCTACCTCCAGAAAGCCTACGACGGCACCTGGCGGATGACCGGATTGATCGACGCCCTGCTCAATTTCTCCCGTGTGATACGGGGTGAATTAAACCGCGAATCGGTTAATCTCAGTGCCATGGCAAAGGAAGTAGTTGAGGAACTGCAGCTGGTTGAACCCGAGCGCCGGACGACGATTAGGATAACTGAAGGAATTAAAGCGAACGGCGATGCAAGTCTTTTGCAGATAGTACTGGAAAACATTATTGGCAACGCCTGGAAATACACCTCCGAGCAGGAAGAAGCCATCATTGAATTTGGTGTGACAACCGTCGGAGAGGAAACGGCGTACTTTGTCCGTGATAATGGACCAGGTTTTGACATGGCTGATGCGGAAAAGCTGTTCCTTCCCTTCCAGCGCCTTGAGGAAAAGCCGGAGTTTGCAGGGCACGGTATCGGTCTGGCGACGGTGGAAAGAATCATTAAGCGCCACGGTGGGCGAGTTTGGTCAGAGGGAGCGCTGGGGAAGGGAGCTACTTTTTACTTCACTGTTTGATTTCCCGCTTTGCCTTTGTTCTTCCCTGGAAACCCAAAGGGGGCGTTGTTTGCTAATTCGCTAAAAGGACCTTCTGGCGACATAGAGCAACGTCCTCCTGTCTTTCCGAGTGATGTCTTCCAGAAACCCCGGTGGCTGAAAAGCTACCACCTCTTTTAATTCCCATCTTTTTTAAACTACCGCTTTTAGCCATAAAAAGGTGGTTCTAAGGCAAAAAAAGACCACAAAGAATAGAAATAAATGACTTTGTATCAGCTACTTGGCTTGGTCCGACCCCGTTCACATTTTTACATGCCAAATGTTTTGACTTTTTTTAATAATGTAGAAATAATGAGCCTTAATTCGCCGGTAACCTATCAGATACGGCTCCAGTAGTATAAAAGCCTGAATAAAGAAGGTAAAGGTAAGTCCGGCAACATGAAGTTGTGCAAAAACTTAACTCCTACTTTCATTCCTTGTCGTAGTCACCACGTAAATAGACGCCGCAGGTAGTATTGTCATGAAATTAGAGGCTTATGTAATTTTGGCAATGTTTTTGATCACAACCATGTTTGGCTGCGAACAGGATCGCCGAGGGGAGTTCACAATCACCCCTCAGATCGACAGAATTATCGTTGAGAAATCTATCCGACGTCTTCACTTGATGTCGGCAGGAAAAGCCGTCCGGACTTACCATATAGCCCTGGGCAGAAACCCAGTGGGCCATAAGCTCCGGGAAGGCGACAAAAGGACACCTGAAGGAATCTACGTAGTCGATGGCCGCAACGCTAACAGCGCATATCATCGCTCTCTTCATATTTCTTACCCTTCAACGACTGACATTCAGCAGGCTCGGCGATCAGGAGTCAGTCCCGGCGGTAATATCATGATTCACGGTATAAGGAATGGTTTCGGTTGGATCGGCCCATTTCATCGTTTGTTTGACTGGACCCAGGGATGTATCGCTGTGACCAATGAAGAAATCGAAGAGATTTGGACCTTCGTGTCTAATGGCACCACAATAGAATTGCTTCCATGATTTAAGGAGGTACGCCATGCACTTACATGGGGTATTGATCAAATCAGGCTTTGAAGATTACTATCTTCATTGTTCGTCGAGTGTACCCCCGTATGCATTCGTGGAGCGAGCAGTACTTGTAGACAACATCATTACAGGTTGTTTGGGCGATTTTACACGGATGCAAAGACTCAGGTCTTTCCTCTGTGATAATGACGTCATGCACTACAGCCTGCACCGCATGAATGATCATCAGGTTCTGGATGCAGTAAGGCATATGATTAATAGCGGCAGAGCAGTTGTAGTAAAGAAAAGGCGGTTTCTCGGGAACCAGTTTTTGAAATACAATGGGAAAAACTTTCATGGGTTGATTATGCTGGTAACATCAAGAAGTGGTGGCCGGCAGTATCCGGAAGGCCAGGACATCAAGGAGAAGAACAGCAGAGTATTCATAATCAAGGTCCGCTACCGGAAGGGGCTTGGATTGTGAAACAATCCGAGTACCAAAAAATCTCTGCTGAGGATGCCATAGTTGGCCTGACAAGCGTTGTCGGTTTAAAACGAGGCAAATGGCCGGGAAGTGTAATTGCGTGGGGTGCCCATCGCGTCTGGTTGCGTCCCAAGGATGGGACAAACACTTACGGGAGAAAGGGTTTTTCTATTCATGGAGGATGGAAAGCCGGTTCAGCAGGATGCATCGACATGACATCGTATATCAATGATTTGGTATCGATGTTTCTCGAATACGGAAAAGATATGGAGCTTGTCGTTGAATACCGGTAGATTTAACAATGTCTTGAAGTGGGTTGATATTTTACTCCTTGTTGCAACGGGAGCACTGTTCACTATTCTTACATGGGACATAATCGGTTTCATGTCAAACCCACGAGAATACGCCCATCTCATAGGTACCGGGTCGCTCTTCGGATGTAATTACAAGTCAGTAAACAGCTATCTGCTGGTTGCCACCGTGAGCACAATAATAACAGGTGTCGCCTTTGGAATAGGTTTTGTCTTCAAAACGAGAGCATGGTCGGTTTCTTCAAGAATAATGACTATCTCTTTAATGTATATTGTCAATTATGTTATTACTCGGTTTTTTTGTTGATAAGAAATCCAAAGGGGGCGTTGCTTGCTAATTAGCGAAAGGACCTTCTGGCGACATAGCAAGATAGAAAGCAACGTCCCACCTGTCTTTTTGGTGAGCGGCAGTCGATTTTGTTTCAAGGGCCGCAAGCTATCACAATAAAAGCCTTAAGTAAAAGCCTTAAGGGGTCAGGTCTCAACCACGGACAGCTTTAGCTTCACTTTTATATCATCAAGTCGTTTCCGTAGCGTTTTGTCATTTTCTGACGCTACCCTGATCCTGCGGCTAGCCTGCGTGTCAACGACAATCGAAAATTGACCCACTTTATCGGCTGATCGGGGGAAAAGAAAAAGCGGAAAAGAAAAAGGGTCAGCCCTTGAAAAAGGAGTTTTAATCCTCTTTATTTTCCTATTTCAAGGGCTGACACCTCATTCTTCTTTCGGGTTGGGGCTGTTTGTTACGGTCCAAGACCAATTGATCTCTTTAGCGAGGACATACACGCATAATATTTGTTCCGTATTTCAGCTTTATCGGGTGCACCATTAGAATCAAACTCTTGTACCCACTTATTATCCCACGTATAGTAACTATGAGTCGTGCGGTCACCATCAGGGCCTTTAATAACTGATCGTATTTTGGCATTAGCACCGGACCCTTGGAACGTTTTGAATAATGTATGAATAAAATTTTGGTAGGAGTCGAAGACATCTCTGTCAAAGAGGTGACAGTAAATATTTATGGTTTGATCGAGATCACGTTTTAGTTTTAATACTTCTTCTGGTGATATTTCTTTCCATATTCCAACCCATGTGTAAAAACATAGCAGTCTATTCAGTTTTGGAGCAATCTCATCGTATATCGATAGCCTTTTTTCAATAACTTTTTGGTTAGACCACTGTAATTGCTCAAATCGCTTGAGCCTTTGACTAAAAAATAGCCCAAAACAGCTACAGAAACAGGAGTAAGTACTGACAAGGCTAACTTGGCAATATCCAAAGAGTTCCACGATTCACCCTGCATGAGCAACTCCTATTATTTTATTCTTCGCCAACGTCGTAAGGCTGACCGGCCGGTCTCTGGGCCGGTCATGCCGCTGGTTGATCTGTCTTTGTCAAGACTGGTAAGGCTCAACCTTTTACGTAAACAGGCTTCCCAATGCTTTGCAGTGCGGCGTTTGCGGCTTCCCATAATTCGTCAAGTCTTGCCACCTCTTCTAATATTTGATCGTTCCTTGTATTTAGAGCCTTATTTAGAGCCTTAAGGGGTCAGGTCTCAACCACGGACAGTTTTAGCTTCACTTTTATATCATCAAGTCGTTTCCGTAGCGTTTTGTCATTTTCTGACGCTACCCTGATCCTGCGGCTGGCCTGCGTTACTGCTGCATCACTCAGTCCGAATCGCTCCCCTATTTCTCTCAGCCTTGCGCCACTGTGCCTATGGCAGAAGTATAGACTTGCTTTCTTCGCCAGTTTTTCATCCTTTATTTCCATGTTTACTGTCTTTATGATGTCTTCCATCTTCGGACGATTAAGCACTCGAACTGCCGGCATGTCCCGGTCTGCTGTCTTTTCCCCAAGATGCTGTTGTGACATTTTCACTACGAAGGGAGGGCTGCCTAATACTGTCGAGGCAATGACCTTCATCATTGGACTTTCAATTTCCTGATTGATTGCTTCATTCACGAATTCCCGATAAATCTCTCTTGCTTTGTTGCCCGGAAAATAGCCAAGGATGAATTTTGTAGTAAACCATTCAGAAGGTTCGGTTATTCCAATCAGCTGCCGATAACTTGACCACTCGTATTCTTCAGGTTTATCCACCATCCCTACCTTTACTGGATTGAGATGGATGTAACGGGAAAGTTCGATTGCATATTCGTCGGCTTCGACAAGTATTGCTTTGTAACGCCCCTGGAACAGGTGCCCGGCCCGCTTACGCTTGACGTTGAAATAGGTTGTGTAAGCGCCGTTTATATGGCGCATGATCTGCGACAGGTTCCCCTCCGGTGTTTCCAAGAGCAGGTGATAATGGTTGCTCATCAGGCAATATGCATGCATCACCGCGCCATAGCGTACCACAGCCGATTCCAGGTAGGAGAGAAACCGTTCCCTGTCTCTTCTGCTCTTGAATACATCCTTCTGCTCGTTGCCCCGTGAGGTCACATGATAAAACGCGCCTGGGTATTCAATGCGTAATGGTCGGGCCATGTTGTACTCCTCTGTATGCCGGAATTAATTTTGTCAGCATAACAAAGAAATATTTTTCTGTATAGGGTTGAGACCTGACCCCTACTTCTGTTGACCCCTACTTCTGTTTCTGACGAGGACGGCACCGAGACCGAACCAGATAATGGTGAACGAGGGGATGACAAGCTCCAGGCCGATAAGGACCAGGCCGCCAATGAGCCAATGCCACCATAGGATTTCCATACATACCTCCCGCACGGTACTTCGCCCCTGCCCCACATCCGGGTGGATTCCAAGGCGTAATTTTCTACGACTCCGTACCCTGACATGGGTACTGAAGATAAGGAACTCTAAGATTGGAATATTGGGAAATGTAGTACGAATGGGGGGTGTGGTCAATTCTTATTCATGAGATTTGGTCTAAAATTCGGCGCCGCCATCCCTGAATCTGATCACGCCCGCATCAGCAATCAAAGACCGGTAATTGGGCGCATCGGCTGCTCAATAGTTCAACACGCTGAAATCGCTGTAAAGAAATTGGTGAACTCGTGATTATCAGGAGGGGAATTCGAAACACTTTTTTCTTTACCTGAATGTAACCTGAACCGATATGACACTATGACCACACGAGAAAAAGAGGATGCTCATGGGTAAACTCACCGTCGACCAGCTTGAGCCCGGAATGACCGTTGCCAGCGATGTCCATGACCGGACCGGCAGGTTTCTGCTCGGCGCCGGAACGGAATTGACCCAGAAGCACCTGATGGTGTTCCGCACCTGGGGAATCGGTGAAGTGGACATAGTCGGAGCGGCGGGCGGAGAGACCTTGCTCCCGCTTCCGCCGGAAGTGACCCGGGAACAGCTTGAGGCCGCCGAACACTCTCTCTCACACCTTTTCAGGCTCTCCAACATGGATCATCCCGCCATTGCGCTCCTGTTCCGGCTGGCCGCCCTGAGAAAGGCGGGCCATGTCCCTTCCTGATCACCCTGCCGTGACGCTCGAATGGCTCGTGGACAAAACGAGGACGGTCTATTCCCTCCCCTTTTTCTATGAGCGGCTCAGTGAAACTATCAGCCACCCGCGCAGCTCCATCGCCGACATAGCCAAAATCATCACCGAGGACCAAGGGCTTACGGCTCGCCTCCTCCGCCTGGCCAACAGCCCCATGTTCGGGTATTACTCCAAGGTCGATTCCATCACCAAGGCGGTCACCATCATCGGCACCCAGCAGCTGCGTGATCTCGCCCTGGCTTCGTCGGTCATGGACGTTTTCAAAGGCATTCCCGAAGATCTGATCAACATGGGTGATTTCTGGCGGCACAGCATTGCCTGCGGGATCGTGGCTCGAAGTTTCGCGACATGCCTTCGGGAAAACAATGTGGAATCGTATTTCGTGGCGGGCATTCTCCATGATGTGGGGCAGCTGATCCTGTGCACCGCTGTTCCCGATATCGCCGCGAAGCTGCTGAAGCGGAGCCGGGAACAAGAAGAGTTGTACTTCCTGACGGAACGGCAGGAGCTGGGCTTCGACCATGCGGAGCTGGGAGGAGCGCTGCTTCACGCATGGAAGATACCCCCCAATATCTACGAGCCCGTCTCCTTTCACCACTTTCCCTATAACGAAACGTCCTCCTATTCGTTCGAAGCTGCCGTCATTCACGTGGCGGACATTATCTGCCAGGCGTTTCAATGGGGAGCGTCCGGGGAATGTTTCGTGCCGCCTCTGGACGAACATGCGTGGGACCGTCTGGGCCTGCCGGCGAGTATGCTGAACTCGATTCTGAAACAATCGGAGCCGCAGATCGAGGAGACATTTGCGATTCTCGTGGAGGACCGATGAAAGGAACAGCTGTTCCGGAAAACATTGAATACCTCCAGGAGCGGGTGGCATACCTTGAGGAAGCGAACCGCCGAACTGTCTCTATTCTGGAGATGCTCGCCTCCAGCGGCGATTTCCGCAGCGACCTGAGCAGGACGAAGGACTCGGCCACGACCTTTCGCACCACCATCGTGCAGTGCAAGAAGATAGTGCGCTGTCGATGCGCGGGGTGCTACGAAGCAATGGATGACGGCACCTTCGAGCTTGCCGCCTGCGAACCTGAGCGGTTCCGCCGCGAGCTGGAGCGCGAGATCGAAGCCAGGATACTGGACGGCACATTTGCCTGGGCCCTTAATCGCAACCAGGCCATCCTGGTCCCGATGGCGTCCGGAAAGACGCTCCTTCTGCATCTCATTGCCACCAGGGCCCGCATCCGCGGGATGTTTGCCGCCATTCTCGACGGCGATTCCGCGGCGGTGGATTTCGCCGGTCTGAGTGCCTTGTCCATCGTGCTTTACATGAGCGCCTACACCCTGGAGAGCGTATCGCTGTACAACCTGCTGAGCGATCATACGGCGAACCTGGAAGAACGCGTGTTTGAACGGACCCGCGATCTCGCAGCCGCGCGGGAACTCGCCGAAGCGGCCAGCAAGGCAAAAAGCTCGTTCCTTGCCAACATGAGCCATGAAATCCGGACCCCCATGAACGGAATCGTCGGCATGACCGATCTCCTGCTGGACGGCGACTGCCCACCGGCATTGCAGCGGCAGTACCTGAAGACGATCAGGTACGCAGCCGACAACCTGATGGTGATCATCAACGACATCCTCGATTTTTCGAAAATCGAGGCAGGAAAACTGGCCCTCGTGCCCGAATCGTTCTGCGTGCGCTCCGTTATCGGCCAGGTGCTCCGTTCCTTCGCCACGCGCGCTGCCGAAAAGCACCTCGACATGCTGCTCATGGTCGATCCTCTCGTCCCCGAGCACATTGCGGCTGACCCGCACCGGCTGCGGCAGGTACTGATCAACCTGGTGGGAAACGCCATCAAGTTTTCCGAGGAGGGAGACATTACGGTCAGCGTGGAACGTGCGTCACGCCAGGGAGCCGAGGCCATCCTTCAGGTAACCGTGGAAGACCGGGGAGTAGGCATTGACCCGCAAGCTCTCGGCCGCATCTTCACGGCATTCGAACAGGCCGACCTATCCACTGCAAAACGTTTCGGGGGAACCGGCCTCGGGCTGGCGATCGCGCAGCGGCTGGTGGAACTGATGGGAGGCGAAATCCGGGCGGAGAGCCAGCCGGGGAACGGCAGCACCTTCCGATTTTCCTTCCGCGCCGAGATTCAGCAGGAGCTACCTGCCGCCGAGGGAACCGCCCCCCTTGCAGGCGTTCCCATTGTGGTGGTGGATCCTTCCGAACGGCATCGCCACAGCATCGCCCAGTTCCTTTCCCGCTGGGGCATGACGGTAAGGACCGCTGCCAGTGAAACCGAGGCATGCATGGCGGTGGAGTCGGTAGCCGTCCGGCAGCCGTGCATGGTCCTTCTGGACCTGGACCACCTCGGAACGGCCGCGGAACCGTTGATGACACAGCTGGCGCAGGAATGGCCAGACCTGTACCTGTTCGCCATGTCCCGGCCGACCTTTGATGACCGTTCCCGAACCGGCCCGGCTCTGGCCGGGCATTTCGTGAAGCCGCTCGTCTACGGAGAGCTCCAGGAAACGCTGCGTGCAGCGGCTTCGGGAACAGGCGAGCCGCTGACGGTCATGCCAGCCGCGCAGGAGCATGAAAAACGCAGGATTCTCCTTGCGGACGACGTGGAGTTCAACCGCGTGATCGCCGCAACAATCCTGGAACGGCACGGACATGCGGTCACCATTGCCATGGACGGTCAGGAAGCGGTAACCGCCTTTACCGACGGGATGTTCGATCTGGTGCTGATGGACATCCAGATGCCGGTGATGGACGGCCTGGAGGCGACAGCCCGAATCCGGAAGCAGGAGCAGCTTTCGGGGCGGCCTCGGACGCCGATCGTAGCATTGACCGCTTAC
>Ga0154443_1220_pt2 | contig 11242 bp, 8 predicted proteins | sample RifGroC2_FD_105636 | JGI IMG/M metagenome (GOLD analysis project Ga0154443, IMG submission 105636) | Nitrospirae bacterium GWC2_56_14
GTCCACGCCGGGAGGGATCTTGACATTGATGCGCTCGGTTTTCGGCACGATGCCGCTGCCGCTGCAGGACCTGCAGGGGTTCGGATTGATCGTGCCTGCTCCGCGGCAGGTGGGGCAGGGCTGGGCGATCTGCATGAACCCTTTTCCCTGTGAAATCCGGCCTGAGCCCATGCAGGTGGGACAGGTACGCTGCGAACTGCCCGGAGCCGCACCCGAACCTGAACAAACGCCGCACGTTGCGTCCCGTCGCAGTTCCACCTGCATGGTCCTTCCATATATGGCATCTTCGAGGTCCACTTCAACGGAATAACCCAGGTCCTCGCCCTTCTGAGGACCGCGCTGCCGTGGTGCGCCGCCGCCGAAGAGATTCCCGAAAAGGTCCTCGAAATTGCCGCCCCTGAAGAAGTCTCCGCCCGGGGAAGTCCCCTCGAATCCCCCTCCTGGCCGGTGCTGGGCATCAAAACCCTGCTCGAAAGCTGCATGGCCGAACTGGTCATACTGCTGCCGCTTCTTCGGGTCGGAAAGAACCTCGTAGGCCTCACTTATTTCTTTGAATTTCGACTCAGAAGCCTTGTCTCCGGGGTTCACATCAGGGTGGTATTTCCTGGCAAACTTCCTGAAAGCTTTTTTTATTTCAGCCTCGGAAGCGGATTTTTTCAGACCCAGTAATTCGTAATAATCGCTGTTAGTGCCAGTTGCCATAGAACCCCCAATCAATCTTATAATATTTATACTATAAAATATGAGTCAGTCGTTGTCAAGTATATTTATAAAAAATGGCGCATGGTGTAATAAACCCACCATGCGCACAGTATTGACAGTAATCGTAACTTTATTTAACTAATTGCCGATTATTTTTGCAACATCTCCCACCATAACGTTAACAAAGGCGTTACCACGGTAAACCCAAACTTCGCTGGTATCATGTTTCAACTTTTCCATAACTTCCCCTGCTATTGATAAGCTAGTCTGGTTTTTTAATCTCCCTATCGTTTCCAGAGCATAGATACGGACCAGAGCGTTCCGGTCCGTAAGGGCTGCGCAGATAATATCCGGAAAGGGAGTTACAAGGTCAGGAGCCGATTCCGCGATCCTGCTGAATGCATACATGACTCCCGGCCTGAACACATCCTCTTCTATAGTGTAAACATCCGCGATCAATGGAACGATATCGGCAAAACGCCGGGGATCGGCACAAACGATCTCACCGATCAATTCCGGGGCCGACCACCCAATGCCGCCAGATTCATCGGACAAGGACCAGCGAAGTTTCCTGATGGTGTTCCTCAAATATTCATAGTCGGTTTTGACAAGCTCCTGGGCTATGAGCCCTACTGCCTTAATGGCGCGCCAGCCTGCAAGCGTCTCTTTGTCGTAAGAGATCCGTACAAGGAGGCTCACCACGCGCGGTTTGCCTTTTGCGAGAGTCAGAAGAGAATCAAGGTCGTTTGCTTCGAGCAAAGTCAGGATTGTTTTTTTCAGTGAGTGCATATATTCTAGACCGATGGCCTCTCCTCGAAACAATACGGCAGGACCAGTTGGTCCTGCCGTATCAGAATGCATGGTGTGAATATCAGTTATTTAATCCCAAGGCGGAAGCGCTGAGTCGGGCGCCAGGACATCAATGGTTCCGTCAGAATTTACCCGTATGTCAGCTACGTGGTACCAGGCTGCGGGGTCGCTTCCGTCCCCATCCGAGGTGCTTAACGTCGAAACATACGGTCCGACAATATTGTCACCGATATGGAGCGATAAGTAAAGGGTAGTAGGGTACTCGGCACTTGAAAGGCCGAAGCTATCAACCGAAGCAATATAATACCCGGGCAGGAGCTTGAGATCGGTAATATGTTCCGGCCCATAACCGTTCGTATCGTCAAAATCGAGTCCCGCATCACACGTGCCGTCGCTATCGAGATCGAGAGCGTCACCAAAAGGCAAACCAACAGGATCAGTGCACGTCTTACCGCCGCTCCAATGCACGGTCCAGGTTTTCGGCGCCCCGGCTGTCGGCGTGGGAGACGAATAATAATGCAGATGGAGGTCCATATCCGAGGTGCTGCTCCCGCTCGGACCGACCCAGGTCAGGGTTACGGCTAGCGTATTTCCTGAGGGCAAAGTCAACGGTACCCCAGGAGCGGGAGGCGGAATAAGCGGCGGCTTGTCCTGCTCCATGGCTGCGAAATCCGTAATTTTCATCAGCTCGTATTCGCGGAGAAAGCTGAGCGTTGAGGTAAGTCCGGACACGATGATATCCACGTCGCTGCCTGCGTTGTAGTTTATCGTTGCTGTTCCGTTCGTGGTTAGCATCCCCTGGTCCGTCTGCAGGGGTGACGCATTTGAATATCGAATAGGCGTCGGCGTTGCAATATCAAAGATGCCGCTGTATCCGAAGGCTCTCGGGTTAAAAGCAAAGGAAACCCGCCCATTCACGCTTTTTGTGTTGAGTGTGTAGTTGGTCACCGGGGCCGTTGCCGCATTGAGCTGCGTTTTGTTCACCGTGAAATCGGTAAATAACATCCGCGCCAAGTTGAAGCCGCTGCCACTACTGGCCCAGGTCTCTGAAAAGCCGCCGTTCGTAACCAGCGTGGTCGAGATGTCCAGGTTTGCGTTCGTCGTCTCCTCCACAGAGGAGCGCAGCGCGCTCATTGTCATATCGAAGGTGTTCAGCAGGAAATAATCGAACGAAGATATCGAACCGCTTGCATTGATCGCGTACGATGTCAGGGGCGGCACGCCGGAACTGGTTATGGTATAGCTCACGCTTGCCTTGAGATAGGCGATAAGGGTTGTGTATGCCCTGTCGAAATTGAAGATATTGAACGTTGATCCGTCGCCGAGCGTCACTGTAAAATTCGCCGGGGTGCCGGTCAATTGATAGTCGCCCACTAACTGGAACCCGAGCTCGCGACATCCGTTGAATGTCAATGCGAGGCTGTAGGTGCTCGGAGCCGTGTAGGTGCCTGTATAGCTGTAGGCGCCCCCGTCGCTGCACACGACATCGCCGGACGGCGTGGTGGCCAGGGTAGGGGTAAGGTGGCCAAGACCAATCTCCGCAAGACGCTTGAAAAGTTGCGTGCTGGTGAGGATCAGCTCACGCGATTGCGCGGTCGCCGACGCCACCTGCGAACCCTGCATGCTCGTGGAAATGACACCGATCGTGGCCGCATCCGACGTCGGCGGTTCCACCTTGTCCACGGCGCACCCGTACAACGCCGCAGAGAGCAATAAAATCACCATCGAAATTTTGGCTGAACTTTTCATAAATGCGTTCTGGGTAAAGAATGCTCTATACAATTACACCTTTGGGCAACAGGTAAAGTTGTAATTGATACTTTATTTTTTCACGCGTGCGCATCGGACGCAGCACCATTCTATGGATTCAGCGTCACCGTTCCTGCATAGGGAATAGTCAGCTTTGTTGCGCCGCAGGTGCCCGGCCAGTCTATGGTAGCGCTCAGAGTCGCATTCACAGGAGTGATCGCAGTATTATTATTTGTCACGCTAAAACCTGTAATCTCGGGACCCGCAACAGGATGGTCAACATACGTATCCAAACCGGAGTAGAGTGCAATCGCCGCTGCAGTTTGCGCAGAGGTTAAACTCACCGTGGTCCCGCCGATAAGGGCGTTGCCGTTTGTATCGCTCCCATAAACATAGCACACTGTGCTCATTCCAGATGCAATAGTTATATTCCCAGTCACATGAGGATCAGTTGATAAGCAAGTCGGATTGACTGCGGGATCGCAGCACTCGATCCGCGATCTAGTCGGCCCGGGAATCGGAGGTCCGGTCATCCATATTGTCACATTCTCAAAAATCGGGATCTTTGCGTCCCAGACGCCGTTCCCGAAGAAGGGAATGCCGGTCCCCTGGTCGTATACGCCATTCGGGTTAACGGCGTTCGGAGAAACAGGGGGTACGTATGAAGGCCAGTCGAAAAACAGTTCTCCCGCTTCCCATGTGTCATTGTCGTTATTGTCGATAAACGGCTCAGGAAGGTCATCGGCAGAGGTGAATGTATCCACGCCGGTATCGTAATTTCCATTCCCGTTTGTGTCCACGAAATTCTCTTCTCCTGTTGTAAAGACCAGGATCGGCACTATCCCCGTCGCGGACCTCGGATTTTGTGAACGCCATATTGATGAGGTCGCTCCCATCGCATCAGTAACATTACTCGTATCGATCGCTCCGTACGCCGTGGCAAAGGACACTGAGGTCCCCACTACAATATTATAGTTGCCGAACCGGTCGGCCAATCTGAGACTGATGGTATCAGTGACTCCATCGCAACTCAAGCCATCGACGTTGAATTTCGTGACCGACGGGCTAAGGAACCGCATGGAAGGCAGGCCCCCTCCGATGGAAATTGCGCCTGACGAGGCATTCAGTGTGACAGCAGGCGGCCCGGGGTCAACGACCGTAGACGCTAGGATGCGGACCGGGCCCGCAACAGCCCCGGCGTGGAGGTAGGTGGTCACTAACCCATCCGAATCAGTGCTTGCGCTCGAAGTAGTGCCTCCGCCAGTATCAAGCGTCGCTCCCGTGGGGCCGTTAAGCGTAAAAGTCACGGGCTGGTCTGCCATCGGAGCACCAACCTGATTGAGCACCATAAAGCTCACGGCCGAGTCCGTTATAGACCCTCCGAGGATATTGATGACAGCGGGGGTTGCGGTGATGAATTTCAGGCTTCCGGCCAGCGCCGGGTTCACAATGACGATCAGTTGGACAGGCGGCAGCGTTCCGACAGAAGCCTCTACAATGACGCCGCCTGTGAGAGAGGGGTCTGCCGTAAAGGTAACTTTCGCCTCCCCGCTTATTGTGCTCGCCGCAGAGGCGGAGAGAGTTCCAGGCGGGATTCCAAGGGAGGTGATCTCAAAGTTCACCACTGTTCCGTCAGAAACAGCCATGCCAACAACATTCAGCACGGTGGCTACTATGGCAACAGTCTGGCCGTTGGTGATTGTCGAACTGGCGCCGACAGGGACGCCTATTGATATGGAGTCCGGATCGCTGGTTACTAAGAGACTCGTAGTCTTCGTCAAGCCGCCTATCGTTGACTGGGCCTGAATTGTTATCGATCCGGATATAGTGCCGGAATATAAAGTAGCGGTCGCCACGCCTGACGCGTTGGTGGTGGCGGTGACTGAACTGACGATCGAGGGCAGTGGGCTAAAGCTTCCGGTTCCCGTCCCCCCTGTGATGAGGAACGTTACCCCATTGTTATATGCGGGGTTTCCGGAAGCATCCCGGAGCGTAGCGCTTACCACAGTCTGGCTCTGGATGCTGATGCTGAGCGGATTTACCGCAAGTGACATGCTCACCGGAGTCGGCGGAGGCGGCGTGCCGATAGTCAGCGAGGCGCTGTTGTTCAGCGCTCCGACAGTGGCAGTGATCGTTACCACCGCATTGACCGCATTTGCCGTGAAAGTGACGGACGCCACGCCCGAGGCAATGGTCACTGCCGTCCCTGCAGAAAAACTACCCGCCGTCACATCGCTGACCGTAAACGTCACGTTCGCGCCGCTGATTGCCGCCCCTGCCGCGTCCCTGACGGTCGCGGACACCGTGGTATTACCCGACGAAGCGATGGTCGCTGCGCCCAGGGCGACTACGATAGACGTAGGGACCTGGGGCGGCGTGCCGATAGTAATGGGAGCGCTACCGCTGATCGTAGTCGTGCCGACGGTGACGCTGGCCCGGATGGTCGCAGTCGTGTTCGGCGTGACTGCGGTGAACTGGCTCGTTGCGACGCCGGACGCATCAGTGACCGCCGAGGACGGTGTGAACGAGCCCGCGCCGGCGCTGATAACCGAGAAGGTGACGCTGACGTTCTGCATCACGACTGAGCTCGCATTGGTCACAACCGCGGTCACGACGGACGTCCCGCCGTTGGCAATTGCCGCGGCGGAAAGCGATAACTGAACCGTCGTCGGTGTCGCTCCCCCCGGCGTTGAGCTGGGAGGGGGGGTCGGTGAATCAACAGAGCATCCGCCAAGTAGAAATGCAAGGCTGGCGGTAATAATGACAAACGCATTGGTCTTTTTCATGAAGCCCCCTCCATACAAGTAAAAAACGTCGGTCACGTCGTTGTCGTCACGGTTAAGTCAGCGGTGCCGGCAGCAGTGCCGGATGTAACGTGGATCGTGTCTTCGAACGGGAGGCCGAAGACGACGATGGAAAAGTCGTATACCCCGTATTCGTTGGTCTGAGCCATAAAACCGCTGTCTACCGGGATAATTTTGGCAGGGTCGGCATTGAGGTTTCCATCGGGAAACCAGTAAAACTGATACAGCCCTAACGTGGATGGTATGGCGAAGCCCCCGGAAATGACCACGTTGGCATAAGGCATCGGGGTCCCATTGGGGTATCGGACGATCACTTTAAGGTTGACGACCGTTTCGCCGGCATTATTTAGCGATACGTCATTGGGACTGAGCGTTATTGTCGAGCCGTCAGGTGCGCTTTCATTGTCCCCGCAGCCCTGGAACAGTACGATGGGTGCAATGAGAAACGAAAGAACCAGAACCGAAAGCAGTCTTGCTGGCAGCTTCATAAACCTACCTCCCAGATATTGTAGACATACTGAACATACAACTATAATGCCAAAAGTTAAGACACGCTCAACTGGCTGTTAATTCAGACTTTAACAATAAATTCCAGAGTCTGGAGCGCCCGGCAATTAGCATGCGGGTTCTCAATTGTGTAATGGTTTACACACCAAGCATCCAGATAACTAAATCTTCCAGGCATAAGCCTCGTCTTTACTGATGGAGAGCTAAAGTTCCGGCGCGTTCTGCCGTAGTAAAGCTAAATTACTTCCGCCCGAACGATGTTCGGCTTTACAAAGATCAGGAGCTCCCGCTTCTGTTCCGAGGCAAAATTAGTGCGGAACAACCAACCAATGAGCGGTAGGTCGCCGAAAAACGGCACTTTAGAGACGCTCTCACCGCGTTCGAGGATCAGGATGCCGCCGATCACGGCTGTCTCACCGTCTGAAAGAAGAAGTTCCGTTTCAGCCTCGTTTTTTCGTATGGACGGTGAACCATTTACCACGATAGAAGAATCAGGCGCGTTTTTCTTGGCCAGGATCTTCATGAAAATCTTATTATCAGGCGTTACGTGCGGTGTAACTATCAGCTCCAAAGTGGCATCAATGAATGACACCGACGTACCCCCATCCTTCGCTGCGCTTTGATAGGGGACGGACACGCCTTGCGAGATCTTCGCTTCTTTGTTGTCAAGAGCGCTTACTCGGGGAGTTGAGATCACCTTACCCTCGCCGGTGCTCTCCAGTGCCGACAGGACAAGGTCAAGATTGAAGGCTTTGCTGAGCGATCCAAAGGTGAACCCGATAGCGCCGCCCGCGCCCTGTCCGGTCGCTGCCGGGAGATTCACGAGGTAACGTCCCACTCCGGAAGGCCCGGCAGCCGCCCCTGGCGCTCCGGTTACTCCGATCGAGTTCGGGAACTGGAGCCCGGTGGGATTGCCTGTTCCCGCACCTGATTTATAGTCGAGGCCCCACTGTACGCCGAGTTCGCGGGAAAAGTTGAGCGTTGCTTCTACGATCTTCGCCTCGATCATAACCTGTGGGATGGCCTTATCGAGCACCTTGATGAGCGCAAGGACCTCATCCATGTTGCGGGCGATGTCCTTAATGATGAGGGTGTTGGTCCGTTCGTCCGCCACGGTCTCGCCGCGGGGCGACAAGGATTTCTTGAGTGTCGGTTCCAGCGTCTTGGCGGCGGTATAGTTTATGGAAACCACCCTGGTTACCAGGTCCTCAGCCTTCTTTTTCGATTCCTTTGCTCTGAACTGATCCTCGGACTCCTTCGTCAGATCTGCGGTGCTGGCGATACGAAGGATATTTTCCTCGAGTACATAACCCAAGCCGTTCATTCTCAAAATAATGTCCATGGCCTGGTCCCAGGGGATCTTGACCATGCGCACCGTGACCTTGCCCTTCACATCCGGCGCAAGAATGATGTTCAGGTTCGCCACCTCGGCAAAGAGACGCATCACCGTTATCAGGTCAGCATCCTGAAGGTCCAAGGATATCTTTTTCCCCGTATACCTGCTTGTTGTGCCAACGACCAGTGCCTCTTCTTGTGACAGAGGCCTGATTGCTGCATCCTCGGCCGCTTCTTTAGCAGGCGCTGCAGGCTGCACCGGAGGTGCCGTGACCTCTTTTTCTGAGACAGCCGTTGTTGGTGGAGCCTCTGCAGCCTTTTCCTGGACCGGGACCTCAGCAGCTGCCTCTGGCGCTGCAGCAGCGGCAACATTCATGGCGACAATGACGGTATTTCCGCTCGGCGTGACAGTGTACTCCATGGTTTTCGTAAGATCGAGCACCACACGCACTTTTTTCTCGTCACGGTCCTTATGCTGGCCCACGCGCACTTTGTCGAGGCCGCCCTTCCGGACGGGGATCACGGTCGGCCGTACTTTGTGAATGGCCCCGGGAATGTCAATGACCAGTCTTTTCCCTTCAAGCATGAACGTGTTCGGCTGTATGGTGCCGTTGCCGGTGATGACGACATTGACGCCGTCCTTTCCCGCCTTTGCCTTCACCGATGTTACCACGGTTGCCGTGCCTTTTTCCTGAATGGATGCCTCAGCCGCGGGTACAGGTGCAACCGGCTCTGCAGGAGGGACAGCGGTGATGGTCTCCGTTTCGGCCTTCGCCGTATCCACCGGTTTGGCAAGTTCAACGATCAGCTTTCCGTTCAACTGGTATACCTTGGTATCCGCCGCCTGTGACAGGCCTATCTCAAGGCGTGCGATCGAGTCCATTTGCGTCGGTGTGATCGTGCCTACGGTTCCTATGTTCACGATCAGGGGATCCTTGAAGTTGCTGATATCGGCATCAGGGATATCAACGACCAGCCGAAGCGGCTCTGTGAGCTGAAACGACGTGTACTGCAGAATGGGGTCTCCGCCGGAGATGACTAGTTCGGTCTTGCCGTCCGCTTCTCGCGGTTCGATCTTGTCAATGACAACCAGCTGAGTCCCCTGTGTTGCCGACGGTGTCGTACCGGCGCAGCCGTTCAACATGAAGATAAAGGGAACAAGGAGCAGCAAGCAGCTTATTGTGATACGGGGTTGAACGGACTTCATTGCATCCCCTCCTGTTTTTTCCGGAGATTAATAATAATCTCCCTGCGATCATCAGCGCCCATATAGTTTTTAAACTTTTCCTCAAGCACCAGGGAATCCTGGTTTATCTTTTTCACCACCGCTCGGTTCGGACCGATCCGCGTCCCGACATGCACAAAATACCCCTTGCCATCCGGACCTTCCAGCATAGCATTATAGCCGAATCCGCCCCAGAGAATGCCGGTCATTTTGAACTCGCTGATGGAATAGCGCTCCAGCGGCGGAAGGTTGGACTGGCTAAGCTGCTTGGTCTCGCGGGTCACAATAGGAGAGAAAGGATCACGTCGACCCGCAGGATCGTAGGCATAGTCGGATTGGCTTTGGCCGGGAATAACGACACCCGCTGTCAGCGTCATTTGCGAAGTGACCGCCTGCGCCGCCTGCTTCGCCTTGTCTGCCGCCGGGCCGGTTGTTGTCTTCGAGTCAGAGCACCCGGCGCTGACGATCAGCAAAACTACCAAGAAGCCGGGGAGCGTTCCCGGCGGACTACCGGGTCTTTTTTGCTGGTGTTTTTGGCGCTGTCTCAACTTTCTTCTCCGCTGCGGCGAACGTCATAGCCGTACAATCGATATTAATTTGCATTGCTCCATCCGGGCCCGCCTTCGGCTGGCCCATCTTGATGTTCAATATATTCACGATGCGCTTCACTTTGCCGATACTGTCAAAAAACATCCCGACATTATGATACCCGCCGATCAGATTCACAGAGATGGGAATCTCCTCATAAAGTCCGCTCGAATGAGTTCGCCGCTTCTCGGGTTTCCACAGCTTGAGCGTGAGGCCGGACTTGTTCACGAGGCCCTGGATCTCGCCGAGCAGCGTCGACACCTCGGTCTCCTGCGGCAACTGCTCGGAGAGGACCTTCAGCTTAGCATTGAGCGTCACGACCTCCTGTTCGAGGTCGGCCAGTTTTTTTATCCGTTCGTCATTGGCCCGTATCGTTGCCTGTGTCTCGGACAAGATTTTTTCATTCTTTCTGATTTCGGAGATCATGGGGATGTACTGAAAGTAAATGAATAGTCCGACCAGCACGCACAGGAACCCGATGAAGCCGTAGAGCCGGGTCTTTGCAGGAATCTTCTGTATTTTATCGACGAGACCCATTACTCTCCCTTGACCTTGAATTGAAGTTTGTACTGATAGAGATCGATGTTTTCGATCTTGGACTGTCTCGACTCAAGGAGTATCACCTCGCTGAAAAAGGGGTCGGCCTTAAGGTTGTCGACAAAATGAACCACTTCATTGTTCGAAAAAGCCGTTCCTTCGATATTCAGCACCCCAACGCTTTCTGCGAGCGACGTAAGATTCAGCCCCTTGGGCAAGGCCTTGCTGATCTTATCAAGAACCTTGACAGGGCCGCTTTGATTCTTTTTCAGCTGTTCAATGACCCCGATCTTTTCCAGAACTTTTTTCCGGTCCTCTTCAACATTGGCAACTTTCTCCAGCTTTTTTTTCTGATCGGCAACGGTTGCTTTTGCGGTGTTGACCTTCCCTTGCAGTTCGACGGTCTGGGCTGTCAATTTCATCCAAAAGAACGCTATGCCGCCCACGGTCACCGTAAGCAGCAACAGGCCAAGGACCAGCTGCTGCTGCAATTCGGTCAGTTTTTTCGGAGGTTTCCGCTTGGTCGGGAGGAGATTTATCTTTATCATCGGTCCCCGGGCCTCCTCATGGCAAGTCCCACCGCCACAGCGCATAGAGGTGCTGCCTCTTCAATGAGGGCGGGATCAAAACGCTTTGGATCAACTTTCAGGTTTTTGAAAGGGTTCGTAACTTCCACCGGGATCTCAAGCCGCTCCGAGAGGACGGTGCTGAACTGCCCGATCCGCGCGCACCCTCCCGATACCAGTACCCGCGCGACCTGTTCGTTGCCGGTCGTGGATCGAAAGAACTCGAATGAACGCTGCGTCTCGGCCACAATGTCCTCGGTAACCGTGGCGATAGCGGCCGCCAGTTGCTCCCGGTCAGCACCTTCCACTTCCTCGCCCCGCTTCACCTTCTCGGCGTCCTCGTAGGACAGCCCGAAATCGCGTTGCAGCGCCTCGGTATAGCGGTTGCCGCCGACCGTGATGTCACGGGTAAAGATCGA
>Ga0154443_1233_pt1 | contig 11215 bp, 9 predicted proteins | sample RifGroC2_FD_105636 | JGI IMG/M metagenome (GOLD analysis project Ga0154443, IMG submission 105636) | Nitrospirae bacterium GWC2_56_14
AAAAAGGCGGGGCTCACCATCGCGCTCATTGTGGCGCTCGTGCTTTCGATCATGCACTTCATGAACGTAGGGTTCATGGATATGCTCGAGGAAAAGACGCTCGATTTCCGGTTCAATGTCCGGGGTGCCATCACGCCGGGCCCGGAAACGGTCATCGCAGCAATCGATGAGAAAAGCATTAATAAGCTCGGTCGGTTCCCCTGGCCCCGCTCGGTCTGGGCCCGTGTCGTGGACCGCCTGACCGAACTGGGCGTCCGGGTAATCGTGTTCGACGTGTTCTTTGCGGAGTCGGAGAATGTCGCGTCCGACGACCTGTTCCAGCAGGCGATCATGCACAGCGGCCGCGTTGTCCTGCCCGTGGTATTCGATTTTACCGAAGCGGGCTACAAGGAATCGGGATTCACCGACAAGAAACTTGATTTCATGACGCCCTCGGCCTTCGCCGTGCTCAGGAACACGGGCGGGCCCATAAGCCCGTTCTCTGCCCGGATGGTCCTGCCGCCGCTGCTGCGGTTCTCCGCGTTCGCAAAAAACCTTGCACATATCAACATGGTCCCCGATCGCGACGGCACGCTCCGCTGGGAATCGCTGGCCATCGAGTACCAGGGGGACTATTATCCTCCCATCGGGCTGCAGGCCGCGCGGTTGTACCGGGAGCTGAGCCCTGAGCAGGCGGCGCTCGATTTCAGCGGCGCGATCCAACTGGACCGGACGGCTATCCCCATCGATGAGTTCGGCCGCATGCTCATCAACTATCGCGGCCCGAATAACACGTTCCCCATGTATCCGGTTGCGGACATCCTTGACGGCCTGGTGCCGGCTGAAAAGCTCAAGGACAAGGTCGTGCTGATCGGTGCAACGGCCATCGGCATTTACGACCTTCGCGTCACGCCCTTCTCGCCCAACATGGCGGGAATCGAAAAGCATGCCAGCGTGGTGGACAATATCCTGCATGAAGACTTTATCTACCGCACAGCGGTCATGGACGTTCCGCTGGTCATTCTGTTTGCCATCATCCTCGGCATCGCGATCCCGCGCCTCGGTGCCAAGGCAGGCGCAGCCCTGTTCCTGCTGCTCTTTGCGTCATACGCCGGTGTTGTTTACTATCTCTTCGTGGGAAAAGGGATCTGGTTCAACCTGGTCTATCCCGCCTCGGCGCTGTTCTTCGGTTACACCAGCCAGACCGCTTACCGCTTCTTCACCGAAGAGCGGCGTGCCCGGGACATCCGCAAGATGTTCTCCAGCTACGTTTCGAAACGCATTGTGGACGAACTCATCCGGGATCCCAGCAAGGCCAAGCTCGGCGGCGACCGCAAGGAGATCACGGTGCTCTTTTCCGATATCCGCGGTTTCACTTCCTTTTCTGAAAAACATCAGCCCGAGGAGGTGGTCTCACTGTTGAACGAGTATCTGGGCGCCATGACCGACATCGTTTTTGAGCATGAAGGCACGCTCGACAAGTTCGTGGGAGACGCCATCATGGTTCTCTGGGGGGCCCCGATCGGCCAGCCCGACCATGCTGAGCGCGCATGCCGGTGCGCCCTTGCCATGATCGAAAAATTAAAGAAACTGCAGGCAAAATGGGCTGCCGAAGGCAGGTATGTCATCGATATCGGCATCGGCATCAACACCGGGGACATGGTGGTCGGGAACATGGGCGCCGCGGGCAAGAAGATGGACTACACGGTCATCGGGGACAACGTGAATCTCGGCGCACGGCTGGAAGGCTTGACAAGACAGTATAATAATCATATCATCATATCGGAATATACCCATGAAAGGGTGAAGGATGTCGTGGTGGCGAACGAACTGGGGTCGGTGACCGTCAAAGGGAAGCAGTTCCCCGTGGTTGTGTATGACCTGGTGGGGTTGAAATAACAAGCACCAAAGCGCAAATTCCAATAACCAAATCCCAAGCCCCAAACTGTCTGGTTATTATTGGGAATTTGTCATTTGTGATTTTGAATTTGCTTCTCAAAGGAGGCTGAATGAAGGTAAAAATACTGGGCTGCTCCGGTTCGGAAGCAATAGGGCACAATCCGCCGGGATTTCTGGTGAATGACGTTGTCATGCTGGACGCCGGGACCATAACAGCGGCATTGAGCATCCAGGCGCAGAGCAGGATCACCGATATCTTTATCAGCCACACCCATCTTGATCATATCAAATCGCTTCTGTTCCTTGCAGACAACGTCATCGGCCGCATTCAGCAGCCGGTCAATATCCGGGCCATCCCCAAGGTGATCGATGCCATCAAAAAGCACCTGATGAACGACCTGATCTGGCCCGATTTCACGAAGATCCCAACGGCGAAGAACCCGGTGCTGGCGTACAAACCCTTTCCCGCAGGTGTGCCGATCACGGTAGCGGGGCTCAAGGTCCTGGCCATCCCGATGAACCATCCGGTGCCTGCGGTGGGTTTCATGGTGAGCGACGCCAGATCAACGATCATCTACAGCGCCGACACCGGCCCCAACGAAGGCCTCTGGAAAGTGGCATCGAAGTCGAAAAATCTCAAGGCGATCATCGTGGACACGTCGTTCCCGAACAGCCTGGACATGATCGCCGGTCTGAGCGGCCACTTCACCCCGGCTCAACTCCATGCCGACCTCACCAAGGCAAAGGTGAAGAGCACCGTGCCGATCTACATCTATCACATAAAGCCGGTGCACAAGAAAAAGGTGATCAGCGAGCTCCGGGCGCTGGGCCGGAAGAACGTGAAGGTATTGCAGGAAGGAAAGACGTACAATTTTTAAGACAAATCCGAAATCCTAAACGCGAAATCCTAAATGTCCTGATGGGGAAACCGATTGGGGTTTGAGAATTGTTTAGAAATTAGAAATTCGGATTTGGAGTTTGCGGGAGAATTATGGCTTGGTTTAAAAAAGAACGACCCGAGAGCTCGGCTGCGGAAGCGCCGGCAAAAAAAGTAAAGATCCCCGAGGGGCTCTGGGTCAAATGCGACAATTGCAAAGAGATCATCTACCGTAAGGAAGTGGACAAGAACTTCAAGGTCTGCCCGAAATGCGATTACCATTTCCGCATCTCAGCGTCGGAGCGGTTACCCTATCTGGTGGATGAAGGCAGTTTCCTTGAGGTCGAGGACGGCCTGTCTCCCCGGGATTTTCTCGGCTTCAAGGACTACAAGGACAAGCTCAAGGGAAGCCGCAAGAAGACCGGGCTTAAGGATGCGATCATTTCCGGCGAGGCGAAGATCGGCGGGAGGCCCGTGTCCCTGGTGATCATGGACTTCAATTTCATGGGCGGCAGCATGGGGTCGGTCGTGGGGGAAAAGATCGCGCGGACCGTTGAACGGGCCATCGAGAATAAGACGCCTTTTGTTTCGGTGGCTTCCTCGGGCGGCGCACGCATGCAGGAGGGGATCCTCTCGCTTATGCAGATGGCAAAGACGTCGGCTGCCGTTGCACGGCTGGGGCAGGCCGGCCTTCCTTTCATCTCGATCCTGACGGACCCGACCTTTGGAGGCGTCACCGCGAGTTTTGCCATGCTGGGCGACATCATCCTGGCGGAACCCAAGAGCCTGATCGGTTTTGCCGGGCCGCGTGTCATCGAGCAGACGATCAAACAGCAGCTCCCTCCCGGTTTCCAGCGGGCAGAGTTCCTTCAGGAACACGGGATGATCGACATGATCGTTTCACGCCGGGAAATGCGCGCCACGGTAGGAAAGATGCTCGATTTTTTCGCGGAGTAGACAATGGCTGAACTGGGCAGGATGCTGATTCTCCTCGGGGCCGTTCTGATCACGACCGGTCTGGTGATCCTCGGCATCCAGAAATTGCCCTTCTCCGGGAAGCTGCCGGGGGATATCCTGATCAAAAAAGAGCATTTCACTTTCTATTTCCCGCTGGCCACCGGCATTATCATCAGCATCCTTATCAGCCTTATCCTCTACCTCATCGGGAAGTTCAGGTAAGCCTGTTATGGCGGAGACCATTCCCTCAAACCTAGCCGCACCGCCTGCGACGGGGAGCGATACGGTCAAACGCGCGGCACTCCTGATCGCTGTTCTTGCTTCTTTCCTGACACCCTTCATGGTCTCCTCCATTAATATCGCCATTCCGGCCATCAGCCGTGATTTTCACATGAGCGCCGTTGCCATGAGCTGGGTCGCAACCTCCTACTTGTTGACAACAGCCATCTTTCTTTTGCCCTTCGGCAGGCTGGCGGACATCCATGGCCGGAAAAGGATGTTCACCCTCGGCATCGGGATCTATACGCTGGCTTCCCTGCTGCTGGCCTTTTCCCCGTCAACTGCAGTGCTCATCATGCTGCGGGCAGTGCAGGGGTTCGGCAGCGCCATGATCTTCGGCACGGGGATGGCGATCGTGATCTCCGTATACCCGGCATCGGAACGGGGCCGGGTCCTGGGGATCAATGTCGCCGCGGTCTATACCGGTCTTTCGCTCGGGCCTTTTCTCGGCGGGTTCCTTACGCAGCAGTTCGGCTGGCGGAGCATCTTCCTGGCGAACGTGCCGGTGGGGCTGCTGGTGATCTACTTCGTTGCAACGAGGCTCAAGGGGGAGTGGGCCGAGGCACAGGGAGAACGATTCGATCTTGCCGGGTCCGTCATCTATGGACTGTCGCTTGTTTCGCTCATGTACGGCCTGTCGCTCCTGCCGGCCTGGCTCGGCGGAGGTCTTGTTCTTGCCGGTGCCATCGGGATCGGAACATTTGCCCGCTGGGAACGGTCTGCAATAAGCCCGCTCCTTACTATGGACCTGTTCCTGCATAACGCGACCTTTGCATTCTCGAATCTCGCGGCCTTGATCAATTACAGCGCTACTTTTGCCGTCACGTTTCTGCTGAGCCTGTACCTGCAGTATATTAAAGGATTTACCCCGCAGCACGCCGGTTTCATCCTTGTTGCGCAGCCCGTAGTGATGGCTGTTTTTTCGCCGCTTGCAGGACGCCTTTCCGACAAAATTGAACCGCGCATCGTTGCTTCCCTCGGCATGGGGCTTTCCGCAGCAGGACTGTTCCTCTTCACGTTCCTCTCCCCAGCGACTCCGGTGGAAGTCATCGTGGGCGGCCTCATGCTGATCGGATTTGGCTTTGCCCTGTTCTCGTCGCCGAATACCAACGCGGTCATGAGCTCCATTGACCGGCGTTTTTACGGCGTGGGTTCGGCAACGCTCGGCACCATGCGGCTGACCGGCCAGATGCTGAGCATGGGCATTGCAACGGTCATCTTCGCGCTCCATATCGGCAGTGCGCCCATTGCTCCGGAAAATTATCCGCAGTTCCTGGCCGGTGTGAGAACGGCATTTATCCTGTTCGCCGCCCTGTGTTTCGGCGGCATCTTTGCGTCGCTCGCGAGGGGAAAGGTGAGGTGACCTGTGGAGAGGAGACGGTTTCTGAAGCTTGCAGCATTGACGGGCGCAGGGCTTTCCCTGCCTGACGGGCTTGCGGCCCTGGCCGAAGCAGCGGAGTCGGCAACGCGGCCCGATCTCGTCTTGGCGCACGGCGCAGCTCCGGAGAAGATCGTCACTGCTGCCATCGATGCCATGGGTGGCATCAGGAAATTCGTCTCTCGCGGCGACGTCGTGGTGATCAAGCCGAATATCGGCTGGGACCGGACCCCGGAGCAGGCGGGCAATACGAATCCGGAGGTCGTCGCCGCCGTGGTCAGGCTGTGCTTTGAGGCAGGCGCAAAAAAAGTGAAGGTCTTCGACCGGCCGGTGAACGATCCCCGGCGGTGTTATGTGCAGAGCGGTATCGCCCCTGCGGTCAAAGCGCTGGGCGCGGAAGCGGACTACATGGACGACCGCAAGTTCAGGGATATGGCGCTGAGCGGACAGGCGCTCAAGTCCTGGCCGCTGTACACGGATATCTTTGAGGCTGACAAGGTGATCAATATCCCCATCGCGAAACACCATGGGCTTGCGAAGCTCACGCTGTCCATGAAGAACTGGATGGGCGTCATGGGCGGTTCGCGGCGCCAGATCCATCAAAAACTCGATGAGAGTCTCGTGGACCTTTCGATGAAGATCAAACCGACGCTCACGATCCTCGATGCGGTGCGCATCCTTACGGCCAACGGGCCGCAGGGCGGGAGTCTCGCCGATGTTCAGAAGCTTGACACGGTGATCGTTGGCATCGATCCGGTGGCCATTGATTCTTATGGCGCCACGCTCTTCGGTATGAAGGGGAGCGATCTGGGCTATGTGACCCTGGGCCACAAGCTCGGATTGGGACAGATGGATTTGAGCAAGATGCTGATAAAGAAGGTCAGTGTTTAGAGTGGATTTAGCAAACGTTTCATAACGCGAAGGACTTACCTCCCTCAACCCCTCCTTGATAAGGAGGGGAGCTGATGGTATTCCTCCCCTTGCCAAGGAGAGGTTAGGTGGGGTATAGGAAGAACGCTCTACTATGAAAAATATCCGAAGACTGACGCAAGGCCTGTTTCTCCTCTTGTTCCTGTTCCTTTTCATCCAGACAGAATCAAAGGGGAACGATGAGCTTGGCTACCCCGTGCGCCTGTTCCTCGATTTTGATCCGCTCATCTTCGTAACCACCCTTCTTTCCGCCCACGCTGTCGCAAAAGCCTTTCTGCTGTCGATCATAACGATCATCGTCACGCTGCTGTTCGGCCGGGTCTTCTGCGGATGGGCTTGTCCTCTCGGCACGCTGAACAACCTGGCGGGTTCTCTGAAAAAACAGCCGGCAGACCGCCAGGGCAGGGACTGGTACCGCGTCAAATATTATATTTTGACCGGCATTCTCGCATCAGCGGTCTTCACGCTGCAGCCCGTTGGCATCATGGACCCGCTTTCGTTGCTGATCCGCTCTTTCTCCATAAGCATCTATCCGCTGTTCAACTACGGCGTCCGGTCGGTCTTCGATACGCTCTATAGCGTGGATCCGCTCGGTGTGGCAGCGGCAACGGAACCGGTATTCACGTTCCTGAAAAGGACCGTGCTCTCTTTTGAGCAGTCATTTTACGCGCAGAATGTCTTTATCGGCGCGCTTTTCCTTGTTGTTCTCGGTCTGAATCTCGTTGAAAAACGGTTCTGGTGCAAATACCTCTGCCCGCTCGGCGCATTCCTCGGTGTCCTTTCCCGGTTCTCCCTGCTGAAACGTTCGGTGAGCGAGGATTGCACGGAGTGCGGGGCCTGCAGCCGGGTATGCCAGGGGAATGCCGCGCCGGATGAGAAGGGAAAGTGGAAGGACACGGAATGTCTTTACTGCTGGAACTGCGACGATGCCTGCCCCCAGAACGCCGTACACTTCGGTTTCGGCCGCACGAAATCAGCGGCGTCCATGGACCTCGGCAGAAGAAGGGTCCTCGCGTCAGTGTTCAGCGGAATCGCTGTAGTGCCGTTCCTGCGGATCACACCGCTTGCCAGGACCAATGCCCAGGATCCCCGTCTGATCCGCCCCCCGGGTTCTCTTGCAGAAAAGGAATTCCTTAAACGCTGCGTCAAGTGCGGCGAGTGCATGAAGGTCTGCACCACGAACGGACTGCAACCCACGCTGCTTGAGGCGGGGCTCGAAGGCATCTGGTCGCCCCTGCTCGTGCCGCGCATCGGGTATTGCGAATACCGCTGCACGCTCTGCGGGCAGGTCTGCCCCACCGGCGCCATTAAAAAGCTTAAGCTCGAAGAAAAGGTAAAGGTCAAACTGGGACTGGCCATGATCGATACGAGCAGGTGCCTGCCCTGGGCGCACGCACGGCCGTGCATCATGTGCGAGGAGGTTTGCCCAACGCCGAAGAAGGCGGTCTGGTTCGAGAAGGTGCAGGTGCGCGACCGGCAGGGAAAGGTCCATACCCTGCAGCAGCCCCATGTTGACCTTGAACTGTGCATCGGCTGCGGCATCTGCGAGACCAAATGCCCGGTGCTCGGCAAGCCGGCGATCGCTGTATCGAGCGTGGGGGAGTCCCGCTCAAAGGATAACCAGCTGTTGCTGGAGTAGCCCCCCGTTATTTAATCAATCGAAAGGCTGGCGAACGATGAGCGTATTGATCGGTGAAGAAATAGAAAAGGCTTTGAAAAATGGATCTATCATGATCGAGCCGCTTGACAGCTCGCAGATCGGGCCTGGCTCTATAGATCTTACGCTCGGGAACGATTTCAGGATCTTTAAGAAAAAGTTCAAGACCTATCATATAAAAAACGATTCTCATTTCCAGGATATCACCCGGGACGTTCATGTGAAGGACGGCGGGTATATCGTGATAAAGCCGGGTGAAATGGTCCTGGGGATCACGAAGGAAAAGATCACGCTTGCCGACAATATCTCCGGCCGGCTTGAGGGGCGAAGCAGGTTCGCCCGCTTCGGTCTCGCGGTCCATGTTACCGCCGGTTTCATGCATCCGGGCATCTCGAACCATCAGGTCCTGGAAATAGTGAATCTGGGGCATGGACCATTGGCGTTATATCCCGGTACCAGGATCTGCCAGTTTATATTCGAAAAATGCGATGGCCACGCTACCTACCAGGGGAGATTTGTTACGCAGGTCAAGCCATAGTTGAAGAAAGTCCGCAATATTAAAGTTTGACAAAAGAAGGTTTCAAGTTGTATTATAAGCCCCGATTTGATCATGTCTGCACTGGAGTCACTTTGTGCGGTCATTCGAGAAACAACCCGTAAGGAGAGAAGTGCATGAAGAGTTTTAAAGCTGGTATCGTAATGGTGGTGGCGCTTGTCATGGCCGCGCTGGGTTTCATGAGCTGCTCTTCCAATAGCGCAAAACTCGTATCGATCACCGTAACGCCCACCGATCCTGTCTATGTGAGCGGGGCTCAATTCACTGCTACCGGTACGTTTTCCGATGGGTTAATATTGAACTATACGTCAGAAGTGATCTGGAGCTCATCGAATCCCGCCGTTGCTACGGTCGGCATGACCGCTGGCACCGCAGGTTATGTTACAGTCTTGTCTGCTGGCACAACTACCATCACCGCAATCGAGCCGTACAATAATTTTACCAGTTCTTCCCTGCTCACCATTGTTACGCCCAGTACCATTACGATAACTCCTGAAAATCCGTTCATGGTTAAAGGGAGGAGTTATCAGTTTAACGCGATAGCAACGTTTGTGTCACCATATACGGGCGCAACAGTTACGCAGAGCCTGCTGTCATCCCCGTCACTGACCTGGAATTCATTAGATGCCTCATTCGCAACCGTTTTCAAAGGTCTAGTCACGTCAGTTGCCACAACCGCGGTTACCACTAACAGCGTTAATATTACCGCAAGCGACCTGTTTAGCGGTGTATCCGTTACCGGCACGACAACGCTTACCGTTACGCCCAGCATAATGACAACCATTCTAGTGACCGCGCCTGTTTCGAACATGGTCGTCGGGGCAAGCCAGCAGTATACGGCAACAGGCCACTATGCAGACATTCCGGACCAGGACTTGACGTTGTCGGTGAACTGGACCTCGTCATCAACCGGGACAGTGCTTTTCAGTAATCCGACAAGTTCGAAAGGTTTAGCCACTGCGGTTGGTGTCGGCCCGGCCTTCATTATTGCGACTGACCCGATATCGAGTGTTACGGGAAGCGCGCCGGTGAACGTAAACTAGTGGTCACGAGTGGGAATCAAAAACGATTGTTTTCAGGAGCTGCCAAAGAGTCTCTGAAAATGGATGGGCGACAGTTCCAACATTTAATGTAATTGGCTGATATACGGCACGCAAGCGAAATTTCAGCGAGTAGCGCGCGAACTTTTACCTTGAGTCTTCGGTGCGTCCACCTTCCTTCGTAATCCTCATCGCTTCCGCCAATGCTTTGTTCACGATCTTTCCCTGATAGGTGTTCAGTGCGCTCCGGATGCTGTCTTCCTCCATCGACCTCTCAATCCCTTTTTCTGCGAGCAACTTAATATAGAGAAGCGTGGCATTGGTGAGCGCCAGGGTCGAGGTCCGGGGATAGGCTCCGGGCATGTTGGCTACGCAGTAATGAAGAATGCCGTCGACCTCGTACACGGGGTCGTCGTGCGTCGTGGGGTGCGAGGTCTCTATGCAGCCGCCCTGGTCCACGGAAACGTCCACAATGACCGAGCCTTTTTTCATGTTTCCGAGCATCGGACGCGTTATCAGGACCGGCGTCCTTCCGCCCGGCACAAGTACGGCGCCAATGATGATGTCGGCAGTCCTGATCTCCCCGGCTATGGTCTGGGCCGTGACCGGCATGGTTTCCACCCTTCCCATGAACAGCTCATCGACCTTCTGAAGCTTTTCCGTGTCTTTGTTCATGATCAGGGTCTCCATGCCGAGGCCGATCGCCACCCGGGCCGCGTTCGTGCCGACCACGCCTGCCCCGAGGATCACGATCCGGGCGGGCCGGACACCGCTTGCTCCGGTCGCGAGAATGCCTGAACCGCCCTTGAACTTCTGCAGATAATAGGCGCCCATGAGCGGGGCCATCCGTCCCGCGATCTCGCTCATGGGCGCGAGAAGAGGAAGGTTTCCATCACGGGTCAGGGTCTCATACCCGATGCCGGTTATCTTCTGCGACAGGAGTATTTCTGTGAGCCGGGGATTGGGGGCAAGGTGAAGATAGGTGAACAAAGCCCGCCCCTCTTTGAGAAAAGCAAATTCTTCAGGGAGCGGTTCTTTTACTTTGACGATCAATTCGGATTTATGGTAGAGCTGTTCCCGGTCGACGATCTCGGCCCCGGCCCGTGCATATTCCTCATCGGAAAAGCCGCTTCCCACACCCGCATTTTTCTCGATGAGGACCCGGTGGCCGTCATGGGTCAGGTCCTGGACCCCGAAGGGCGTGATGCCGACACGAAACTCTTCGGGCTTGATTTCCCGGGGGACGCCGATCTGCATGCATAACTCCTTCCCGTAAAGCCTGATTCGCAGCGCTGATACAATAGTAACATGGGTACCGTCGGTTTTCAATGCGAGGTGCTTAATGAGCGGATGCGGTATCGCTGCCGAAGACTCCGTGGTTGCAAATGCCTCGCAAGTATGTTAAAATTTTTTCACTGTTGGAGGTGGTATGCTTGGTTTTTTAGTACGCTGGTCCATTAATCTTCTCGCCCTGGTAACGGCCACGAAAATCATTGAAGGGATCAGGATCCAAAGTCTTGCAATGGGCATTCTTGCTGCGGGCATTCTTGGGATCGTCAATGCCGTGATCCGGCCGGTGGTGCTCCTTCTGACGCTGCCGATCAACCTGCTGACGCTCGGCCTGTTCACGCTCGTTATCAATGCCGCCCTCTTGAAGCTCGTT
>Ga0154443_1062_pt1 | contig 11045 bp, 4 predicted proteins | sample RifGroC2_FD_105636 | JGI IMG/M metagenome (GOLD analysis project Ga0154443, IMG submission 105636) | Nitrospirae bacterium GWC2_56_14
AAAGCGGGCTGAAGGGAGTGTTCCAGGTGCCGCGCCCTGCGGCGGCACTGGGGCTTGATCATGTAAGGGTCCTGGGCAAGGTGCTGCTGAGGGACGCGCTTCCCTCCGGTCACGCCACGTTCGCGGCGGCGCTCGCCACCACCTTGGGTTGGGGCCGGAAGTGGCACTGGAAGGTGCCCCTCTGGATTTTCGTGTTCGCCGTCTGCTGGTCGAGGGTCTATGTCGGCGCCCATTATCCTTTGGACGTCATCGTCGGCGCGCTGGTTGGAGTCTTTGCCGGCATGTCGGTGTGGAGTACCTGGGAAAAGATCGGCAGGTAGCAGGGGAAACGAAGTCGGTAAGTAACAGGAGGATAAGGAGTACGAGGGGCACCTGAAAAGGTGCCCCCGATGCCGATTACATTTCTACGACGAAAGGTCGCATCATCTCGTTGTCTTCATGCTCGACAATATGGCAGTGCCAGACGTAGAGGCCCGGTATGTCAAATTTCGCTTTCACCCTGGTGATCTCTCCCGGGTAGGCGATGACCGTATCCTTGAACCCTTTCTCCCACGGTTGCACCCCCACCGGAACCGGTGCCGGAACGACGCCCGGAATCGGCGTCCGTCCCGTCACCTCGAACCGCACCAGGTGGAGATGGATCGGGTGCGCGTCTACCGTGAAGTTGTAGATTTCCCACTCCTCGACGGCATCCAGTGCCGGGTTTTCCGTCACGTTGACCATCATCTGAGTCCCATCCTGAAGCATAATCATCTTCGGAGTGCTCGCACCGGTCATGTCATCCCAGGCAAGGGCAATGCCCATCGGCAACGCCGGGTCCGCCAGGTCCACCATCCCGACCTTGGCGGCCTTCGGACCCATCGGTACCGATGGCGGGTTGGTTGCCGCACAAAATGCCATCATCTCCATTTCGGACAGGGGCGCCGGCGACACGGCAATAACCTTAATGTTACCTGACGGGGTGACCGTGACGCATACCTGCCCGGACATCTCCTCGTTAAGGGAGACCTGACGGACAACCGACGGAGTGCCGAGAAGGGGCTCGGCCTTCAGCACCAGGTTCTGGGGAGGAGTGGAAGTCAGGTCGGTAGAACAGGGAGCCCCGAAAAGCCCGGCAGTGACGACGAACTCCATGACTTGGCCGGAAGTGGACGGATCGGCAGGGACATCGGGAAAGCCGCCGAAGGGAGCGTCGGGCGCGGTATTGATCATCCTGATGCGGGTCCCCACGGGGAAATTGCTGAAGTCGACGATAACGTCAGCCCGCTCGGCGAGGCCCATCAGAAGTGCCTGCTGCGGATTCGGCGCAGGAACCGGAGCGGGAATGGTTCCATTTCCCGGCAACACCGTTGCGAAACCCGTCTGCACCATTACCACATTCGGCAGGAACCCTTGTTCCGCACCTATCTGGTAAAAGGGAATTTCACCGCCGAATTTTGCCTTGTCCTTCTGCTTCACACCATTGCCTTTGTCTTTCAGCACCTCGAACAGCGCCAGGTTGAGAAAGCGGGAATTACAGCCGTTGAGCAGGCGGAGCCGGTAACGGGCAGGCGCTACTTCCATGACCGGCCATGTTTTGCCATTGACCACGATTGTGTTGAAGAAGGCCTCAGGGTTCCAGGTGGGGGCAATGTCCGAGCCGGGGATGTACGGACCGAGATAGCCGTCGAAGAATGCCCTGGTGGAGGGGTAGAAGAGCGAACCATCACTGTTGAAGGAGCGATCCTGGATCGCCAGCGGGATCTCCCTGATGGCATTGCGCGTGGGGTCTCCCGGCGTATTCAGCGCCGCCACCGTATTCCCCGCAACGGGAGCGGGACCGGGGAGCACGGCAGGCAACGAGGTCGCTGCGTCTGTTGCCCCGTCATAGGCGCCGCCGCGGATAAGCCAGAATCCCGCCGGACCGGCGTAGACATTAAGACGCGTCATGCCGAGGGAGTGGTCGTGGTACCACAGAGTGGTGGCCGGCTGATCATTCCTGTACATAAAATCTGCATAACCAGTGTTCCCGGGATTGGTGCCGGTTACATCGTCAAAGAGCCGCCCCTTGGTCGCATATCCCGCCGGGATATCGACTGCGGCAGGGAGATACCATGCCTCCGGGTAGCCGTCACTGTGCGGGTCCACATGGGCGCCATGAACGTGTGCAATGGTCGGTACAGGACCGGTATAGGGAGCCGGATCGGCGGTGGTGCAATCGGTCGGTCCACCGTGCATGCACCCGGTGGCCGGCGGGTTAGCCCAGTGCAGGGTCTGGTCGACGGGGAGGATATGGGGAAGGAACTTTCCTGTTACCGGGTCCTTCAGGTCGTTTATCCAGCGCACATTGACCGGGGTATTCGCCGTTGTTTCGATAGTGTAGGCCGGGTAGTTGAAGGTTCCCTGATCGAGTGCCGATCCGTAGCTCCAGACGGTCGTTGCGGGCAGTCCGGCTGGCAGAATCTGCTGGCTGAACTGTCTGACGGCAATGTCGTAACTGTTCGGTCCGGTTCCGTCGTTGGGCATTACGGGCGGGATAATCAATGGCGTGACGTACTTCGTGATGCTGAGGGGATCCAGTGTTCCTCCGGGCAGAGGTGCGGCCAGGGAGCCTGCTGCCGTCAGAACAGATAGCGTGAGTGTCGCACCGAGAGCATAAAGCTTTTTTGCCTTTGTTCGGGTAGCTTTCATACCAGTCCCTCCTTTTCTCTGTTCCTTCTTCATTCCACAGTACTTGCCGTTCCACCAGTGGCAGCCGCTTGTTCATTAAATAAAATACCCGTTTATTTTACCAGATCATCGAATAATGCAAGTATGCGGATAAAAAATGTGCGGATATACGAGGGGAAACACAGGTAGCAGTGGATGCAGAGAAGAGTGTTGCCGATGCAGAAAAGCAGGCGAGGGGATTTATCCCGGGAAATGACCGTGCATGATGCTGGGGCTCAGGTGCCCCAGGAGATGTGAAATGCCGAGAACTCCAAAGGCAGTGACATTCTTCTAGTCGACGTACATCATCTTCCTTGTCATCCCTCCGTCGATCACGAAATTCTGACCTGTAACGAACCCGGCAGCAGGCGAAACGAGATACGCCACCATTCCGGCGACGTCTTCCGGGCGTCCGACCCGGCCGGCAGGATGCTGGGCATGATCTTCCGGGCTCAGATCCGGCATTTTGCGCAGGCTGGCCTTCTTCCAGTCTCCGACGGCGATCCAGCCGGGGCTGATGCAGTTTACCCTGACGTCCGGACCAAGGCTGATGGCAAGGGCGTGGGTGAGGGAAACTACCCCCCCTTTGCTGGCCGCATATGGTTCAGTGTCCGGCTCCGACTGCAATGCCCGCGTCGAGGCGATGTTGACGATGGAACCTTTGGCGGCCCTGAGGTAGGGAACTGCGTGCTTAGTGCAGAGAAAAACGCCGGTAAGGTTCGTCCCGATGAGCCGGTTCCAGTCGGCAAGCTCCAGCCGTTCCACCGCCCCCCAGTCGTGCCGTGCTATGCCGGCATTGTTGATGAGCGCATCTATCCGGCCGTATCGGGAAACAGTTTCGCGCACCATCCGCACGACCCCCTCTTCATCCCCCACATCAGTCTCCAGGAAAAGTACCGCACCGAACGGCGCGAATTCGGCAGCGGTTTCCTCACCCGCCTCCCGGTCGCTGTCCGCGATGACCACCGCCATCCCCTCGGCAAGCAGTCTTCGCGCGACCCCTTTGCCGATCCCCTGCCCGCCGCCGGTTACGATGGCGACCTTACCCTGAAACGCTTCACCCATTGATCCGCCTCCCTTGGGTATTGATGGTGCCGTTACAGCCCGGCTTCTCCAAGTGTACGTCAAAGGAAAAGATTGCGCAGCATCATGACCTTCTATGCGTACTTTTCCCTGAGAGCCACCTTGTTCATCTTCCCTACGCTCGTCTTGTCGATGGCATCCACAAAGCGAACCCTGACCAGCACCACCTGCTTGCTCACGACCCCTTTGTCGGCATATTCACGCACATGATGGGTCAGTTCCTTATCGGTCACCGTACCGCTCTCCCCCGGCTTTACCACGACCAGGGCAAGGGGGCGCTCCCCCCACTTTTCGTCCGGTTGGCCGATGACCGCAACTTCGGCAACCGCCGGATGGTGAGCGATGATGTCTTCCAGTTCCAGTGAAGAGACCCACTCCCCCGCCACCTTGATGACATCTTTGGTCCGGTCCGTGATGCGCACCGACCCGCGTTCGTCCCGAACCGCCACGTCCCCCGTGTGCATATAGCCACCTTCCCAGAGACGTTCGGACGTCTTGTGGTCCTTCAGGTAGCCCTGGGTCAGCCACGGCGCACGCACGACGATTTCTCCCGGCGTGGCGCCATCCCGGGGCAACTCCTGCATGGCGTGGTCCACTATCTTCAGATCCACGAGCGGCAGGGCAATGCCGGTCCGGCAGCGGATGGACGACTGTTCTTCAGTTGACAAATGCAGCATCTCGGGAGTCAGCTGGGCAATCGTCAGGATCGGGCACGTTTCCGACATCCCGTAGCCGGTAAACACATCGATGCCCCGTTTCAACGCCTCGATACAGAGGGTGCGGGACATGGCCGCTCCGCCGATGATCAGCTTCCATCCCCGGAGGTCGATCCGGGCCGCGTGGGGGTGCTTGAGGAGCATATGCAGGATGGTCGGGACACAATGGGAGAAGGTAACTCCCTCCCTCTCCTTCAGCTCCAGCAGCGTATCGGGCAGGTATCGACCCGGATAGACCTGCTTCACACCAAGCATTGTCGCCACATACGGAACACCCCAGGCGTGAACGTGGAACATCGGCGTGATCGGCATGTACACATCATCCCGCCGGAAACCTCCGTGGGCAGTGGTGGAACCGAGCACCGCCAGTACGCCGAGAGTATGAAGCACCAGTTGCCGGTGGCTGAAATAAACTCCCTTTGGCATGCCGGTGGTCCCTGTCGTGTAGAACGTCGTGGCCCTCGTGTTCTCGTCGAAATCGGCGAATTCGAATTCCGGCGACGCCTCCGCCAGGAGTTCTTCATATTCTCCCGAAAAGGGAACCGTGGTACCGCGGGGAAGCTCCCGGTCGTCAGTCAGGAGAATATAGGAACGGACGGTGTCGATCCTCCCCCTGATCTGCTCCAGGATCGGGATGAACTCGCTGTTCACCAGCAGAATGTCATCCTCCGCATGATCGATAGTGTACAGGATCTGTTCCGGCGACAGCCGGACATTGATGGTATGGAGGACGGCGCCGATCATCGGGACGGCAAAGAACAGCTCCAGGTAGCGGTGACTGTCCCAGTCCATGACGGCCACCGTGTCCCCCGGCTTCACTCCCTGCCGGGTGAGGAGGCTGGCGAGGCGCCGCACCCGTTCCCGCAGCTGCCGGTAAGTCAGCCGGTACAGATCCCGGTAGACAATCTCCTGATCCGGATTGTCCACCACCGGGCAGAACAGCAGGTTCTTGATCAGGAGGGGGTAGTCATAGGCGGAAGGGGTCCGTGGAATCAGGGTGTCGCTCATTCTCGTCTCCATCAGTCGTCCTTTCTCTGACATGCGTCCAGAAAATCCTGCAGAACCTTCTCATCCACTCCGGCCAGCGCCGCTATGCGGGATAAACGGGGAAATGCCCAGGTACTGGTGGCCTCGGCCAGACAGGCTCCCGCTGCGTCGTAGATCGCCATGGCCACTTCCGCATTCGGCGGTGCGAAAGAGATGACTTTCCCCTCCACCGTGAGTTCCGTATCTGTCAGCACCGGCTTCAGGAACCGGGTGGCCATCTCCCGGGTCACCCCCAGCGCGCCGTACCTCGCGAACAAGGCATAGGCGGCCGCCTCGTCCATCAATGCCGAAATTATGCCACCGTGGACCATGCCGTCAAAGCCGCAGTAGGTGTGCGGTACGGAACAGTGGGAGACCACACCCTCCTCCGTGTGGTGGAACCGCAGGCTGAGCCCGTGGGGATGCCCTTCGGAACAGACGAAGCACGACCCGGGCCAGCGCCCGCGCACCGGCTTCAGCCCTGGGCGGGGCTGCAGGGGTACATCTGGAGATTCGTTCACGTTCACCTCTCGTTTCCGCGATCTTTTCAAACCAATCCGTCACCCCCGGCCAATCGCATGGGTGCGCCAGACGGCGGCATGATACCAGAATCGTCTCCATCTGTTCAGGAAAAACTGTCCGTGGCCCATGACGAGAAGGTGCCTTCAATCCGTAAATTCGAATAATTACGCAGACTTGACATGCCGGGTTTCAGGTTTAGGATTGGGTAATAGAAAGGAGAAGTCTCCATGGCCGACAAGGTTGAGCTTAATCACGCGTCGATCGACGATCTGGAAAAAGTACCCGGCATCAGCCGTTCGCTGGCCGGGCGAATCATCGCCACACGGGAGCGTATGGGAGGCTTCGCCAGCCTCGATGCCCTGCGTGAAATCAATGGAATCGATGCCGAGCTGTTCGAGGTGCTGAAGGAGCACCTCACCGTCGATGGCACTATTGCACGGGAAAAGACGCAAATGGTCCGCGTCGATCTGGATCCGCAGTCGAATCATCAGGGCGCTTACGCAGGCTACAAGGTATCTGCCGAATTGACCGCGCTGACCCTCCTGCTCGGCACCACGGAACAGGTGGCCGTACCCTATGCCATCACTGCCGATGCGTCTGCCGATGGGGATGCCGTTCTTACCCTGCCGGATGATACGGCGATCCAGGGTGTGATCCGCTTTACCGCACGCAGCCCCGATGGTCAAATAGTGGCAGGTGACGGGAAAACACCCGAAGATTTGGGAGATACGCTGGCATTACCGGTCGAACCACTGGGGCTGCCCACCACACGGCCTGCCGATAATCCCGGTTTCAAGCAGCCGGTCAAACTGCGCGGACGGGTGATCGACCGCGCGGGACGGGTTCAGTTGGCCGGTAAACAGGTAATAGTCTGGACCGCCACGGTGGACGAGCCGCAGGATACGGATTTTGTCGCGGTGATGGTGGCCGAAACCGGCGCAGCCGGTTATTTCTCCGGCGCCTATCCGCTGGGGACCTTCGCTGCCGCCCACGCCACCGTCGCGCTCGATCCTCCCCAGGCTGTGCCGATTCACCTGAGGGATGACGGCACGATGCCATCGGATGTGATTCTGGTTGTCGATGCTCCGGCCCGGCTTCCCGATGAGCAGGGAAGAGATGAGGAAACGCCGCGCAACCCCGATGCCGCCGACCTGGTCAATGGGGTCTTCAGCGCGGACATCGGACAGGGACGCTGCGTGGACTTCACCCGCCCCGACCGGACCCTTCAGGAATTTTCCTACAGCTATGTGGTGCGCACCACCGAACCGGTGGTCAAGAGTATGACCCTGGCCGAACCGAAGCGTATCCCGCCGTCGGTGCTGAACGAAATCATCAAGCTCGCAAACCTCTCGCTGGTTGAGGAAAAGAACGACAACCCGGTCCTCCTCCGTTCTACCGCAAACCGTGCAGCCGCGGCGGTCGAAAATCTGGAACTGCATGCCGACGAATGGCGCAAGACGGTCACCAATCCAGAGAAAGTCACTGCATCCTCAATCCTCGAGGTGGCCAAAACGAGTAAATTCAAAGATATCATCCATGCCCTCGACACCTCCCTGGCCGCGGCGCCGGAGCGGACGCCGCTCAGCTGCCGCAACGGGATCGACTGGGACCATTCCGCGACGATCCATCAGGCGTGTACGGTCGCCCACGGGCATCTGCTGCGCTTCAAGCAGGAATGGATTGCCGATGGGTATTCCATGGGCCGGCTGCTCTACAGCCTGCCGCTCGCTCCAGGGCAGAAGAAGCAGATCGCCGTGCTCGACTGGGAACGGCGCGAATCGGCAATCCGCGAGGAATCGCTTGAAGAGACCGAGAGTCTGCAGGCGACCCTTTCACGGGACCGTGACATCGGTGAAATGGTCAATTCGGTACTAAGCGAGAGCTCGCGGGGCGGATCATGGGCGAAATCCAGCGCCGTGGGTGGCGGCCTCGGCATCGGCGCAATCGTCGGCCCGGTGGGGGGCCTGCTCGGCGTTGCCGGCGGCAGAAGCAAGGCCAGTTCGGAAGCATGGCAGAACTCCTCCCGCAGTGTGTCTGCGGACAGCCTGCAGACCCTGCGCGACCGCACCTCCCAGGCAGCGGCGGCCATGCGTGCCCAACGTTCCACGGTCATCCAGACCGTCACCCAGGGGGAGCGGGTCGCGGTGACTACCGAATCGGTGGCAAATTACAACCACTGCCATGCGATGACGGTAGAGTATTTCGAAGTGCTCCGCCATCTGATCGTGCGCCAGCGGCTCACCGACGTGCAGGAGTGCCTTTTCGTCCCGCTGCAGATGTCCCTCTTTGATCGTGCCAAGGCGCTGCGCTGGCGGAACACCCTCAAGCCGGTCATGCCCCAGCGCGCCCTGCGTGCCGGTTTTGACGCCCTCGAACGTATAGACAACAATTACGCTGGGAGCGACATGCCAACCGGCGCCTATGCCGACGAGCAGCTCGATTACCTGGAAGGGGAGCTGACAATACGCTTTCAGCTCGCCCGGCCGCGGGACGATGATCAGGACGATTTCAACCCGGCCAGTTGGAACTGGATGGGACTGCTGCTGCCGATGCTCAATCCCCAGGAACTGTACCGGAACTTCCTCAAGGGGCAGGCGCTCAAGGACCGCATCTTCCTGGAGCAGCTCGGACCGCGCATCGCCAGTGCATTTGTGGATCTGATGAAGGTCTCCTGGGTAGACAACAACGATGTGGAGCATCCGCTGCCGGTAGATCCGACCCTGTTGTCCAACTTCAGCAACGACACCCGGCTGGCGGTTTCGCTGCGCCTGGCAGGTGCGCTGCCGCCGGTGGCGCGCAAGGACATCAAGTTCATCAAGATCAGCGAATTCGCCTTTCCTGGCATTCCTTTCTTCAATGTACTGCCGGCCGGTTCTCGGGTCATCGTCGATGGCGGACAGATCTCCTATCGCACCAAGTATTCCTCGGGCTATCTCTTCCGTAGCGGCCGCATCGCCAATGATCTGACCGGGTCGGACTCCGTGCGCATCTATACGCCGCTTACCCGCGAGGAACTGCGCAAGCCGCGCGAAGAGGACAAGGAGCTGGCGCGGCGCCTGCTCGATCATCTCAACGAGAACCTGGAACGTTGTCACCACGAACTTTGGAAGCAGACGAGCGAGGATCGGCGGTTCATGCTGCTGGACGGCTTTGAGGCTCCCAACAGCGGCGGCCGCAGCATCGCCTCGGTGGTGGAGAACACGCTGATCGGCATCGTCGGCAACTCCCTGGTCATGCCGGTGGCGCGCGGCTTCCACCTCGATCCGACCTACAACCAGGATGTGGAGAATCCCATCGACCTGCTGGAACACTACCAGCCGAACACGCCGATCGAACCGGTGCGCGTGGCCATTCCGACGCGGGGTGTGTATGCAGAGGCGGTGATGGGAGCCTGCAATTCCTGCGAACGGAAGGAAGAAGAACGCTTCTGGCGCTGGGAAGAGTCCCCGATTCCGGACAATCCGCCGGCCATCCAGCCGGTCAGCACCGAAAGCCGGGCAACCCAGCCGCCCGACCTCACGGCAAAGGATCTCCCCGCACCGATCATCGCCATGCAGAATGCCCCGGCGGCCCCCGATCCAACCGGTCTGGCGAGTGCAATGACCCTAATCGGCCAGTCAGGCCTGTTCAAGGACATCACCGGCCTAGAAGGAAATCAGAAGAACGCAGCGGCCGCGCTGCAGAGCGCCTTCGACACCGCCCAATTCTTCGGTGGCAAGGCAGCGGATCTGGCACTGCAGGCGAGAATGGCGAAGGATATCGACAAGGCGACACGCACCATCCAGAGCGCCAAGGAGAACGGCCTGATCACCGAAGCCCAGGCGCAGGAACTGACCAAAAATGCGATCAACGGCATGATCGGCGGCGGCGTGAAAACCGGCGAAGAGGGGAAGCTTACCTCCGTACCGGAGGTCAAGGAGGCGATCCAGCGGGCCAGCGAAGCGCCGGGGGGCGAGATCAACGTTTCCCGTGCAGATGCAGCGGGACGCGAAAGTCTGGACGTGAAGATTCCGGGACAGGATGTGGGGCGTTCGTGGATTATCGAACCGGCAGACAGGAGAGCCTGGGCCAATGCCCGCGCCTTCAATCCGAGCGCCACGGGAGGGGACAAGACCGGCACCACCAGGCTGACCGTGCGTACCCGCCCAATTCCCGAAGGGGGCTCGGTACGCTGGAGCGTGCCGCCGGACAACGTCGGGCGCTACACCCTCAAGGGAGGCGCCAGGGTGCAGAGCGGCCTGACCGTCGACATTACCGGCATCCAACCCGGTGTGACCGCGAACAACGTGCCGACCGCGATCGATTTCGATGTGCTGGATGCGGACGGAAATTCGGTGGAAAGCCAGAAATACCCGCTCTGCATTCCCCAGTTCGTCACGGTCGATGTGGATCCGGCGTTTACCGCCCTGTTAACCGGCTACAGCCTGATCGATTTCGAGATTCAGCAGGTGTTGGGCGTTGCGCAGGAGGTATGCAACTCGATATTGAGGACGGCAAACGTGCGCACGATCTGGCTGCCCCTCGGCGAAACGCTGCCAGCACAGTTCGGGGCGGGACAGCCGGGCGTGAATATGGTGACCCGCGCCACCCTGCGCGACAGCGGAGGTGTGGCGCTTTACGGGCAGACCCACGGGCCGTTCGGCCCCACCGTCTTCAACGAGAACATCGACGTCTTTGCCGGTGCGTTCGATGACCCGGTGTCCGGCAACGCCAACGAAAACCTGGACGAGGTCACCAACCAGGTAGTCTCGCTCCTGATTGGTACCGGCATGAGCAGTTCGGTTGAAAAGGATCTGGGAATGCAGATACTGGGGCGGTTGTATGGCGAGACCCTGGCCCATGAAATCGGCCATAGCCTGATCGGGCGGACCCTGACCAATGCCCCCGCTAACGACCACAACGCAAGCCCGGGTGTGGCGGGCGACCTGATGAACCGGGGGATCGACCGTTCCTTCGAAAACCGTACCGGCTGCTCGATCAACGGCGGAAACGTCACTACCCCGATCACCG
>Ga0154443_1146_pt2 | contig 10660 bp, 13 predicted proteins | sample RifGroC2_FD_105636 | JGI IMG/M metagenome (GOLD analysis project Ga0154443, IMG submission 105636) | Nitrospirae bacterium GWC2_56_14
CCCGGGAGGAAGCGGTGCTGCGCGTCGAGCCGGCCTCGCTCGATCAGCTGCTCCATCCCATCATCGATCCCAAGGCAAAGATCCAGGTCATTGCCAAGGGCCTTCCGGCATCCCCCGGCGCTGCATCAGGCAAGGTCGTTTTCACCGCCGATGAAGCGGTCAGGCTTGCCAAGAACGGCAAGGTCATCCTCGTCCGGCCCGAGACCACGCCCGATGATATTCACGGCATGGATGCGGCACAGGGCATCCTGACGGCGCGCGGCGGCATGACCTCTCACGCTGCTGTTGTTGCCCGCGGCATGGGCAAGCCCTGCGTGGCAGGCTGCGAATCGATCCGGGTCGACCTGAAAGCGGAAAAATTCACCGTCGGCAAGGTCACGGTGAAACTGGGCGACCACATCACCCTCGACGGCGGCACGGGCCGCGTCATCCTCGGCAAAGTGCCGACCATGGAGCCGGAAGTGAGCGGCGATTTCGGTACGCTCATGAAATGGGCCGATGAGATTCGCACCATGGGCGTCCGCGCCAACGCCGACATTCCCCGCGATGCCATGATGGCCATGAAGTTCGGCGCTGAAGGCATCGGGCTCTGCCGCACCGAGCACATGTTCTTTGCAGCCGACCGGCTGCCCATCGTGCAGCAGATGATCCTGGCCGACAATGTCGAAGACCGCGAGAAGGCGCTGACCAAGCTCCTTCCCATGCAGCGTTCCGACTTCAAGGGTCTTTTCGAGACCATGGCCGGCTTCCCGGTCACGATCCGTCTCCTCGACCCGCCGCTCCATGAGTTCCTGCCAAAGCGCGAGGAATTGATGTGCGAGGTCGCCGTGATGCATGCCAAGAAGGCTCCCAAGGCGTCCATCACCAAGAAGGAAAAACTTCTTCATCGTGTTGAGGAGCTTCACGAACTGAACCCCATGCTCGGCCACCGCGGCTGCAGGCTCGGCATCGTCTATCCCGAGATCACGCGCATGCAGACCCGTGCCATCATCGAGGCTGCCTGCGAGCTTGCGAAGAAGGGCAAAAAGGTGGTGCCCGAGATCATGGTGCCGCTCGTGGGCATCAAAAAAGAGCTCCAGAACCAGAAGGAGCTGATCAAGGCCACGGCTGAAGAGGTCATGAAGAAAAAAGGCGTGAAGATAAACTATCTTGTCGGGACCATGATCGAACTGCCGCGCGCGGCCATGATCGCGGACGAGATCGCCAAAGAAGCGGAGTTCTTTTCCTTCGGCACGAACGACCTGACCCAGACCACCTTTGGCTTCAGCCGCGACGACGCGGGCAAGTTCATCAACTACTACACCGAGAACGGCATCCTGGAGAAGGACCCCTTCCAGACCCTGGACCAGGAGGGCGTGGGCCAGCTCGTGAAGATCGGCGTGGCCAAGGGCCGCGGCACCAGGCCGAACCTCAAGGTCGGCATCTGCGGCGAACACGGCGGCGATCCGGCAAGCGTGGAATTCTGCTACCGGAGCGGGCTCAACTACGTAAGCTGCTCCCCCTACCGGGTGCCGATCGCCCGGCTTGCGGCTGCCCATGCCAAGCTCAAGGAAAAGGGCATCGGCGGTTCGGGAACGAAGTAACATAAAATGTAACAAAAGCGAGGGCGGCCCACAAGGCCGCCCTTGATATTTTTTCGTGTTGCTCGCCTGAGTGCCGTTTAAGCTCCGCCTATCCGCCATTCCTCTCCTGAAACCATCTTGACAGCGCCGCCTCTTTAGTTATACAATGTATATACATTGGAGGTAACTATGATAAAAAAACTTGTCTCTCACGGCAACAGCTCGGCATTGATCATTGATAAGCCCATTCTTCAGCTTTTGAAGGTTGATGAGGATACTGCGCTTGAGATTACCACCGACGGTAGAAATCTGATCATCTCACCTGTTGAAGACGGAAGGCGCGAAAAGAAGTTCAAGGCCGCTCTGGAGAAAGTAAATAAAGCCCACGGGAAAACGCTCAAAAAACTGGCGGAATAAAGCATGGTTGATATCATCTTCCTGACATTGGCCGAAGTCATAGATATTCACACGGACCAGATTGAGCGTTACGGCGGCTCCCCTGGCGTGCGTGATATGAATTTGCTGAGTTCCGCGGTCGCGACGCCGTCGGCTTCCTTTGGCGGCGACTATCTTCACGCGGATATCTACGAAATGGCCGCAGCCTACGCGTTTCACATCGCCCAGAATCATCCCTTTATCGACGGCAATAAACGCGCTGCCCTCGCCTCTGCGCTCGTGTTCTTGGAAATGAACGGTAGCGGCATATCGGATATCGAAGGGATGCTGTACGACGCAATGATCGGCATCGCATCGGGAAGACTCGGAAAAGCTGAGTTCGCGGACATAGTGCGGAAACTTCAGAGATGACGACGTCCGCTACAGTGGCAGGCTAACGTCTGGTGTCCATATTCAAAATTTGAACAACTGCTGAGAGAATTCAAAATGATGGACCTTAAATCGATTGACATAAAATACATGCGCATGGCGCTTCGCCTTGCCGGGAAAGCCAGGGGGAGGACGAGCCCGAACCCTATGGTCGGCGCCATCGTGGTCAAAAACGGGAAGGTCCTGAGCCGCGGCTATCACCGAAAGGCCGGCGAACCCCATGCCGAGGCAGTTGCGCTTGCGAAGGCCGGCAAAGCAGCTAAAGGGGCTACGCTGTACGTGACGCTTGAGCCCTGTTCGCACACGAACAAGCGGACGCCGCCCTGTACACCGCTGGTCATGCAGAGCGGCGTGAAGCGCGTCGTGGTGGCGATGATAGACCCTAATCCGCACGTATCCGGCGGCGGCATCAAGGCCCTGCGCAAGGCAGGGATCGAGGTGCTGACGGGGGTTCTCGAAGCTGACGCGAAAAAGCTGAATGAGGCATTCATCAAGCATGTGACCACGGGCATGCCCTTTGTAACGCTCAAGATCGCCCAGACCCTGGACGGCAGGATCGCGACAGCAGCCGGGGAATCGAAATGGATCACCGGAGAAGAGGCACGCAAGGAGGGGCATCGGTTGCGGGACCGGCATGATGCTATCCTCGTGGGCATTAACACGGTTCTCAAGGACGATCCGTCCCTCACCACAAGGGTCCCCCGTGGCCGCGACCCGCTGCGGATCATCGTTGACTCGAAGCTGAGGGTCCCGTTGATTGCAAAGGTCCTGACGCAGCGTTCCACGGCAAAAACCTTCATTGCCACGCTCGACAGCATGCCCAAGGACAGGCTCGATAAACTGCTGGATGCCGGCGCGGAAATACTGATCGTGAAAGAAAAGAGCGGGCAGGTGGACCTGAAACATCTCATGCGCATGCTCGGCAGCTTCGGCATCACCTCGATACTTATCGAGGGTGGTTCAACGGTGAATGCTTCCGCCTTGAGGTCGGGCATTGTTGACAAGGTCGTGGTGTTCGCAGCTCCGTTGCTGATGACCGGTGCGGATTCGCTTTGTTCGATCGGCGGAAAGTCGCCGGCCAGGCTCAGCAATGCGGTCAGGCTGCACCGCGTCACGTCGCAGTGGGTCGGGCAGGACTTGATGGTCGAAGGGTATCTCCGGCCATGACCACGATCAACGAGATCAAACAGGCGCTTTCCACCGGGGAGATCGATTGCGTGCTACTCGATATGGACGGGACGCTGCTCGACAAGTATTTCGACGATTACTTCTGGGAACATCTTGTTCCCGAAAAGTACGCTGACAAACATAACATCACCTTCGGCAGGGCAAAAGAAGAGCTCCTGGCAAAGTATAAATCGCACGAACAGACCCTGAACTGGACCGATATCGATTTCTGGTCAAGGGAGCTGCATCTCGATATCCTGGCCTTAAAAGAACAGATCCGCCATATTATCGAGGTGCATCCGCATGTGGAAAGCTTTCTCAAGCTGATGAAGCAGCGGGAAAAGAGGACCTTCATTGCCACGAACGCGCACTACAAGGTCCTCGACCTGAAGCTCAGAAAAACGGACCTGGGAAAGTACCTGACGGGTTCTATTACGTCCGATGCGATCGGGTTCCCCAAGGAGATGCTAGAATTCTGGGAGCGGGCAGAGCAGCAGATAGGGTTTCTTCGGGAGCGCACGTTGTTCGTTGACGATACCCTTGCTGTTCTGAAAACAGCCAAGGCCTTCGGGATAAAATATGTTGTCTATAAGGCGCTGGGCAACTCAAAGGTCCCTCCCGGCACGTCCACTGAGTTCCCTGCGGTCATGGATTTTAATGAGCTGATGTAAAATGCCGGAGGTATTCAGACTGAAGGTTGTAAGGCTGAAGGTGGTAAAGTCTATTCTCCTGAATATCTTCGTTCGCTCTGCCCGCCGAACCCGTAGTCCCTCACTGTGATCCTGCAGAATCAAGCCCGACAGGCAATGAATTCAGCCGCAAAAGATCGCAGAGGACGCAAAAAAAAGCGGAGCCTATATTTTTTTTGATCTTTGCGTTCTTTCTCTGCCAACCGGGTAGTTGCATTCTCTTTCTATGAAATCCCGATAAGGGTGAAGATGCCGCTTCTGATCATCTTGACGGCGATGGCTGCGAGCAGCAGGGCCGCGATCTTGGCAAAGGCGCGGGAGCCGCTGATGCCGATGAGCCTGATGATCCGGTCCGCCTGGGAGAATATGGCCCAGGCCAGCAGGATGTTGACAATGAGCGACAGGATGACGGGAAAGTAACCGTAGGTGCCTACGAGTACCAGGGTGGTGGTGAGGGTGGCCGGTCCGGCGATAAGCGGCGTGCCGAAGGGGACCACGCCGATGGTGGGGCTGATCAGGATCTTTCGCTCGCCGGCGCGCACGATCTCGCTTACGGCGATGATGAGCAGCACGATCCCGCCGGCGATCATGAAGTCCTCGACCAGGATGCCGAGCGCTTTAAAGACTGCCTGTCCCAGAAAGACGAATCCTATCGTGATGAGCAGAGCGGTGAGGATGGACTGGCGCACGATCGTTCTTCGCTCATGCTTCTTGATCCCCTCGGTCATGGCAACGTAGAGGGGGAGCGTTCCCGGTGCATCGAGCGCCACCATGATCGGGATAAAACTGAGCAGCGATGCCTTCGCCAGATCCATGAGCTCCATCGGTGTTCCTCTCCGTTGTGCAAAGTGTTCTCTGCCAATTGATCTGCGAAGAGTATAGCTTATCTTCTCAAGGCTGTCCAGCATCAGTCAGAACACTCGTTGCGGAAGACGAATACAAAAGAGAGCCGCTCCTTTCAAAATGAAGATCATGAGTTGTTATACCGAGGCAGATATCGGCTACTTTCCATTGACAGGCTGCATAACCCCATGATACACTTTTTTGCGTAATGCTCATTTAAGGAGAATTCTCCATGTCAAAAAGGTTATCCCTCGTCCCCGTATTCATCATCATTGCCTTAAGCTTGTTCTTTTCTCACGCCTTTGCTGCCACTTACAGCTGGGTCGATGACAATGGGGTGTTCCATATAACCGACTACCCGAAACCGGTCAAGCGTGAGGAACTGAAAGAAAGCGAACCTGTATCTGATAAGGTTGTTGCTCCTCCCATCACCCCTGCCGTGAAACAGAGCCCGGCGCAGACCGCTCCCCAGACGCCGGCACCTCCACAGGGACCGATAACAACAGCCACTGCAACCGTGCCTTCATCAGCCGGAACGCCGACGAGGCCTGCGGCGCCGGTTTCGCAGCTTACCCCGACCCAGAGTGTCCCTGGTGCTGTAGCCACCTCGGCAACGGTTTCGCAGCTTACGACAACAGCACCCCTGACTGCAGTGCAGGAAGAGCCCCCGACTGCGCTTCCCGTTCCTGAAGAACTGCAACGGATGACGGATGAAGGTGTCATGGCGTTCGTGGCGGCTTTTTTTATGATCTTTCTCGTGCTGGGCGCGGCTCTCTATGTTTATTTCTCGTTATGCCTCTTCCTGATCGCCAAAAAGCTGAATGTGCAGGCTCCCTGGACCGCATGGATTCCACTCATCAATATCTGGACGCTCCTTCAGGCGGCCGGCAAACCCTGCTGGTGGGTGCTTCTATTCTTTATTCCCTTCGTGAGCATTATCGTTATTGCCTATGTCTGGATGTGCATTGTTGAAAATCTCGGCAGGAACAAATGGCTGGGCCTGCTCATGCTGGTACCGATCGTCAACCTCGTCTATATGGGTGTCTTGGCCTTTTCAAAGCAGGAGCAACTGGCAGATGCACACGATCAAGCGGACTTGAGCGGCCAGGAATGGAATCAGGATTAAAAATCTGCGATCATCTGCGAAATCTGCGGACAGAAGGGTTTTTCCCTGGTGTAACGCCCTTCTGGGTTCAGATGTGCTGCTGAATACATGATCGGAAGAGAAGCGTGTTTCAGGGCATTCGGCAGGTTGCTGCCGGATGCTTTTTTCATGAGATCACATCTCATCCAGTTGTTTCGTCATACGGTGGAGCTCTTTCCAGCGTTCATATCGTTTTTCCGCGCCCGCGTTGTGGCGTGGTTGAACTTCCTCACCCTGCGGCACCAGCCTTTTGATGTCCTTTGAAGACCAAAGTCCGAGAGACAGTCCTGCAAGCAACGCTGCTCCCAATGCCGATACTTCCTGCTCGGCGCTTATGCGCAGGTCCCTGCCCAGGATGTCGGATTGGACCTGTACAAGATAGCTGAGCGATGCCAACCCGCCCGAAACTGCAAAGGATGCCGGCTCCAGCCCGGACTTCCCGGCTGCTGTTGCGATGTCCTTCATGAAGAAGGCGATGCTTTCTACGGCGCTCCGAACGATGTCGCCGGCCGTGCTGGCAGTGGTCAGGCCATGGATCGAGCTCGTGATGCTCCTCTCCCAGTGCGGCGACCCTGTCCCGTTCAGGCCGATGAAGGCAACGACATCGGTTGCCGCCTGCCAGCAAAGGTCATCCAATTCAGCGTACTCCTTAAAAACATGCAATTGTTCCCTGAGCCATTCAAGGCTGTCGCCTACGGCATTGACGCTTCCCTCGACCAGGTAGTGCCGGGTCTGGTCGGTTGAGTAATGAATCGACGCCATCAATCCCGGGGCTGGCACGAGGCTTCCTCCGGTGTTCACCATCAGAAAACCGCCCGTTCCGTAGTTTATGCCCCCATCGTTCTTTTCGAGAATGCCAAGGCCGGCCATGGCCGCCTGCTGGTCGCCAATGCAGGCGAGCAGAGGGATCTTTTCCGCCGCAGACTGGATCGTACCGAAGTTATGCAGCGTTGGTGTTATAGCAGGAAGCCGGATATCGGTCAGTCCGAAAAGCGCCAGAAGCTCCTGGTCCCAGGCGCAGGAATGGATGTTCATGAGCTGCGTCCGGGCTGCGTTCGTATGATCTATGAATGCATGGTCCGCGTTCGTGAGCCGCTGACAGAGAAAACTGCTGAGGGTGCCGAAGACTACTTTGGGGCCGTGGGTTTCCTGCATATGGTCCTTAAGCCAGCGAAATTTTGAGGCTGCGTAATAGGGCGTAAGCGGCAGGCCGGTGATATCGAAGATACGCTGCGAGCTCGCGTTTATGCTCTGTACATAGTCGGCGCCGCGCGTGTCGCGCCAGCTTAAGACAGGCGACAAAGGCTTTCCGGTCAACTCTTCCCAGGCGAGGCAGGACGAGCGCTGGCAGGCAAGCCCGATGCCGGCGATCGCAACGTTTGAGGAGCGAAGGTACAGGACCGCTTCGTCCAGCACCTCCTGGACCGAGGCGAGTATGGCAAGGGGGTTTTGCTCAACGCGCAGGCCGTCGCGAAAAGCAGGCACAAGGGCCTTCTTCGTCTGGAACAGGACCTGGCCGTCCCTGCTCAGTGCAAGTGCTTTCGTAGAGCTGCTTCCCTGGTCAATGCCGATGAAACACGATGGGGGCATCATGTCCTCCTGTTCACCCTCAGAATAAACTGAGATGAGACTAGTGTACACACTCGGGTTGTCCCCGTCAAACGCCAGTTCGTCGGTTTTCTCCTGACATTGTTCGCTTAGTTGCTGCTAATCGACCGGCCCTAAGCGAATAAGTGTGTGAAAAAAGTATTGACAATTGAATAAATACATAATAATATTCGCATGTGATTATGTATATCTATCTCTGTCCTTCAAGGAACAAAATTGTAAAGGAAAAATGACATGATCCCCTTAGAAAAAAGAATCGATCTCCTCAAAGTCATTGCCCACCCCATACGGATCAAGATCCTCGAAGAACTCACTCAAGGGGTAAAGTGCGTGAGCGACTTCGAAGATTCCCTTGATATCAGCCAGCCTAATGTCTCCCAGCATCTGACCCTGCTTCGGACGAACGGGATCGTCGATTTCTTCGTTGACGGAAGGCTTAAATGCTACTTCCTGAAAGAGCCCTTCATTCCCGATCTCCTCGAAATTCTGAAGAAAGAGTACGAAGAAGACATCCCCGCGCCGGCCTGTTGTCCGGTGACGAAAAAAGGGACCTACCCAGGCGAAAGGAGACGATAATCACATGCAGAAACAGACAATCACTCTCTATATGAACGACCCCATGGGCAAGCGCTGAATGTCCAACATGGATGCCGCCCGTGTGGCGGAGAAGGAATTCGGCGCGGAAATTGTGGTGATCAAAAAGACCTCAAAGGACTATGGCCAAATGAAAGACCCGCTGCCCTGTCCGTCGGTTGTGGTGAATGGCCGGATCATCGCAAAGAACGACACCGTTAGCCAGCAGGCTCTCAAGGCAGCGATCTTGAGCGACAGTGAGGTATAGACCTGGGATGGTGAGGGAAACGGCGGCAGGATGCGCCCGACTGCCCGGAAGTAGTTTGCAGCACTAATAGGAGGCAGACATGCAAAAAGAGATTGTGATGTTTCTTTCCACGACTCCCTACACTTTTGAGAACACGCACACTATTTTCAAACTGGCGGAGGCTGCCCTGAAAAAGGGTCACCGGGCAAGACTTGTTGCCACGGGTGACGGCGTTTTCTCCATTGTGAAGGGACAGGTTCCTCAGGCTCTTTCCATGCTGGTAGATCTTGTGGGAAAAGGCCTCAAGGTCGATATCTGAACAGGCTGCATGAAAAGCCGCGGTCTTGCGGCTGATGATTCTATTGAGGGCGGTGAGATGAGCTCGTTGAAAGGGCTCTTCAATGTTGTGAAGACAAAACCCGTATTTTTAAATTTCGGCATATAAGGGGGCCATTATGGGGAGCATAAGCATAATTCTAAGAAGGCCGCCGTACGGGACCGTCGATGCCTCGGAGGCTATCCGCCATGCGCTTGGGGGAGTTACCGACGAAATTGAAGTATCGTTGCTGCTTGTTAACGGTGGGGTGCAGACCGCGAGAAAAGGACAGGACGTATCCCAGACGAAATATTTGAATGCAGGCGAAGGCGTTCAGGATTGCATTGATATGGGTGTTGCGGTCTATGTTGATGAGGCTTCATTGAAAAGGGAACGGATCGGCAACGATTCTCTAATCGAGGGTGTCACGATCGCGAGCGGCTCGGAAATGGCGGCTATAATCGGCAAAACCGATACGACACTGGTTTTTTAAAGGAGATAATCATGCTGGTGATCATCAAAAGCGCACCGGATACAACTGATGGCGCATTAGGCTTGACCCTTGCCAAGGAAGGCAGTGGCGATCTTATCCTGCTTCAAAATGGTGTCTATTTTGCGCAAAAGGAGCGACTCGGATCTTTTCCGGGTGCAGTATATGTTCTGGATGACGACATGAGGCTCCGGGGAATCAAGGATTCGGAAATGGATGCCCGTGCAAAAACCATCGATTACGACAAGCTGACTGATATTATTACGGGAGACGACAAGGTGGTTGGATTGTTCTAAATTTTGAAGTACCGGGGGAGGACATATGGCGAAGATCGTTGTTTTAGGGGGATCGTTCGGGGGATTGACAGCGGCTTTCGAGTTGAAGCGGCTGCTCGGCAAAAAAGCGGATGTGACTGTGGTGAGCGACGACGACCGGTTCGTGTTCCTGCCGTCTTTACCGTGGCTCATCATGGGCTGGAGAAAGTCGGAGGACATCACGCTTAAAGTGAGCGATATCCTAAGACCGAAGGGGGTCGAATTCGTTCATGATGCTGCAAAGCAGATCGATGCGGATTCATCGAAGGTCGTCACTGCTAAAGGAAAAGAGCTTCCTTATGATCATCTTGTCATATCAACAGGTCCACATCTTGCCTTTGATGAAATTCCCGGCCTCGGACCGGACAAGGGATATACTGCCTGCACCTTCACCCTCAACCATGCGATAAAGACCGGAGAAACGTGGAAGAGCGTTCTTGAAAATCCCGGTCCAATAGTTCTCGGCTCTTCGCAAATGGTAAGCTGCTTCGGCCCGTCCTACGAGCTGGCCTTTGAAATGGATGCTGAGCTTCGGCGCAGGAAAATGCGCCATAAGGTTCCTATCATCTATCTCACCTCCGAGCCTTACCTCGGCCACATGGGGGTAGGCGGGCTCGGCGCCTCAAAGACCTTCATGGAATACGAGTTCGCTGAGCGGGACATCAAGCCGATCGTCAGCCAGGCCATCGAGGAAGTCACGCCGGGTGAGATCAAATTAAAAGACGGGACAAAGCTTCCGTTCAAGCTCGCCATGATCGCGCCCCCTTTCAAGGGAGTTCCTGCCGTAATGCCGCTCGGAAATCCCCGTGGATTCATCCCGGTGGATAAGAATTACCGTCATACAAAACACAAAAATATATTTGCCATCGGTGTTGCCATAGC
>Ga0154443_1226_pt1 | contig 10603 bp, 10 predicted proteins | sample RifGroC2_FD_105636 | JGI IMG/M metagenome (GOLD analysis project Ga0154443, IMG submission 105636) | Nitrospirae bacterium GWC2_56_14
ATATTCTGTCCATTCACGGCGGCGGACAGGTCGGACAGTAAATACAGGAGCGTCCCGACAAGGTCGGCGGAGTCCAGCATCCCCTTGTTCAGACTATTTGCTTTGTACCGGGCGAGAAAAGCTTCGGGCTGCTTGTCAAGAACTCCGCCCGGGCTGACTGCATTTACCCGTATGTTGGAGCCCCTGTAGTACTTGGCCATGTATTTGGTCAGTTGAATGATGGCGGACTTGATCGCGGCATATTCCACCGGCATCGTCATCGCGGTGTTCTCGTACACCTCGAAGCGCGGCGCCATCATGCCGTAAATGGAGGACATGTTGATGATGTTTCCGCGGCCCTGCTTTTTAAAACAGATCGCCATCTGTTGTGACACGAGAAAGTACCCGCCGAGATGCAGCGTTACATTCTCACAAAAATCCTCAAAAGCGACGTCCTCGAACTTTCTTCCATAGTTTTTGTTGCGCGGATAGGCGTTATTTACCAGGGCATCAATTGCTCCATATTTCTTCGTTACCACGGCAATCATCTCGCTGATCGATTCCTTGGAGGTGATGTCCAGTTTTACAAAGTCGATCCCGCCCGATTTCAGCCCGCTGCTCCGTTCCCGCGCGACCTTCATGCCCGATTCTTCATTAATGTCCGCAATGATCCCCGTGCCGCCGTTTTCCGCGATTGCCTGAATAAACGCTCTGCCGAGCAGCCCGGCGCCTCCGGTGACGATGACAACTTTTTCTTTTAACAGTGCGCCTTGATCCATTATCTGTCCTCGAACGCTACGTTAATCGCTTGAATCCTGAATGGCACACAGGGCCCTTCAAGTGTTTCCCCGGGTTCCCTTTTTTTATTTCCTGAGCAAGAAAGGAGAATGTCGCCTCTACGGCCTTCAGATAGCCGTCTACATGATCTTCTTTGTGGGCGTAGGATGCATAGAAGGCCGTGCTTGCCAAATAGCCTTTTTCGAGCATAAGCTGGGTGAATAAGGTTTTTAATACAAGCGGCTCCTTATCGGTGAAAGAAAAATGCCCGAGCGGATAGATCCCGGATATTTCCACAGGAAGCCCATTCTTTTCTGCGGCCGCTTTCCAGCCATCCTGAATCTTTTTTCCCGTATCGACAAGATGCTGCGATACGTTCTTGTCTCTCATTTTTTTGATTGTTGCGAGGGCAGCCGTTGGCCCGATCCGTTCCGTCCAGTACGTACTGCTGACAAACGTCTCCTGGGCCGCTTCCATGACCGCTGTCTTGCCGATGACTGCGCCCATGGGGAAACCGTTGCTGATCGCCTTGGCGAATACGGCGATATCGGGTTCCATGCCGTACAGAAGGTGCGCTCCCCCGAGATTCATACGCCACCCCGACGTGATCTCGTCAACAACGAAGACGATGCCGAGCTCTCGCGACGCGTCCCTGATGGCGTTGATGAAATCTTTTTCGGGTTCCGTGTTGCGTATCGCCTCCAATACGATTACGCCGATATCATTCCTGTATTTCTCAACCAGCTCCCGAAATCCCTTGGTATCGTTGTAGGCAAAGGGGTAGGCTGATCCCTGCAACGCCCTCGGGACGCCTCGTGGAGCAAGTCCGGGAAGCAAATGTCCATCCAGGGCATTGTCTTCGGCCAGATTGGCCGACAGGTACCAGTCGTGCCAGCCGTGGTATCCACAGAATAAAACCTTGTCCTTCTTCGTCCTGGCTCGCGCGATCCTGACTGCAACGGTCATAGCCTCGCCCCCGCCCCGGGTATAACGCACCATGCCGGCCCAGGGGTGAAGCGAACACAGCACCTCTGCCAGTTCCACCTCTTCGGGGGCATTGAGGATCGACATGCCGCCTTTATCGATGATGGCTTTTACCGCGTTGTTGACATCGTCATCAGCATACCCGAGGATGCATGCGCCGATCCCCATGGTGATCATGTCGATGTATTTGTTTCCGTCGAGGTCCCAGACCTCGCAACCCTTGGCTTTTTCGTAATACGACGGCCAGAGCTCGGGCAGGAACATTTCCGGTCTCTTCGACAGGAGCTGGGTCCCGCCGGGGATCAGTGTCTTTGCTTTTTTGTACAGGTCTTGAGATTTCCCCATCTCTTTTTATCCTTTTTTGCTACGCTCTGTTCTCAGCGCGGTAGAGCAGCTTTAACACTTCGATATCATCGGCCAACGTGGACGGGAATTTACCCTTTCCCTGTACGGCAGTGATAAAGGCGCTCATCTCTTCAATGTACATGTCCTCGATGATGTTTTTATTGTAACCCGCATGGGCGGAGGCTTCTTTCTGTTTGTATTCGATCCACCGTTGATTGTCGGATTCATACACATGAACCGTCGCCTCGTCCCAGCGCCAGACGATCTGAGCTCGCTCCATGTTCAGGACGAGGCTTCGTACCGCGAACCGGGATGCAACATCAACCAGGAGGGTCCCGAAACCCTGTTTGAACTTCAGGGACAGGGCATAGGTATCATCGATGTCCGCGCCCACATCCATCGTTCTCCCGTAAAACCCGGACACCTTCTCGGGACAGCCGAGGATGTCGACAAGCCAGGTCAATTCGAAAGGCACGATCTCCCTGCCGCCTCCTGTGTCCTTTTGAGATACATAATAATCAGTCACCTTCTCCCATGGGTGCCAATCCGGCAGATATTGGCCCGAATGGTACGAGAAGTTGGTGAACTTTCCATAGTTGCCGCCTTGAACGATGCGCTTTATGTCCTTGATCGCCGGGTGAAAACGGAGCGTGCAGGAGGGTGCGAGCAAGACATTCTTCCCGAGCGCCTCCCGATTGAGATCCTCCAGACCGTCTATCACGACGCTCGCTTCGACAAAAGCCGGTTTATTGTGCTTCACGGCCATCTTCATGAAATCAAGATGCCGGTCCGGAGGGACCGAGATAATAAGCGCATCAACGGTGGAAACCTGATCCAGGCCGTCCGTCGCCGGTATTCCGTATAAACGAGCAGCTTCGTCCCGGCGTTCGGTCCTGATGTCGCACCCGATGATGTCCCGATGGCCGAGCGCTTGAAGGCACCGCACCCTTCTTTTACCCATGGAGCCGAGACCGATGACCATAAATTTCATGACAATCCCCATTGATGTTTCATGATGTTTTCGATGGCAAGGAAATCATAGATATCGTCTATTTCATAATTCTGCCAGCGCTTGAGTTCATAATAGGTGTTCCGGGCAGAATAGAATGTTTTTTCCCGGAGCAGCACGCTCGTCTTTATGATATAGGCGACCCCGTACGGGAAAAATGCCGGTTGATTGTCCTGCCGTCGTGACGTGCGTTCTAATTCCGGGCAAAAGGGCGCAAGTGCCTCACCAACGATCTTTTTCATGATGGACGGATGCTCGTTTACCTGTCCTATGCTCACAATCGAGTCGTACGAATCCTCATGTTCAATGATTTTGCGTATCATGTTATCGATGTCATTCTTTTCACGCAGTGGCGAAGTTGGTTCCAATAAAACGATATAGTCGAACGTTCGATTCTGTTGTTTGTAAAAATTTACAGCATGTTGCACCGCATCGAACGTTGTGGAATGGTCCAGGGCCAGTTCCTGCGGTCTCAGGAAAGGAACCGCGGCCCCGTATTTAACAGCCACGTCGGCGATCTCCGTGCTGTCGGTAGTGACCATGACCACATCAAGGTATTTTGACTTCAAACCGGCCTCAATGGTCCATGCAATCACGGGTTTCCCGCACAGGGGTTTGATGTTTTTGCCCGGCAGTCCTTTGCTGCCGCCCCGCGCCGGAATGATGCCGATGATCCGCCGGGTATTAAACATCCGCCAGCTCCTTCAGGCTTTTTCGATACTCATCCCACTGCCCGATATCGAACCAGCCGCCCCAGTGCGGATAGACACCGACGCGCGAGGGGTGGGCAGCTTGTATTTCCCGGATAAGCTTGTCCATATCGAGATGCTGGCGGTCTTTGATGAATGCAAAGACAGAGGGTTCAAAAATATACGTGCCGGTATTAATAAACAGATCGAGCTTCGGTTTCTCGTCTATTTTGTCGAAGACGCCGTTATTCATGCACAGTACGCCGTAAGGCACAACGATCTCCTTATGGGAGCCTATAATGGTCATAACATTGTCATGATCGCGGTGCCACTGATAGAAATCGTGGTAATTCCCTTCGAGAATAGTATCGCAGTTTGTCACGATGAACGGTTGCCTGATGATGTTTCGCAAGAGGAATATGCCGCCTGCGGTACCGTAAAACTCATCTTCCTCGACAAACGTAATATCGTAGGGGTTTGTCTTTTCGCCGAAATATGCCTTGATCATCTCTTTCTTATAATTGACAATGAGGATGAACCGGGAAAAACCGTTTTGATGGAAACGGTCCATGATATTCTCGATGATAGGCTTGTCGCCGATCGGTATCAAGGGCTTGGGAAGAATCTTGGTGAAGGGATCCAGCCGGGTGCCCTTGCCGCCGGCCATGATCACGACCGGATTGTCCATTTTGACCGTACTCTTTAACGGCGACGTTTTATTTTCGCCTAAAAAGTCAATCCAGAGCAGGACGTCGATGATCTTCCCGTCCTCATCGATAATGGGCACCTGCTCGATGAGATGCTGCTGCATCAGCCGTCTGGCTCTGCTCTGGAGGTCGGCAGAATTCACGGAGAGCGAGATGAATTGCCTCTTCATGATCGATTCAACAGGCGAAGTCAACAGATATCCATCTATGATGCAGCTTCGGATATCTCCGTCGGTGAGCGTGCCGATAAGAAGCTCTTTTGCGTCGGTGATGAAGAGGATTCTTTGGCCCGTCTCGTTCAGCCGCCGGATCGCCTCTTTGACCGTCGTCAGAGGTGAAATGAGGAGCGATTTTACCTTTTCCGTTTCCATGAACTGCCCGCCTCGCGTAGAATTTACCGTTATCGCTTTCTTGCCGGTGCGCCGAGCACTCGGATTTCAGCCGGCACATCGGCGATGACGACTGATCCTGCGCCAACCAGGCTGTTCGCGCCGATCGTAATACCTTGTATAACCGTTGCACCGGTGCCGATGTGAACGCCGTTATCAATACGAACATCGCCGGAAAGGGTCACTCCGGGCGAAAGATGGACATGATCGCCGATAAGACAATCATGGTCCACGGACGCCTTCGTGTTCACGATCGTGTTCATGCCTATCCTGCTTCCCGGTTGAATGATTGCGCCGGCCATGATCTGCGCCCCCTCGCCGAGCGCCGCGTCGGAGGCAACCACTGCCGAAGGGTGGACGATTGTCGCGAAGGTGAAGCCCTTTTCTTTGAATTTTTCGAACACGGCCTTCCTTGCTTTCGGCAGATGGACCGAACCTAAAGCGTTTACGAGCCTGATGGAATCCGGGGCGTACTGAGAGATCACCGTGTCGTCTCCGATCACGTGGATGCCGAGGACGTCGGTCCCGATCTTGGCGGGATCGGCATCAATGATGCCCAGGATTGCCGCTGAGCTCAAGCGGAGCGCCTCGATCAACACTTTTGCGTGGCCGCCTCCGCCCACGATGAGGACCGGAAGGTTCATGTTTTTATCATCTCGTCTTTGCGATAATTTTTAGCGGATTTTTTACCGAGTAACTGCCAGTACCCGAACGGTGAATCGCCCGCGCCGGGTCGTTTGCTGCCCAGGTTCTCCCTGGTGAAGATCTCCCCGCGCGCCACATCCTTTAACGCAACAAGGCTTCTCCGTGCGATCCGGACATTTTTCTGTTCGCTCTTGGTCGGGGCTTTCCGCGCCGACCCCAGCGCGGCTTCGACCTCGCGAACGGACTGCACGAGCTGTCGCAACTCGTCGGGAACGAGCGAGGCCTTATGGTCCGGCCCCGGCAACGTGCGGTCGAGGGTGAAGTGTTTTTCGATCATTTCAGCGCCGAGCGCTGCGGCCGCGATCGAAATCGCAATACCCGGGGTATGGTCGGAGAGTCCCACGGGCAGACAGAAGGCCTCCCGCATCGTATCCATGGCCCGCAGGTTCACTTCGGCGAAAGGGGCAGGGTACTCGGTCGTGCAGTGCAGGAGCGTGACCCGTTCTTTCAGGCTTCGTTGGCCCCTGGCGGAAGAAAAGGCCGCTTTAAACGCCTTTTGCGACGGTTTGTCTTTTTTGACGGTATACCCGAAGGCGAGAACGCCCAGTGCAGCCTTGATATCCGCCAGGGTGCTCATGCCGGTGGAGAGAATGACCGGCAGGCCGGTCCGTGCCGCATGGAGGAGGAGCGGTCCGTTCGTGATCTCTCCCGAAGACAGCTTGAGCATGGACACCTTGATCCTCGTTGTCAGCAGGTCTACGCTGTCCTCGTCAAAGGGCGTGGAAAGGAACTGGATGTCCCGCTTCCGGCAATGATCGGCAAGGACCCGGTGCGCAGACTCGTCGAGCTCCAGTTTCTTTAGCATATCCAGCTGCGATTCCGTCGAGCCCGTCGCGGCCTTCTGGTAGTCGGCCTTGGGGGCAGTGCTGCTGACGAGTTCGTCGGCCTTGAAGGTCTGGAACTTGACCGCATCGGCGCCTGCGTCAGCTGCCGCGTCGATCAGCTTTTTTGCCGTCTCGAGCGAACCGTTGTGATTCACCCCTGCCTCAGCAATTATATAAATATGGCCGGAAGGGATCATTGAGTACCGCCTGACCCATGAAAATGTTTTTTCAGCAATGCCTGCAGATCAGGGAACTGTTTTAGCACGGCAAATATTCTCGACGAGCTGTTTCCGTCGCCGTAGGGATTGACGGCCGCGGAACAGTCCCGGTGATAGGCTTCCCTGATCGCCCGCTCGATGTCGGCTGCCTCAGGGCGGCAGTTGATCACCGACGATGCCTGCAGCCGGCCTTTCTGCCGGTCGCCGATGTTCACCGTCGGTTTTTTGAATGACGGGACCTCATAGAGACCGCTGGACGAATTGCCTACGACGGCGTCGACCTGGGCGATGGCGCTGAAGTAGCGGAGCTGTCCCAGCGAGGTAAATGCCGCGGCATGGGGATGATCGGCAACATAAGCGTCGATCATCTGCATGAGCTTTCTGCCGCCTGTGTCGGCATTCGGCTTGGTGAAGATCAACCCTATCTCGCTCCCGAGGCGGTCAAGGGCCGTAAGCAACTCCTGAAACTGCGTCTCCGGGGACGCCGCATCGAGTGTGGCAGGGTGGAACGTGATCAGCAGATTCTTTTTCCGGAAGGTGAAACCGAGGGCATGCTCCAGTTCGGTTCTGTCGTGCAGCTTCAACTGAAGTATCCGATCGATCCCCGGATTGCCCACGGTATGGATGTGGTCGGGGTTCTCGCCCAGCTGACGCACCCTGCGCGCCGAATCCCCGTTCGTTACGAAATGCAGGTGCGCCATCTTGGTTATGCTGTGCCTGATGGACTCGTCAAAGGCGCCCTCGGTCGTATCGCCGCCGGCGATATGGGCAACTGGAATGCGCGCGACCAGTGCCGCCTGGGCTGCTGCAAATATCTCGAAACGGTCGCCGAGCAGCACCAGCAGGTCCGGCCGGAGGTGATCCAGCGCATCAGCAAAGCCGACAACACCCAATCCTATAGATTTGGCGATCCCCACCGCCGTGTCGCTTGAAAGCAGCATCTCTACCCTGGCGTCGATCGTGAAGCCGTCATGCTCGATCTCTCGATAGGTCAGGCCAAACTCGGGGGAAAGGTGCATGCCCGTGGCAATTACCTGAAGCGTAAGCCCGGGGTCCTGCTGGATGCTCTTCATCAGCACGGACAGCAATCCGTATTCCGCACGGGTTCCGGTGGCAATGCAGATCTTACGCGGTGGCATGTGGGGCTCCTAAACAAGCACTGCTCGGGATATTGATCAACCGTTGTTCGAGATCCTCTGCGACGGTCAGGTCCATGCGTGGACAGGTGCTGAACATGGGAAGCCGGTGCATTAAGGTCCAGGCAGGGCGGGTCGTGATGCCAAGCCGGTTCGTCAGTTCCAGCAGTTCGTCCCGTGAATCACGATGGCGAGTATCAAGCACCAGAGCATTCAGCCAGTAATTGCTGCGGCTGGATCCGGGTTCCGTGAAAAACCTGATCCCGTGCAGATCGTCAAAGGCCTCCTGGTAGCGTTCTGCCATTGCGCGCTTCTGCTCCAGAAAAAGGGGAAGCTGCTCCATCTGAGCGCATCCCAAAGCAGCGTTGATATTCGGCAGCCGATAATTATAGCCGACCCTGTCGTGTACGAACGACCACTGGTGCTGCACTCGTGCTGTCGTGGTCAGATGTTTGGCAAGCATGCCCAGTTCTTCGTCATTGGTCAGGATTGCGCCGCCTCCGCCTGTGGTGATGGTCTTGTTGCCGTTGAAACTGAGCGCTGCCAGCCTGCCGTGGTTCCCGGTGTGTTTTCCTTTGTAAAATGAGCCGAGCGATTCCGCCGCGTCTTCGACCACGTCCAGTTTGAAGCGTTCGCAAAGCGTCATCAGCGGGTCCATGTCCACCGGGTGGCCGAAGGTATGCATGGGGATCACGGCTTTGATCCTGCGGCCCGTTCGCCTGTTAAAACAGCCTTCGGCACGGAGGTCGCCGACTTCGCCCAGGTAGGTCCCGAGCCTGGCGGGATCAAGGCCCAGCGTTCTCTCTTCGCTGTCCGCAAAGTGCGGAATTGCCCCGCAGTACGTGACCGCATTGGGTGTTGCCACGAAGGTAAGGGCAGGGACGATCACCTCATCTCCCGGTTTTACTCCGACGAGCAGAAGACCCATGTGCAGGGCCGCTGTGCCATTGACGACGGCCACCGCCCGTTTTGCTCCGGTATATTCCGCAAGTTGCGACTCGAAACGGTCAACGAATTTCCCCACCGAGGAGACCCAGCCGGTGTCGAGACACTCCTTTACATAGGCCCATTCATTACCTTGAAATGAAGGCTCGTGAAGGCTTATCGGCGTGCCCTGGGGCAGTACGCTCTGCAGGGCCTGTACGATCTTCTGGGTGTCGAGCCTGTTGGTCATAGGTTATACTGATGCGCCTTGTATCCCCGGGTATTCTGCTCGTCCGAGAACCAGGCCACGGTCTCCCTGAGCCCCCGCAGGAAGCCTTCTTTCCCGCCGTAAAGCGGCTCCCATCCGGTCAGAGACCTCGCTTTTGCATTGTCCGCCCAAAGCCGCTCGACCTCGCTCTTTTCAGGGCGCAGACGGATCTGGTCGGTCTCGATCGAGATCTCGGCGCCCATGACCGCGGCGATCATGCGGACCGTCTCGCCGATGGACACTTCGTAGTTGCTGCCGATGTTGATGACCTCGCCGAGAGAACGGTCCGATTCGGCAACAGCGATGAACCCGCGCACGGTGTCGGTGATGTAATTAAAGTCCCGCGTGGGATGGAGCGCGCCGAGCTTGAGCTTGCGCTGGCCGCTGGCGATCTGGGTGATCACCGTGGGGATGACCGCCCGGGCCGACTGGCGGGGCCCGTAGGTGTTGAAAGGGCGGATGATCGATACCGGCGTATTAAATGAGTTGAAGAACGACATCGCGATCTGATCCGCGCCGATCTTGGATGCGGAATAGGGCGACTGGCCCTGCAGCGGGTGATCTTCCGTGATGGGGACGAACTTCGCGGTCCCATACACTTCGCTCGTGGAGGTGTGAACCACTTTCTGCACCCCAAGCTCGCGGGCGGCCTGAACGATGTTCAACGTTCCCTTTATATTAGTATCAACGTAGGTGTCCGGTGAATGATAAGAGTAGGGGATGGCGATGAGCGCCGCAAGGTGCAGGACCACATCACAGCCCTTCATCGCGGTCTTTACGCCATGAGGGTCTCTGATGTCGCCGGCAAAGACCTCGAGGGATCTCCGAACTTCAGGCTCGGCATGGTCGAGCCAACCCCAGGAATTGAAGGAATTGTAAAGCACAAAGGCCCGGACCGAATGTCCCTGCCGCACCAGTTCCTCGGTCAGGTGGGAACCAATGAACCCGTCTGCTCCGGTGACCAGAATTTTTTTATTCGTTAACGTCATGCTGTTTTATCCATTTCGGCTGCCAGCGGCTCCGTCAAATCGTTGTCACGGTCTGTATGATTTTTTTATTGATGCCGTTCTTGAGAAGCTCTTTATAGAGAGCTTCACGTTTGAGAAAGGAGGTCACCACGATGCGGTCATAGGTCAGCTGCCCGATGGCCTGTATGGGCATAACCTTGTTGCCGAAAAACGTCGCGCCCAGGTTCTCCATATCCACCACGCCTGCCAGCTTCAGATTCGATTCCTGCAGCGTCAAATAGGCGATCTCGGCCACTTCATCGGTGCCGGCAAACACGACGGTTTTTACACCTTGTTCCAGGAGCTCCCCGAAGAGCGTTTGGAGGTTTTTCCGTGCCTGGCGGTAGATATTGGTGTAATCCTGGAGCATGTGATAGGTGAGGCGGGTCTTTTCCGTGAAGCCACTGGGAGTGAGGTAGTAGGCGTACCGCTTGGTGGGGATCGCTTTGACGGTGATATACCCCTTTTTTACGAGGTTCTTGATGTAGGAGTTCACCAATCCCAGGGCGATGCCGAGACGGCTGCTCAGGTCGCGCTGAGTGAGCGAGTCGTCGTTCGCCAGTTCATGGAGGATCTGTAGCGAGCGGTACTGCTCTGTTTCAGGTGAAGGGGTGCGTTCATGACCCATGTTCATGTTTTGAA
>Ga0154443_1127_pt1 | contig 10563 bp, 2 predicted proteins | sample RifGroC2_FD_105636 | JGI IMG/M metagenome (GOLD analysis project Ga0154443, IMG submission 105636) | Nitrospirae bacterium GWC2_56_14
CAACGTACATTCCCGCACATGGTAGTCACCGTAACGTCTCCTGGTACCTTCTCCACAAGTGAATCTTTCATGCTCCCCCATGTCTGGTGCGGGCCGGTTTACCTCGCACCGCAATTTATTGCATTCTGAGCGTGCACAAATCATCTTTTCCAAAGGGCCCCGTTGGCACCAATCCTGCTGATTAAACATGCTTAGGCCTGAATATTTAATTATATGAATTCAAGCTCTTGAATAGCGCCGCATCAGCCCGGCGGCAGCTATCGCTTTGGTGTGCCATTTGACTGCGTTATTAAGGCATATAGCCCTGATGCTGCGTGAGCAATGGCGGATGATCCTGCGAATAAAATTAAAACTGCTCGTCTGACTGCACAGAAGTGCCGTCGGACCGGCTTGTTATGGGGGATTGCTATGTGCGGATCGGTACTCCGATTGATTCCCATCCTGATTGTGGGAATTGCCTTCAGTCTTTTGCCACACTCAGTCCATGCCGAACTTGACTGCTACGAGTGCCACGGCACGAAAACTCCCCCCGACTATCGCCCTCTTGATGATTCTTCGCGCAACCCGGCGACAGGCGGTTTCCGCGGCAACCACCGAACCCACCTGGGCCCGGCGTCCGGCCCCGGCTCGTGCAATGCCTGTCATGCCGGGAGCCACGGCACACCTTCCACGTACACTCCGGATCACAGTGACGGGAAAATCGCCCTTGGCGAAAACATCAACAACTCTCCACATCCTGCCGGTGGGAGCTACGTCAAAGGGAGCGATACTCCCGTTTTCTTCAACCAGACCACCGTCCCGGTCCTCGGTTCCTGTTCCAATGTGAACTGCCACTTCGAGACGGAGACGCCGGAGTGGAGTAGTCCGCCATTCGTGGCGCCAGCCGATTGCGACAAATGCCACTCGGCCAATCCGACTACGGGCAGCCATCCCGGCACCGGCGGCAAGCATGCCGGCTTCGCCTGTATCTCCTGCCATCCCGGTGCTGCCGCGACGTTCGGCCACGCGACCAGCGGCAGGCTGCGGGTGGAGTTCTCCCCCGTGCCGGGAGGCCGGTACACCGGCGACCTGAACAAATTCCTGCCGAGCCAGTCTGCCGGGAAAACCTACGGCGAATGCACCAATGTCTATTGCCACAGCGATGGGACGGCGGTCGCGACGGGCGCCGTCGGCAGCCGCGGGGCCACGTTCGGCAACCGTACCACGCCGGTTTGGGGAAGCACCGGGGGAAGCACCACCTGCACTACCTGCCACGATTACCCCCCCGGCTACGGCCAGGCTTATTATGTGAAGAGCTCCGATCCCTACTGGGCGGCGATGGCCGGGCCGAAGGCTAATCTCCACATCCTCCGGTGGCACTACGACGAGCCGTGCTCTGCCTGCCATTATGGGACCACGACCGACGGGACCACCATCACTGACCCCGCCAGGCATGCCAACGGCGTGTATGACGTCATCCCCGGCGCCGACATCGGCTTCCGGTACGACTATGATCCTTCCGGAGGAAGTTGCTCCGCCGTCAATTGCCACGGGTGGGGTGCCCATCCCCACACCACCGAACGCTGGGGTGATTATCCGTACCAGATGAATCTCCCGTACCCGGTTAAGACTGCCTGCCGCACCTATACCTTCACGGCCAACGAGTCGGAACTCTACATGCAGACCAACTGGCACTGGCCCGATCTGCCGCCGGTGAAGGTCACGTGGGATTTCGGCGACGGGACCAAGGCGTACGACACCTTCAACGTGTCGCACCGGTATGAGCAGCCGGGCAACTATCTCGTCACCTTCACCGCCCGGGACAGGATCCAGCACCTGACGTACGGCAGCAACTACCTCACCGTGGACAATGCGAACATCAAACCGGTGACGAACGTCGTCTCGTCCGTCGACGGCATGACGGCCACCCTGACCGACCTGTCGCGGGATGCGGATTACAACAGCTGCGGTCATTCAGGGCCGGGAACGGTGTACATCGACTGGAACGACGGCACCGCCTCCGTCACTCAATCCATCGACCTGACCGACGCGCCCTCCAACACCGTCTTCCGGCATGTGTACCAGAATGCCGGCACCTACAACATCGTCTATCAGGTCAGGGACAACTCGGGTGACTATACCTATCCGCAGATCCCGCGCCTGACGGTCCAGGTCCCCTCCGGCAGCACGACGCCGCTGTCGGTCTTCAACGGCCACGTCACCGACCACACGACCGGCCTCGGCTTCGCGGGGGTGACGGTTCAGCTGGCGAATCCGAAAGTCATTCCGTCCATCGTCGCAACGACAACCACCGATGGCGCGGGATACTACCAGTTTACCGATTTCCCGCTGGACATCACCTATACGGTGGAGGTGGCGAGGGAGGGGTACCAGTTCACCCCGGCCGCCAAGAGCGCCTATATCTGGAGCGGCAATGCCGGCCAGACCGTCACTAACGACTTCCACACCTCCGTTCCCGATACGGAGCCGAAAATACACCTGGGCGGGCGGATCACCGACGCCAACGGCAACGGGCTCCTGGCGTTCATCTCGCTGTTGAAGGGGGACGTGACGGTGAGGACCACCGAAACGAATAGGGACACCGGCCTGTACACCTTCGGCGACGTGGATGACGACTGCTATATTGTGAAGCCGAGCTATAACGTCTCCGACGGGTACCTGCCCGAGACACGGGAAGTGTGCTTCACCGACAACGAGATCAACTTCGTGCGCACACCGCGTAGCGTCATTGCTCAGATTACCGGCTCTATCCAGGACGATGCTGGCGCCGGCATTTCGAACGTGACGGTCAGCCTGAAGAATGCAGACGGTAAAATCATCTCGACCCAAACGACGAATGGCACCTATTCGTTCTCGAATTCCCTCGCAGGGTGCTACACGATCGAACCCCAGAAATTGGGGTATACCTTCGCCCCTTCCACCAGGAGCATTTGCGGTACGGGAGGGGAGACCATCATCGACCAGCATTTCGCCGGCCAGCCGACCGGGCCGCTCGTTTCCATCGGCGGGCAGATCGGCGTACAGACGGGCGGGACCGTGTATGCAGGCGTGTATCTGAAGAAGGACGGGAAGGTGCTGTACCAGAAAGGGATTGATGGAACAACCGGCGCGTATCTCTTTGACCAGGTGCCGGATGGGTGCTACACCGTCGAGCCGCTGGACGAGCGGTTCGTCTTTACCCCGACGTCGCAGGAGGTGTGCGGCGCCACATCGTCTGCAAACTTCACGGCGACGATCCGCGAGACCATGAATGTGGGGGGCGAAGTCTACACCAGGGACGGCATCCCGCTCCGGTACCCGGTGACCCTTAACATCAAGGATTCGTGGGGGAACGTCCTTGCCTCTCCGGTCACTTATGCCTCCACCGATTCGAACCTCGGCAAATACTGGACCACGCTCCGGAAGGAGTGCGTCACCGTCGAGCCGGTTGCCGGCATCTTCACGTTCACCCCGTCGGTTCAGGCCGTGTGCCAGGCAACCTCCAACGTCAACTTCAAGGCCGCCGATACCAGGTTCCTGGTAAAGGGGCGGGTGACCGACCAGGCGGGGGCACCTCTGGAGAATGTGACCCTGTACCTGCAGGATACCAACGGTGCGACATTGCGGAGTCAGCAGACCATAACCGGCGGGTACTACAGCTTCGGCAAGCTCGGCAACGCCTGTTACATGGTGGTGCCGGCGGCGGGAGCGTACCCGTACAGCCCGCTCTCGATGCAGGTATGCGAAGAGAATACCGGAGTCAATTTTACCGCCGTCACTGCCGGCAGCGAAACGGTCGCCACCCCCCTCAGTTCCACCGCCATCAACGTCACCTGGCTCGACAGCCCCGACGAGACGGGCTATACGGTCCAACGATGTACCGGAGCCGACTGCGCCGATTTTTCGGATATTGCCACCCTCGATGCAGACATCACCCAGTACACCGATGCATCTGCCTGCAGCGAGACGAGCTACACCTACCGGACGAAATCCTTCAACAGTGCAGGGGAGCGGTTCTCCACTCCCGCGTCCGCTTCGACTCCGGCTCCGGTGGCGCCGACTGATCTTGCTGCATCTGCCCAGTCCGAGAACCGGACGATGCTGTCGTGGTCCCACGCGGGCAGCGATCTGACCGGCTTCAGGATCGAGCGGTGCGGCGGAGCGGAATGCAGCGACTTCGCCGTGGTCGCCACGGTCGGTGCGGAGACGAGGACCTTTTTCGACAGCGGGTTTGCGCCGGGAAGCTACAGCTACCGGATCAGGGCGTACAAGGATGCGGGCTGCCCCTGGGAGAGCGGCCCAACGAATGCCATATCGATTGAGACCTCCACCCCCGCGCTGGACGATTTTGCCGTGACCGTTGCCGATTCGACGTCCTCCATTGTTTCCTGGACCGACAACTCGGTGACCGCCACCGGCTACAGCCTGGAACGGTGCACCGGTGAAGGGTGCGGCAATTTCAGCGAGGTCGCTTCCCTGGACAAGGACCCCGCAGCGCTCATGGTGCTCAACATGGACGAGCCGGCCTGGAACGGCATTACCGGCGAGGTGATGGACAGTTCCGGCAACGATCGGCACGGGACGGCGATGAACGGGTCCTCGACCGTTGCCGGCAGGTTCGGCCGGGCGGCAAGTTTCGACGGCATCGACGATTATCTGGTGGCCGGGGTCGACGGGAGGTCGCTCACCCAATGGACGGTCGAGATGTGGATCAGGCCGGAACCGCTGAATTCCCAGAAAACCATTTTCCAGTGGGGGGACTCGACCAACGTGGACACCAGCAACTGGTACCTTCGCCTCATGCGCAACAGCAACGGCACCGTGCAGTGGTGGTATCCCTACTACATCGGCGGCACCAACCCCTATACCAACACCAGCTATTCGGGTGAGGTCGCGGCGCCGGACAGCGAATGGACCCATATCGTCCTCACCTATAACGGAACCCGCCTGCGAACCTACGGCAACGGAGTCCTTACCAGTACGGGGCAGGTGCTGAACCTGGTGCAGAGCGACAAGGCGCTTTTCGCCATGTTCGGTGCCGGCAAAGGATACTCGACCGGAACCCGTTTCAAGGGTCTCATCGATGGCGCCGTCATCTACCGCCGCGCCCTCTCCCCTGCCGAAGTGCTGGCGCGCTACGAGCGTGGCTCCGACCTTTCCGTCTGCAGCGCGACCAGCTACACCTACCGGGTGAAGGCGGTGAACAAGGGGCTGTCCAATTCCGGGGGCGGGTGCTGGAGCAAACGGGCGCCGGTCACCATCGCCACCTTCCGGCCTGACTTCCAGACCCGCGTGGTCGTTCCCTTCGACGCAGCCATGAAACCGGCTTTCGACGACGTCCGCTTCTACGACGCCGGTTCGGGCAAGGAGCTTCCCTACTGGCTCGACAGCAAGACGGACGGAGTCACCGCCACCTTCTGGGTGCGCACCGGCCGGAGCGATTCCATCTATCTTTACTACGGCAACCCGTCGGCCACCTCGTCCAGCGACGGCCGGAGCACCTTCGAGTCCTTCGATGACTTCCGCGACCCGATCGGCAATACCTACGTCGAGCGTCCCAAATGGCTGGAAACCATCTGGTCGTACGCCAACGACAACGGCTACCAGTACCTTACCGCCGCCAACGGTACGGCCAATTTCACGTTCGGGTCGGCCTACAACTATATCTGGACCCTGAGCAGCAAGGGGACCGAACTCCTTGAGACCGGCGTGCCGCTTGGCAACGACTTCCACGCCCAGATCAGGCTGAACAGCTACACGGTGAACAATCAGACCTTTGCCGGGATCGCCCTTTCCGACACGGCAAAGGCGTATACCTTCGGCAGGTATCGCAACGATACAACCGCCATCAACGATATCCGGGTGGAGAAACTGGACGGGAGCGCCGCCTCCGACCTGGCCGATACGACCCTGCCGGCCTACCTGGCCATCAAGAAGGTCGGCAGCAGCTATTCATTCTTCCAGAGCCGGGACAACGCCACCTGGACCATGGTCGGCAATCCAGTCAACGACATAACGCCGACACGCCTTTCCCTGTTCGGAAAGGAGATAACCGCCAGTTCCAGCGCGCTCGCCATCTCCTTCGACGACTTCCTGATAAGAAAATACGCGGCCGAGGAACCGGCAGCTACAGTGGGAGTGGGTGAGGACGTCGGGACCTGTTCCACCCTCGGCTGGGACCACCCGTACAGCGCTCCGGTCACCGTCACCACGCCGACCCCAGGGGCGCCGAGTGGCCTTGCCCTGACCACCTACGACACCGAGATCGGCCTTGCCTGGACCAGGAACACCACGGACGAAACCGGGTTCAGGATCGAACGGTGCCAGGGCGCGGGTTGCTCCAATTACGTCCAGATCGCCACGGTCGGACGGGGGGTGACGTCGTACAGCGACGTGGGACTCATCCTCGGCGCCAGCTACTCCTATCGCGTTAAGGCGTACAAAACCGCTTCGTGCGGTTGGGAAACGGCATACTCCGATGCCGCCGCGACGACAACGGTTCTTCGCGCCCCGGAGCTGAGCGTGACGCCGTTCAACACGACCCAGATGAACCTCTCCTGGGTGGATAACTCGCGGTCGGAGACCGGCTTCACCGTCGAACGTTGCCAGGGAGAGTCGTGCAGCGGGTTCTCCCCCATCGCCTCCCTGTTCGGCACCGGCTATGCGGACGGCGCCGTCTGCTCCGGCGAAACCTACACCTACCGCGTGCAGGCGGTGAGCAGCGGATTCTCCAACAGTGGCGGCGGATGCTGGCAATGGCGGGTGCCGGTCACTATCTCCAACTTCATCCCCGATCATCCGACGCGGGTAGCTCTTGTTGCAAACGCTGCCATCAAATCCGACTACAGCGATATCAGGTTCTTCGACGCCACCACCGGCCGCGAGCTTCCCCACTGGCTCGAAGGTGTAGGCTCCTCCTTCCCGGCAGCATGGGTAAGGACCGGACAGAACAACACGGTCTACATGTATTTCGGCAATCCGAGCGCCACCTCCGCCAGCAACGGCAAGGCGGTCTTCGAAGTCTTCGACGACTTCAACGACGGCCAGATTGACAGCGCGCTGTGGACGCTACTTTCCGGCAACGGCTCCATTACCGAAAGCGGCAATACCCTCAACTTCTCCTATACCGGCGCCGCCGCCAACGACTGGTCCGCCAACGCAGGGGAGAGGCAATCGGCGGCGTTGCGGCTGAAGACGCTGCCGGCAGGCGATTTCGTGGCAGCGGTGAAGCTGAACAGCTACACCGTTCCCACCCTGACCCATGCCGGCATCGCGGTGTACGGTTCCGATACCGATTCCTATCTGTGGGGGAGGTACAGCGGGCCCTCCCATGACTACGGACTGACCAAGCTGGACGGCGTCCTGATCGGCACCTATTCCACCTCGGCCCTGCCGCAGCTGTTTGCCGTGAAACGGGTGGGGGGAAGCTATTCATTCCTGTACGGCTCCGACAACAACTACCTGCAGCCACGGGGGAATATCTACAACGACATCCCCTTCAATGGGCTGGTGCTGTTCGGCAAGGAGTGGGGCACCAACAACCTTTCCTTCGGGCTCGAATATTTCCTTGTCCGGAAGGTGGCGGCCAAGGAACCGAGCGGCTCCCATGACCCGAACGCGAAGATTCAGGCCACCATCTGCGGCGCGGTCTGGAACGCCCCGTACAGTGATCACATTGCCGTAACGGCACCACAGCCTGCGCCGCCCACGGAGTTGAGTGCAACCGTCGTTTCACCAACGCGCATCAACCTCTCCTGGAGCCAGACCTCCGATGAAACGGGCTTCCGCATCGAACGTTGCAGCTCCGCAGGGTGCGCCGATTTTGCCGAGATCGCCACCGTCGGCGCCGATATCGCCACATTCAGCGACGGCGGCCTGGTGGGTGGCACCAGCTACAGCTACCGCGTCAGGGGCTTCAAAACGACCCCGCACTGCAGCTGGTCGAGCGGTTACAGCAACACTGCCACGGCCCTGGCAGCCCTGGCGTCCCCCGGCGGGCTGACGGCGACGCCCGAATCGGGAAATACGATAACGCTCTCCTGGACCGACACCGCCGTTGCCGAAACCGGCTACCGGATCGAACGGTGCGAGGGGCCGTCGTGCACCGACTTCACCGAAATCGCCTCCATCGGGCCGAACGTCACCTCCTATCCCGATACCTCCGTGCAGAGCGGCGTTTCCTATACTTATCGGGTCAGGCCTTGGAGCGGCGGCCTGTTCGAGTCCGGGACCGGATGCTGGGCCAAGAAGTCCCAGGTGTACCTCTCATCGAACTTCCAGCCCAATTACCAGAACAGGGTGACGATCTATTACTCCCCGACCCAGACGCCAGGGCTCAATCCTGATTTCAGCGACGTCAGGTTCTTCGACGAAACGGCGAAGAAGGAGATCCCCTACTGGATCGAAAAGATCGTTCCCGGCGCCAACGGGAGCCAGACGGCGACCGTATGGTACAAATCGGGTCCGACGAACACCATCTACATGTACTTCGGCAACAAGAACGCCGCTTCCGTCAGCAGCGGCAAAAAGACCTTCGAGGTGTTCGACGATTTCAGTGACGGCGTGCTCGACAACTCCCTCTGGTCGCTTCTCGCGGGTAACGGGAGCATAACGGAAAGCGGCGGGGAACTCAGGTTCAGCTACAGCGGCGATCAGAACAACGACTGGAATGCAGGAGGGCGGCAGGGAGCAGGGCTGTTGATGTCCGCACTCCCGGCTGGAGATTTCCTGGCCGAGGTGAAACTGAACGATTACGCCATGACCGACCAGTCGTTCGCCGGCATAAGCGCCTACGGTTCCGACAGCGCCGCGTACCTCCTCGGGCGGTACAAGGCGTCCACCTACTATTCCTACGGCCTGCAGAAGCAGGACGGGACGACACTGGCCACGGCAAGCACGAACACGGTGCCGCTGTACCTCGGCATCAAGAAGATCGGCGCCTCCTATTCCTTCTTCCAGAGCGCCGACAACGCCTATTGGAGCGCGGTCGGCGGTTCATACAGCGACGTGCCGCTCAACGGCATAGCCCTAGTCGGCAAGGAGGTGGGAAGTTCCGGCGTAACTTTCTCCATGGGGCAGTTCTATGTCCGGAAGGCGGTAGCGGTGGAACCCTCTCCCTCCGTCAGGGCCGATTACCACACGGCGGTCTCCCTCTGCACCGATGTGTGGGAGGGGCCGTATGGAGAAGCGACGGCGGTGACGCCCTGACAGGTTGTTGAAAAGCAGCCATCTCGCCGCCGTCCTCGCAAGCCGCCGTGTGCGGCGTAGCGCTGCTACGCCTCCGTGGGGCTTGCTGCGGGTGCGACGATCTGACTGCTTTTGAACAACCTGAACTGTAGTGATTGAAAAGCGGCCATCGCCGCCGTGGTCCCTTCGGGGGTTCTATGTTCAATGTTCTAGGTTCGAGGTTATAAGGCTTGAAACCTTGAACTTTGAACCTTGAACCGCTTCTCAGGGTGCGACGATCTGACTATTTTGAACAACCTGAATTTCTTTGTAATCAGAAAGGAAAACGCCCCGTTCCTGGGAAGGAATCGGGGCGTTTTTCGTCATTGCGGTGCGGCGATACGTACTATTCCTGCTCGTACCGTTCGACTATGGTCCGGTAGCGCTCCTCGATTTCGGCGGGAGCCTGTGCTTCGGCGACCTCGTAGGCTTCCAGGATTCCGGGCCGCATCGTTTCGGGGAGGACCCGCTCCGACAGGGGGTAGAGGATGTTGTCTTCCTTGGAGATGTGGTCCCGCAGCAGCGCGGCGTATCCCAGCGCATTCTCGGCGATGACCGGATACACGTCGGTACGTCCCGCCTGGGCTTCCTTCACCGCCGCCTCCATGGTGCGGACGAATTCCCGCCCGTGGTCGTGCTCCATCAGCATGGCTGCAACCGGGCTATTATCCTTCGGCATGCCGTTGTCCACCAGCGCCTTGAAGAGAACGTCCTCTTCCTTCGCGTGGTGATATCTGTCGGCGTAGTTACGGATAAACTCTATGCCGTCGAGATAAAACTGCCAGTTGCGGTAGTCGCCGGCGGCGGTTTGCGGCGCATTCTTTTCGAGCAGCCCGATCATCCGCAGGATCAGCTGGTGCTCTTCGACCAGTGCTTTCGTGATGTCAGCTTTCATCAATTCCTCCGGTTGCCGTCGATGCCGATGATGACCGTCTCAAGAGGAATGTCCCGGCCGCTTTTCTGCACCGCTTCCTTTACCATGACGTCCAAACCCCGGCAGCACGGCACTTCCATGATGGCGACGGTGACCTTCGGCGTGTCGTTGGTCCGGAAGATGGTCGCCAGCTTTTCCACGTAGCCGTCAGTTTCATCCAGCTTCGGGCACGCTATGGCCAGCGCCTTCCCCTTCAAGAGGTCCTGGTGCATGCTTCCCATGGCGAACGCCACGCAGTCGGCCGCTACCAGGATCTCTGCATTCTGGAAGTAGGGGGCCGTCGGTGGCACCAGGTGCAGCTGCACCGGCCACTGCCGCAGCTCGGAGCGTGCTTTCGTCGTGTTGGTCGTCTCTTCGGTTTCGGTTCTCTCGATCGTTCTCGCCATGCTGCCCGGGCAGCCGCATCCCATGTTTCCCATGATCAT
>Ga0154443_1229_pt1 | contig 10509 bp, 14 predicted proteins | sample RifGroC2_FD_105636 | JGI IMG/M metagenome (GOLD analysis project Ga0154443, IMG submission 105636) | Nitrospirae bacterium GWC2_56_14
CCAAGGGTTACCGTTAAAGCGTGTCGTGCCATGAGCGACACTCTATCACAAATCATGGCATAACACCAGTTAATTGTGAGACGCTACACTAGCGTATATTCGATCGACCTTGCAGCGATCGAACGAAGATAAGGCGTGGTGCGGGCAGGGCAGGTCTCGAGGAGAATCGATGCAGAGATCCTTGAACAGTGGCGGTCGGGCGAGGAACTGTGGCAGGGCGATAACTGCAGTGAGCATGCCGGAGATCTTTATGACGCGCCGGCATGGAAATCGGGTGTTTTCTCCTATCCTTGATCGCAGCGCTCGACGACCTCGCGCCGCCCTTTCGTTAATCGCAGGAGCCTTCTGCTCCCCTGAAGGATCCGGGATTTTCCGTTCCTTATTTCAATCCTCTGCTTCCCGGCTTTATGGGTGTGCTGCCCGCCTTGCACAGGGGACACTCCAGAGCAGTGTAGGAGGGAACTTCCAGCGTTACCAGCGATTTGTAGGGCACGCCGAGTTCCGCCTTGCCGCCGGACCGGTCAACAAGGCTTGCAGCGGCAACAGCAACTCCGCCCGCTTTTTTTACGACCTCGATCGTCTCTCTTGTAGATTTCCCCGTCGTGATCACATCCTCCACGACCAGGAGACGCTCTCCCGGCTTGATGGTGAAGCCGCGACGAAGCGTCAACTCTCCGTTCACCCGTTCAGCGAACAGCGCACGAACGCCGAGGGCACGGGCCGTCTCATGCGATACAAACACCCCGCCCAGGGCCGGAGCGATCACTGCCTCGATCTCGAAATTCCTGAAATGCTCTGCCAGGGCGGCACAAAGCCTGGTGGCGATATCCGGCTGCTGGAGCACCAGCGCCGACTGCAAATAACGCTCACTGTGGAGTCCCGACGAAAGCAGAAAGTGGCCCGTAAGCAGCGCACCGGTCTTTTGATAGATGTCTAACACTTCATCGTGGGTCATGCTTTGCAGATACCTCGCTTCTGATCGATTTTAAACGTGCGCCAGGGCCGTCTGAACAGGCTTACTTCCGGGCCCCGGTCGGATATTTGCTTCCTGCCGCTGTTCGGGGCATTGAGATCTCTTCCAGAATTTTCCTCACTGCCTCTCGCCGGTCCTCTGCTTTGAGCACGGGCCTTCCGACGACGATGTAATCGGCCCCGACATGAACGGCCTCCGCCGGCGTCATGATCCGCTTTTGATCGTCCGTTGCAGCCCAGGCCGGCCTGACTCCCGGCGTAAGGACCACGAACTCCCCTCGGATGCCCTTCCTGAGCATCTTGATCTCCTGCGGAGAGGACACCACACCGTGCATACCCGCCCGCTGGGCAAGCCGCGCAAGATGTCCCACCTCGCGCTGAAGCGACCGGCTTATCTTCAGCTCTTTACGCAGGCTTCGCTCATCCATGCTCGTCAGGATCGTGACGGCAAGAACGATCGGACAGGGAAGGTGCAGTTTCTCCGCAGTTTCTTTCGCAGCGAGCGCCGCCGCCTTCATCATGTCAAGCCCGCCCAGCGCGTGGACGTTAAAAATGCTCACCCCGAGCTTTACCGCCTCTGTCGAGGCCTTGGCAACCGTATTCGGAATGTCATGGTATTTCAGGTCGAGAAAAACGCGGCCGCCCATGCTGATGATCCGGCGCACGATGTCCGGGCCGTAGGCGGTAAACAGCTGATGCCCCACCTTGAACATGCCGACCAGGTCCTTGAGCTCGGCAACCAGGCCGATCGCTTCCCGGTCATTATCAACGTCGAGAGCAAGAACGATCCGATCAGATACCGTCAATTCCGCATTCCGCATTCCGCATTCCGCAATTCGTGTCAGTATATTCTCAGCAGACCCAGGAGCCGCTCTTTGAAGATCTCTGCAAGTGCCTGCATGCTCGCTACACTCAGAAACTCATTTGCGTTCTGCGAGAACAGTACCCAGGCCTCGGCGGGAAAATCCTGGCTTTCCTGGGAAAATTCCACATGCAGCAGGACCTTTGGCAACGCACGCACGGTGATCGCCAGGTCGCTGTTGATCAGGCTCGGTACGGTCTTTGCGTCGATCATCTCCAGCACCGTGTTGGCACGGGCGACCACATCACCTGCATATTGCGCTATCGGCAACTCGACTTTTTTTCTGAAATCCGCGGGCGCCGCCTGTCCGGTAAAATCGCCGATACTGCGCCACGGCAGCATGGACAGGACCGTTCCCGGAGAGAATACATATTCGAGAATGACCCCGGCGTGGCTGTCCGGCGCCTTCTGGCCGTGGAGAAATATCCCTTCGTGGCGGACTACGTACTCCTGACCCAGCATGGCAAGAAGCAAAGCGTCGTCATCTTCGCTGTAAAGCGCGTTGATCCGCTCAGCCACTTCAGGAAATGAGGTTTGTTCAAGGGCCTTCACTACGAATCTCCCTCTTTTTTCGCACTGGATCGGAATTAAACCTGCCCTGCACTGAAAGGACAGCGAAAGATCGCAGTCGGCATCACGAACAAAAAGCAACAAGCCGACCACGTCCAAGCGACCCGTTATTCCTTCTTTTTGAAGCGCTTGATGATATCTGCGATCAAGCCCGGGATATTTATCTGAAGCGGGATGACATCGGCAGGAAGCTGTTCGGTGAAGGAATAATCGGCCTGGCTCCAGGTAAAAAGACTGACGATAATATCATTCACCTGGGTCTTGAGCGCGTTGAAGAGATCCTTGGGAGTTACCATTCCGTTCTCAACGAGGATGGCCCCCAGTTTTTTCATTCCAAGACGCTCCCGGTTCAGTACAAGCGCCTTGTCGAGATCCGCTCTCTTCAGTTTGCCGACCTTTACGAGTATCTCACCGAGACGGTCATTGTTATCCGTGGACTTTGAGAAAATGACCTGGCCTTCTTTGAAAAACACGGACTTTTCCACCCGCTCACCCTTGAGCGTCAGCGTACCCGTGGCCTTCTCCGTTCTCAGTTCCTCGAAAATGACCGCGAGCGATATATATTTAATATTCCCTGTGCGTGGAAGCGGCATAATGCTCGTTGTTGGGTGGCCGTTGGGCCGCGGTTAATACTCGAACCTGATCCCGAAACCGCCCTGGGTGTGATCGCCGGTCTTGAGCTCCATCAGGATCATGAATTTCTGGCTCAGTTTCCACTCAAAACCGCCAAAAACATACAGCGATGTTTCGTCCCGCAGACCCGGCAAGGAACCATACAGGGAAGACATTTCCAGTCCGCCGTAAGGGGAGAATTTATATCCCCGCTCGGTGAGTAAAAAGCCTTTGCTCAAAATAGTGGAAAAGGTAACCTCGCTTGCATTGCTGCTATCGATGATCGTATTGTCGAAACCCAGATCAACGGCCAGGTCAAGAGGGATCCCTTCCGCTTCCTTAATGAGCTGATACTTCAGATCAATGCCGATCACCGCGCCAAGCTTGTCATCAGGGACAAGCCGCGCCGACGTTACGCCGAACTTGACACCGACCTCCATGAGCGCGCCCAGACCGTAGCGAATCTCGGGATAAAAGGTCCTATAGTGATCACCAAGCGTAAAGAACATGCCGGTCTGCGTCATTCCCGGATCAAGGCTTTCTGCGGTCGTGAACTCGTTCTGCGTGAAGTTCGGAAATGCCCCTGCCTGGCCAACGCAAAACAGCAGCAGGAACGATATGGCGGTAAGTATTGTTTTTTTCAACGTAGATCCTCCATCCAACAGGTGCATCCGGTGAGCGACGTCGACTATAACATCAAACGAAAACCTTGACAAGGGAAAAAACAGCAGGAACGGGCAGAGGGCCGGGGCGATGGGGAAACAACAAGCAGCAGGGCCGGAACAACCGCCGCTTGCCTCGTGAAACCGATGATCCGTTCAGCCCTCATTGTTCAGTTCGATGTTCCAGTAGAGATAATCCCGCCAGCTCAAGGGCGCGTTCTTGATGCCGAAGGTCATGGTGACCACTTGCACCCACCGCGGCTTGGCCGGCTGCCGGATCAGGCGCATCCCGGCTTCACGGGGAGTTCTGCCGCCCTTCCGGTTATTGCACCGCAGGCAGGCGGTAACGATGTTCTCCCAGGTGGCCTGGCCCCCCTGCACCTGCGGGATCACATGGTCGAAGGTAAGGTCCTCGGCGGGATATCGGGTCTTGCAGTATTGGCAGGTGTACTTATCGCGCTGATAAATATTGGCGCGAGAGAATCGCACTTCCTTGCTTGCACGCTTGATCTTGACAAGCTTGAGCAGTCGCAGAATGGAAGGGAGCCTAAAAGTAATAGACACCCCCCGAATGTCCCGGTCATAGAAGTCGATCACCTCAACCTTGCCCTGGGTCAGCAGGGTGATCGCTTTCTGCCATGAAATTACTTTTAACGGCTCGAATGTCGCGTTCAGAAGCAGCGTTCGTTCCATTTCAACCCTCGCAGAACACAGAAATCCATACTCTGGCGAAATCACGGGAGAACAGAAAAACCGTCTTAATTCAGGTTGTTAAGGTAACAAAATACAGAAATCGATACAATTTGTCAATAGGTTTGAAAAACCGTATAATATGCGGCATGCACATGAGCGAAACCGTGGAACAGCGTATAGAACGGGCGGCAATTGTCCCGGAAATGCAGATCGACTCGTTCCTGCACGATTCCTCGTCCAGGGTCCTGAAGGCGCTGCTCACGAACAGACTATTGACCGAGGAGCATGCCTTGGTCATTGCCAACAGAAGGAACCTGTCCGGCGATGTCCTCGAAGCGATAGCAAAGGACCGGCGCTGGGCCGAAAGCTATCCCATCAGAATGGCCATCGCAAAAAACCCGAAAACCCCACTGTTCATTTCTCTGTCACTTGCGCGGCACCTCCGGCTTTTTGACCTCGCTGATATAACCCGTGATCATTTCCTGCCCCTCCCCTATCGGAAAAGGATCGAAGCGATGATCATCGAGCGCATCCCAGCCATGCCGCTCGGTATAAAAAAGACCCTTGCACGAAGAGCTGCGGGGAACGTCCTCTTCACGCTGCTGCTGAGTCGCGATGCCGAGATCATCCGTACGTGCCTCGGGAACCCGCACCTCATGGAAAGCCATCTTTTCAAATACATCAGCCGCGAGAACAGCCTGCCGGAGACCATCCGCATGATCGCAGAACATCCCAATTGGTCCTGCCGGGCTGCCGTCCGAATGTCGCTTGCGCGGAATGCGCTGACACCTTTGCCAAGCAGCGTCCGTTTTTTCAGCCGCATGACCGCACAGGATCTGCGTGAGCTTTACCGTGACCCCCTGGTGCCGGTAACGGTGAAGCCATTCATCCACCGCGAGCTCTGGGAACGGGGCCTCGAAGCGTCACCGCCTGCCGACGACGAGACCATGCACGAGATGGATGAGGCCGATGATCTGGCAATGGAAACGTTATTGTTCGACCAGGAAGGGACAGACGTTGATGCGGAACAAGATACCACGAGCGAACTGGACGAGTAAGGGGCAATGTTACCGATGGCGTTTTGAGGGAACCAGCTTAAGCACCCACCCCCGCCCCACGGTTATGGCCCCCTGAGGGCAGAATTCCTGGCAGCAAAAACAGCGGATGCAATTACGATAACTGATCTCAAGCCGCCCGGGAGTGCTCTCGATCGCTCCCTGGGGACAATGCCCCTGGCAGATGCCGCAGCGAATACACTGCGCATGGTCGATCACCGGCCGCGTGGTGAGTGCATCCTTAAGAAACCCGCGGGTCCACTCAGGCACTCTCCACTCGAGATGCTCCTGCGGTGGAAGTCTGAATCCGCTGACCTTGACGCTCTCGAGCGCCGCGCCGAGAATGCTGATCCGCTCCAGCCGCGTCTCGCCAATGCCTGCTGCTGCAGCGGCCCGCACAATATAAAGAAGCGAGGGATCGGCTCCGACCATCGTCCCCGAGACCACGTCGAGCGCCACCGGGTCCTGCCCGGCAAGAACAACACCAATAGGGCAGGGGTCGCCGCTGCCTGGTCCGTTCCCTTCCATGCCGACAACTGCGTCCATGATGGTAAGACGCGGCTGAATAAGCGCCGCCAGCTCTACGAGCATTCGCGCGAAAGCATCGCGGTTCACCCCGGTATTAAAATGCCATTGCACTTTCCTCCGCCCGGGGATGCACCCGAAAAGGTTCTTTACAGCTCCGGTGAGGGTCATCATGCCGTGGGTCTTGAGCTTGGGAAGATTAATGACACAGTCTGCTTCATGGACCGCCCGGGCGATCTCGAACCGCTGGAATTGTCCGCGGTTCTTCAACGGGACGGCTTCTTCCATGTCCGCCAGGGCGGCCCCCTCCTGCCGGATCACCTCCATGATCCCTGACCGTTCGCATACCTTCCGGAGATCGCCGAATCCGGGACTATCGCCGATGAAGGCCTTGCCTCCGGCCTCCCTGACGAGCCGTATGACCGCACGAAGGATCTCGGGATGCGTGGTGACTGCGCCGGACGGCGGACAGGCCTTGAGCAGATTCGGCTTGATCAGGACCCGGTCCCCCGGATTGACGAACGAGGCGATACCGCCGAGCAGTTTCACGGCCCGGCGCACGGCCTGTTCTACCAACTCTTGATCGTAATCTGCACAGGAGACGATGGAAACATCGGATGGAGTTTTTTTTGTCATAAGCGGTGATGGGAGAGAGACGTTCCCGCTACGGTCTCTACTGAAGCACTGCTATTTTTGGAGTAACGTAAGCATCTGGCGGTGTATCCTCCCGTTGCTGGCAACGACCTCCTGGTCGTAGATGCTGGATCGCATGCCACGGAAGTCGGAAACGGTTCCACCGGCCTCGCGCACGATCAGGATGCCCGCTGCCACGTCCCAGGGCTTTAGCTTCAGCTCCCAGAAACCGTCGAAGCGGCCTGCAGCCACGGAACACAGATCGAGGGCTGCCGATCCATCGCGGCGAACCTCCTGTGATGCCATCAAGAGTTCAGTGAAGTGGTTAATATTGTTCTTTTCGCTCACGCAGCGATCATAGGGAAATCCCGTTGCGAGCAGACTCTGTATGAGGTTGTCGACAGAGGAAACGTTGAGGGGGTTTCCGTTCAGAAATGCCCCCTGGCCCTTGCCGGCCGAGAACAGCTCGTCCCGCATCGGATCATACACCACCCCGACGATCACCTCGCCGGCAGATTCCAGCGCAAGGGAAACCGCAAAGCATGGGTAGCCGTGGGCATAATTGGTCGTTCCATCAAGAGGGTCGATGATCCACCGGAAAGGCGATCCGTTCTCTCTCGTGGCTTCCTCCTCTGCCAGTATCCCGTGGTCGGGAAAGGCATGAAGGAGCGTTTCAACCACAACTCGTTCTGCCTGCGTGTCCATTTCGGTAACAAGATTAATAGCGCCTTTGAACGCAATGGTCCGCTTGCCTCCAAAATTATCTCGCAGCAACCGTCCGGCAAGCAAAGCCGCTTGCCGTGCAACAGCCATGTACTCTTTCACTGCTCCTCCTGCAACACTGGCAATCACGGGCGCCATTGTAACATACCGATTTCCGATTTAAAAATAAAAAGGGCAAGGCATCTCTGCCTTACCCTTTTTGCTTTTCCATCACCCAGACTTACGCGAAAAACCGGGGTGAAACTACTGAACGATCCGTTCCATTTCGACGCCAAGATAGTCTGCAAGCAGTTTCACCGTCCGCGGCTTCAGGGTGGTTCCTTTGAGCGTCCTTGATACCGTCACCTTATGCATGCCTAATTTATCGGCAATCTCGGTATAGCTCAACCCCTTTTCTAAACGCTTTTTTTCAAGTATTTCAATTCGGTACATGGCGTTCACCTCACTTTTTCATTTTTGTATGAGTGCTGCCATAGCAAAAGCCAACAACAGATGTATTTATGACGGTGATTATAACACATATATTTGCATTTTAGAACAGCAGAAAAATTAATTTATGCAACTTTCTGTTGACTTTCTATGAAAAGCAAGGTATATATTATCCGATATGAATCTCTCAGAAAAACTCAAAAAAATGCGCGCCAAGAACAAACTGTCCATGAGCCAGGTAGCCCGTCTGTCACAAAAGGCTGCAGATCATCGGGGCAGGATCACGCAGGGTTATATCTCGCGCCTGGAATCCGGGCAAGAGACCAACCCCAGCCTGCAAAAGATCATGACGCTCTCCAAGATCTACAAGGTAGAGCCAAATGATTTTTTTCCAAAAACAGGCCGCAAGCGGGCATAAGTCCGTCAGCGTGACGCCGATATCCACCGGTGAGGAACGTGGCAGGCCGCACAGTGCCTGGTCGACCGGTGAACCGGTTTGAGCAGCAGCACTTCGCGCGTGTGACACCGGAGACAGTCATCATCCGATGGTTTGATGCGTGCATGCGGCTTGTGGCACTCATAGCAGTTGAGTCTCGCCATCGGCACGCGGTCCGGGAACCCTGTCTTTGAAGACTTCCGGTGACACGAGAGGCATCGCTCCCGATCCGGGATGAACGCCTCCTGCTTCCTGGGTGAAAAGGGGTGGCACCGGAGGCACGAGATCTCTTCCATCCCGACTCCGTGAATCTGCCAATCCTTATGGCATCGCAGACAAGCTTCCTTCTCCGGCCTGAATGAATGCACCTTCCGATCGTGACAATCCTTGCAGTGCAGTTTCTCCATGAATACGTGCCGCGCATGACCTGTTGACTTGTTCACGGTCAAAGAGCCTTGGGCAGCCTCGTCCCAGTGGCAGGTTGTGCAGGTCTTCCAGGGCGTCTCGTTCCCGTGCGGCTCAGGCGTTTTTCTGTTAGTGGTGAACACGAACTTCACCAACAGCCGGTTCTGCTCTATCATGCCGAGTTGGTGACACTGCTGGCAGACCATGTTCCTATGGCCTGAGAGCTTCCATGCCGTATAGGCCTCTTCCATGAGATGGCAACTGTTGCAGAACTCGGGGTTTTTCTGTATGTAGTTATAGTACCGGACCGCGAGGACGATACCGAGCACCGATATGATCAACATCAGCGAGACAAGGATCGCTTTATCCCGGGGACTCAGGCCCCGTTCAAGCTTGTCGAATATTTTAGAGATGAGGTTATACATAGGTATATTCCGCCGGTCGAGCACCCTGAAGAGTCAGCTGACCAAGGGCATTATCGGCCCTCTGCCTCGAATTTCACTGTATCAAAAGTTCAGCGATCTGCACTGCATTTAATGCAGCGCCTTTGCGAAGATTATCCGACACGACCCACAGATTGATCCCGTTCGGGATCGACTCGTCCTCCCTGATCCTGCCCACATAAACATCATCTTTGCCTGTCGTATCAATGGCCAGCGGATAGAGGTTCTTTTTCGGATCATCATAGACCAGGACACCCGGCGCAGACGAGAGGATGGCCCGCACCTCGTTGGCCGAGATCTTTCGCTCGGTCTCGATGTTGACCGCCTCTGAATGGCAGCGGAACACGGGCACCCGTACCGTGGTTGCGGTTACCCCGATCGATTCGTCTTCCAGGATCTTCCTGGTCTCGTTCACCATCTTCATCTCTTCCTTCGTATAACCGTTTTCAAGGAAAGCATCGATATGCGGCAGGCAATTGAACGCGATCTGGTGAGGATACACCTTTGTTTCTATATCTCTGAAGTTCAGGAGCGCCACGGTCTGGCCTGCCAGCTCGTCAATGGCCTCCTTCCCGGTCCCGGAAACGGACTGGAAGGTCGTGACCACGATGCGCTTGATCTTGACCGCATCGTGGATCGGCTTAAGCGCCATGACCATGCCGATGGTCGAGCAGTTCGGGTTCGCAATGATGCCTGCATGACCCACGACCGCATGGGCATTGATTTCCGGCACCACAAGCGGCACTCCGGGAGCCATGCGAAAAGCGCTGGAGTTGTCGATCACGACAGCGCCGGAAGTCACCGCCGAAGGGGCGAACTCCAGGCTGCGCTCGGCGCCGGCGGAGAAGAGCGCAATATCCACGCCTTGAAAAGAGTCCTTGGACAGTTTCTTGACAACCCAGCTTTTGTCCCGGAACGTGACCCGTTCCCCTGCAGAGCGCTCCGATGCCAGCGGCACGAGTTCGCTTACCGGGAAATTGCGCTCTTCAAGGATCTCGATCATTTCCTTGCCCACGACACCGGTAGCGCCAACTACGGCAACAACATATGAGCTCTTTTTCTTCAGCATAAATTTTACCCACAGGGGCAAGTTTCAAACCTGCCCCTACATTTAACTAATTGTCGCAGAAAGCGCGGCGCATCGATTCTTGAATGTGGTCTATTTCTCCACCACGATGCGCAGCATACGCCTCAGCGGCTCTGCCGCGCCCCACAGGAGCTGATCACCGCAGGTGAATGCGTTCAGGAACGTTGGCCCCATGTTCATCTTGCGTAAACGTCCGACCGGCACCGTAAGCGTTCCGGTGATCGCTGCAGGGGTCAGCTCGCGAATGGTGATCTCGCGCACGTTCGGCACGACCTTCACCCACTGGTTGTGTTTGGCGATCATGTCCGTGATCTCGGCGAGCGGCACATCTTTGGTCATCTTGATCGTCAGCGCCTGACTGTGACAGCGCATTGCCCCGACGCGCACGCAGGTGCCGTCGAT
>Ga0154443_1018_pt1 | contig 10448 bp, 7 predicted proteins | sample RifGroC2_FD_105636 | JGI IMG/M metagenome (GOLD analysis project Ga0154443, IMG submission 105636) | Nitrospirae bacterium GWC2_56_14
ATAAAAGCCTCTGCCATCGCCTTCGGGAACTTCCCTTCCATCAGCTCGGACAGCGACTCGATCATGCCCGCGCAGGAGTCGCTGATGTTTCTCCACGCATCCGTGGCCAGTTTGTTGATGGTAATGACGACCTCGTAGGGGTTGGACTGAGAGCCTTGCACCAGCGCGACGACCTCGCCCTCGCGGATCTGCAGATCGAGCACCGCGCCGTGCCGAACATAGCTTCGGCCGCGTCCAATGCGGTTTTCGTAGTCGGCGTACCGCTCCAGGTTTTCATTCCATGCCTTACCCCACCACGTGCGGGCGATTGCCTTCCCCTGAAGAACTACCGGTTTCACGTCGCGTTTTTTCTTCAGTTTTTCGAGCTTCTTCGCGGCCTTTGCCCGTTTTTCCGCGACGCTTACATATTTTGGAAATCCCCAGTATGACATATTCCCTCTCTGGCAACCTCGGGCATTAGGTGGACCCTAAGACAACGAGGAGTTCGTCTCCAAAAGCACCCGGCCCACGAGTTCACGCCAGAAATTATAAATGCAGAGAAGCTTTTTGTCAAAAAAGATTATTTTCCGCGAAGTATTCAAAGATACCGGATCGAGCGCGCGGATAGAGAGAGAAAGGTTCGGGATTTGTCTGCTGAACTACATCCGCCCCTGCGAAGGCGGGCAAGCCATCGGTCCGCTTCCAGTCATGTTCCGTTCGATGAGCTCGAAGAACTTCCGCTGCTGGTCCGCATCGAGAGACGATCTTATCTCCAGCATGTGGCCCACGATCATCCGCTGCATCTCTTCCTGTTTTCCGCTTATCTCCCTGATCGTTCCGTCGATCGCCTTCTTATCGGCGCTCTGGGAGCGCATGAGCGCCACCAGTTCTTTTCTCTTCTCGCCTATCTCCAGCCTTCGCCGGTCTATCTCGGCGCGAAACAGCATTGCTTCCTGTTTCATGACCTTCATTTGCTCCGGTTTCAGGGACAGCTCTTCGAACATAAACCGGTCTTTCTCCATGACCTTGCCGAAGGGTGAAACCCACATGCGGGACTGGGCGTAATACCGGTATCCCACGGTTGTGATCACCGTCAGGTTCAGGACCAGGGAAGCCGCCAGGGCGAATTTGAGGAGGCTATTTTTCATTGCTCGCCTCCGTCATGGCGAGGTACGCGCCGCCCAGAGAGCCCGGAGGAGCTGCATCGAACAGATCGAGGGAAAGCGATGATGCCAGGTTCGCGGTCTGCGCCATGGATGAGCCGTTCGTCATGAAGCTTCCCGCCATAATTCCCACGAAGATGACCATGAGCAGAACAGCCGCTTCTGCGAATCGTATGGAAAACGGGATGAACCAACCCCTCACCTTTATCCTCTCCCCTGAGGGGAGAGGGTGGGGTGAGGGGGATTTCAGTTCCGCGGTTCGCGCCATGACCCTGGTCGTGAAACCGTAGGGAGCCTGATGGCGGTCCGTTTTTGCGAATGCGCTTCGCAAAGACCGCATATCCAGAAGGGCCGCTTCGCATTGCGCGCAGCCGGGCAGATGGTTTTCCAGCGCGGCCCTGTCGCCGCTCCGGACTTCCTCATCAAGATATGCCGAGATAAGTTCTGTTTTTGGACAACTCATTTTTATCTCCTATAAGGTTAAACGATCTACTATGGATTTTGTTCCCTGAACTTTTGCATTGATTTTTGCAGCTCCTCCCGCGCGCGGGCGATGCGGGACTTGACCGTTCCCATTGAAATAGCGAGGATTTCGGCGATCTCTTCATAGGAAAGCTCCTCGATCTCCTTAAGAACAATGATCGCCCGCAGTTTCGGAGACAATTTCCCGAGGCTTATTTGCAATTCCCGGCCTATCTGTTTTGAATGATAGAGTTGTTCGGGAGACGGAGCATCCGAGGCGCGGTCATGGACAAGCCTTTCCCCTTCCCCGGAATCGCCGAAGAGGGACGCAAAGACCGGCTTTTTCCGGTAATCGAGGCAGGTGTTGGCGGCGATGCGATAGAGCCAGGTGTAGAGGGAAGCGTCGGGCTGGAACCTGGGCAGGGCCTGGTAGGCTTTCAGGAACACGTCCTGCGCGGCATCCTCTGCGTCATGCGCGTTCCCGAGCATGTAGCGGCAGAGGTTGTATATCTTGTCCTGGTAGGCGAGGACGATCTCGCCGAATGCCGCGGTGTCGCCGTTCTTGAATCTGTTTATACGATCGAGGTCGTCGGAGTTCTGCACGGGAACATAATAGCAGAAAAGACGGACGACAGAGTATCGTTATTTGATGTGTTCGTAAAAAGTCCTTTAAGCCGTCTTTGCGAGCAAAGCGAAGCAATCTCGCAGTTCGTAACCGCATGAAAAAACGAGATTGCCGCGTCGCTCCGCTCCTCGCAATGACGGCAGAGGAAACATCTTACGAGACCATCTTATTTTGTAACTATCCCTACCATCGCCCGTTTTTCCCGCCGCAAAAATTTCGAATTCCGCATTCCGCATTGCGCATTTAGAATCTCCCGCCTCAAATCAGTTGACACTGAGAACCCTTCTGCTGTATTTTAAAACCGCAGAGTACAGCACAAGCTTTCCCGCGGTCCACGAGGCGTCGCCTGATGAAAATACTGGTTGTTGATGATGAGAAGAACCTGAGGCAGGTCCTTGCCATCGAGCTCTCCGCTGACGGAGATGAGGTCGATACGGCTGAGGACGGTGTCAAAGCCCTGGAGCTTCTCGAAAAAAAGGAATACGACGTCGTGCTCCTGGACCTGAACATGCCCCGCATGGGCGGCATCGACGTCCTGAAGAAGATCGAGGCCCTCGAGATCCCCGGGGAAGTGATCGTCCTCACCGCGAACACGACCATCACTGCCGCGGTCGAGGCCATGAAGCTCGGGGCCTATGATTACCTGACCAAGCCCTTCCGGCTGGAAGAGCTTGCGCCGATCATCGAAAAAGCCTTTGAAAAAAAGAAGCTCCGCAGCGAAAACCTTATCCTGAAGACCCAGATCGAACGGCAGCAGGACAACGGCTACATCGTGGCGAAGAGCCCCGCCATGCTGGAACTCCTGGCGACCGCGGGAAAGATCGCCGCCTCCGACTACCCGGTAATGATCACCGGCGAGAGCGGCGCGGGCAAGGAACTCATCGCGTCGAGCATTCACGCGGGATCAAAACGGCCGGACAAGCCCTTTGTCGCCCTCAACTGCGGGGCCATCCCCGAGAACATGATCGAAAGCGAGCTGTTCGGCTACGAAAAAGGGGCCTTTACGGGCGCCCAGGCCAGGAAGCTCGGGCTGCTGGAAGTGGCGAACAAAGGCACCCTCTTTCTTGATGAGATCGGCGATATGCCCCCGGCGCTCCAGGTGAAGCTGCTCCGCGTCATAGAGACGGGGACCTTTTTCCGGCTCGGCGGCACGCGGGAGCAGAAGGTGGATGTGAGGATCGTCGCCGCGACGAACAAGGACCTGAAGGCCGAGATCGCCCGGGGTTCCTTCCGTCAGGACCTGTATTACCGCATCTCGTCGTTCGTTGTGCATATCATGCCGCTGCGCGACCGGCCGGAGGACATCCCGGCGCTCATCGCCTATTTCACGGAACGCTCGCCTGAGTTCCGCCACAAGCGGTTCAGCAAGGAGGCGCTGGCAATGCTCTCACGGTACCCCTGGCCCGGGAACGTGCGGGAACTGCAGAATGTGCTTCACCGCGCACTCCTCCTGTCAAAAAACGATATCATCGAACCTTCCGACCTCCCCCTGGACCTCTGCGGAGCACAGCAGAGCGGCAGCGCCCGCCTTGAAGATGTGGAACGGGAGCATATCCTGAAGATCCTGAAAGCCTCGGGCGGCCAGCGGAACCGGGCTGCCGAGACGCTGGGCATCGATCCCAAGACCCTCTATAGAAAACTGGTCGGGTATGGAGTGAACGAGTAAGGAGACAGGTTAAAGGTTATAAGACTGAAGGCTGAAGGTGGTAGAAACTGCATTGCTATTTTTTACCTTCAGTCTTCAGCCTTCAGCCTATCCACCTGAGCAGCTTTTCTTCACCGTTTGAGCGCATGAAAAAAATGAATGACAAAAACGAACATCCCGAAGGCACGACCGTTGAATCGCTGCAACAGGCTTTGAAAAAAGCGGAAGCGGAAAAGGACCGGGCCGAGGCGATCATTGCGGCCATCGGCGACGGTATCAGCATCCAGGACAGGGATTACCGCGTTCTCTATCAAAATGCAGTGCATCGGAATATGGTGGGCGACCACGTGGGCCGGTTCTGCTACGAGGCCTACGAGCGGAGGGACGCGGTCTGCGAAGAATGCCCCGTTGCCCTCTCCTTTCAGGATGGCGGCATCCATACCGTGGAACGGACCGCCCCCACCGGGCGGGGGACCATCCATGTAGAGATCACCTCTTCACCGCTTCGGGACCCCTCGGGAAAGATCATCGCCGGCATCGAAATAGCGCGGGACATCACCGCCAGAAAACGTTCAGGGGCGGACCTGCTGGAACGAACGCGGCATGCCTTGCTCGGCGCTGATATCGGAAATGCCCTGACCCGGGGGGACAGCGTCCAGCCCATGCTCCAGTCCTGCGCGGAAGCCCAGGTCAGACACCTTGACGCGTTCCTTGCGCGGATCTGGACGCTGAACGAGGAGAAGAACACCCTTGAGCTGCAGGCCAGCGCAGGGGCCTTTACGCATCTCGACGGCCCCCAGAGCCGCATTCCGCTCGATCATGATGACGGTCGGATCGGTTGGATCGCAAAGAACCGGAAACCGCACCACACCAACGCGGTGACCGGCGATCCGCTCATGAGCGACCAGGAGTGGGCGCGCAAGGAGCAGATCGCCGCCTTTGTGGGCCATCCGCTGGTCGTGAAGGACCGGCTCGTAGGCGTTCTGGGGGTGTTCTTCCGGAACGAACCGTCCGAGGCCGCTGTGCAGGCACTGGCGTCGATCGGGCATGAGATCGCGCTCGGCATCGAACACAAGCGCGCCGAGAAGGAACGGGAGAACATCACCCGGGAGCTGCAGAAGCTGATAGACAAGGTCAAAAACTCCCAGCGGGAATGGCAGGATACCTTCGACAATATCCAGGACCCGATCTATATCACCGACGCGGACTATACCATCAAACGGGCCAACCAGGCGTTCATCGATTTTATGGGCAAGCCCTTTTCCGCGGTCCTGGACCGGAAGTGCTACGACCTGGTCCATGGGACCGGGGAACCCTATCTGCATTGTCCGCACCAGACGCTGAAGAGAACCGGCACGCCAGTCGACGTCGAGATCACGGACCCCGTCCGGAAAAAGACCCTGGTAGTGTCTCATTTCCCCTATACGCTGCTCGATGGGTCCTTCGGCGGGGCAGTCATCCTCATCCGGGATGTAACGGAAGACCGGGAAAAAGAGATGCGGCTCATCATGGCGGAGCGGCTGGGCTCCCTGGGCCAGATGGCCGCCAGCATCGCCCACGAGATCAACAACCCGCTTGCGTCCATCCTGGGCTGCGCCGAGGCGCTGCATCTGCGGGTCAAAAAAGGCAGGTATGACGCCGTCCTGTTCGAGAAGTACCTGACGATCGTGCAGGAAGAAGTGGCGCGGTGCAAGAACATAACGACCAACATGCTTTCGGTCTCACGAAATGCGACCTACGAAAAGGGCACCATTGACGTCAATGTTACGCTGCAACGGACCATCGAACTCATAGGATATCAGGGGCGGTTGAAGGACCTGCAGGTCAATAAGGAGTTTGCTCCCGGGTTGCCGCCGCTGCAGGGGAGCGAAGGCGACCTCCGGCAGGTCTTTATCGCAGTCATTACGAACGCGCTGGACGCCATGAACGACTCCGGTGTGCTCACCATCGGCACCCGCGAGGAGGGCGGCGGCGTCTCCGTCACGATCAGGGATACCGGCCCCGGCATCCCGCAGGAACTGGTCGGCAGGGTCTTCGACCCCTTCTTTACAACGAAGTCCGGCCAGGGCGGCACCGGCCTCGGCCTCGCGATCGCCAGAAAGATCGTGGACAACTACAAGGGCGACATCACTCTGTCCTCGGCGCAGGGGAACGGCACCACAGTCACGATCACGCTGCCGGGAGGATCAGGTTGAAGGTTGTAGACTAAAGGTTGACGGTGACACAACGGGAGACAGGATTCTTCCTTCGGATCTTGTAAGCGTGATCGAGCATTACTATTCGTTTTTACCTTCGGTCTTCAGCCTTCAGCCTATCCACCTGTCCATTCCTACGCCTCACTTCCGTCCAGCACCCCCCTGATCTTCTTCAACAGCACGGCCATGGGCACCGGTTTATAGACCACGGGCACGTGCTGTTCGAGCAGCGCCTTCTGGCGAACCATGTCCGGATCGTAGCCGCTCGCAAAGATGACCTTGATACCGGGCCGCATCAGCCGGATCTCATCATAGGCATCCTTGCCGGATTTCCCGGGCATGATCAGGTCGAACAGAAGGAGCTCGACCCGGTCCCTGTTCTCGCTGAACTTCTTCACGGCGTCCTCGCCGTCAACGGCGGTTATGACCGCATAGCCGAAATCCTCCAGCAGAAGCACGGTCATCTCCCGGACCGATCTGTCGTCCTCGGCCAGAAGAATGGTCTCCGTGCCCCCGATCGGGGGCTCTTCCGCGGCGGCCGCCGGCTCCGGGGAGAGGTTCGTTTCATTAACGGGCAGGTAGATCCTGAAGGTCGTGCCGTGGCCGGGTTCGCTGTAGACCGTTACCTGGCCTTCATGCTGCTGTACGATCCCGTAAACGACCGACAGCCCCAGGCCGGTGCCTTTTCCAACCTCTTTCGTCGTAAAGAAGGGCTCGAAGACCCGCTGCCTTGTTTCCTCATCCATCCCCTGGCCCGTGTCCGACACGCTGATCACCGCGTACTTGCCGGACATGCCGAGGCCGCGGGAGAAAGTGAAGGATTCGTTCAACCATACCTGCTCCGTGGTGATCGTAAACGCGCCGCCCTTCGGCATGGCGTCCCGCGCATTCGTGACAAGGTTCATCAGGACCTGGTCGATCTGATACGCATCGGCGAGCACCGGAATGGCCCCGCCGGACAACGTGGTCTTGAACGCGATGTCCTCGCCGATCACTCTCGCCAGGAACTTGCTCAGCTTCTGGATGCCCTCGTTCAGATCAACGGGCAGTTTGTGGATGGGCTGTTTTCTGCTGAACATCAGGAGGTCCTTGGTCAGGTGCGCGGCCCGGTCCGCTGCCTCCAGGATATGCTGGATATTCATCCGGCCCGGGTCGTCAGGGGCCATCTTCATGAGGGTCAGGTGGCCGTACCCGGTGATGGCGGTCAGGATATTGTTGAAGTCGTGGGCAACTCCTCCGGCAAGGGTGCCGACGGATTCCATCTTCTGGGACTGGCGAAGCTGCTCTTCCAGTTTCCGGCGCTCCGTGATGTCGCGCGTTATGCCGAGCAGCGCGATGATCTCGTTCTTCTCGTTGCGGAACGGCACCGCGCGGGTCTCCAGCCACAGGTGACGCCCCTTTAATCCGATCATCTCGAACAGCAGGGTCCCCGACTGTCCCTGAAAAATACGCGCCGTAAGGTCGGTAAATGCCTGCCGGTATTCCGAGGCCACCAGCGGACAAACACTGTGCCCCTTGACCTGATCGAGCTCATCGACCTGGAGCATCTCCAGGCCTGCGCGGTTCATCATGATCAGATTCCCCTCTGCATCGATCATCTTGACGCAGTCCGGTTCGGTGTCGATGATCGTCTGGAGCAGGGTTTCGCTCCGCATGAGCGCCTCTTCCATCCGCTTCCGCTCGGTAATGTCCTCGCCGATGCTGGCAATGCCCGTGACCGCTCCTGATTTGTCCCGGACGATCGTGTTGCTCCAGGCAATGAGGCGCCGCTCTCCCTGCCGCGTGCTGATGGGGTTTTCGTAATGGACCGGGACCTGTCCCGTCTGAATGGATTTGATGAAAACCGCGTGTTCGATCTCGGACCGGACATCGGGAGGCAGGAAGAGTTCGAACCAGTTCCTGTGCAATACCTCCTCGCGCTTCCAGCCGGTGACGGAAAGCAGATAATCGTTGCAGAGAATGATCCTGCCGTCGATATCGAGCATGACGCCCATAAGCGTTACGTTCTCCAGTACCTCTCTGAAGCGCCGTTCACTGGCGCGCAGGTCCTCCTCCGCCTGCTTCCGGCCGGTGATGTCCTGAACGATCCCGATCACCCTGACGGGTTTTCCCTGACCGTTATATTCCAGTTCCCCGAGACCGTGGACCCAGCGTTCACTTCGGTCGCTGTTGCGGATAATCCGGTATTCCCTGTCGAAGCGGCGGCCTTTTCCAACAACCTCGTTCGTAAAGTATTCCACGATCATGCGGCGGTCTTCGGGGTGGACCAGTGAGGCCCACCCTTCCACGGTGCGGGCAAATTGAGTATCGAGTCCAAAGATGCGGTCGAGAATATCAGAACTTACCCAGGCGCCCGTGGAGAGGCTCAGAACATAGGTGCCCAGTTCAGCCACTGATTGCGTTTGCCTGAGAAAACGTTCACTCTCGCGCAGGGCCTCCGCGGTATGCTTGCGTTCGCTGATATCCACAAAGGCCGCCACCGCCCCGATCGGGACCCCGTTGCGCATGATTGGCTGTGCCCAGTATTCGACGGGAAAGCTGGTCCCATCGGACCGCCAGAAGACCTCATCTTCGGCATGCGCGGCCTTCCCCTCGCAGGAGGAGCAATAGATCCTGCAGTCCTTCGCATGATAATGGGCGCCGTCGGGCTTTGTATGATGGATGAGCCTGTGGACCTTCTTTCCGACGATATCCTCCGAACGCTCATATCCAAGAAGCCGGAGCGCGGCCGGGTTGCAGAACGTGCAGTTCCCCTGGAAATCAACGCCGTAGATGCCTTCGGCGATGGAATTGAGAAGCAGCGAAACGCGTTCTTCGCTGGTCTTCAACTCTGCCGTGCGCTTCTCCACTTTTCTGTTCAGCGCACGGTTCCAGGTGAACAATGCCAGCACCAGCAGGCAAAGACCGCCGGCAATACCCAGGAAATAGCGCAGCTGTTTTCTATTGACCAGGGGCGAGCCGCTCCAGGTATTTTCAATTTTCCCCAGTTCCTCCGAAGTGATGAGGCCGAAACCGTCCTCCACGACCTTCAGCAGTTCCCGGTTCCCCTTTTTGACGGCCCGGTGTAATTCGCCGCTATAGAGAGACGGCGATTGTTTGTAGTGATCGTGAATGCCGAATTTGTGGAGATAATAGTGCGCTGGCGGGTTGTCCAGAACGAACACGGTGACCTTGTGTTCTTTGGCCGCCTGGATGATCTCTTCGTAGCTGTTGAAAAGCAGGAGACGGTCAACACCATGCTTCTTAAGAAAATCGATGGCAGCATCGCCGGCCTTTACCGCCACCACGAACCCTTTCAAGGACGCTGCGCCGGAAATGCCGGAGACCTGTTTGTCGAAGAAAGCGGAGCCTTCCAGACGGTCGTAAGCACCGGAAAAGTCGAGCCATCGGGCCCGTTCTTCGGTCTTGAAGATCGTGTCGATGACGTCGAACTCCCCGGCCTTCATACGGCGCAGCCCTTCGCCCCAGTCCATGGCGCTGATCTCCGCCCTGATGCCGGTCCTCCGCTCCCAGAGCTTCCACTGGTCCACCAGGATGCCCTGAAGTTTGCCCTCGCTGTTCAGAAAGACATAGGGAGGGTAGTTGTTGTCCATAACGATCTTGATGACCTGAGGACGCGCTGCGGCAAGAGTGATCGCGGGATGGAGCAGGAAAAAAGAGAAGCAGAAAAAGATGACGAATGCGAGCCGGTCTTTCATGAAACGCCCCCTGTCATTTGCAAGGTGATTCAATAGTAACACGGCTCACAGCATATTGGTAGAATAATCTGACCACGGCTTGTCTGACCATTCAGGTTGACGGACTGAAGGCTGGAGACTGAAAAGAAGTGAAACACGGACATCATAAAAACCATTTCGCCATTTTTCTCCATATTCTCCACGAAGGTTTTCGTGTCATCCTCCCGCAAAACAGTGACCCTGCACAACGCCTCTGCATCATCGGGCATTCTGACCGAACCGCAGGGCAGTTCGCCCGATAGCTCCAAGATGACAAGGAGCATATCACGTGAAAAATCAACGCTTTCACTTCTGGCAACGCTCTTGCTATTGACAGTACAGGAATTTAAGAAACGCATACCAGGGGGGGCTTAATGAAACTCAATTGCTGGGAACATAAAAAGTGCGGAAGGCAGCCAGGCGGGCAGAAAGCACAGGAACTGGGCGTATGCCCGGTGACCACCTATCAGGAGCTGGATAGTGCCCATGACGGCAAGAACGCCGGCAGGGCCTGCTGGGCGATCGCCGGCTCCCTCTGCGGCGGGAAGATCCAGGGGACCTATGCGCAGAAACTGCATAACTGCTGGCGATGCGATTTCATGAACCTCGTTAAAAAAGAGGAAGAACCCACTTCCATCGGCTTTTCAGCCACGCGCCTGGGCA
>Ga0154443_1236_pt1 | contig 10409 bp, 11 predicted proteins | sample RifGroC2_FD_105636 | JGI IMG/M metagenome (GOLD analysis project Ga0154443, IMG submission 105636) | Nitrospirae bacterium GWC2_56_14
AGAATTGTATATTCCCGCGAACAAGCCGTGTCGGGAACCCCGAGGCCTTGAGGAGGGATGAAAGCAGCAGCGCCTGATCGCAATCATTCCCACTCTTCTGGCGCAGCGACTCCTCTGCCCCTTTCTGACAACCCCAGTACCACTCGGTTTCGATGGTGTTCTTTACCTGTTCGTAGATGGCAACAGGCTGCCAGTTCAATGACTGCGCGAGCTCGGCGATCTCTTTTGATATAGGTGCTTCGGGCGTGCTTTTGGTATCGTCAGGAGATACGATCTTATTTCCGCCTTTGTATGCCGGGGTGATGGCAGAAGCAGTACTGGGCTCGATTGCGGGATAGTTGAGATGTTTATAGGGCAGGCTGCCGATGAGAGGACGTTTCCTTTTGGGAACGAGTTTATCCAAAAGCGCTTTTATTTTTTCGATTCTCTCCTGACTCCTGACTTCTGACTCCTGACTCCCCGATGGTAATCCATCTATAAGGATCAAATACTCGGTCAACGCCTTCCGGTACCCCTTGACCATTGCCTCGTGCCGATCGACCGCTTTTGTTCCAAGAGACTTGACCTTCTCATCCCTGAGTTTGAACCGTTCTTCCATCAGCAGATTGGAGATTTTGATGTTTTCAGCAGTTGTTTTAAGTTGGGCTATTTCTCCGGAAACGGACGAGCCATTCTGGAGCTTTTTCTGGATGGCTGCAACGATTGCCTGGCCTTGTTCGAGATCCCTCTGGACATCTTTTTCGAGGCCGTCCTCAAATGCATGGCCCATCAGGGGGAACAGGACCATAGTAGTAAGGATCAGGGATAGACAGAATATTACATTTGGCCTGCGGTGTCCGGGGTTTCTTGCGGATTTAAAAAACGACAGGATCGTGTTTCTTTCCAATTGTTCCTCCCCAGATACAATAGTCGGAGTTTTTGATAAAGGAATGCGACTATAACAACGATGCATATTCCGGTCAAGTTCAATTTATAACTTTACCCTGATATGACAAAAATTCATATTTTAATACCATGCAACAGCATGATATATCATTGCTTTTATGGGTCGGGGTATTTTAAGGGTATTCCCCTCGACAATGCACCTTTTTGTTCATTGATCCACGGGAAATTACGTTGTCCGGTTTGGAAAATCGAAGAAGAACCTTTGGAGAGAACTGGAGGGGACGGTGAAATAGGGATTAACTCTTATGGGTCTTCCGGGGTTTGTGCGGGTGCTTGTTGCATCTCGTAAGAAGCCAAGATTTGCCACATAATTCACATAAAGCACAGAAGGAAGACCTTCAAGAATAAAAGATTCTTTCTGTGTATTTTGTGACTTATGTGGCGAAAAAAGACTTTTTACGAATCTATCATGTTTGAAAGGAGCTTTACGCCACTGTCAGTGGACGTATTCTGGATAGTTTGGCTTTATTGCTCCTACTGGCTTCCCACAGATCCACGGCAGCCTGTGCATTGAACCAGAACTGGGGGATATTCCCGAAAAGCCGCGACAAACTCAAAGCCATCACGGGAGTAACTGCACGTCTCTCGTTCAGCAACTCATTGACCGTCTGACGCGATACGCCGAGTGCAGCCGCAAAAGCCGATGGTGTCATGCCGTAATCGGGAAGGAAATCTTCGCGCAGCATTTCGCCGGGGTGAACAGGATTAGTCATTCTTACACCGGTATTTTTGATAGCCATGTTTTTATTCCTCTTAATGGTAATCCGTGATTTCAACGTCATACGCATCTCCCTTGTGGAACCTGAAACAGATGCGCCATTGATCGTTGATTGAAATTGAATGCTGCCCTGCACGATCTCGCGTTAATGCATGCAAACGGTTGCTGGGCGGTATCTTTAAATCGTCAAGACAGGCAGCAAGACGCCTTTAGCCCCGGACACGATCCAAGGGATGCGGCAATCTCGTCTTAACAGATAGATACGAACTACGAGATTGCTTCGCTACGCTCGCAAAGACAGCTTAAGAGACTTTTTGAGACCATCATGTTTGAAAGGAGCTTTACGAGCGGATCAATGACTGAGCTTTACGCCTGCCAGTCGATTAAGACTTACTCCGACCTCTGCGGCTTGAATTGCAAGCTGTCTATGCACCTCGGGAAGGACCCGGACCATAAACTTACCGCTAAAATGCTTTGTCGAGATCGGCTCCGGCAATGGTTCATGGTTGCGCGACATATCTGCGATCACGTCAGATACCACTGCCCGGACACCCTTTAATGCCGCTTCAGGTGATTTGGCAAGCCAGCTCAAACCCGGAAACTCGGCGCACAGCCCGACATATTCGGCATCTTCTTCTGACCACGTTACCCGATAGGTATATTTATCTTTTTTTTGTCGCATGTTCGGCCTCCAACTTATCAATTGCCTCCAGAATCTGTTTTACCTGGTACGCCTTGGCCTTACCTTTTTCATTTTGAATATTGACGCGCGGATTTCCGATCCACGGTGTTTTATATACATGATGACTGCTGCTCTTCTGACGCGGTTTCCCGAAGTAATGATTACAGACTGTGACCGCATCCTTGAAACGTATCCCTTTCGGGTTATTCCGCATCTCTGAAACAATATCCACGACCGTTGACATGCTGTATAGTATCACTATTGATACTACTCGTCAAGATGAAAAGCTACAGTTCTATTCCAGGATACAGGTCCGCTGTTGTGGGATGATCCATATAGCACGGCCAGGAACATTTGCGACATTTCAGCGACATCATGGATTTTTTCAGCATAGCTCCAAAAAAGGAAAAGCCCGCGAATCATACGATTCACGGGCTTTTTATTATGGTCGGGGCGAGCCGATTTGAACGGCCGACCACTCGCACCCCAAGCGAGTACGCTACCAGGCTGCGCCACGCCCCGATTTTACACAGAGGATTTAGAACGAGAGTACAGTATGACTATTTCAGGATATCCAGGATCTCTCGCAATTCTTTCTTTGCACTATCGATGATGCTGTCCAGATCCTGTCCGGCCTTGCTGCTCAGTTTTTTCCTTGCCCCGGCGATGGTGTATCCCTCGCTGTAGAGCATTTGCTTGATCTGAATGATCCGGTCGATGTCTTCTTTTTTATATACCCGCTGCCTGGACAGGCCCTTTTCCGGCTTCAGCTGGGGAAACTCGGTTTCCCAGTAGCGCAGGACATAGGGTTCCAGACCGGTAAGCCGGCTGACCTCGCCGATCCGGTAGAAAAGCTTATTCGGCGGCTGCCGGGGTTTCGATGACATGCTCTTTAAAGATCATGCTGGGCCTGAAACTGACGACTTTTCGGGGAGTGATCTCGATCTCCTGGCCCGTCTTGGGATTGCGGCCTTTGCGGGAATTTTTGCTCCGCACCACGAAATTTCCGAACCCGGAAAGTTTCACGGTTTCCCCCTGTTTCAAGGCCTGCTTGATGGTATCCAGAATCATCTCGACCATTTCTTCGGCGTCCTGCTTCGGCAGGCCGACTTTGTCAAACACTTCTGAGATGATGTCCGCCTTCGTCATAGGCACCTCCTCTGGAAGACATAATATAGTTAATAACCAATTCAAAGTCAAGGCAAATGTACATCAAATGCACCTCAGGCATATCCCGTCGCGCAACCACCGCGTCACGAACCTTGACCGGCGATGGCATGAACCGCCGCTTTGCGAAGGTTGCTTAGGGACAAGTATACCAGGGACCGTTCAGGAGTAAAGCGATTGGACGTAACTGGTTATTTATGTTTGAAAACCATAGGGAGTCTGTTATAATAAATGCCGACATGATCAGGGAAATCAAACTCAGCGGCAAAGCAAACGACGTCATCGATTACTACGTAACGATCACGGGCGAGGACCTCAGTAACCGGTATTTTGTCGAGTCGACGCCTGAAGGGGACCGTTTTTTCTCGGGCGGCAACGAGCTCACCATCTCCGCTGACGGGGTTCACTACCTGGGGACCGGCGGCAGCGTTTGCGAATACATGTTCGGCGTCGACCTGCCGCTCAAGGACCTGCTGAGGAAGGACGTATCGAACCGTCTGGTGATGTTCGGCGCGTTCTACGACAAAGGCGAAAACATCACGTTCTCCAACACGACGACGGGGAAAGAGACCTTCGACCAGGTGTTCCTCACCGGCAATGCGGTCTCGAACTATTACTTTTTCGTTCATTTTTCCCAGAAAGCGGACCTCCGGGACCAGCAGCGCGATATTCTCCGAAGCATCGGCAAAAGCGTAAAACGGAGCGAGATGGTCGGCGCCGGCGATGACTCCGGGTTCTGCCGCGAGCTCTTTGACGAACTGGGAGATTCCCGGGCGCTCACGTTCCTCTTCCGGTTCGTGAACCGGCATAACAAAGAATATATCCAGACGTTCAACCGGCTGCACCAGGAGCAGAAGACGCTCACCCCTTCCGCCAGCGCGGCCCTCGACGAGCTCGCGCAGAAATACAACATCATCCCCTACCAGCAGGAACGCATCAAGATCGACGGAATGTACAAGCTCCCGGAAAACAAGAAGATCGTCGACGAGTACAAGGACATCCTGATCGCCGTGTCGGAGAAGGGCGAAGTGAACCCTTCCGAACTGGCAAAGCTCTCGAGGCTCCGGACCCTGAGCCTCCGGCTCAATATCCCCAACACCCTCTTTGACACGCTCGACGCCCGGCTGCTCAAGGACATGAACATCGTCGAGGTGGAAGAGCCCGACTACATCCGCGAGACCCGCGCGATCTTCGAGGGGCTGTTCTTCCGGGCGGACAAGATCCGCGGCCACATCTCCCATGAGGACCTCATCAAACTGCTGAAGGCCAAGGAAAAATCGTCCAATCACCGCGACCCCGGCTTTGAAAGCCTGCTCCTGGACACGGTGCGGGCCTGCGACGAGCATGCCCGGGACACCAACGACACGGCGGTGCTTGAGTCCATGAGCAATGTCCTCACCTATTTCGACCGCTATGACAGCGCGGCGACCACGATCAACAACCTTGCGTTCATGGAAAACTCCACCCTGACCGAAGGCAATATCAGGAGCCTCTACGGGAACAAGGAGATCTTCGACGCCATCAGTCCCGATATTTTTCAGGAGCTCTTCATCGAGTGCGTCAGGAACAACCGCTACCTGACCCGCTACGGCCGCAAGAAGATCGATAAGCTGTTCAGGGGCCTGCTGCAGATCAGGTCGGGAGACAGCACCTATCGCGAACTGGCCACCACCATCCAGAGCGTCCGTGAGGATGAACGGCTGTATGCGCTCATCCACCGGTATGTCAAGGACCGCTTCAAGAGCATCTATGCGGAATTGAACTCCAAGGAGGACCAGGAGATCTTCATCCAGGACCTCAATCGCGAGATACAGGCCAAAGGCATCGTCCAGGGCCCCGTGCCCCATGAGGTGTTCGAGGAGATCATCCTCGATTTCAGGAAGGAGTCCTTCTATCTCAATAATCTCCTGCCCCACATCATTGTTTCCCGGGACAGCCAGGTGCGCGACGATTTTCTTACAAACAGCGGCCTGGACCGTTTTTATGTGGAAGAGCTTGAGAAGGATTACTTTGGAATGAACCGGATAGAGCAGCGCATCCTGGAAGAGATCAGGAAATAGCCATGTTCAAGATCAAGGTCCTGGACCGTTACATATTCGAAGAGCTCCTGCCGCCCTTCTTCCTCAGCATGTTCATCATAACGCTGGTGCTGTTCATCCAGAAGATGTTCAGGCTGGCGGAGCTGGTGATCTCCAAGGGCGTCACGGTCACGGCCACGCTGAAGCTGCTGGCCTTTATCCTGCCGGGCTTCCTGGTCATCACCATTCCCATGTCCGCCCTCGTAGCGGCCATAACCGCATTTTCCCGGCTTTCGTCGGACTCCGAGATCACGGCCATGAAAACCTCGCGCGTCAGCCTGTACCGCATGCTCCGGCCCGTGACCCTCTTTGCGTTCCTTGCCTTCAGCGCCACGGCGCTGACCTCGCTCGTCCTGCTGCCCGCGGCGAACACCGCGCTGAAAGCCCACTTGTTCAACATGGTAAAATCCCAGGCCATGGTCGGCATCGAAGCCGGGGTGTTCAGCAGCGCGTTCGACGGCATGGTCATTTATGTCGATAAAATGGAGTCGCTCGACAAGATGGAGGGCATCTTCATCTCGGACGAACATTCGGCGAAGGACCCCTACTCCATCGTGGCCAAACGGGGGAAACTGATCACCGATCCCCAGTCATTCAAAGTAACGCTCGCCATGGAAGAAGGGTCCATGTATTCCCTGCCGCGCGATAAGAGCAAATACCTCCTCTCCTCCTTCGCCGCGGGCAGTATTTTTCTCGATATCAACCGCTCCCTGCTGCAGGGCGGGTCTTCGACCACGGATTACCGGAACGCGTCCATCCAGACCCTGCTCACGGACATCAGGTCCCTTCGCGCCCAGGGCAAACCAACCTTTCAACTCGAAAGCGAGCTCCATATGCGGCTGTCCATCCCCGTGGCCTGTTTGATCTTCGGCATCATCGGCGCCCCCCTGGGCATCCGCAAATCACGCTCCGGCAGGTCCGCCGGCATCGCCATCGCGCTTGCGGTATTCTTCCTCTACTATGTGCTGATCGGGACCAGTAAGAACCTTGCCGAGACCGGCTCGCTGTCGCCGGCAGCCGCATACTGGATCCCCAATGCGATCATTATCATGGGTTCGGCGGTCCTGCTCCATGTGAGGAACAGTGAGCTCAACCTCGGCATCGGCGACCGCTTCGCCCGGCTCTATTCCCGGCTTCTCCGGCGGACAACGCCCTAAACGGGAAGGAACGGAGCAAAACCATTATGAACATATTGACCCGTTACATACTGAAGGAGTTCCTCCGGTCCTTCGCCACGGCGCTGAGCGGCATCACCATTGTCTATCTCTGCGTCGATTTCCTTCAAAAAGCCGACGATTTCATCCGTTTCAAGGCATCGCTCTCGCAAGTGACCAGGTATTTTCTCTACAACCTGCCGGGGATCATCACCCCGTCCATGCCGATCGCCGCCCTGATCGCCACGCTCCTGTCGCTCGGCGCCCTGTCGCGCCACAACGAGATCATCGCCATGCGGTCCAGCGGGGTCAGCCTCGGCCGCATCGTGCTGCCGGTGCTCGCCGGCGGTCTCCTGATCTCGGCCATCGGTTTTATCAACAATGAGCTCGTCATGCCGCCCTACGTCGCCAAGGCGAACTACATCCGCAAAGTGGAGCTCGAAAAAAAGCAGCAGATCGTCATGTTCCGGCGCAACAAGCTCTGGCTTCGCGGTCCGGACAACAGCATCGCGAACATCGCCTTCGTCTCACCCGACCGCAATGTGATGTTCGGCCTGAACATTTTTAAGCTCAACACGGACTTCACCGTGCGTGAACGGATCCAGGCCGACAGTCTTTTATGGGAAGACAATGCCTGGCGCCTGAAGCAGAGCATGGTCTATGTACAGAAGGGCGATACGATCATCGACCGCCCGGCTGACGGCGAGGTGTACAACATCGTGGAATCCCCCTCGGACCTCGGCATGATCGTCAAGCGGTCCGAAGAAATGAGCTTTGCCGAGCTCTGGGACTATGTGCGCCGCATCAAAAACAGCGGCTACAATGCCATGCGGGAAGAAATGGCGCTGTACGGCAAGATCTCATTCCCTTTTTCGAGCCTGCTCATGGTCATGATCGCCACACCGCTCTCCCTGCAGCGGGTGCGGAGCGGCGGCACGGGCAAAGGGATCGCCATCGCCGTTTTCATCTCATTCGCCTATTGGGGACTGCTCAGCATCGGGACCGCGCTGGGCAGGTCCGGCGCCTTGCCGCCCTTGACCGCATCGTGGCTAGCCAATGGACTCTTCTCGCTCTACGCGTGCGTGATGATGTTCCGCATGCACCGCAATTCCTGATCCCTGCTGGAGAACATGCTCTGACCCCATGATGAAGAAAGCGCTCAGCATACTGCTCGGCATCGCCCTGGTGCCATTCTGTATCGGCTTCACCTGGCAGCTCGGCGCGACCGTTTTCGGCATTCGCTATAAACCCGATCTCCCCTACTTCTTTGCAGCGGGATCGTTGACCTACATAACGGTCCACGTGCTGTTCAGAAAACCGATCCTGACCTATGTCTTCGGCCACGAACTGACCCATGCCCTGTTCGCAGTCCTCTTCGGCGGTTCGGTCAAGTCGTTCCATGCAAGCGACCGCGGCGGCCGTGTTACGATCACGAAATCCAATTTTATCATCACGCTGGCGCCGTATTTTTTCCCCCTGTACACCTGTATGACGCTCGTGCTGTACGGCTCGGCCGTCGCGGCCGGACTGCAGGGGGCCGTGGGCTGGATCGTCTTTCTCGCCGGCGCTTCCTTCGCATTTCATCTGGTCCTGACCGCCCTTTTTCTGCAGACCGAACAGACCGACATCAGGGAGTACGGCATGATCTTCTCTTTGCCGCTCATCTATCTTTTTAATGTGACCTTCACCGCGTTCCTCATCCAGCTGCTTTTGGCGGAGAACATGGAGTACCTCCTTTTCATCGGCAATGGTATAATGAAAAGCGTGAACATGACCGCGCTTATTCTGGGCAAGATCTACCGTATTGCCGGGAACGTCATGTGATCCCTGATACCAGCTTTACTTTGCGCTCTTTGCGTGCTTTGCGAGAGACGCCTTTTGTTTCGTTTTGTCTTGGCCAGGTTCATGAAAGGATCGCCATGTTCATCGTTGGGCTGACCGGCGGGATCGCAAGCGGAAAAAGCCTTGTTGCCCGCGTGTTCAAAGACCTTGGCGCGACCGTCATTGACGCGGACCGGATCGTCCATGAGCTGCTGGAGCCTGATCAGGATGCCTGGAGAGAGATCATCCAGTACTTCGGTCAGGAGGTCCAGCGGCCGGACAAGACCATCGACCGCAGAAAGCTCGGCGCTATCGTGTTCAACGACCGGGAAAAACGCACCTGGCTCAATGCCTGCCTCCACCCCCGGGTCTTTTCGGTCTATACCACCCGGGCGGCCCACATCAGGATGCGGACCCCTGACGCCCTCCTGTTCTTTGATGCAGCGCTGCTCATCGAATCGGGATACCACCGGAACGTGGACCGGCTCATCGTGGTGTATGCAGAACCGGAACAGCAGGTGGAACGGCTCATGGCGCGCGACGGGTTCACCAGTGAAGAGGCGCTTTTGAGGATTGCAAGCCAGATGCCGCTCAGTGAAAAGCGTTTGCTTGCCGATCACGTTATCGACAACAGCGGGAGCCGTGAGCAGACCGAACAACAGGCCAGGGAGCTCTTCGGACAACTGAACAGGGAATCGAAAGGCCGTGCGTGAGGACTGCTCTGACCATCATACCGATGAAGCGCTCTCATATCAGGGCCTGCGACGCCATTGTTGCCGCATCAGAACCCTGGAAGACCCTTCAGGAAAAGGTTGATTTCAAAAAATACATCACCTGTGGACAGGCCTATGCATGCACCCGGAGCGGGAGCGGCACGATCGAGGTCGCCGGCTTCATTATCTTTACGGCAGAGCCTGTTTTTGCCCGCGGCGGCTACCTCCGCGCCATAGGCGTTGCAGCCTCCCTGCGCGGCCAGGGCATCGGCAGTAAACTCATGGCATTCGCCGAGAAAATGGTCTCCCGGCAGGCGACCTGCTTGTACCTGTGCGTCTCTTCCTTCAATCGAAAGGGCCAGGCTTTTTATAGGAAGCGCGGATATACCAGGGTGGGGAAACTTCCCGGACTCACCTCGCCGGATAGTTCAGAATATATCTACTGGAAACGGCTTAAATAATGAAGTGAAAAGGAGACGGGAAGTCCCGGAGCAGCCTCGCCTGAACAGCGGGCGGACCCGCAGGGCCGAATGAACACCATGAAAAAAAACATCAAGCAGATAGAGCTGTTCAAGAACCTCACTGACGATGAGCTGAAAGAGATGGACCCCTATCTCATCACCGCGCCGTTCAAGAAAAAAGAAACGATCTTTTCCGAAGGAGAGCCGCCGGAGTGGTTCTATATCGTCCTGAGCGGCAAAGTGAAGATCACCAAGCTGTCCCATGAGGGCAAGGAGATCATTCTCGAGATCATCTCTCCCCATGACATCTTCGGCGGCGTGGCCGTGATCCGCGGGTTCGCCTATCCAGGCAATGCCGTTGCCATGGAAGACAGCGAAGTGCTCAAGATCTCCCGGAAGAACCTGATGCGGCTGGTGGACCGGTTCCCGAACCTCATGTACTTCATCGCGCTCCAGCTCGGCGACCGGATGAAAAGTTCCTACGATTCCCTGAAGAACATCGCCCTGGAGCGCGTCGAAGCGCGCATTGCCGCGCTGCTGCTCAAACTGGCGAACAAGATCGGCGTAGAGACCGACGAGGGAACGCTGATCGATATGCGCCTGACCAAGCAGGATGTGGCCGACATGGTCGGCACCACGGTGGAGACCTCGATCCGCACGTTCAGCAAGT
>Ga0154443_1239_pt1 | contig 10311 bp, 11 predicted proteins | sample RifGroC2_FD_105636 | JGI IMG/M metagenome (GOLD analysis project Ga0154443, IMG submission 105636) | Nitrospirae bacterium GWC2_56_14
GAATGGGCAAGCAGAACGACAAGTTCATCATCATCCTCGACATCGACAAGATCTTCTCGACCGAGGAGCTGTCCCTGGTGCAGGAAGGCCAGACCGGGGCAGCAGCAGAAACGCCGCAATAAGCCGGAGGACGGATCGCGGCTCTGCATTATCCGGGGGGGGAGCATGAGCTGGAAGGACATTTCGCTCGGGAAAAAAATGGTGAGCGGCATAGGGCTGGTTCTGTTCATGATGACGCTGATCGCAGCCTGGTCGGTCTACGGTGTCGGCAGGATAGTTGCCGGCGGCATCGAAGCGACCGACGGCAGCAAGCTTCGGGGCGAGTTGCTGCAGCGGGAAGTGGACCATCTTAAATGGGCGCAGGTTCTCGGACAGTATGTTTACGATGACCGCGTCAGTGAGCTGAAGATCCAGCTGGACCATACCCAGTGCGGATTCGGAAAATGGTACTATGGAAACGGCAAGGCCGCAGCCGAAAAACTGCTGCCTGCCTTGTCAGAGCCGCTTGCTGCGATCGAAACGCCCCACAGGATGCTGCACGAATCAGCCGCCCATATTCAGCGGATGCGGAGCCAGGGCCAGGGGGCCCGCGAAATCTACGAAACAGCCACGCTGGCACACCTGGAGCACGTACAGGGTTTGCTTAAAAAAATGGGCGAGCTGGCGAGCCTGAATATTCTGTCCGAGGATGTGATGCTGCAGGATGCCCGGAAGACCCGTCAGACGATCATCATGCTCAGCCTGGTGATGCTCCTGTTTGGCGGCTTCTTCGGTGTGCTGCTGACGCGGTCCATCACCCGGCCGCTGATCAAGGTTTCCGGTATCCTGAAGAAGGTCGCTGACGGCGACCTGCGCAACGGCCAAACCAGGGCATGGGACCTCGAAACAAGGGATGAGCTCGGGCAGTTGTTCATTGCCATGAAGTCCATGATGGCCAGGCTCGGCGAGGTCGTTACCGGCGTGCGCGGTATGTCCGACGAAGTGACATCGCGCAGCAGGGACCTGATGGCGGGGTCGGAACGAATGTCCCAGGGCACGACCGAGCAGGCGGCTTCCGCGGAGGAAGCCTCGTCATCGGTGGAAGAAATGTCCGCGGCAATCAAACAAAATGCGGAAAACGCGCAGCAGACCGAAAAGATCGCCCTGCAGTCGTCGGCAGACGCGACCGAGAGCGGGCAGGCCGTGAGAGAAGCGATGGCCGCCATGAAGCAGATCGCGGCCAGAATATCGGTCATCGAGGAGATCGCGCGGCAGACCAATCTGCTGGCGCTGAACGCGGCGATCGAAGCGGCCCGCGCAGGCGAGCATGGCAAAGGCTTTGCCGTGGTCGCCGCGGAGGTGCGCAAGCTGGCCGAGCGGAGCCAGGCCGCAGCCAGGGACATCGGGGAACTGTCCATTTCGAGCGTTGCCGTTGCCGAGCGCGCAGGGACCATGCTGGCCAGGCTGGTCCCCGACATTCAGAGGACGGCGGAGCTGGTGCAGGAGATCAGCGCGTCGAGCAAGGAGCAGTCCTCGGGCGCCGACCAGATCAACAATGCCATCCAGCAGCTGAACAAAGTCATCCAGCAGAACGCGGCTTCTGCCGAGGAGGTCGCCGCTACCGCAGGGGACCTTTCGTCCCAGGCGGAGCAGATGCAGGGGGCGATCGCGTTCTTCATGCTGGACAAAGCGGACGCGCTTCCGGGGACGAAAGGCAAACACAGGACCGAACACTATGCACTGCCGGCCGGCACTGTCTGACCGGATTGCGGCTTCCCGGTGATCTCCCGTAGCTCCCGCCCGGTCATGAGGTGTTGAAGAATACCGTTCTTTGTACGCTTTGTGTCTCAGCGTGGTCCGCATTATCGGACAGTGCGAGAAAGGCTTTGCATTGTTCCGTCCTGTCAGGTTATTATGCGAATCAGATGAACGTGAGTACTGCTGCAGGAGCAGAGCATCCGGCCCATCCATCCTTCCTTGTGTACCAGTCACCCTTTTGTGCGGACGGAAAACAGCGGCATCGGAATTAAAGCGCCGGCGCGGGAAGAACAGGCATGACAAACAATAGTTTTCACAATGAACTGGCGAAGCCCATGACCACCCAGGAGTTCATCCAGCTGAGCGAGTTTATCCATACCCAGTGCGGGATAAAAATGCCGCCGGGGAAAAAGATCATGCTGGAAGCGCGGCTGCAAAAACGTCTCAAGAGCGTGGGCGCCGCCACCTTCGGGGAATACTGCGAGTACCTGTTCAATTCTCCCCACAGCCAGGAAGAACTGGTGCAGATGATCAACGCCGTCACCACCAACAAGACCGATTTTTTCCGCGAACCCGGCCACTTCCATATTCTTACCGACACCGTGCTGCCTCCGTTCATCGATCCTGCCTCGGGCAACGGGTCGTGCTTCACCGTCTGGAGCGCGGGATGTTCGTCGGGCGAAGAACCCTATACGCTCGCCATGGTGCTCTCCGAATTCGCCGCGCTCCATCCGGGATTCCGCTTCTCCATCGTTGCCACGGATATTTCCACCAAGGTGCTGGAAAAGGCCAAACTCGGCATTTACGATGAAGAGCGGATCGCCACGGTGCCGGTCTCGATCAAGCAAAAATACCTGATGAAGAGCAAGGATCGCGGCAAGGGACAGGTGCGGATCACGCCTGAACTGCGTTCCCAGATCTGTTTCGAGCGGGTCAACCTGATGGATGAACAGTACCGGCGGCCCGAGCTCCTGGACGTCGTTTTCTGCCGCAACGTCATTATTTACTTCGAGCGTCAGAACCAGGAAAAGCTGCTGGGACGGCTGTGCAACTCCCTGAAGCCGGGAGGGTACCTTTTTCTGGGGCACTCGGAGACGGTGCACGGCTTCGATCTTCCGCTCCAGCGGGTCACGTCCACGGTGTACAGAAAGACCGCATGAGCCCGAACGAGGACAACCTTCCTGTCATTTATCTGAAGGCGGCAGAACTGCATTTCTCGGACAATCCGTCGAGCGTAATGACCGTGCTCGGCTCCTGCCTGTCGGTGACCATGTTCCATCGAAAGGCGCGCGTGGGCGCGATCTGCCACGGCCTGCTGCCGAAATGCCGCGAACGCGCTCTTTGCAGCCGGCCCTGTGCGGAACGGGCGAAGTATGTGGAATGCGCCATTGAGATGATGGTGAAGCTTTTTGACGAGAACAAGCTGAAACGCAGCGAGATCGAGGTAAAGGTGTTCGGCGGCGCCGACATGTTCAGCATGCGGCTCGGAGGGAAGAACAGTATTTCCGTGGGCAGGCAGAACATCGAGATCGCGCAGCTGACGCTAGAGAAGGCGGGCATGCGGGTGATCGCCCTGGATGTGGGCGGCACGGCGGGACGGAAACTGTTCTTCAATACCGCAACGGGCGATGTGCTGATGAAACGGCTGCAGGCGAGCATTGTTCTCGCCGACAGCGGAACGGACGCGAAATGACCAGGAAGATGATACGGGTGCTTATTGTTGATGATTCGGCGTTCATCCGCCAGATCCTGAGCGAGGTCCTGTTGTCCGACCCCGGGATCGAGGTGATGGCCGTGGCCGCGGACCCTTTTTTTGCGGCCGAGAAGATCCTGCACGAGGTCCCGGACGTGATCCTGCTCGACGTCGAGATGCCGCGCATGGACGGCCTGACGTTCCTGCACAAGGTCATGACCCAGCATCCCATTCCCGTGGTGATCTGCTCCTCGCTTGCCGAAGAGGGGTCCGAGACAGTGCTGCGGGCGCTGGAGTACGGTGCGGTTGAGATCATCCAGAAACCCCGGATCGGGACCAAGCAATTCCTCGAAGAATCGCGGATACGGATCTGCGACGCGGTTAAGGCCGCTGCCCAGGCGCGGGTGAAGCGCATCGCCACGGGCATCACCACGGTCACGCCCAAGCTGACGGCTGACGCCGTCATGCCGAAATCGACGCGGCAGTCCGAGGCAATGCTCAGGACCACGGAGAAGGTGGTCGTGGTCGGCGCTTCGACCGGCGGGACCGAGGCCCTCAAGGTGTTCCTGGAGACCATGCCGCCTGACGCCCCCGGCATTGTGATCGTGCAGCATATGCCCGAAAACTTTACGCGGGCCTTTGCCACGAGGCTTGACGGGCTCTGCCGGATCACGGTCAAAGAGGCCGAGGACAACGACACGGTCATTCGGGGGCGCGCGCTCATCGCCCGGGGCAACCGCCACCTGCTGCTCAAACGGAGCGGGGCGCGCTACTATGTGGAAATGAAGGATGGGCCCCTTGTGTGCCGCCAGCGGCCGTCGGTCGACGTGCTGTTCCGCTCGGCAGCCCGGTATGCAGGCAAGAACGCCATCGCCGTGATCATGACCGGCATGGGAGATGACGGGGCCAAGGGCATGCTCGAAATGAAGGAGGCCGGGGCCTATACCATCGCCCAGGACGAGGAGTCCTGCGTGGTCTTCGGCATGCCGAAGAAGGCCATCGAACTGAATGCCGTGGACCGTATACTGCCGCTTTCCGCTCTTGCCGGAGGGGTGCTGCGGGAAGCGGGATCGTGGTAGAGGCCGTCTACATCGAACATCCGCTTGTCCGAAGCCATCGCGTACTTTGCTTATGCCGCAGTTCTGCTGCCCACCAGTAAAAACGCCGAAAACATCACTGCTGCCAGTTTGTTCATGATCGCCGTTTCCCTTGCTTCCAGCCGTTATTGTCCGTTTCCCGCTGATCCGGCCCGGGTTATTCTGCCACAGGCTATTCTGATATTTTGACAGGGACGCTGTTTTACCGTATAATAAACACGTTATTCGAAGCAACATAAACAGCTATACTTGTTAACGAGCATGGCTCTCCTACGGGAGATCATTCAGGAGGAACACCGATGAAACTGATACCGTTGCATGATTGGGCAGTGATCAAACCATCCCTTGCTGATGAAGTGAGCGCAGGAGGTCTCTATCTTCCTGACACGGCCCAGGAAAAGCCCGCACAGGGCGTGGTCGAGGCGATCGGCCCCGGAGCGCTTGAAGAAGAGCCCTATGACAAGAAGAAAAAGAAGGACCCCAAGGACAGGAAGTTCATAAAAACAACGGTCAAGCCGGGGGACTATGTGCTCTACGAGCAGTATGCCGGACAGACCTACAAGGTCGGCGACGAAGACCGCGTACTGGTTCGCGAGAGGAACATCCTCGGCATGCTGCCCGGAGGCGCGCCCAAGGCAAATCCCGCGCCGAAACCGCTGCAGCTCCCGGCGACAACATCCGCCTCCCGGAGCACTGCCATCATGCCAGCAGGCGGCACCAGGGCGCTCACCGCGCCAGGCAGGAAAGACCTGGCAACGCTTTCATCGGTGACCCCCAAAAAGCCTGCCCAGCCGAAAAAGAAAGCAGCGAAGAAAGCCGCTAAAAAAGCTGCCAGGAAAAAGGCAGTTGCACCAGCAAAGAAAGCCGCAAAAAAGGCTGTGCCGGTGAAAAAGAAAACAGCGAAAAAAGCGGTAAAGAAAACAGTGAAGAAGGCCAAACCAACGGCAACGAAACGCAAAGCCGCCAAGCCGGCAAAGAAAAAGAGATAGGGAAAGCAAACCGCGATGGAAGACGAATTAGTTCAGCGTGAAAAAAAGATCTTCGCGATCCTGGAGCAGGAAATAGAGGACGGCGCCCATCTTGCCGCGGCAGCGCGCAAGATGATGCACTTCCTTCTCTTGGAGAAAAAAGGCTATTCCGAGGAAGAGGTGGAGCGGAACGTCATCTTTACTTTGACGCTGGGCGCTGAGACCGCACATTCCTCCGTTGATTTTCTCGTGACCCTGAATGGGAAAAAGGCCCTGGTGATCAAATGCTCTGCAGGCTCGCTCGATTCCCGTGAGCGCCAGGCGATTGCCGCCGCGCGGTTGCTTGCAGTGCCGCCCGTGCCGTTCGCCGTGGTTGCCGATCCGGAGCATGCGGAATTCCTGGATACGGCCACGGGCAAGGTCATCGGAGAAGGCTTTGGCGCGGTCCCGGTCCGGGAAGAGCTGCTGAAGCTGCTTGCCGCTGTCGAGCAAAAACCTCTTGCAGTAGAACGGGTCGAAAAAGAAAAACGCATCCTGCTCGCCTTTGACGCCATCCGCTGCTGCGTTCCCCAGGGCGCCGATGGCCGCGCCATACAGCTCGGTGACGCTTGTGAAAAGAAAAAGACGTAAAATCAGATCGCACCTCTTATGAGAATCACTTCCCGGTCAATTTTCAGGCCTGACCTCAATTCTGTCGCCAGTTGAAATCCTGTCCCTTCTCACCATCAAATTCTCTGAAAGAAACTTCTCTGGCAACCGCTTACTGTTTTCGATATAATATTGCAGAAGAATAAGGACATCTCGCTGATTTTCAATCGCCACCCCGGGCCGAACTCCCCGTTGCTTGTGGCGGGGTAGATTATCACCGGTTTCTGAACCATGTATTATGAACTTATCAACCTTCTTCAACTCTGTTGTGGGTATGTACCTTACCCAGTCTTTTTGCCACTCGGTCATTGCGGCAATGATCACGGACCGCGCCTTAAAGGCATGGAGCATCTACGACCCGCTGGTCAGGCAGCGCTTCCGCCTTATTGTCATCCTTTTCCCGATCGTATCCTTCCCTCTCTACCAGCTGATCAATCCCGCCAGGAGCTCGGTTCTGTTCCGGCTCGATGCGCTCTTCGACGTTAATAGGTGGCTCTTCCTGGAGATATGGGGGTTCATTCCCGTCAGCCTGTTTTTTGTGCTCATGTTCGTGGCCACCTCGCTGGTCTTCTTTTTTCAGGAAATGCTCCCTGTTCTCAGGCATACGCTGGACACGGAACATCCGGAGCACGAGGGCACGCATCTGGACGTCGATCCCTTTATGGGGGAAGCCTCCCGAAGACTGTCCATTAAGAAGCCCGAGGTGTTGCTCATCGACGATGACAGCCCGATCCTCTTTTCCACCACAGGCAAGGACGCAGTGATCTTCGTATCCACCGGCCTTTCCCGGGCGCTGCCCCCTGAGCAGATGCACGCCGCGCTGGCGCATGAACTGGCGCATATCGCGCGAAACCAGCGTCCCCTGCTGATCGCCGTCTTTCTCCTCCGGATCATCATGTTCTTTAATCCCATCGTGCTGGTGAAGTTCCGGAGAGCGGTCAGGGACGAGGAAAAGATCTGCGACGACATCGCGGTCTCGTTGACGCAAAACCCCGCGGCGCTTGCTGCAACGCTCAGCGTGTTCTACCAGAAAACGGACGGCCCTCCCGAACCCGATCCCCGGAAACTGTTCCGGCAGCCGGTTTCGCTCGAAGAGTACAGCCACAACCTGCATCTGGGGGACCGGATCAGGAGGCTCGAAACAGGGGCTGACGGCCGCGGGGAACGCTGGGGCGTGCCGTTCTTGATCACGCTGCTGACCATTGCAGTGCTCAACTATTTTATTGTATGATCGGCGAGGTGGACATGAATAAGACCCTATACCGCTTCCTCTCCTTTGCGCTCATGATCGGCCTGCTCGTCCTGGCGTTGAAGGTCATCAACTGGATCCCCCTTGCTTTCCAGCAGGATGCGGTCCGGCGCTATAAGACCGTTGAAGAAGTGCGCGCGGCGTTGAACCTGAAAGAGATTTATGTTCCGTCCTATTTTCCCCAGCAGATCAGCTGGCCGCCTTCGACCATCCTGGCGCAGAGCAAACCCTTTGCCGCCATGCTTATGGAATTTACCCGCGCTGACAAGAGGAATACGGCGCTGATCATTTCCCAGTCCGAAGGAACGACCTTGATCGTCGAGAATCCCATTGAGATCCGCGAGGTCACGGAAAAGGTGCAGTACCCCATAAAAGGCAGAAACGCCGTTCTCACCGTAGGCTTCTGCAGAAAGGAAGAGCCCTGCTGCGGCATCACCTGGACCGAAGGCAAATATACCATGACGGTGCTCATGAAATCGACCCCCTTTGAACTGACGAAGATCGTTGAAAGCATGCTCCGCTGAGATCCTCCGTCTTTCATCTCCGCGTGCGATGGTATAGATGCTATAATCGTCTGGAAAACGTACGATGTGCCTCCGTATGGCCTGCAGCGTACTGGAGAGGCCCCCTTGCTCCGTTCTCAGGCATAATGCCTCCTCATTGCTCTCTTTTCACTTTTGCCAAGGAACGAGCCCGCCCCGGCTTAGAACGGGCCTTTTTATTTGCTATCTTCTCCACCCTGCCCATGCGGGAACGCCTGCGCTATCCCGCAGGATAAGGACACTGCCACCCTTGTTGCACTCTGCCGCGATGATGGCGGGTTTTCCATCGAAGCTTATCCTTGATCCCCTCACCTCGACCTTGTCGCCTTTTTCAAGATTCACGTCTTGCCGCTCAATGTACCATTCCGGACCGAGATGAACGGCTATGGTCTCCTTGTCCGTCTTAAGTACGAGGTGGATTCCGGAATACATTCCCTTCATCGGCGTGATCTTGTTTATTGATTCAATAACACCTGAAACGGCCTCCGTTGTTGCCGGATTGTACATCCTCTGGTAGGACGAACCCATGCCCCACCCTCCGCTCCCTCGCGAACCTTTCCAGGGGCCCGCAAGGGCGATTGAAGAGACAAAAAGCACAGATAAAGCAACAGCCGCGCTGATAATTCCTGCTGTTCTCATGACTGCCTCCTTTTAGTCGGGATTATTTTTTCATGGTACGGGTCATTATCCGCTTTTGGGCAAAGTAAAACTGAATGTGCTGCCTTTCCCGGGCGTGCTTACTGCCTCTATCTTTCCGCCATGCGCCTCGATGATCGTTTTGACAATGAACAAACCGAGCCCGGACCCTTTTGAGTCCCGGCTTATGCGATAGAATGCGTCAAATATATAGGGCAGTTTATCTTCCGGAATGTCTCTGCCCGTGTCCGTAATGGAAACATGAAGAGCGCCGTCCCTATCGAAAAGCGCAACGCGTAGGGTTCCGCCCGTATCGGTATAGGCTATTGCATTATCGAGAAGGTTCGCGATGACCCGGTCTATCATTGCCGGATCAGCGAGGATCGAAGGAGGAATGTCTCCATTAACCTCAAAGAGGATGGTTAATCCCTTCTTGTCCGCCTCAATCTTCGCGCCTTCGATGTTTCTGCGCAGATACTTCTCCACATCGAACGGTCGGGGAACCGGTATATATGCCTTTGCCTCGACCCGGGAGAATTCGAGAAAATCCGCAAGCAAGTCCGACACTTTATAAAGCTCTTCCCGTATTGTTCCGAGGTAGGTTTGCTGCTTTTCCGTGAGTTCGCCGGTTTTGCCTGAAAGCAGGCGCGATAAAAATCCTCCCGCTGTGGTAACGGGATTCTTCATATCGTGGGCGAACATTGACAGGATATTCTGTCGTTCCCGCTCCCGCCGTTTGGCGTCGCTGATGTCCCGGAAAAGCTCAACAGCGCCGGAAAGACTGCCGTCATCGTCAATAAGCGGAAACGTCGTAACCGAAATGGTGATCTGTTCGCCACTCTTCTTTTTTATGGTGGTCTCCGCCGCAATAGCCTGTTCCATTCGCGCGAGAGCATGCTTCAATACAGGACAGGCGTCCCTGTCGGAAACGCCGTGGAGGATTTCGAAGTGAGGTTTGCCGATCACTTCATTCCTGCGATAGCCGGTAATCGTCTCCGCAGCTGAATTAAAGTCCATGATGATGCCGGCTTTATCCATCAAGGAAAAACCCACGGGGAGGTTTTGTATGACGACGTCGTATAATTGTTGTTTTGGCATGGCTTAGAGGTTGTCCTATTCAACAATCTCATTCAAGGCTCTTAATTCCGCGCTCCCAATCCTGACTTCTGTTCTTCAAACGGGTGAACGCAGTTCGTTGCGGTCAATCTCCGTCGAATCCCTGCGAATGACCATCCATGATCTGCGACAAAGCCTCCTGCATGAGACTGCAGGCGCTCGCCAGCTTCTTGTTCGCAATCCGGTAATAAATGTTCGTGCCTTCTCTTCGCGTTTTAAGGATACCCCGCATCCGCATCACCTTGAGATGCTGCGAGGCATTGGCTTTCGTTGTCTTCAGCACTTTTGTGAGTTCATTGACCGTCATCTCACCCGTCTTCAGGAGGGTGAGGACCTCGAGCCGTTTTGCATTGGAAAAAGTCTTGCAGACTTGTGCCTGAAACTTCATCATTTTTGATTTCATACCAGCATACACAGCCTCTTTCGCGTAATTAGAAATTAAATGAACGGATACAGCCCTCTGGCTATGGTGTTTGCTCTCAGGAGGCCCCCGCAACTCGTACCGACCCGCTCCTTCTCCCTGGCGGAGGATCAGCGGAGTGACGATTGTCTTTTCTGAAAAATCGACCGAGTTGACTTCAGAAGACCGACACCTCCGGGCAAATTGTGAAGCATCTTAGTGCGC
>Ga0154443_1065_pt5 | contig 10302 bp, 10 predicted proteins | sample RifGroC2_FD_105636 | JGI IMG/M metagenome (GOLD analysis project Ga0154443, IMG submission 105636) | Nitrospirae bacterium GWC2_56_14
GGGTATCGCAATTCCAGGATTCGATCCCGCTCCTTCCCAGGATATCGCAGATCGTGAATGCCCGGTCCATCTTCAGCGTAAACGTATCGTCTGCTATCACCAGGTGGTTGAACCGGTGATCCCGGACGATCTGCGAGACCTCCTCCTGAATGAACGAGGTGTCCCGGAAGCGTATGGTTTTGCCGAAGGTCGTCTGGATTGCGCAAAAAGAACAGCCGAAAGGGCAGCCCCGCGACGTAAAAAGCTCGGTTGACAGGATCTTATTCGAAAAACCCCTGGTCGAGTGTCCGGGCTGGACGCGGTAATCGATCAGGTCCCTGGCAGGGAAGGGGAGCGTATCGAGGTCGCTTACCAGCTCCCGTGCCGGGTTCTTGACGATCTCGCGCCCCCGGCGATAGACCAGTCCGGGCAGTGCAAAATCCTGCTTTTGTTCAGCCACCTGCTGACACAGTTCAAGCAGGGTCACTTCTCCTTCGCCGTAGATAAGGCAATCGAATGCGGAAAATTCCTGCAAGGTTTCGATGGGGAGGCTGTTCGCATGGGGGCCGCCCACCACGGTCACGATATCCTTGTTGAATGCCTTGGCCAGTTCACAGAGCTTTGCGCCGTTTCTGATGGTGGGGGTCACGCACGAAACGCCGACCAGCGAAGGTGTCTTTTCCCTGAGCAGCCGGTGATAGGCGTCGAGGCTGAACGGCTCCATCTCATAATCGACGATCGTCACGCCAAAGCCGCGGCCACGCACGAAAGCCGCAAGATAGGCCAGGTTCATGGGCTTCGTATGGCTCAGCAGTTTGACGTGCTGGAGCGGCTCGGATGGACGGATCAGAAGAATATTCACCTTGATTCCTTGAGCAGGTCCTTGCCGGGAACCTCCTGTTTCCGGGCTACGGCGAATACCGATGCGCCGAAAGGCAGGGAAACGTATTTTAATAAGCGGTTCTCCGCGACCATTATCGCCGAAAGCAATGCATTTACCAGGGTGAAGTGTTTTTTGACATCGGAGGCCGCCTCGGCTCCCGTGGTGTGAAGACGGACCAGGTTGCGGGCCAGCCTGACCATCGCAATGGGCAAGAGCAGCAACCCGACGCGATACGTGGCCTTCTCGATGAGAAAACCGCAATCACGCAGCATGGCCACGATCTCCGGCCTCGAATATCGCCTGCGCGTATGAACCGCCCGGTCATGGTCGCTGCGCAGCCACTCGTATGCCGGCACCTGAACAAGAAGTACTCCGCCGGGCTTCAGGGCCGCATGCAGCTTTTTCAAGACCGCATGCTCGTCTCGAATGCCGGCGTGATACAGGACGTCGATCAACGTAATGACATCATACGATTCCTGTGCCAGTGTCATCGTGTTCAGGTCCGCTTGAGCGACCGTGGTCAGGCCCCGCTTCCGGCAACAGTGAAGCGCTGTTTCGGAAGCATCGCAACCCTGCACACTGCCATACGGGGAGAGCAACTGGAGCAGCCGGCCCGTGCCGCACCCGGCGTCGAAAATCGTAAGCGAAGGCAGGTTCCGGGGCACGGAACGGAGGATCAGATCGTGCAAAGAGACATACCACCAGTGGGTCTCCTCCGCTTCATACATGATGATGTATTCGTCTTCATTCACGACCCCGCTCCCTTTTCAAAAAAGCGTTTGACGCAATGTATGACCTGTTCCCCGTCCTTCTGCGCCAGCCGGGGATACAGCGGCAGGGAAAGAATCTCCTGTGCGAGCTTTTCGGTCCTCGGCAGCTTGCCGTTCTCAACGCTCAAAAAATCATAGCCCCGCATCAGATGGATCGGTGTAGGGTAATTGATGCGGCCTTCTATTTCGTGCTCCATCAGGTAGCGCATCAGCGCGTCCCGGTGTTTCGTCCGAATGGTATAGGTATAGAACTGGTGGGTGCGCCCGCTCCTCACGAGTGGTACGGCAATATCGCCGACGTTGGAAAGTCCTTGCGTATAGTGCTGCGCAATCTCCTGTCGTTTTCGAACTGAATCGTCCAGCCTTTCCAGCCTGTGCAGCAGGAGAGCGGCCTGGATCTCGTCCAGACGCGAATTATACCCTTCTTCCTCCGCATAAGAGGCTTGCTTCATCCCATAAAATCTGAGCCCCCTGAGCTTTTCGTAGAGCGCCTCGCTGTCCGTTATCGACATGCCGCCGTCGCCATATCCGCCGAGCACCTTCGTAGGATAGAACGAGAACGCCCCAATATCGCCGAAACCGCCCACTTTCTTCTGCTGGTATTCGGCGCCGGCAGCCTGAGCGCAGTCTTCGACGACATAAAGCCCCCGTTTCCGGGCGATGTGCATAAGCGGTTCCATGTCAACGGGCTGGCCGTACAAATGGACCGGGATGATACACGTTGTCTTCCCGGTTATCGCGGCTTCCAGCTGCGAGACATCCATTAAGAACGTATCCTCTTCGACATCGACAAAAACGGGCAGAGCCCCGGCCGCACGAATGGCCGCAACGGTCGGCACGGCTGTGTTGGCAACGGTAATGACCTCATCGCCCGGACCGATTCCCAAAGCTTTGAGCGCCAGGAACAATGCGTCGGTCCCGGAATTGACGCCCACACCGTGCGCGACCCCGCAATATGCGGCGAACGCCTCTTCAAAAGCCGAAACCTCGGGACCCAGAATGAGCCTTCCCGAGGAAATGACCCGGTCCACGATCTCCAGGATCTGACGGCGCTCCTGATGATACTCATCGAGATACTGCCAGTTCTTTATCATGGGCATACCTTTTCGTGAGGTGCAAGTTGGATCCCCTCGCAGCTTTCCCAAACCTGATCGCCCAGCAGTGCCAAACGTCTTGCTGCGCCGTACAGCTCGTGGTAGCCCTCCCCCTGCAGAATAACATCGCAGACCCGTTCGATCATAAGGACAAAGTGATCGGCTGCGGGTACGGTCACCGCGGTCTCGCCGCGGTCCGTGCTGACCTGAACAACGCTGACCATGTCGGCCGGTGTCGTGTAGGCCCGGTCCACTTTCAGTTTACCTTTTTCTCCAACGATCTCATACCAGCACTCATAGGGCTGTTCAAACCCGATCGAGAACGAAAAGGTTTCATTGCAATCGGTCAGTGCGCTTGCGTTCATCGCGACATTCAGCCCGTTCCGGAAAAAAGCCTCGCCCTTGAACCGATACTTGGACCCCGCAAGAAAGAACAACGCCGCGCTCAGGGGGTACCGGGCCTGATCGAAGAACGCTCCGCCTCCCTGGTCGGTTCTCATTCTGAATCCATCGGTTGCTGAATGCATGAACCCGAAAGAGGTTCGCAGTCCGGTGACCCTGCCGATCGTTCCTGCCGCGATCATGTTCCTGACCGCCTGGTGAAGAGGATGGTGCAGATACATGATGTTCTCATACAGCAGGAGACCCTTCTGCGCGGCAGATTGGGTCATCCGTTCTATCGCTCCGACGGACAAGGCCATCGGCTTTTCACAGATCACGTGCTTCCCCTGCTCCAGCGCCCGCATGACCCACACTTCATGCAGATGGTTCGGCAGCGGGATATAGATCAGGTCGACCTTTTTGCTTGCCAGCAGCGTTTCATAATCGGTTGTTTCGCAATCGGTCAATGCACAGAAACGTTTCGCCTTTTCGGGATCCCTGCTGGCAACACCGGAAAGACGTGCATTCCGTGCCTTCTGAATCGCCGGCAGGAAACGCCTGCGGGCTATGTCGGAGCACCCCAGAATTCCGACGCGCAGGTATGGCCTCTCACCATGCATCTTTTTATTATGTGCAGAGAGCGTCATCTGAGCCCGCTGCTGTTCGGCATATCGTGATGAGCCGGTCATGTCAGGCAAGAGAGAATGCTTCGCGCGCAGGAATTCACGCATTCACCAAGGTCAATGAAATAGCGGATCTGTCCATAGGATAACCAGCGGTATTCCAGGGGAAGATCAAGCGTCTGGTCCTCGGGAAGAAGCAGGATCTTATGAACGTGCTGCTCCCGATAGAACCGGGCGCCCTCTTCAGACTGCCTGTTTTCCTTGATTATGATAAGGTTTTTCGGATCGTGGAATTCTTCGTAGAGAAATGGTTTTTTCAGCTTTTCATTATCAACATAGTTTTCCTGCGTGAACTGCACTGTCGGGCCGATCTGCACACTATTCCTGTTGCCGACCTCGGCCTTGGCCTGCATCAGAAAGTACGGTACTCCTTTTACGTACTTCGTTAGAAGACCGATGATCCCGGTGCCGGCATTGTCCAGGATCGGCTGGTCCCAGGCCTTCACTTCCCGGGACGATGAGGTGACGCGCATCCCCACGACCTTGAAGAACTTGCCGTTCTTATGGGACAGATATCCGTTGCTGCTCATGCTCCAATCCGCGAGGCTCTTTAACCCAACGCGTTTTTGAAAAATATGATTGCACGCCTTCATATCGTCCAGCCACTGGATGAGATCCGCGATCGAATGCGGGGCGTCGCCGTCATCGGCGCGGCTGAGCAGCTGGCCCAGCCTCGATTCGAGCTTCAGCCGGTCAAAGCTGTCGGCCAGCGGAGTCGCGTCCAGCAGGCTCAAGACGGCATTTTTCATAAAATTCGCTCCTTTCTGTCAGAGAACCGCGGACAGGATGCTCCTGGTGCATGCGTTGACCACGTTATCCCGACTCATCAGGTCGCTGATCTGGCGCAGGGTCAGCCAGATAAAACCATCCTGCAGCGGGGGCATCTCCCCATTGACCGCAACGATCATATTCCGGTTGGACTTGTACAAAAAGCGACCCCCGTCCTCGGACTGCAATTTTGCAAAGAGTATCTGCTCCAGCGGCGGATCGAGGAAGTGTTCGAGGTACATCGGCAGTTTACCGCCGTGGGTCTGCGTGTAATTGCTGTATGTGGCCTGGACCGTGGGAGAGAGCTGGACTGAATTGATATTTCCCGGCTCCTCCTTTGCCTGGAGCAAAAAATGCAGAACGCCGTCGAACTTCTTGGCCAGAATGCCCAGGATGCCGTATTCAGGCTGGTCGATGACCGGCTGGTCCCATGCGAGCTCGCCCTGTTTCGTCCTGTGCCGGACCGTAAGGCCGATGATCGAAAAAAACCTTCCCGACGCATGCGCAATGTTCCCGGTTGCAGCATCGACCTGCCACTGGTCGATGGCATTTAGTGGTGCAATCTCTGATTGCAAATTTGCCCTGCACAGCCGTTCCTTGATCCAGCGGTCCACCGCGCCGTCGCTGCTGTTTGAAAACAGTATGGTTTTGGAGATGAACAGGTCGACAAGCTTTTCACGCTCCCGGAACGGTCCTGGTGCAGCAGAACCGCAGGCGTTGGAAAAGGCCCGTTCGAGAAGCAGCTTTCTGATCTCGCTAACTATTTCCGCTGCTGAGGATTTGTTCATCTCTGCCCTTATAGGAGCTCAGGCTTTTGACCTGACCCTGTTTTCTGTCCAATGTAACCAGCTCCCTGACCACGAACTGCGGATCATGGTTCAGCAACACGTAGATCCTGCCGACGTATTCTCCCAGTATGCTCACCGCCATCATGGTAAGCCCCCGGAAGGTCAAATTAGCGGACATCAATGTTTCAAAGTCGGTCAATTTTCCGTAGGTGTGCAGGTCATCATATGCTTTGAATATGCCGTAAACAACCCCACCCGCCGTGATCAGCAGGCCGACAATACCAATGAGCCTGAGAGGAACGAGCGAATAGCTGACAACCATGCTGCCCCAGATGGAAATGAGCTTGCCGAGGGTATAACCGGACCTGCCGCTGGGCCTTTGGTGATGTTTCACCGGTATGGTGCTGATGTTGTCGGTAGTTCTCAGAACGATCCCGTCAACATAAGGGTCCGGCCCGGAATATTTTATGACCTCGTTGAGCAGGAACCGGTTCATGACCTTGAAGCTTGACAAATAGAGGTTGACCGGTTTTTTCAGGAACAGGGTTGCAACTTTGTCATGAAAGGCGCTTCCCATGTTCCGGAACAGGCTGTCTTGTTTGGATGCATACCGGGCATAGACAACGTCGTATCCCTTTTGGATCTCATCGACGAGCTTTTCCAGTTCCTCAGGAGGGTTCTGAAGATCATCGTCCATGACCACGCAATACTCTCCCGTTGCATGGTTCAGGCCGGCCATGACGGCGTTGTGCTCGCCAAAGTTCCTTGCAAGCTTGAGATAGGTTACGATGAGCGGATAGGTGGTATGCAATTTCCTGCAGCGCGCGTCCGATTCGTCCTTGCTGCCATCGTTGACGAGAAGGATCTGCATTTGATATTTTTTTGCATACAAATAAACGAGAGAATTGCAGAGCGCTTCTATGGTCGCCTCGGCGTTGTAAACCGGGATGACTATGGAAAGTGAAAGCATGCGATGGTCCCTTTCAGAAGTGCGCAACCGTCCGGATCGCCGCGGGCAACTCATACGGAATCATTGGCCGGGCACAGGCGGTCGCTGATACAGCAGCGCCGGATGGGCGCATATGGGTTAGGCGCAACGATGGGCCGCCTCGGCAGCGGTTCCCCGGCGTCACGGTACACCTACGAGTGTGATCAGAGATGGCTAAACAGAGGGAGGCGAATTTCCGGAATGAAGGGGGAGAACATAGTGTGCGTAAAAGTTCGATTGATCCTGTTGAACGGTTCGTGCAAAGGCAGCGCTATGGGCGGGAAAAATTACATCATGCGACAGGGCTTCCAGGAGCTGTACAAACATTAACGTTTTCAGATTCTTTGATGACAGTACGGCGCGTTTTTTTTTCAGCAGGAGATTTGAGTCGGGCGTTGTTTCCTGTGCCTCCGGATCTTCCTCATTTTGCAGAATTACCTGCGACAGGAGAAGGTCGACAAGGTACAAGCTGACACCATGCGACTGAATGTTGCCTGGACCTTCATTCTCGCTCTTATTGCCCCGGGCGGTATACGTAAGGGGAGAAATGGCATACACGAAAAAGCTGAAGAGCAATAATACGTCGAGTATTTTTAATGTCTTGCCCCCGGAATGCATGCGTGCATAATACCAAGTGACGCCTTAATGTCAAGCTTTTTTGACGGTTCGCTCAGGAGCCGGTTGGCGTCCGGCATTATAGACCACCCCGCCTGCGGCAACATATTCCCGAAGCACTGCTGAGGCTTCCTCCCGGAGCACATCGCGCTGCACTGCGATGCCGCGGCTGTTCAACGCAGACACCCAGTCGGTCAGTTTGGGCCCTTCATCAAAACCGATGGCCCGCGCATCCTCGTCCCGCGCTCCGCAGACCAGCTGCTGCACGCCCGACCACGGCACGGCCCCGAAGCACATGGCGCAGGGTTCCGTGGTTGCAACAAGTTCAAAGCGCTGCCTCCCCCCGTCGCTCAGGTCGTACCGGGCAAGGGCTTTTTGAGCAAGCATGAGCGCAACGATCTCCGCGTGGAGCACGGAACAGTTCGAGGAGGTCACCAGGTTGATCCCCGGGGCAACGAGGCCGCCTTTTTCTTCAAAGATCGCTGCAGCAAAGGGTCCGCCGGTTCCCTGCTGCACGTTCTCGCGTGCCAGAGCGATGACAAAGCGCATCCGCTCCTCCACGTCCCTGAACAGAGTGGGCGCTGTCTTCATGAATTGCTCGACCCAGGGGGGGAGGATGAAGCAGATCTCAGGGAGCATGGTTCTCCTTTTATCAATTGCGGTGGGACGGGTTTCAAACCCGCCCCTACAACATCATCACGCGGTATCACTGCTCTCTAAAAATTCCATGGCCCGCTCTTCGGACCAGTAGCAATGCTCTTCATTGAACTGGACGAAGCCGAGGTGTCCGCCCGATGCCGGCGTTTCGAGATGCACGGACGTGCTGCGGGATGCTTCCTGCACGGGGTAGCACCCATCGGCCAGAAAGGGATCGTCCATGGCGTTTACGATCAGGGTCGGGATGGTGATCATCGGCAGGAACTGGCCGCTGCTGCACTTGCTCCAGTAGTCCTCGGCATCCTTGAATCCATGGATCGGAGCTGTATAGCGGTCGTCAAAATCCTTGAAGTTCTTTACGCGCTGAAAATCATCGTCATTGATCAGGCCCGGCAGCATGGCTTGTTTTATTCTGATCTTCGCATGGAGCGAGTCCAGGAACTGTTTCAGGTACAGCCTGTTTACCGGTCGTGCCAGTTCGTTCGCGCTTGAGCGCAGATTGCAGGGGGCGGAGAAGGCGATCGCTTTCCGGATCCGGCTGTCCAGCCTATGCGCCTGGCTGCCCAGATAGAGCAGCGTAAGGTTGCCGCCGAGGCTGAACCCTATGAGCGCCAGGCTTTGATAAGCGCCCGAACTGAGCACCTGTTCGACCACCCGGTCCAGGTCGTCGATCGAGCCGTTGTGATAAAAGCGCACCTGGCGGTTCATCTCCCCCGAGCAGGAGCGGTAATTCCAGGCTGCAACGTCCCATCCGTGCCTGTTCAGCATCTTCGCCATCCCCACCATATAGGGGCGATGGGAATTGCCTTCCAGCCCGTGGGACAACACCGCCACCCGGTTGTTGCCGCGCCGGACCCAGTCGATGTCGAGGAAGTCGTCGTCGATCGTTTCAATGCGCTCCCGGTCGTAAAAACCGTGCTCCAGCCTTCGCATTACCGACGGATAGATCGTCTGCAGATGGCCGTTGCTGAAGAACCGCGGAGGACGGTAACGCGAATTTTGGATGATCGGCATGGAACCTCATCGTTAGTTACGGATCAAATGCTACAGAAAAACGAGACTCAAAATCATTTACCGCGAAGGCGCGAGGAGCGCTAGGACGTCAAGAACAAATACATTTGGCTTTCACATCTACAAGATTTCCCCGCGCTCTTTGCGCCTTCGCGGTGAAAATGTTTTGGTTCCGACGTGTTCCTGTCACTGTCAGAATGCCCGTGGTTTTAATTATAGCTGAGTTCAGGTAGTCCTGAATAAAAAAGCACCTCCTGCCTAATAGATCGCGAAGAGGTGCTTTTGTTTTTCCTGTTCCGTTCTGCTTCGACGTTTACCGCGTCACATTATCGAGCATCAGCCTTGCTATTGCTTTTGCAAAACCCGCCGGGTCCTTGAGCTTTGATCCTTCGAGCAGCAGCGCCTGGTTGTACAGCAGGTCCGTGTATTCCTGTATGAGGTCGTCCTGTCCGCCCTTTTCCAGGAACCGGTTCATGACTTCGAAGACACCGTGAGCAGGGTTGATCTCCAGCACCCGCTTGCTGGACGGAACATCCTGCCCCATGGCCCGCAGCATTTTTTCCATCTGCGGATCGAGCCCGCCCTCGTCGGCGACCAGGCAACAGGCGGAGTCCGTGAGCCTGCCGGAAAGACGCACGTCCTTTACCTCGTCCTTTAACTGTTCCTTCATTTTAGCCAGCAGCTTCTCGAATTTCTCCTTCGACTTTTCCTTCTCAGCCTGTTCGGTCTTGTCGAGGCTGATGTCGCCCTTGATCACGGACTTGATCTTCTTGCCCTTGTACTCCTGAAGGCCGCTCATGATGATATCGTCGATGTCGTCGGTCATGATCAGAACATCATAACCCTTGCCGCGGAACGCTTCGAGGTACGGCGAATGCAGCACGTTCTCGTCGGGCTTGCCCGTGATGTAATAGATCTCGGTCTGCGCCAGCGGCATGTTCTTCACATAGTCGTCGAAGGTGGTGAATTTGCCGGCCTCGGTCTTGACGGACGGGAACAGCAGCAGGTCCGCGATCTGCTCTTTCCGTGAATGATCGAAATGAATGCCTTCCTTCAGGACCCTGCCGAACTCCGAGTGGAAGTTCTGATAGGCAACAGCATCGTTTTTCTTCATGTCCGCCAGGGTGTCCAGGACCTTTTTAACAATATTACGCTTGATGACCTCCACATGCTTGTTGTTCTGCAGGATCTCGCGCGAAACGTTCAGCGGCAGGTCCGACGAGTCCACCACACCCTTCACAAAGCGGAGATACTCGGGAATGAGCTGCTCGCAGTGGTCCATGATCTGCACCCGTTTCACGTAGAGCGTCGGCCCGATCTTGTAATCCTTGTACAGGATGCCGTAGGGCGCCTTGGACGGGACATAGAGCAGCGCCGTGAACTCCGACGTGCCTTCTGCCCGGAAATGGATGGTTTTTGCCGGATCGCCGAAATCGTGCGAGATGTGCTTGTAAAATTCGTTGTACTCATCGGCCTTGACCTCTGCCGGGTCTTTCAGCCAGATGGCCTTGCCTGCGTTCATGGTCTCTTCTTCAGAGACCTTGATCTTCTTGTTCTTGTCCGTTGGATCTTCCTTTTCTTGCTCGATGTCCATAACCACGGGATGCTCGATGTAATCCGAGTATTTACGGATGATCGTTTTGATCTCCCACTCGTTCAGATAGTTCTTGTCCTCTGCCTTGAGG
>Ga0154443_1170_pt2 | contig 10161 bp, 11 predicted proteins | sample RifGroC2_FD_105636 | JGI IMG/M metagenome (GOLD analysis project Ga0154443, IMG submission 105636) | Nitrospirae bacterium GWC2_56_14
GGTCCTTGATCATGCGTTCCGCGATATCGTGTCAGCCGTCTCTCTCGGCGACGCGGGCGCCGTGCGCAAAGCGCTTGAGCCCATGCATGGGACCATGGAAAAAACGCACGCCGGCGTTCGCGAAGGCAGGGTTACGCTCCGCAAGAATGCCGCCCGCATCAAGGAATTCAAAACCATGGACCTTGCGTTCCATGCAAAGCTCGAAGCCCTGAACCGCGCTGCTCACCACAAAAATAAAAAAGAAATGCTCAGGATCACCAAACAGCTGCTCGAAGGATGCGTGCAGTGCCATTCGAAATTCAGGCCCTAGCCGAACTTCGCTGGTCAAGACATCGCGCCCCCCTCCCTCCCTGCCCGGACGGCATGGCAGATTCCGCAGGATCCCTGAAAACTTTTTTTGCTTTCCCCCGCGGTTCGGTTATAATGGCCCATGCAAATTCGGGATATCCTGGTCAATAATCCACTCGTGCTGGCGCCCATGGCCGGCATCACCGACTTCCCCTTCCGCAGGATCTGCAAGGAAATGGGCGCAGGCCTTGTGTTCTCCGAAATGGTGAGCGTTGAAGCGCTGATCCGGGAACACAAGCGTACCCACGGCATGCTGCATACCGATCCGGCCGAGCGGCCGGTGGTGTTCCAGATCTTCGGATCAAAACCTGCGTCCATGGCCGAGGCCGCGCATATCGTATCGCAGGGAGAGGTCGATTTCATCGACATCAACATGGGCTGTCCGGTGCCCAAAATAATAAAAAGCGGCTCCGGATCGGCGCTGCTGCGCGACTTGGGGCTCGCAAAAGAGATCATGGCCGCTGTCGTGGGCGCCTCGAAAGTGCCTGTAACGGTCAAGATCCGCCTCGGCTGGGACGCGCGGAACATCGTGGCTGTTGATATGGCCCAGGCAGCGGAAGCTGCCGGCATTGCCGCCGTGACCGTCCACGCCAGGACCAAGGTGCAGGGTTTCTCGGGCCAGGCCGACTGGAACATGATCCGGACCGTAAAACGGTCGGTAACCATTCCGGTGATCGGGAACGGCGATGTCCGCACGGCCCAGGATGCGAAGCGCATCATGGTCGAGACCGGCTGCGATGGCGTCATGATCGGCAGGGCCATCCAGGGATACCCCTGGATCTTCCGCGAAGCAAAGCACTTTCTCGAAACAGGCCTGGTGCCGGCGCCCCCGACCCGGGAAGAACGGCAGGCGGTCATGCTCCGCCATCTGCACGACATGGCCTGCCTGGTGGGCGAGGATGTGGGCGTCCGCGAGATGCGCAAGCACCTCTGCTGGTATACCAAGGGCCTGCACGACGGCGCCGAGTTCAGGACCAGGATCAACCATCTGGTGCGGGTCGATGATACGAAACGGGCAATCAAGGTTTTTTTTACGGCCTTGAACACCAGCACCATGGCGGAGCAGCACGCAGCATTTTAAGCTGCTGCGTGCTTACGCAGGAACGAAACGGGAGTAACGAGCATGTCGGCGAATACCAGGGAGCCGCAGAACGACAAACAGGACCAGCTCATCGCCGATGCCCGCCGCAACCGCGAGCAGCGCGAGAAGGACTACCGCGAGCAGACGCTGAAGCTTTACCCGCATATTTGCGCCCGCTGCGGCCGTGAATTCGAAGGAAAGAAACTTCGCGAGCTCACCGTTCATCACAAAGACCACAATCACGACAACAATCCACCCGACGGCAGCAACTGGGAGCTGCTCTGCCTCTACTGCCACGACAATGAGCACCAGGAATATCTGGACGAAGAGCTCCCGGGCAAAACAACACCAGGCAGGGAAAATAAACCCGCTCCCATGCAAAAACCCTTCTCTGCGCTCGAGGAGCTCTTGAAGAATCTTAAAAAATAAGCAGAACGACGCATTTCTTTCCGCCCTTGCCCCAGGAACCCCTTTCTATCCGCACCCGTCAATACCGAGTCGCCGGTTCTCATGATCCTCACCGATAACTGCCATGTTCCGCCATATTTGATATAATGATCGAAAATATACATTGTCTCCGCCTTTGCTGGAGTGTGGCAATCTTCTCTCGTGCATGCGACAAGACCCCGTCATTCCGAAAAGTTTGACACAGCACGTTCTTGCCCATGTGGACTTCAAAGAATACCTGCAAAGCCTCGTCAGCGGGATCGCCGACACCTACAAACGGCATGACGTCGTCATTGCCGTGGACGTCTGCATTCCCTGCGGCCTGCAACTGGTCAATGTGCTCGCCGGCCAGATCCACGGCACCATCGTGCTTTCCCGGTCGCCGGGCACCAGGTTCAGCGTAACCTTCCCGGGGACACCGGAGAGCAAGGGAGATCAGCATGGTTAAAAAACGAGTTATGCTCGTCGAGGACGAGTCCGTGACCGCCATGGACCTGAAGACCAACCTTGTCCAGCTTGGCTACGAAGTGCCGGCGATCGTGGCAAGCGGTGAAGATGCTGTTCATACCGCCGCAGAACTCAGACCGGACCTTATCCTGATGGACATTACCCTTGCCGGCCGCATGACGGGCATAGAAGCTGCGGATGCGATCAGGAAAAATCAGGCTATACCCATTGTCTTTCTCACCGCTCATGCCGATACCGAGACCATCGGACGGGCAAAGACCACCGAACCCTTCGGCTATCTTCCCAAACCTTCCAGCATGGACACTCTTTTGAGCACGATCGAGGTCGCGCTGTACAAGGGCGAGGCCGATGCACGGCGCAGAAAAGCCGAGGCCCTGCTCAGGCGGACCATGACCGAACAGAAGATCATCCTCGACAATCTGGGCGTGGGTGTCCTGTTTGCGATCAACAGAAAGATAGTCTGGGCGAGCAAAAGCATAGCGACCATGCTCGGCTATCCCCTTGAGGAGGTCGAGGGCAGGGACACCCTGCTGTTCTACCCTGACCGGGAGAGTTACGAGAAGGTCGGAACGGAAGGATATGCGGCGGTCGCCCGGGGGGAGGTCTATACCGGAGAGAGTCCCATGAAAAAAAAGGATGGTTCCCTCATCTGGTGCCACCTCGTGGGGCAGACGGTGAATCCTGCCGCACCGGAAGAAGGTTCCATCTGGATACTGGAAGATGTGACGCCCCGAAAAGTGCTGGAAGAGACCCTGAAGCAAAGTGAGGATAAATACCGCACCGTGGCGGATTTTACCCACGACTGGGAATTCTGGATCGCTCCGGACGAGCACATACGCTACATGTCGCCCTCCTGCGAAAAAATAGCCGGCCGCCCTGTTGCTGACTTTGAACAGGACGCCGCCCTGCTTCGCGGGCTCCTCCATCCTGATGACCGTGCCGCCTACGATACGCACCGCCACCGGGTTACCGGGCAGGAAAAGTCGGAAGAGCTGGAGTTCCGTATTCTCCGCCCCGATGGTTCCGTGCGCTGGATCGCCCATGTCTGTCAGCCGGTCTATGACGATCAGGGACGTTTTAACGGCACGCGGGGCAGCAACCGCGATATTACGCTGCGCAAGATCGCCGAGCAGGAACGGGAGCGGCTGATCACCGAACTGCAGGAAGCGCTGGCCAAGGTGAAGACCCTGAGCGGCATGCTTCCGGTCTGCGCGTCCTGCAAGAAGATCAGGGACGACAAGGGCTACTGGCAGCAGATCGAAGCATACATCAGCGACCATTCGGAAGCAGAGTTCTCCCACGGCATCTGCCCGGACTGCGCGGTGAAGATCTACGGAGAATATTACAGGAAGAAATAGGGGCTATGCTCATGTGGGCGATCTCTGCACCTTCGGAGTGCTGGTCTAGGCCTTCGGCCTCGGGGACAAGGCGGTGAAGCAGATCGCCGAGATCGTTCACGATCTGGATGTGAAGGACGAGAAGTATGATAACACCGGGACTACCGGTGTTGAGAAAATACTTTTCAAGATCCGCTAGACCGCAGGACGACCATGCCATCAATACGGCGGAATGGATCGTGTATGATGCCCTCTATGCATACTGCCGGGCAATGATAGCGAAAGAAAGGCCCCATGGCGCATTCGCTGAGTAACGTTGTCCTGCTTTTTGCTGCGCGCAGCATACGGCTTTTCGCCTACGGCGCGCTGTCAGTCGTGCTTGCCCTGTATCTGCATGAGATCGGACTTTCCAGCGCGGATATCGGGCTCCTGTTCACGCTCACCCTGGCAGGCGATGCAGGGATCACGCTCTGGATCACGACCACTGCAGACCGGTTCGGCAGAAAGAAGATGCTCCTCCTGGGCGCCGGACTCATGGTCATGGCCGGCGTCGTGTTCAGCCTGACCGGGAATATTTTTCTCCTGATGGTCGCTGCCGTCATCGGCGTCATCAGCCCCAGCGGGAACGAGATCGGCCCTTTTCTTTCCCTGGAGCAGGCGGCCCTTTCGCAGCTGCTCTCTGCCGAACAGCGGACCCGGGCCTTTGGCTGGTACAACCTGGCAGGTTCGCTGGCAGCGGCAGCCGGTGCGCTTGCAGGCGGTTTTCTTTCGCAAACATTTCTAAACACCGGCATGTCCGAGCTCGGATCCTATCGTGCCGTCATCCTCGGCTATGCCGCCTGCGGGATCGTCCTCCTGGTTGTTTTCCTGTTCCTTTCCCCGGACGTGGAAGCAACAACAGCTCCTGCAAAGGAGCGTGTGCTCGGGCTCCACAAATCAAAGGGCGTCGTGCTGAAGCTCTCCGCGCTTTTTGCCCTGGACGCCTTTGCCGGCGGGTTCGTGATCCAGAGCATGGTCGCTTACTGGTTCCACATCAAGTTCGGCCTCGATGCCGCCGTCCTGGGCAGTATCTTTTTCGGAGCGAACATCCTGGCCGGAGTATCCGCCCTGCTTGCGGTCCGGATCGCGAACCGGATAGGTCTGATCAGGACCATGGTATACACGCACATCCCCTCGAACGTGCTGCTCTGCCTGGTGCCGCTCATGCCCAACCTCGGCCTTGCCATTACGGTGCTCTTGCTCCGCTTCAGCATTTCGCAGATGGACGTTCCCACGCGCCAGTCCTACACCATGGCGGTCGTTGACCCCGACGAACGGGCTGCGGCATCGGGGGTCACGACCATCGCGCGTTCCGTGGGGGCCGCCGCATCGCCATTCTTTACGGGCATCTTTCTGGCTTCCCCGGCCCTCCTCGCTGCGCCCTTTCTCGTGGCCGGCGGCCTCAAGATCGTGTATGACCTGCTTTTGTACCGGAATTTCAAAAAAGCGGACGTGCGGTGACAAGGTCTTTCCCTGCAGGTCGAGATATACCGGCGGGTGCTAGCTGAATAAAGCCTGAAGCAGCAGATGGGTGGGAAGATAGACGAGCAGCGAAAATACGATCATCAGCAAACACAGATACACGAGCGGCGGCAGCCGTTTCTGCGGCTTTGTGCCCGGGCCATGCACCCAATTAATATTCTTTTCAGGGTCCGTAAGCAGGTAGGTCAGGGGGAGAACGATCCAGGCAAGCACTGTTTGCGCGAACCAGGCTTCCTTTGCATACCCGAGCCGGCCGATCATCCAGAGCAGCAGCACGGGCAGGAACACGTGGAACAGGGAGAGCGCCCTCAAGGAGAGCGGCTTTTGCGCGTCGAACATGTAATCCGTCAGCCCTGCCAGCCGCCTGCCCGTCAGGAGACGTCCGAAGTAGGTCACATTCCAGAACAGTTCAGGCAGCAGAATCCCGATCGCCATCATGCTCGCTATCAGGCTGCTCTCGTACCATAGCGCAGGCACCGTGGCAAAGAGCGCAATGTCCGAGAACCAGAGAAAGTTCCCGAGACCGTATTTGACCGTGTAGACCGCGGCCGTGAGAATGACGAACAGCGTGTAGGATATCTTGATCCAGAGCGGGATCATCACTGCACTGACGGCGTTTTTTTCTTTTTCTTTTTATTTTTCGCCGTGCCTGTTTTTTTCTTCGGTAGTGCCGTGTGTTCTTTGTTCTGCTTAACCAGGGCGGAAGTTGATTGCGAGGTGTTCATCCGTGAAGCGACAGGCGATGATGCCGGCACCGGGTGCATGGTGGTGATGGTTGCGTTCGTCGAGGTCGCGTTCTCGGTCGGGACCGAAGGAAATGCGGTTTCCAGCGGACGCGTCACCAATTGCGCCCCGGTGGACGGCGAAACAGGGGCGCCGGCAAAGGGCTGCATGGGCGCCTCGTTCGTTTTTGTCCAAACGTAGTATGCCGCCGCTCCCCCGGCAAGGATCAGGACCATTGATGCGGCTGCAAGATACCTCCTGAAGTGCGCCATCCCAGAAATCTTGGAGGTGATGATCATGGTTTCCTCTGCAGGCGCGGCTGCGAAGACCTTCATGGACACGAGGTAGTCCGCGATCCGCGTCAGCGAGGCGGCCTTGGTTGTCCTGCCTGCCAGCCGTTTTCCCAGTTTTTTCTCGACTTCCAGCATGGAACCGCAGCGTCTCTGCGGCTTCTTCCGGAGACACTTCTTGATGACCCACTGCAGGCCCCAGGGGATGTCGCTGTTGACGCGGCGGGGGGAAAGGAACGGGTCCTTCAGGATCTTGGCGCTCACCGACCGTTCATCGTCATCGGTGAAGGGTTTCACGCCGGTGAGCATCTCATACAGCACGATGCCGAAAGAAAAGATGTCGGACCGGGCGTCGAGCTGCTGCCCCAGGACCTGCTCGGGCGACATGTAGGCGGGCGTCCCGATAAGCGTGCCGGGCATGGTCAGGGATTCGAGGTTCCTGCTCTGGGCGATGCCGAAGTCCATGAGCTTGGCCTCGCCGTTCCGCTTGATCATGATATTGCTCGGTTTGATGTCGCGGTGAACGAGCCCGCGCATATGCGCGTAATCGAGGGCGCTGCAGATCTGAATGGCGATCATGATGCCCACATCAACGGGCAGCGCCCCGGTCTTCCCGATGACATCGGCAAGGTTGACGCCGTCGACGTATTCCATCACGATGCAGTAGGCGGGTTTTTTCCAATAGTCATAGATGTGGACGATGTTCTCGTGCTGGAGAGAAGCGGCCACTTTGCTTTCGCGTTCGAACCGCCTGACGATCTGGCTGTCGGCATGGTAGGCCCTCTTCAGTTCCTTGATGGCCACCGGCCGGTCAAGGGACTTTTGGACGGCCTTGTACACCGTCGCCATGCCTCCGGACCCGAGCTCGCCTTCTATTTTATATTCATCTGACAGCTGTTGTCTTGGCATATCTATATCCTTAACGCACACTCCGGACAAACCGGAACCACAAGGCGTCTCTCGCAAAGCTCGCAAAGAGCGCAAAGAAGACCTTGAACCAAAATCTCTTCGGGTTTAAAATCAAAAAGCAAGCCGTGGCTTAGGATTTTCTTTGCGTCCTTTGCGAGCTTTGCGAGAAATAGTATTGCACTTTTGCTGCCTACACCTCGGTAACCCACACCACCACCGCAGTGATATTGTCCACGCCTCCCCGCTCGTTTGCCGCGGCCAGCAGCTTCTGAACAGCCGCCTCGGGCGGGAACACGGCGAGGACCCTGTTGATCTCCGCATCGGTCAGCATCTCCGTCAGGCCGTCGGTGCAGAGGAGGAACCGGTCGTCCTTCTTCAGCGCATGGTTCGTGATGTCCGCTTTCACCTCTTCTGCAAGGCCCAGTGCCCGGGTGATCATGTGGCGATAGGTACTCAAGCGCGCCTGTTCCTGCGTAAAGGTCCCGGCACGGACCTGCTCGGCCACGAAGGAATGGTCCTCAGTCAGCTGCGAGAGCTTTCCGGTACGGAAAAGGTAGGCCCGGCTGTCGCCGATATTCGCGATGAACGCCTGGTTGCCCCTGAGAAGAAGCACCGTCAGAGTGGTCCCCATGTTCGCAAGCCCGCGGTTCTGGGACCGTTCCTGATTGATCGCGCGGTTTGCAAGGGAGACCGCTTCCCTGAGCGCAAAGACCGATGGGTCGTCGGTGCGGACGCGTCCCATGGGCGGGGTCCGGTCCTTTTCGCCGAGCAGGTCCGGCATGGCTTTGGCAAGCGTCTCCACGGCAATGCGGCTCGCGATCTCGCCGCCCTCGTTTCCCCCGATCCCGTCCGCGACCGCGTAGAAGCCCAGATGGTCGTCCAGGAGCAGGGCGTCCTCGTTGTTGGCCCGCTTCTTTCCGGGGTCGGTATCGCCGCAGGCTATCCTCTTCATTACGCGATCTCGTAGGTCCTGTTCCTGCCGGTTTCCTGAAGAATGAACTGGAGCGTGGTCTCCCCGACGCGGAACTTGTCCCCATGGCGCAATTTCCGCTGCCGTATGGATGCCCCCCGCATGTGCGTGCCGTTCGTGCTGTCCAGGTCCTTGAGCAGAAAAACGCCTTCGTGATAGACGATCACCGCGTGCTCCCGCGAGACCAGTGCGTCCTTGATCCGGACCTGGGCATTGGCGCTCCTGCCGATCACGGCATATGCTTTGTCGATCGCATACTCCATGCCTTCGCCATACCCCTTGATGATCACGACCGAGGCCTGAAATCGCACGGGTATTTTTTTTATCGACGGGGACGGCTGCAGGATCTGTGTTCTGTCGCTCTTTACTGGTGAGCCAATCATCGGTTCCCTCCGGGTTGTCGTGGTCTGGGACAAATCATAGGATAATACCGGATAAACGTCAAGTTCAATACATCGGATCATGTTTCTGCCACGAAGACACGAAGGAGACATAAATTTAACAGGCTGTTGAAAAGGCCTTTAGCTGTCTTTGCGAGCCGAAGGCGAAGCAATCTCGTTATTAAGGCTCGGGATATACGCCGCAATCTCGTGATTCAATAAAACAACAAGTTCGAGATTGCCGCGTCGCATAAAACGCTCCTCGCGATGACGCAACCGGTGTTTTTCAACGATCGGTCAAAGAGTTAATTAGGGGAAATATTCTTCCTGCTTTTCTTCGAGCCTTCGTGCCTTCGTGGCAAATTTTGTTCCGACCTTTGCGGTTTAACGATTATCATTTCCATCGTCTTATGGTACAATCTCGACATGAAAAGATCCGACCCAGGGAAGGCTCCTTCCGGGAGCAAGGCCGACCAGACCCAGGTGTTGTCCGGGCCGAACCAGAAGCCGCTCATCCTCAAAAAGGCGCGGTTCAAAGTGACCAAAGGCCGGGACGCGGGAAAAGAAATGGTGCTGCAGAAAGCACTAATCTCCATCGGCACGCTCCCGGAGAACGACCTCGTCCTGACCGATGCCACGGTCTCGCGCAAACATGCTGTTGTGGAAGAGCGTTCCGACGGCTACCTGCTCAGGGACCTGGGCAGCACGAACGGCTCGTTCCTCGATAATGTGCGGATACGCGAAGGCTATATCACGCCGGGTTCGGTCATTCGCCTTGGCCAGACCGAGATCTCCTTTTCTCCGCTGGAAGAGCGCATCGAGGTCCTCACCAGCTCCTCGGAACACTTCGGCGGGCTGATCGGATCTTCTCCGCTCATGCAGGAGGTCTACGGCTTTCTCGAACGCATCGCGCCTACTGATGTGACCGTCCTGCTCGAAGGCGAGACCGGCACGGGCAAAGAGCTTGCGGCGCGGGCCATCCATGCCCACAGCCGCAGGGCCCACGGCCCTTTTGTCGTGTTCGATTGCGGGGCAGTGGCGCCGAACCTCATTGAAAGCGAGCTCTTCGGCCACGAGAAGGGCGCGTTCACCGACGCGGTCAAGGCGCGGCAGGGTTCGTTCGAGCTTGCGGACAACGGCACCATCTTTCTCGACGAGATCGGCGAGCTCTCCCTGGACCTTCAGCCCAAGCTCCTGCGCGCCCTGGACCAGCGCGAGACCAAGCGCGTGGGCGGTGACAAACCTGTTGCCGTGAACGTCCGCGTCATCTCCGCCACGAACAAAGACCTTGAAAAAGAGGTCAAAGCCGGTCGGTTCCGCGAGGACCTGTACTACCGTCTCTCGGTGGTGCGCGTGAACATGCCCCCGCTCCGGAAGAGGAAAGAAGATATCGAAACGATCGCCGGACAGGCGCTTGCGGGGATCTCCGCGGAGATCAGCAAAAAGATCACCGGCCTCTCCCCCGAGGCCGCAACAGCGCTTACGGCCTATTCCTGGCCCGGCAACGTGCGGGAACTGAAAAACGTTCTGGGACGCGCCGCCGCCCTCTCCGACAGCGGCAGGATCGAGCCCAAGGACCTGTTCCTCACCCAGGGAAAGAAAACAAACACCCTTGACGGGCTGAGCGGCAAGACGCTCGAAGAGATCGAAAAAGCCGCCATTTCCGCCACGCTCAGGTCCGTGTCGG
>Ga0154443_1241_pt1 | contig 10143 bp, 6 predicted proteins | sample RifGroC2_FD_105636 | JGI IMG/M metagenome (GOLD analysis project Ga0154443, IMG submission 105636) | Nitrospirae bacterium GWC2_56_14
AAGACGGACTACAGGATCAGCAAGGGAACGGACTTCACGCTCATGTCCCCGAAGCTCGATGCAACAGGCAAGGTTTCTGGCTACAGCGAGATCGGCCGTCTGCAGGTTAAGAAGACCGAGGGGAACGGATCCTGGACCGAGGTCCTGGACCTGAAAAAAGGCGCAAAGATCGAGATCGGCGACCGGGTCGTGCGGCGCTTCTACCATGAAGGAGAGGAAGTAAGCATCCGCAACACCTTCGTGCTTTCAGCCAGGGGCGGCGTGCCTCCCGATGTTTCGCCGCTTGCCGGCGTGAACATCTATGTGAACAACGAATGGCTCGGCTCGACCGGGAGCGACGGCAAGGCCGAGGTCCCGGTGCGTTTGAACAAGAACTTCACCCTGGTGCTGTACCGGCACGGTTACCAGCAGCTGACCGAGACGGTGAAGATCGAAAAGAGCAAGGATGCGAAGGAGTTCACGCTGGCCGTCAATAACGCGGTGTTCAAGGTCGAATCGGAACCATCGGGCGCCGACGTGTTCGTGGACGGCGAGAAGATCGGCACCACGCCGATCCGCGAGGGCAAGCCCGTGACGCTGGGCTTCCACACGGTCAGGGTCTCGGTCGGCGGGGACTACCGCGATTGGGAAGAGGTCGTGGAGTTCTCGAAAAAGGAAGAGAACCGGACCGGCAGCGCGACGATCAAACTGCCCAAGGATTATCTGAAGATCGGCGCACGGGCCGAGCAGAAGGGCGACTTCGACGCGGCGATCGCGGCGTACCAGAGCACCGAGAAAGGCCATCCGGATTATTCCGAGACCCATCACCGCCTGGCGCAGGTCTATCTGGACGACAAGGGCGACTTCGACAGCGCCATCCGCGAGTTCGAGAACGTGCTGTCCCTGCCCGAGAACCAGCAGTTGGTGTTCAAGCAGTTCTCCGTGGCTTTCATGAACCTGGGTCACGCTTATTATGAAAAGGGCAGCGCGCTGGTTGCGAAGGACAAGGACGCGGCGGCACAGAGTTTTGCCAAGTCCATCCAGAACCTTCAGAAGGCAAAACAGAACACCCGGTTCTTCCCGAATGACCGCTATGACGAGGCCGTGCATGATACCTACTACTACACCGCCTTGTCATACCACAAACTGTATCAGCTCACCCAGAAGGGCAACCTCCTGAACGACGCCAACTTCGCGTGGCGCGAGTACTTTGATTTCTTCCCCAAAAAGCTCGAAGGGAACAATACCTTTGAGCAGGCCCGCGCGTCCGCGCAGAAGTACTGGGACCAGATCAAGAACCTCTAAAAGGGCGAAGAAATTTTCGCCACGAAGGCACTAAGACACGAAGAACATCTTAAAAATTTCACGATGACTAAAATGTGAAAGCATCTCTTTGTGCCTTCGTGTCTTCGTGGCGAGTGTTGGTTCCGGTTTGTCCGGGTTAAGGACGTTCAGGAGGATCGTGGAGTGAACGCACGGAAGTCCGTAGGTGCTCTAGGAGTTGGCCTGATAATGCTTTTCCTGCCCTCTGCAGGGATGGCAGAGGACACGCTCTCATCGGCGCTCACCACAACTGTAACGGGTACCGGACAGAACGGGACCGGGCCTGCCGGGATCCTCTCCGGCGCGACCGGGACGGAAGCAAAGCCCGAAGAAAAAAAGCCCGCGCCGCTGGAGCCGCTGTTCGTCAGGCCGCTGGTGGCCGTCGAACAGGGGCGCAACGATTCGAACCCCCAGTGGTCGCCGCAAGGCACGCTTATCTCCTTTGAGCGGAGCGTGGGAGATAAACGGGAGATCCGCATTGTGCTGCCCGACGGCACGCCCGTCCAGACGGTCTATACCCTGCTTTCATCGGGCAGCAATAACGCGAAGTTCTTTTTCCCCGGCATATCGGAAGAGATCAGCTACAACGCCGGCATCAGCTGGTCGCCCCGGGAGAACGGCTTTGTGTTCATGAGCAACGGCGGCGAAGGCAACTACGACCTCTTCTTCCAGGACCTTGGCGGAGAGGCGGCGACGCGGCTTACGGAACATAAGGAAAAGGACGGCCAGGTGCACTGGTCTCCTGGTGCGGACCGTCTGGTGTTCGTGTCGGGGCGCACCGGCAACGGCGACATTTATATGATGGACCTGCTGTCACGGGCGCTCACGCGGCTGACCAGGGGCGGGAAAGCATACCTGTACCCCCGATGGTCGCCCGACGGCGGAAAGATCGCCATGATGCACGGAAGCAACGAGAACCATGATATTCTCGTTATCTCTGATGTGGCAAGGCCAACGGAGTCTCAGAAACAACTGACCTCCTGGGCCTCTGACGATCTGCGGCCGGCCTGGTCGCCGGACGGACAGAAGATCGCTTTTTATTCCAATTACAATGCAACAGAAGATCCCCGGATCTGGTCGCTCTTCGTGGTCGCAGCCGACGGCTCGGACCCCGTTGGGGGAGAAGGTCTTGCGGCAAAGGTCGTTGCAACGGACATTATCCCGGACGTCGAAACAGGGCCGGCCTGGATGCCCGACAGCAACCGCATCATATTTGTGAAGAACGACCGGCAGGAATACAATCCGCTCTACGTTGTTGATGTGCAGCAGAAGACGGTCGTGCCGCTCAAAACAGATACGAAAATGAACCACGATGCCACGTGCTCCGCAGACGGGAGCATTGCATTCAGGGCACAGGTCGATCAGTGGGACCAGATCTATATTATGAAGCTGAAGTAAGGGCGGGTTTCAAACCCGCCCCTACAGTACCCAGCGGGTTATACCCGCCCCTTCAGAACAGAGGAGTTTGCATGGCACGTTTCGCGTTGTTCCTGGTATCAATGAGCCTTCTTGTCGCGTCGCAGGCCTCTGCCGCCGACGATGTTATGACGAAGGCGGTGAAGCTCTACGAAAAGCGGCACTATGACGAAGCGGCCGGCCTGCTTCGGTCGAACCTTGCGTCGCTCGGTCCTGCCCAACAGGGTTCTGCGAACCTTGCGCTGGGCATGATCTATTTCAAGAACGCGATGCTGCACCGCGAGCTCTACCTGGCCTCGGCCTGGGCATCGCAGGGCTATCTGAAAAAGCTGTCAGCTCGCCGCGTGAGCAGCCGGAGCCGTTTTGTCGATCTGTATATGGGTGATGCCCTGATCGAGGTGGGCAAGGCAGATGTTGCTGCGATCTATCTCAGGCAGTTCCTGGCTGGTGAAGGACTGAGACCACAGTACCAGGCGATCGCCCAGGTAAGTCTCGGACTGAGCTATCAGGTGAACAATGAGGCCGCAAAAGCGGCGCCGCTCTGGGCGGCCGTCGATACCGTCGACCCCGAAGTGAAGGCAGAATTGGCAGCTGCATACAGCAAGGCGGGGCTTAAGGACAAGGACCCGCTCGCGCTGGCGGAAGAAAGCCTTGCCATCCAGACGAAGCGCGGAAAGCCGCTTTCCATACGCATGGTGAAGAACCTTCTGGCGGTCTATGCACGTGCAGGCCTTACCGAGAAAGGCCTGGACCTGCTCAAGCGCGCCGACCTGAATGCGTTCTCCTTTCGGGAGACGCTGGGCAAGACGAAGGTAATAAATTTCTACGACCTTTCTTTGCTGGATGACATGGCCACGCTCTATGGCCAGGCAAGCATTGCGTGTCTCGAAAAGGCGGCTGTTGATCCAAAGATCAAAGGTTCCGCCGAGTTCTACCTCGGCCAGGCCTACGCGTTGTTCGGGTCCGCGGAGCGGTCTCAGAAGACGGCGCAATCGTTCCTGGCAAGCACGCAGCTGCCCCAGCAGTTCAAGGACCAGGCCCGGGTGCTGCAAGGCGCCAATCTCTACAAAGCGAACCGGAAAGTCGATGCCCTGAAGGTCTGGGACGAGCTTGCCATGAAACCGTCCCAGGACCCTGACGTGCTTGCGGAGATCCTGTTCACCTGCCGGCGATTGAGGGCCGAATGTCCAAACGCGGCGCGCCGAAGCGCGACAACGGTCGAGGCAGGCGAGGGCAAAAAATTCTCGACCCTGAACATCGCGCTGGGCAAATACTATCTGGGCAGGCTGGATACAACGCGGGCGGTCATGTACCTTGAGGCCGGCCGCGACAAGAGCAACAAGAACAAGATCGAGTCGAACGACCCGGAGATGCTCGTCAGTCTTGCCGACGCGTATTTCAGGACCAAAAAATTCTCCGAAGCGCTCGAGATCTATTTCGAGATGAGCAAGCAGTTCCCCGAGGTGCGCCAGCTTCAGGAGGCCATGCAGGGCGTGTATGCCATGGAGCACAAGAGCGCAGGAGACGTGAAGATCAATTGATGCATTGCGGATTTCGGATTGCGGATTTCGGATTTTCCCCCGGTTTTCGATCTGCATTCCGCAATCCGAAATCCGAAATAGCATGAGGAGGAGCATATGAAACGTATACTGGTGGTTCTACTTCTGATCGTTACCATGGCCATGGCAGCAGTGACCGCGTCGGAAGCGGCCCGCAAGAAAGACAACCGGCCCGACGGGGGCAGCCTGAGCTATGGCGAATACGGCCGGCCGGCTACGCTCGACCCCATCACGAGCAACGAGATGATCTCGCTACGGCTCACGGAGTTGCTGTTCAACGGCCTGGTGGGCATCAATGAAAAGCAGGAGATCGTGCCCGAGCTGGCGGAGAAGTGGGAGACGCCGGACCGGAACACCTATATCTTCCATTTGCGCAAGGACGTGACCTGGCACCCGCGCGAAGGCGAACAGCCCAAGCCGTTCACGGCCGACGATGTGGTATTCACCTACAAGATCATGATGCACCCCAAGACCATCACGCCGCTGAAGGTGCGCTACGAGTTCATCTCCAGCGTCGAGAAGATCGACGACGCGACCGTGAAATTCACGCTCAAGCGGCCGATCTTGAACGCTCTTGCGAAGTTCAGCTTCAAGATCATCCCCAAGCACGGCCCGTCCAATCCCCTGTACCTCACGCGGGAAGATCCCTTTGTCCAGAGCCCCATCGGCACCGGCCCGTATATGCTGAAGAACGTCACGGCCGAGCGGGAGATCGTGCTGGTGGCCAATGAAGCGTATTTCAAAGGGAGGCCGCATATTGACAAGCTGGCGGCGAAATCCTTTGCGGACCAGAACATCATGACGCAGGCGCTCATGTTCAATGCCATCGATATGATCGTGCTCGTGAACCCGCGGGACATACCCGAGATCCAGGGAGACAAGCGCTTCATTCTGCAGCCCTATAATGCCCTTTCCTATTCGTTCTTCGGCTACAACCTGCGGAACCCGCTGCTTGCCGATGCGCGGGTGCGCAGGGCCTTCACCCATGCCGTGAACCGGCAGGAGATGCTTGACGCCTTCTTCAACGGCCAGGGGACGATTATCTCCGGGCCCTTTGCCCCGGGAAGCTGGGCCTACAACCTCGATGTGCAGCCCCTCGCTTTCGATCCCGAAAAGTCGAAGGCGCTCCTGCAGGAAGCGGGCTTTACCCGCGGCGCTGACGGCATCATGGAGAAGTCGGGCCAGCGGTTGTCCTTGACCCTCAAGGTGCCGATCGAGAAAGAGAGCGAGGCGGTAAAACGCGTGGTGCTCGCTTTCAAGAACTATCTCAAAAACGTCGGAGTGGACGTCAAGGTCGAGTTCAAGGAGTGGTATGCCTGGAAAGAGGACGTGTTCCAGGAGCATGACTTCGACATCGTTTTCGCTTCCTGGGTGTTCGATGATTCAGCGGACATCTCCTCCTTGTTCCATTCGGCCGAGATCGGGCTTCACAAGAACAACTTCATCGGCTACTCGAATCCCGAAGTGGACGGTCTGATCAACGAAAGCAAGCTCACGCTGGACCATGAAAAGCGGCGGACCATCAACCGCAAACTGCACACCATCCTGGCGGAGGAGAACCCCTATACCTTCCTCTGGACGCTCACCAACTACGCGGCATACCATAAGAAGGTCCGCCGTGTGGCGATCCATCCCTACAAATTTTTCTCCTTTGCCGATGAGTGGTTCATGGAAGAGAAGGACCAGAAGTGATTCAATTTCGGATTGCGGATTTCGGAATGCGGAATGTACGGCGAGGTTGACAAGAATTGAAGCTGTCTGCCATAAGACCCATAGCCCTGGTACTTTCCCGGGAAATGGCGATCACGCTGCTTTTGCTGCTTGGAGTGAGCTTCGTGGTCTTCATCATTCTGTATCTCTCGCCCGGCGACCCCTTTAGCGCTCTGCTGGAAGGGCAGCTGTCGTCGGGAGAGTCCCCGTCCGGCGCGCATGAAGTCCTGGGTGTTCCCCCGTCGTGGTATGCCCGCTACCTTTCCTGGCTTGCCAATTTGCTGCAGGGTAATTTCGGCACCTCCATCCGGACCGGGATGCCGGTCCTGGGCGAGGTGTTGCGCGTGGGCATCAACACGCTCATCCTTACACTCGGGTCCATGCTGGTCACGCTCTTGATCGCTGTTCCCATCGCGCTCTATTCCGTGGTGCGCGGCATCAATAAGATCTCGTGGCCTCTCACCATGTTCGCCTATGTGGTTTCGGCGCTGCCGGTGTTCTGGCTCGGCTATATCGTCATTTATTTCTTTACGCACAAGCTCGGTCTGTTCCCCCTTGCCTTCGGCTATGCAACGACCTCAACGAAGTTCGGCTGGCTCTATGCCCTGCTCCCGATCTTCGTGCTCGGCGTGGGCAACGGCACGATCAGCGAAGTGATCCGCTCGCTGCGCGATGAAATGGGCAGGGTCATGGCCGAGGACTACATCCGCACGGCCCGCGCCAAGGGCGCGTCGGTCTGGAAACACTCGTTCAAGGAAGGCCTCCTCATCCCGGTGACCGAGATCGTCGCAGCCAAGATCCCTTTCATTCTCGGCGGAGCCGTCATCGTCGAGCAGGTCTTCAACTGGCCGGGCATGGGCAGGATGGCCTGGCAGGCGGCCCAGGACCGGGACTATCCCGTGATCATGGGCATTGCGATCCTGGCCGCGGTCTTCGTGCGGCTCGGCAGCCTGTTCCAGAGCGTGGTGTATGTTGCGGTGAATCCGAGAGCGTCGAAAGAATGATTCTAATTTCGGATTGCGGATTTCGGATTGCGGAATGAGGATCAACATAACAAACAGTTTCGCAAAGCAAACCAATTGCTGGTTCAATCTTATAGATTGAACTAGCAAAGAAGAAGATATCAAAGATAAAGTAGTTAAGGCGTTGCTTCTAACCCTGAACCCCGGACCCTGGACCCTGTCCCCTGAATCTATGAAATCCTATTCCCAAATATCCGGCGAGATCGGCGAGTTTTCGGACCTGCCCTTCTGGAAAAAAGCCGACACAGTGGATCTGGCCTATGTGACATATGGGCTCTTGATCGTTACGCTCGTGGTGCTGTCCTATTTCCTGGGGTCCTTCAACCTGCTGCCCCATGACCCGCAGGACCTCGATTTGGAGCTTATGATGGCGGGGCCGGGCACGGCAGGACATCTTCTCGGCACTGATTTTATGGGAAGGGACATGCTCTCCCGGCTGATCGTGGGCATCCAAGCCTACTTTCTGCCGGGGCTGCTGGCGATCACCATTTCACTTCTCTTTGGCACCCTGCTCGGCGTGCTCGCCGGATACCACGGCGGCAGGTCCGAAACGGTCATCACCTATTTCACGAACCTGGTCGATTCCTTTCCCCGCCTCGTGCTCATCCTGCTCGTGATCGCGGCGTTCAAGCCGGACATCTATGTCATCATGATCGTCGTGGGCATCACGAACATCCCGGTCGTGGCGTCGCTCATCAAAGGCAAGATCCAGTTCCTGAAACAGAAAAACTTCATCGAGGCTGATACTGCGCTGGGACTGCCTACGAGGACGATCATTCTGAAGCACATCCTCTGGCACAACTGCCGATCGCTCTTGATCATTCAGGCCACGCTCGGCATGGGAGAGGCCATTCTCATGGAAACGTCCCTGAGCTACCTGGGCTTCGGCGTGCAGGAGCCCACGCCGTCCTGGGGGAACATGGTCCAGTCCGGTGCGAACTATTTCATGAAGGGCCAGTTCTGGCCATCCACAGCGCCGGCGCTCGCCATTCTGTTCACGATCCTGGGGTTCCACCTGCTGGGCGACGGGCTGAACAATATCCTCGAAGGCCGGAGAGGCAAATGACGACAGCGCCGCTTCTCAAAATAGAGGACCTTCGCACCTACTTCTATTCCCGCAGCAAGCAGGCCTTCATCCGCTCCGTGGACAACGTGAGCCTCAAGATCGCGACGGGCGAGACGCTTGGCGTGGTAGGCGAGAGCGGCAGCGGCAAAAGCATCACCGCGCTTTCGGTGATGGGGCTCATCAGCGACGGGCCGGGCGTGATCAGCGGCAAGATCGGGATCAAGACCGACCGCGTCCAGAAGAACCTGCTGCATGACCTGGGCGACTATGTGACGGTTACGAAGAAGGACAATAAGATCATGTCCGTGAAAAAGGACGTGGATGGCTGGCAGCAGAGGTCGGAGAGCATGATGAGCAGGGTGCGCGGCAAGGAGATTGCCATGATCTTCCAGAACCCCAAGTCCTCGCTCAATCCTTTTACCACCGTGGGCAAACAGATCGCCGAGGCCATTCTGCTCCATACCGCGATCACCAGCGAACAGGAAGCGAAAGACCGGGCCATCTACTGGCTGGACCGGGTGAAGATCGATTCGCCGCGGCTTCGGTATGAAAACTATCCCTTCGGGTTGTCCGGCGGCATGTGCCAGCGCGCCATGATCGCCATGGCGCTTGCCAGCGAGCCGTCGCTTTTGATCGCCGACGAGCCGACCACCGGGCTCGATGCCACGATCCAGTCCAAGATCGTGGACCTTCTGGCGGAGCTCAAGTCCGAACTCGGCGTGACCACCATGCTCATCAGCCACGACATCAGCATCATCTCACGTTTGTCGGACCGCGTGGCCGTGATGTACGGCGGCACGGTTTTCGAGTGCGGCCCGGCCCGGGACATCCTTGCTGTCGATGCCGCGGCAAAGCACCCCTATACCGCAGCGCTGCTCACGTCTATTCCGAGCGCCCGGAACGTCAGGGAGAAGGGCTATCTTCAGGCGATCGAGGGCGATGTGCTCGATACCATCAACATCCCGGCAGGCTGCAGGTTCTATAGCCGATGCAACCGCGTGACCGATACGATCAGAGAAAAGTGCGAGCGCCACGAGCCTGATCTGCGGGAGATTGCGCCGGGGCATAAGGTTCGGTGTTGGTTGTATTTTGAGTAAATAGTTTTTTATCGATTGAAATCAGAATCACTCAGAAGTATCACCCCTCCTAACCTCCCCTTGGCAAGGGGAGGAAACGTTGTAGCCCCTCCTTGGCAAGGAGGGGTTGGGGAGGTGGGTTCTTTTTGAGACGATATTAAGCATTTTGGACTCTTATGCCGAAAACGATCCTCGAAGTCATAGACCTTAAAAAACACTTTGCCCAGCGCAAGGGGCTCCTGTCCGCTTTTAGCGAAAAACAGGAGCAGGCGATCCCGGCGGTGGATGGCGTGAGCTTTTACCTCAAAGAGAACGAGACCGTCGGCCTCGTGGGCGAGTCAGGCTGCGGCAAGACCACCATCGGCAGGACCATCCTGCGGCTCACGCCGGCGACGTCGGGCAGGATCCTCTTTGACGGCAAGGACGTCATTGCTATGCCGTCAGAGGAACTGCGCCGGCTGCGGGGCCAGATGCAGATGATCTTTCAGGACCTCGACGCGGCCTTGAATCCGAAGATGCGCATCCGCGAGATCCTGCGGGAGGCGATCACGGTCCATCATCAGATGGACGAAGCGGGCGCGGACAAAAAGATCAGCCAACTGCTGGAGCAGGTCAATCTCAAAAAAAGCAAACTCTCCAATTTCCCGCATGAGCTATCGGGAGGCGAAAAGCGGCGGGTCGGCATTGCGCGCGTGCTTTCCGTCGGTGCGAGGTTTATCGTAGCCGACGAGCCCACGAGCGCCCTTGATGTTTCTATCCAGGCCCAGGTAGTGAACCTGATGCGCGACCTCCAAAGAGACCTCGGACTTTCCTACCTCTTCATCTCGCACGACCTGCGGGTCGTGGAGCTGATCAGCCACAAGGTGGCGGTCATGTATCTCGGGAAGATCGTCGAGATGGGTCTCTCGGAACGCATTGCGCACAAGTCCTATCACCCCTACACGCATATCCTCTGGTCGTCGCTCGTCGAGAAGCAGAACAAGGAAGCTGCC
>Ga0154443_1210_pt2 | contig 10091 bp, 11 predicted proteins | sample RifGroC2_FD_105636 | JGI IMG/M metagenome (GOLD analysis project Ga0154443, IMG submission 105636) | Nitrospirae bacterium GWC2_56_14
TTGATGCCGACGGTCGTCGTCGCTTCGGCCAGCGTAAGGTCGCGCGGGCCGAGCAGGTTGGCGGTCGACGTACCGGCATTATCCCGTCGCTTCAGAAGACGTTCGGCTGCGAAGGCCGCGATGTCTCTGGTGGCGATCATGGGCATTCTGAGGTCGCCCCGGACCGCGCTGCCGTTGATGCCCTTTGTTCTGATCAACTCGATTCCCCCGAGCAGGTTTTCCATGAAGTATGCCGCACGCAGGTGCAGCACATTAAGCCCCTTGATCCGGTTCAGCCGTTCTTCCAGACGATGCAGCCCCGTGATCGGTCCGGTGCCGGAGGTCAGCTCTCCCCCGACGCTGGACAGGTTGACCACCCGCGTGATCTTTGCATCCTGCAGCGCCTTTGCAATGCTCTCCCCGACCTTGTCGGCATAGGACAGGAAGTTCCCGGCCGTGTAATTCGGCGGGATCAGGGTGAACACCGCATCAGCTCCGGTGAAGGCCTGGGTGAGAAACTCCGTGTCCAGGATATCGCCGGCAAAGGCTTCCGCATATTTTCCCACGAGCGGCCGCAAGCGATCTTCCGATCGTGCGACCATCCGCACTTTTTCCCCCTGTGCCGCAAGCGTCTCGACGATCTTTTTGCCTACCTTGCCAGTGGCTCCCAAAATGGTATACATGACATCCTCCTTTGGCGCCTGAATTCCTTAGCAGTTCAATCAGGACCCTAATGCTCTCTATTAATTCAAAGTTAGCACCGCAGCCGGGGGATGTCAACGGGTTATGGTACGACCGGCCGGAAAAAAACAGGGGTAGCAACTTCCCTGTCGGACGATTTTGGCCGAGAAATACCTCTGGTTCGGCTAAACCCCCATTACCCCAAAATCGACCGGCTGCAAATACAACGGGAGCATGTCGAGGACCAGATCGATTCGGCAAGTAAGGTCGCGTCAAAAAAGAGGACGATAAAACCGCTGGAAGATACGGTCCGCGCGCTGATCCGAAAAACCATCAGGCTGAATCGGCAGCGGGAAGCCCTTCTTGCAACAAGCGCGGGAGAATTGAACAGACAGGGAGTCGACGCGGTACAATCCTGCAGAAGCAATAAGCGTTTCCGGTCAGCCCTCAGTTGGTCCCTCGGCGTTGCTCCCACATGCACCAGCACGCCGGATACGCGGGACAACCATAATTCCACCGGCACGGCAGTCTGGAATCGGCTGCTTTCGCCCTCACGGACAGCGGCCAGCTGATCCTGCATGGAAGCTATCGCAGCAACGAATTAGTGCCGAATCGCAAACGGGCCGGCCGCTTCTTTGAGCAGGACAGTGTACGGGCCGGAGGCAGGGTACGGTTTGGAAGCTCAGACCTGAACTTCTGTCTTGAAGGCATGTATGTTGACGAACAGCGGCAAGGAGCGCGCCATTCCGATAGAAAGGTCCAATATGGCGCAGGCGCGGAGCATCGGATCGGTGACGACCTCTGGCTCGTCGTTGCGGTCAGGAGTGATAAATACAATAGCGAAGGGAATCATTTAGCTCTGCTGGGCAGTCTCAAGTGGGCTTATTCTCCCTGACCGGCAATGAAGTTTATTAGTGAGCAACCGGGCCTTGGATCTGCCTCATGCCTTCACTGAGGTCGCTCGGTGAGGGGAATTCCTCGAAGCGCTTAACCCTGCGATATATTATCTTCTGCTGAATTCAACGGCGAAAACCATTCGTCCCTACCCACCCTGCCCGAACTGCATCTCAAGCCCGAACATGATCCCCGGCACCGCATTGAACCGGCGGTCACGCGGGAACCGCACCTGCGGCGTAATGTCGAAGTACATCCAGTCGCGCCAGAAGCGCTGGCGATAGCGGGTAGCGACCACGACTTCCTGTAGAACATCGTGGGCGCCTGTCTGGAAGCTGGCCCCCGCGTTGTAGCTCAGGGCGCTGGTCGTGCTGAGAGGCTGGGACAGCGAGAAGACCAGTCCGTAATAATAGCCCGGCAGCTTTTCGAACCAGCTGCCGTTCAGGGAAGCGCGGAAAAAGAACGCCTCGCCCAGCGGTCGTTCGAGGTCCACCGTGGTCGAAGAGGACCACTTCGTATCCGTCCAATAGGGGAATTCCTGGGTAAACCGCAGGTCCCAGTTGTCCAGGCGAGAGAGCCTCCGGTAGTGGGGACGGGCGAACGAGACCACGTGCCCGTTGCGGTAGCGGATCCCGATCTTGGCGTTGATGTTGTATCGCTCACTTGATCGGATCAGATAACCGAGGGCAGCGGAGGTATTCCGCCTGGTATTCTCGACAGGCGCCGGCGAAGCGAGCAGGCCTTGCCCTAACTGGTTCTGGTCGTCCTCATTGGGGTCTCCGGCGATGATCAGGTTCGCCTTGTTCTTCAGCTGGGGCAGGATCAAGACCAACTTCACCCTGGTCTTGAAGGTCCAGTGGGCGTGGTTTTCGATAAAACCTTCATACCGGACGACCGCGCGCGTCTCGTTCTCCTCTACGGCGTAGCGCGGATCGTAAAAAAATGAATCAAGCCACCGGGATGATTGGAGAAGGTTTTTCGTTATATCGGCCTGGAGGGTATCTAAAAAAGTCGGTCCCGCCGGCCCCAGCCGGACCGGATCCTCCTGCTTGAACGGCACGGGGGAAGATTTTTCCTGTTCACGGGTCGAGGTCGTTGCCGAGGTCAGCGAGGGTACGCCGGTCAGGGGGAACGGCGCCGTATCCAATGCATTGTCGGATGTTTCGGCAGATGCCGGGAGCGTCAAAGCACAGGAGATGGCCAGGACCATCCCGATGGACAGCATGAACGAACGAAAGGGTGGATATGAGCGGAAAGGTTTCAGCACTTCCTCCGGATTCTCAGGCAGCAGGCTCCTCACCGTATCGATCCATCGCTGTTCTGATAATTTGTTGCTGGATTTCGCGTGGTCCATGAAAGGTCATGATTGAATCACCGCCGCACTGCGGTTTTCGGGAACGATACCGTCAGCCAACAAAGGACCGGGACAGCGGCCCCGGCCCTTTGTGTAAAGCTAAACGGAGTGAGGATTCTTCCGGTTACCGCCCCAGGAGCGTGGTGAACTTGTCGTGATGGTCTTCCTCGTCCGCCAGGATCTGTTCGAAGAGCAGCCGTGTCGTGCTGTCGCCTTCGGCCTGCGCCAGTTTGATGATCTCCTTGTAGAGTTCGATGGCTTCTTCTTCCGCCTTGGCGTCGGCTTCGAGCATTTCCGTGATACTGCCGCCGACCTTGATGGGGTCCGGCTTGGTGGTGGGGACGACGTCGAAATAGAAGATCCGCTCAGCGATCTTTTCGGCGTGTTTCATTTCGGAAATGGCGACCTCTTCGAAGACATCGGCGATCTCGGCCGAGTTCAGGCCCTTGGCCATGACATGCTGCCACATATACTGCACCGTGACCTGGATCTCCCGGGCGATTGCCTTGTTCATCAGGTCCGTCAGTTTGCTGCTTGCTTTTTGTACCATTGTGCATCTCCTTTCGTTGTTGTATTAATGTTGTCTTATGCCGGTATTGTTAAAGGCGCTTGATGCCCCGGTGTTCGTTAAACTGCTCCTCTGCCCTGTCCGGGTCATCGGCGTTGTTCAGAATGAGCTGGCGCAGATGCTGATACCCTTCGAGTTCTATCTCGATGAATTCCACGGCCAGTTCGCCCGGCTTTGACCGGACGATCCTTCCGTCAGCCTCGATCTGCGCCTGGTGACCGGCTGCCTGGAGATGGATGCTGGCCCTGCAGGAAGTTCCGGGAAGCGGCCTCCCGCTGTCCGCCCGATCCAGTCCGGTGAGATGGAGACCGCTCATGCTGACATCGATGCCGGTTTTGGCATGGAGCGACCAATCGCCGGCATTGATAACCACCTCGGTATTAAAGGGAACCCTCACAAAACCCCGACGTTCATCGTGCTGTACGGTCATGGTGTGCCCTCGCTTCATGATCAATTTAAGTATACCAGCTTGCTCCCGTTTCAGCAATGATGAATACAGCTCATGAGTCTTTCCATAAATGCGGTTCTGAGGTGAAAAACCAGATCGCTGACGCAGGCGCATTCGTTTTTTTTCAATGACTTTGCCTGACTTGTTCCCTGTCCAGGGTTTGTTTCCTGGGAGCGGCAGAGGCTGCGCTGAGGCAAGCCACGTTTTGTTTGACAACCTTCCGGGATTCTGGTAAAACTGTATCTCGTATCGAGCGGGTATTTTGCCGTACAATCAGGCGATTACCATACTTTTAAGGAGGCTTGTAACACATGAAAAACATCCTTACCGCATTCATCGTTGCTATTGTCGTGCTCAGCGTGACGCCGGGATTCGCCCAGCAGGCGCCGAAGGCCGCTACGCCGCAGGAGATCAAGAAGATGTCGACGACCACGGCGGTCCTCGATACCAAATTCGGCAAGATCACCTTGAAGTTCTTTCCGGACGTTGCTCCGGGGCATGTGAAGAACTTCATCGACCTTGCCAAAAAAGGCGTCTACAATAAGACCGTGTTCCACCGCGTGATCCCCGGTTTCATGATACAGGGAGGCGACCCCATCTCCAAGGACCCTGCCAAGCGCCGGGCCTATGGCACCAGCGGGCCGGGATATACCATTCCCGCCGAGTTCAGCGACCGGCCGCACAAGCGGGGCACGCTTTCCATGGCGAGGACGAACGATCCCAACAGCGCGGGCTCGCAGTTCTTTATCTGTGTTGCCGACGCCCCGTTCCTGAACAAACAATATACCGTATTTGGTGAGGTGGTGAGCGGCATAGAGGTCGTGGACAAGATCGTTGCGCAGCCGCGCGACGCGAACGACAACCCCAATGAGCGCATCGAGATCAAGGTGAAGATCGTGGAAGGAAAATGATCCAATTGCGGAATTCGGATTTCGGATTGCGGATTGAAGGGCGCAGTAAAATAATGAGGAGATAGCGATCATGGCGGATACAAAGGCAGTGCTGGAGACCAAATTCGGGAACATCACCTTGAAATTCTTTCCCGATGTTGCACCGGGACATGTAAAGAACTTCGTTGATCTGGCTACCAAGGGATTCTACGACAACACCACGTTCCACCGGGTGATCCCCGGTTTCATGATCCAGGGCGGCGACCCGAACTCGAAGGACGCGAACAAAAGCAAGCACGGCACCGGCGGACCCGGCTACATGATCAAGGCCGAGTTCAATGCGCGGCCGCACAAACGGGGGACCCTTTCCATGGCGCGGGCTGCCAGTCCGGACAGCGCCGGCTCGCAGTTCTTCATCTGCGTAAAGGATTCATCGTTCCTGGACCGTCAGTACACGGTCTTCGGCGAAGTGGAGAGCGGGCTCGAGGTAGTGGACAAGATCGTTGCCGTTCCCCGCGATGGCAATGACAATCCGAACGAGCGTGTTGAGATGAAGGTGAAGATCGTAGAAGCGTAAAATCAGGGTCCAGGGGCCAGGTTTCAGGGTCCAGGTTTCAGGATTTTGAAGTCCAGGACCCTGGCTACTGGACCCTGGCCCCCTGTATTATTCGGAGAATTTTATTGAAGCAAGCTATTAACAAGATCGTTGTTGCCTATTCCGGCGGGCTGGACACGTCGGTCATCATCACCTGGCTCAAGGAGACCTACGGCGCCGAGGTGGTGGCTTTTACGGCCGATATCGGCCAGGGCGAGGAGCTGGAACCGCTGCGCGAAAAGGCCATCAGGACCGGCGCCTCCAAGATCTATATCGACGATCTCCGCGAGGAGTTCGTGCAGGATTTCGTGTTCCCCATGCTGCGGGCCAATGCGGTCTATGAGGGCCGCTATCTTCTCGGCACGTCCATTGCGCGTCCGCTGATCGCGAAGCGCCAGATCGACATTGCGATCAAAGAAGGCGCTGATGCGGTCTGCCACGGCGCGACCGGCAAGGGGAACGACCAGGTCCGGTTCGAGCTCACCTATTTTGCGCTCAAGCCCGACGTGAAGATCATCGCGCCCTGGCGCGAATGGACCATGAAGGGCCGCGAAGAGCTGATCGCCTATGCCGAGAAGCACAGGATCCCGGTGACCGCGACCAAGGCCAAACCCTTTTCCACGGACCGGAACCTGCTCCATATCAGTTATGAAGGCGGGGTGCTCGAAGACCCCTGGACCGAGTCAACGGACGATATGTATACCATGGCCGTGCCTGTTGAAAAAGCGCCGGACAAAGCCGAGTATGTCGAAGTGGAGTATCGGGCAGGTGATCCCGTTGCCATCAACGGGAAGAAGTATTCGCCGGCAGCGCTCTTGGCCGAGGCTAACCGCATTGCCGGAGCGCACGGCGTGGGCCGCGTCGATCTCGTGGAGAACCGCTATGTGGGCATGAAGTCCCGCGGGGTATACGAAACGCCGGGCGGAACGCTGTTGCATGCGGCGCACCGGGCAGTGGAGTCCATTACCATGGACCGCGAGGCCATGCATTTGCGCGACAGTTTCGTTCCGCGCTATGCCGAGTTGGTGTACTACGGCTACTGGTTCGCGCCGGAGCGGCAGATGCTCCAGGCAGCCATCGATGAATCGCAGAAGAACGTGACCGGCACGGCGCGGGTCAAGCTCTACAAGGGAAATTGCGACACCGTGGGCCGCAAGTCTCCTGTCTCGCTCTATAATCCCGAGCTCGCGACCTTCGAGGCCGACCGGGTCTATAACCAGAAGGACGCTGAAGGGTTCATCCGCTTGAACGCGCTGCGGCTCAGGATCGGGAACAAGGCTGCTCAGACAAAAAAGTAGAGTTTTGAGAAATTGACATAGTTCTAAAACTGAAGATTGCCACATAATGCACAGAAGTAAGACATAAAAACGAAAAGATCTTTTCTGCGTCTTTTGTGACTTATGTGGCTAATAAAGATTTCTTACGGGTTTATCTGAAATAAAAAGAAAGTATTGATACGTTATGGCAGCCAAAAAAACGAAGACCGTTAAAAAAGCAGCACCGAAAAAAGCCGCAGCCAAGGCCAAGCCCTGGGCCGGCCGTTTCACCGAGGCGACGAACGCGCTCGTGGAGGAGTTCACCGCCTCGATCCCCTACGACTGGCAGCTCTATCCCTACGATATTGCGGGCAGCATCGCCCATGCGGCCATGCTGGCCAAGACCGGCATCATCACCAAAAAAGAGGCCGGCCAGATCATCCGCGGGCTGCAGGAGGTCCTTGCCGAGATCGTGGAAGGCAGTTTCGACTTCAGCATCGAGCTTGAAGACATTCACATGAACATCGAGACCAGGCTGATCGAGAAGATCGGCCCGGTTGGCGGCAAACTACACACAGCGCGGAGCAGGAACGACCAGGTCGCTTTGGACATCCGTATGTACTTGCGCGATGTGATTACCGAGACCCACGATCTTCTGGCCGCGCTCCAGCAGGTGCTCGTGAGCCTGGCCGACCGTTACCAGAGCGTGGTGCTGCCCGGCTACACCCATCTTCAGCGGGCGCAGCCCGTTCTGCTGGGTCACCACCTTCTTGCATACTACGAGATGTTCTCGCGCGACCGCGGCCGCCTGGAGGACTGCTTCCGCCGGGTGAACGTGATGCCGCTCGGCGCCGGCGCCCTGGCCGGCACGGTACTGCCCATTGACCGGCAGTTCGTGGCCAAAGAGCTTGGTTTTGAAAGCGTATGCGAGAACAGCATGGACGCGGTCTCCGACCGGGACTTCGCCATCGAATTTACGGCTGCCTGCGCCCAGATCATGATGCACCTTTCGCGGTTGTCCGAGGAGCTGGTGCTCTGGTCGTCCGCGGAGTTCGGCTTCATTACGATCTCCGATGGCTTCACCACAGGGTCCTCCATCATGCCGCAGAAAAAGAACCCCGATGTGGCGGAGCTCACGCGCGGCAAGACCGGCAGGGTCTACGGCAATCTGACCGCGCTGCTCACGATCATGAAGGGGCTGCCTTTGGCGTACAACCGCGATATGCAGGAAGACAAGGAGCCGCTCTTCGACACGGCGGACACGGTGACGCGCTCGCTGGCTGTGTATATCGAGATGCTGAAGGGCATCACGGTGCACCAGGATGCGATGCGCAAGGCTGCCGAGGACGGATTCATTACCGCCACGGACCTCGCGGACTATCTGGTAAAAAAGGGCATGCCCTTCCGGCAGGCCCACGAGGTCGTGGGCAGGGCGGTCCTGCGCTGCCTGGAACTGCGATCGGGCCTTGCGGACCTACCGCTTACGGAATACAAAAAATTGTCCCCCCTGATCCGTGAAGACGTATACGCAGCGCTGTCGGTCGAAGCATCGGTGGGCAGAAGGACGTCTCAGGGAGGCACGGCGCCGACGAACCTGAAAAAGCGCCTCGCTGTGCTCAAAAAGCTGCGATGAGGGTCCGGTCCGAATGGTTGCTGGCTGCCGGCCTGGTCCTTGCGGTGGCGCTGGTCGCCTCCTGCGGCAGAAAAACCGACCCGCTCACGCCTGACAGCCCCCGGCCCGAAATGGTGCATGACCTCAAGGCCGTGGCGCGCGACGCTTCCGTGTTCCTGTCTTGGCCGGTCCCGACAAAAAATGCCGAAGGCAAGGCCATGAGCCCGGCAGACCTCTTCGGTTTCCGGGTCTTTCGCGCTGAGATCGAACCGGACCGGAAGCGGGCCCGCTTTCACCAGGTGGCCGAGATCGTGCTTGCCGCTCCCGCGCCCGCATCCGTCAGGAACGGCGCGGTCTTCTGGAGCGACGGCCCGTTGAAGTACGGCAGGGTGTATGCGTACCGGGTCGTTGCTCTGGGGATCAAGGGCGATGTGGCTTCCCCCTCGATAGAGGTGCGGACGGCGCCGCTCTTGTCCCTGGCCCCGCCCCGCGCAGTGACGGCCGTTGGCGGTGAGCAGCGCGTGGACCTTTCCTGGGAAGCGGTCAGCACAAGGGCGGACGGCAGTGTTTTTAACGGCTTTGTGGGATACAATGTGTACCGGCGTGACGAGGGCGGAGCCTACGACAGCGCGCCGCTGAACAACGAGCCGCTCAGAACGACGTCTTATTCGGACACGACCGCGAAGAACGACAAAACCTATTTCTACGCTGTGCGCGCGGTTGACAGCCCGGCATTGCCCTGGAAAGAGAGTCTCGACGCTCCCGAAGCAATGGCCACACCCCGGAACGTGACGCCGCCCGACCGGCCCACCGGCCTTACGGTCGTCCCGGGAGTGGGAAGGGTGTTCCTCACCTGGAATGAGAACAAGGAAGAGGACATGGCGGGCTACAATGTCTACCGTTCGGCAAAGGGCGGACGGGACCGTGAGCGCCTGAACGACAAACCGCTCGCCCGGACCACCTATTCTGACGAGGGCGTGGTCTCTGGAAGGTCCTATTCCTATGTCGTGACCGCGGTGGACCAGTCCGGGAACGAGAGCCAGCCTTCCAAGGAGCAGACCGCATACACGGAAAAGTTACGATGATGCATATCGTGAAAGAAAAAGAACGGACAGCAGCAATGCGCTCCAGGGAATTGATGACCCTGTTCAGCAGGAAGGGCCTGTGCCATGCATGATTTTCTCTATAAGAACGGGGAACTGTACTGCGAGGGCGTGCCGGTCAGCACGATCGCCCAGCGGGTAGGCACGCCGTTCTACTGCTACAGCAGCAACACCCTTGCCAATCACTATCGCGCCTTTGATCAGGCTTTTGCCGGGGTCCCGAACGTCATTTGTTTCGCGCTCAAATCGAACTCCAACGGCGCCGTCCTCCGGGTGCTCGGCAAGGAAGGGGCAGGGGCGGACATAGTTTCGGGTGGTGAGCTGTTCCGGGCGCTGCGGGCAGGCATCGACCCGAAGAAGATCGTGTACGCCGGTGTCGGCAAGCGGCGCGATGAGATAGAATATGCGATTAAGGTCGGCATTCTCATGTTCAACGTGGAGTCGGGCGAAGAATTGATCGCCATTGACCGCGCAGCGAAAGAGATGCATGCCAAGGCCCGGATCGCGCTGCGGGTGAATCCCAACATCGACCCCAAGACCCATGCCTACATCTCGACGGGGCTCAAGGAGAACAAGTTCGGCATCCCCATCGAAGAGGCGCTGGAGTACTACCAGATCGCCCGGGGGCTGGCGAACATCGAGGTGGTCGGGGTGCACCAGCACATCGGTTCCCAGATCACCGAGGTCCAGCCTTTTATCGACGCGCTGGAG
>Ga0154443_1133_pt2 | contig 10024 bp, 8 predicted proteins | sample RifGroC2_FD_105636 | JGI IMG/M metagenome (GOLD analysis project Ga0154443, IMG submission 105636) | Nitrospirae bacterium GWC2_56_14
CTGTCGGAACGCTCGGGTTGTTCGTGGTTGCGTTCACGGTCAGGTGGTAGCCCTCGATCTTTCCTGCGTCATGACAACCGGAGCAGAGGAAGTCGCCGTTCAAAGCAGTCCCCGTTGGTCCGGTGTGAGAGACAAAACCGGTCGGCGGGGTGGCATCGAAGCTGATGTTGTCGTGGCAGGAACCGCAGGCACGCCTGCTGGGCTTGTTCTTCCAGTTGTCGCCCTGGGGCGCATCTGCCGACTGCTGGTGACACCGGCGGCAGTTGGTAATGTCCTGCGGATAGGCCATTTTGTCGAACAGAACGCCTGCATAGTCATAACCTGACAGTGCGAGGGGCACTCCGGTGATAAGGCCTTCGCCCATGTGGATCTTGTGGACCATGACAACGAAGTTGCCCTGCGCCTCGCCGTTCACGACATAAGTCCTGTCGGTAAAGAGGCCTGTGCTGGTCGGCGTCGATACTGTACGTCCGATGCGACGCTGGTCAGTATGACAGACCACACAGTACCGCGTGTCAGTACGTCCGCCATGGGGGGTCGTGGTGCCGATCCTGCCGTGGCAGTCGTTGCATGCTTTTGTTGTCGTGATCTCGCGTTTGGACGTGACCGCTCCGCCGGCCGGGACGTAATCGAAAATAATATCCGTGGGATTTACGATCGCGTAACCTGAAGCCAGAATGGTACCGGAAATCTGGATCACCAGGCGATGTGTGCGGGAGGGCTCATATACGGTCTCCCAGGCATTGGTCGGCGTGGCAGAGACGTTCGTGGTGAACGTATAAGTGTAGCTGCCGTTGCCATTGTCCACCATGGTGCCGTTGTTCTCCGTGCTGGGACGGGAAGTAGCGGACGTCAGGCCGGTGTAAGCCACCCAGTTGTCCGGGCTGCCCGCTGAGCCAGGCACAAGCTTGGCCAGAGCAAAACGCATGGTATCAAGCGACGTGGTGGCCTTTGCTCCAAGGCCGGTAAGACCGCGGCCGAACTGGTCCTTTACCCAGAAATTCACCACCGGTTTGCTTGACATGGTCACGCTCGTGATCTGTCCGTTCATGACAAGAGCGGACATCTCCTCTGCGGTCAGGTCCGATGCTGCCACGGCGACCGTTGGCGCGTCCTGGCCTGCGGGACCGACGATAGTTGCACCGTCATCTCCCTTACAACCAGACAATAGAGCTAGCATGATGAACATTACTGCCAGTACTACGGTAAATCTGCTGCTTCCGACCACCTTAACCATTGTTCGTTCCTCCTTGATTAGGATTAGATCCCTTTACTACCAACCTATCTTGATAGTTCCAAACGATACTGCATAATTGCAATGTCTATACCATTTATAAAAATGCGGATAACTGCCCATAAACAAAGATATTAGATAAATTCTTATTGTCTGATGTGTGGCGGGTAGGTGAAATAACCTGAGCGACATGGCTATTTCACCAGAATGAGTCTGTCGTAATTTAGCCCTTTTCAATTGCTGTTGGTTCTGCCGCGAATACCCATAATGCAAGAAAATGCAATGCCTGCTTTAAATCTCTTTCGAGAGCAATATTTTTCCATGCTTTCAAGATAATTGACTGCCTGCAAACATATTCTGTCTCATACCTTCCATACCCTCACGTCTACAACGGAGTATAGCACGGGTTTTTCAGTTTAGCTGGTAGACGGATAAAATATGTTGCTTAATCGAATCGCCCTATGATGCAACAAAGTGCCGCTCTGGTATTTTAACCAGATGGGAACGCATGAGATCACGGCGCCTTCAGCCAACGAGACTGTTTTCTTAAGGAAATATTATTACGTAGTTTATGGGAACAGGGATTGCAAGGTAATAAGAGAATATCTTTTTGAGGGAATTGCGAACAATGATGAAAATATTACTGGTAGATGATAAGGAACTGATCCTCTACTCCCTGTCCAGGGTACTCAGACAAGGAGGATCTGATGTGACTACCGTCTCCAACGGGAAGGATGCCCTTCGTGAAATCCAGAAATCTTCCTACGATATCTGCTTTCTTGATGTGCAACTCCCTGACGCGAACGGGCTTGAGCTCATGGAAACCTTCAGACAATTATCGCCAACAACCAGCATCATTATAATGACAGCGCTCTGCCTGACCAACGAACAACAACAATCGCTGCGCAGCCATAACTGTCATTACCTGCCCAAGCCCTTTGAAATCGACCAGGTACAGGCGCTTGTAGCTGAGATCACCGGGAAACACAACCTCGCAAGCGGAGCATAACCCTTCCCGCCGGAATGACCGGTCCCGGGAAAACCATGACGTTAGCCGCAGAAAATCTATTCCAGTCCGTATTTTTTCACCTGATACCTCAGCGTATCGTAGGTAATGTTCAGCAGCTTCGCGGCCTGCGTCTTGTTATGCTTCGTTTTTTCGAGCGCCTGGAGAATGATGTCCCGCTCAAGGTCGTCGAGGGAGATGCCGTCATCAGGCAGAAGAAAACGCCCTTCCGCGGAGCGGTCTATTGCCGACGACCGGCCGGTCAGTGCGGCAGGCAGGTGCTCAACCCGGATTTCACCCTCGTTGCCGAGCACGACCAGCCGTTCCATGCAATTTTTCAGTTCCCTGATATTTCCGGGCCACTGATAGGCGAGCATGATCTTTTCCGCTTCCGGTGATATGGACGAGATGCCTTTTTTGTTGTACTTTATCGAAAAAAAGGAGATGAAGTGCCGTGCCAGCAGCAGAATGTCCTCCGTCCGCTCCCGGAGCGACGGCATGATGACGTGAAAACTGTTCAACCGGTAGAACAGGTCGCTCCTGAAACTCCCCTTTTTGACCTCATCGGAAAGGTTCCTGTTCGTCGTCGCTATCACCGTTATATCCACCGGGATGTTCTCGGACCCGCCCACATGCCTGACCTGCCGCTCCTCGAGGATCCGCAGCAGCTTGCTCTGGAGAGCGGCCTGCATCTCGCCGACCTCGTCGAGCAGGATCACTCCTCCGTTGGCAAGTTCGAACACGCCCTTCTTATCCGTTTTTGCGTCGGTGAACGATCCTTTTTCATAGCCGAACAGTTCGCTCTCCAGCAGGTTCTCCGGCAGCGCCGCGCAGTTGACTGCTATGTACGGCAGTCTCCTGGGTTCGGAAGGGACATGCAACATGCTGTGAAAGTACCTGGCCAGCAGTTCCTTGCCGGTCCCGCTTTCCCCGGTGATGAGGAGGCTCGCCACGCGGGCTGCGGCAAGTTTCTCCACCGTGGTTTGCAGCGCTTTCATCACGCTCGACCCGCCGATCATCTCCCGGTCAAAGGATTCCGCATGGACCTTTCTGAGATAATCGACCTCACGGGTCAGCTGCACCCGCTCGATGATGTTGCGGAGCAGGATCTTCACTTCCTCGATATTGAACGGCTTGGTAAGATAATCCGCGGCACCCAGCTTCATCGCCTTCACCGCTGTCTCGGCGGTATCATCGGCCGTCAGCATGACGACCTGCGTGGCGATCTTCTGCTCCACCAGCTCCCGCAGGACATCGAGCCCGCTCCGTCCCGGCAGATTGTTGTCCAGGAGCACGATATCCGGGAACCAAGCTTTAATTTTTCCTGCAATGCCGTCGGCGCCGGTCTCCACGCGGACATCATATCCGCTGCTCTTCAGGGACCGGGAGAGCATTGACCCGATGAGCTCATCGTCGTCAACAACAAGGATTCTGTTATTCGCCGTCATCCCTGGCTACGTCCTTTCCTTTGTTACAGGGGATGGTTATGGTGAACGTTGTTCCGCTGCCAACGCTGCTCTCGATGGAGATGCTCCCCCCCTGCTCCTCGATCAGGCGTTTTGATATGGCCAGCCCCAGGCCCGTCCCTCCGGTTTTGGTCGTAAAAAAGGGCTGGAAAAGCTTGCTCAGGACCGCGGCATCCATCCCCTTGCCCGTATCGGAGATGATGACCGTTATGGCGCACAGGGTCTTTTCGAAGGTCGTTTTCAGAACGATCGTGCCCCGTTCGGGCATGGCGTCCACGGCGTTCATGAGCAGGTTCATGAACACCTGCCTGAGCTGCATTGGATCGGCGACGATCTCGGGAAGATCGTCTGCGAGCCCCCTCACCAGGTAGATCGTATGATCAACGCCTTCTGCCTGCCGGCGGTTTTGCAGCGCCAGCTGTGCTGCGGCATCGAGCACGGCATTCACATTGGTGGACATGAATTGCGGTTTGGGAGGCCTGGCGAAATTCAGCAGGCCTTTTATCAATCCGTCGATGCGTTTGATCTCATCGACAACCTTGAAAAGAACGCTCCGGTCCTCCTGCGTGAGATAAGGTTCTTCGGCAAGGGTTTCCATCGTCACCTTGATGCCGGCAAGGGGGTTTTTGATCTCATGTGCCAGTCCCGCGGCCAGTTCACCGGTGGTCCTGAGGTGCTCGGCCCGCTGCAGTGTTTCCTCGGTGCGCTTTCGTTCGGTTATGTCCCGGTCGATGGCCAGGATGTACCGGTGATTGTCAAACTCGAACATGCCGGCGCTGATCTCGATGGGGAATACGGTCCCGTCCTTTTTTACATGGGCGCTCTCGACCTTGATCCACTCTCCGAGCAGTATCCGCTCGATCCGTTCGGAAACGCGCTGCGCCACGTCGGGGGTATCGATGTCCCGGATGTTGAGGTTCGTCAGTTCTTCAACCGTATATCCGTGCATCGTTGCCGCGGCCTGGTTGGCGGAAACGATCTTGCCTGCCGCGGTCCCTTCGGCGTCGAGAATAAAAATGGCGTCTGCCGCGCTTTCGAACAACAGGCGGTAGCGGCGCTCATTCTCCGTTATTTCCCGCAAACGCTCCCGCAGGGCGATGGCCATATCATTGAACGCGATCGCCAGCTCAGCGAATTCGTGCTTGAGGCCTGCGACCCGGAAATCAAGGTCCCCGGTCTTCAATTGCTTCGTTGCCGCCAGGAGGGTCCGTATCGGCTTGGCAAAGCTGATGAGGGTCATAAAACCGAACAGGGCGACCATCAGGGGGCCGGCGACGACGAGCAGCAGCACAATGATCTTTGACTGGTTCACCGCCTGCAGGGAACTTTCAGTCCGCTCAACAAGCTTCTGGTTGGTCAGAACGATCATCGTGTTGACCTTGCTGATGAGCGAATCACCGATGACATGCGCTTTTTCGAGCTCACCCCGGGAACGGCCGACCCGGGTGCTCAGGGCCAGCGCCTCTTTGAACTGATAGATCTGGTGCTGCAGATCGGAAAGCCGTTCTGTCACACTCTGCGTATGGTGGCACGAGAAACAGTCCTTGATCGCGGTTTCCATCTTGCTTGCGTGATTCTTCATCGCTTCGGCGCTTTCCGGGTGGGTTGTGGTCTGCGAATACAGATCTTCCTGGACCTGGTGAATGTTCAGCAACAGATGCTCCCGCTGGATCTCGACCTGGTGCAGCATGATCAACTCGTGCAGATGCGAGGAACTATGCCCGATGGAGTAGATGAGTCCGGCGCCGCCGGCGACTGCAAGCAGGGAAAAAATACTCACTATGATAAGGATCTTCTTTTTCATTGGGGTTCTGGCTGAGGCGTTATCTGTTCCGGGCGGAAGACCGCTCCTCGTGAATGCCGGGAGTCAAGCGCTGTAATAGATTTTCTGCTGCTTCTGCGCCGCGGAGAGCGTCGGCCACCGTGGTGATATTAACCCAGATGCACCTTACTGTCAACAGGATGCACCGGGACGCGCATGGGGTTTAAACGTGCATGCAGCAGGAACAGGGAAGAGACGCTTTGAATGTTTTTGAGGACAAGCGGGCTATCGGGTCAGCCCAAAGAAGTCGCGGATCTTAGAAAGCAGTTTGCCCGAAGCATCCTTGTGGTGGCGCTCAAGCGCGGAGGCATCGAGCCGTTCCCGCCCGGCGGTCAGACCTGCCTGACGTTCGGAAAGAAGCAGGCTCATGGCCTCGGCTATGGAGGGATTATTCGCCAGGGTCGAGCGGAAGTTTTCCTTGTTAATGACGATGAATTCCGCATCCTCTTTGACCCGAATGCTTGCTGTGCGCACCGCCCCGGTCAGGAGGCTCATCTCGCCGAAGAAGTTCCCCTGGCCGAGCGTGGCAACCACCACGGCCTCGCCTCCTGTTTTTTCGACTACGACGTCGACACGGCCTTTTTCAATGATATAGAACGAATCGCCGGGCTCTCCCTGCTGGACCGCGGTCTCCCCGGCTGCAAACGACTGGATGCTCACTTGTTGCACCAGTTTGCTGAGTTCTGCGTTGCTCAGAGGCGCAAGGATTTCCACCTTTTCCATCAGGCCGATGATCCCGGCTTCCCGTTTTTCTTCCTCCGCCCGGCAGGATTCCGTGGTCACCTGTCTGACGTTAACATCCTGTATCGGATAGGGGATAGCAATATTGTTCCGCTTGAAATGATACCATATGAGACTCATGATCCCGGCCTCGACCTCGACATGCCGGGAGAAGTCGGTTAACGCATAGCGGATCTCATAGTGTACTGAAAAATCTCCATAGGAAACTACCCGGACCAGCGGCGCCGGCGTCGTGCTCACTCCGGCAACCGTCGTCAGGATCTCCTGAACAACCTGTTTCACCCGGTTCGGCGGGATGCGGTAGCTCACCCCGACGGGAAGTGTGCGCACCATGGTAGTGCTCGGCAGGCTGTAATTGACCACGGCCTCGCTCAGTACTTTGCTGTTCGGGATGAAAATTTCGTTGTTCTCAATGGTCTTGATCCTGGTGGACCGGAGCGTAATGTCGAGCACGCGGCCTTCGTGGCCGCCTGCCGAGATCCAGTCTCCCTGCCTCAACGGCTTCTCCAGATGGATGGTCAGGCCTGCAAGCATGTTGGCAAGCGTGCTCTGGAAGGCGAGGCCGATGGTGGCGGTGAGCACCGTGGTCGTGGCGATCAGCGAAGTGACGTTGATGCTGAGGATCTCTTTCAGCAAAATAAGCGCGACCACCAGCACAATGAAGACCGTGATGATGTTCTTGAACGCCGCCGGAAAGCTTCCCCGTTTGAGCCGCACGACGAACAGATCGCCGTAGATATAAAGGGCCACCCGGAGCACTCCGAAGATACCGATGAGCCAGGAGAAGAAGTCCAGGTGTTTTGAAAAACGCGGGTAGTGGTCATGGCCGCCGAGAAGAAGAAAAACCTGGACGGAGACAAAGAAGGCAATGACCTTCAGGCCCGGCCCCATGGGTTTGAGCAGGTCCGATTGCCGCATAAGGAACCCGATGGCAACGATGCCGCCCGAGAAAAGTATGACGCTGAACAGCGTGACCCAGAGAAGCGAACCCGTCAGGTCCTGAAGAAAAGACATGTGAGCACTCCTTTTTCGAGCGATCAAGACGCGGTCCTGAAGAGGACGACGTGTTGTTACCGGCCGGACAGCAAGGCAAAGATCCTGCTCCGCAACTCGTCCAGGCCGAGGCCGCTGGTGGCTGATGTGGGAATGATCCGTTCGGTTATCCCAAGACCGGCGCTGACCGTTTGTTCGGCCCGCAGGAACTCCTGGCGGTTCAGCTTGTCAGCCTTGGTAAAGACATAGAGGGCGGGAACATTGTAATGTTTAAGCCAGGCGATCATACGGCTGTCGCGTTCATCAGGCTCGCGGCGCATGTCGAGCAGGACCACGACTGCCCTCAGTTGGGGCGTATCGCGCAGATATTCCTCCAGCATCGGCGCCCAGGTATCGACCACATTGCGGGGAACGCGGGCGAACCCGTACCCCGGAAGATCGACAAAGTAGAATTGGCCGTTAATGACGAAAAAATTGATGAGCTGGGTCTTGCCCGGCGTGGCGCTCGTCTTGACCAGGTGTTTGCGGTTCAGGACGGCATTGATGAGCGAGGATTTACCGACATTGGAGCGGCCGGCGAAGGCGATCTGCGGCCTGCCGTCTATGGGGCACTGTTTCGAACCCGGGGCGCTGATCACAAACTCGGCGGAGAGTATTTTCATAAGGTCATAAGGAGTCAGGAGCCAGTAGTCAGGAGCCAGAAGAAAAAAACCAGGAGTGAACCGCATTTTACTGAATTCTGACTCCTGGCTCCTGAATACTGTCTTTTTATGCTATCTTTTCGTAAATGAGGATCGGCTCCGCCCCCTCATTGATCACCTCTTCACTGATAAGACATTCGCGGATCCCGGGCTGGGAAGGGACATCATACATAACGTTCAGCATCACGTCCTCGAGGATGGCGCGAAGGCCCCGCGCGCCGGTCTTCCGCAGGATCGCCTTTTTCGCAATGGCAACAAGCGCGGTATCGGTGAAGCGAAGCTTGCACCCTTCCAGGGAAAGCAGCTTTTGATACTGTTTGATCAGCGCGTTCTTCGGCCGTGTCAGGATATCGATCAGCGCGTGCTCGTCGAGCTCTTCCAGCGTGGCCACGACCGGCATGCGGCCGATGAACTCGGGGATCAGCCCGTATTTGAGCAGGTCCTGGGGCTGCAGTACCGCAAGCGTCGCCCCCAGCTTTCGCTCCTGCTTGCTCTGGATATCGGCGCCGAACCCCATGGTCTTGGTGCCGACGCGCTGTTCAATGATCGTATCGAGACCGACGAACGCGCCGCCGCAGACGAACAGGATATTCCTGGTGTCCACCTGGATGAACTCCTGGTGAGGATGCTTCCGGCCGCCCTGGGGAGGAACACTGGCCACCGTTCCTTCAATGAGCTTGAGCAGGGCCTGCTGCACGCCTTCACCCGAAACGTCGCGCGTGATCGACGGATTCTCCGCCTTGCGGCTGATCTTGTCGATCTCGTCGATGTACACGATCCCCCGCTGGGCGCGCTCGACATCGTAGTTGGCGTTCTGCAGCAGCTTCAAGATGATATTTTCCACGTCCTCGCCCACATAACCAGCCTCGGTCAGTGTGGTCGCATCGGCGATGGTGAACGGCACATCAAGGATGCGCGCCAGCGTCTGGGCCAGAAGGGTCTTGCCTACGCCGGTGGGACCGATGAGCAGGATGTTGCTCTTCTGCAGCTCGACCTCATCGCCGATCTCCTGCTGAATGCCGATGCGCTTGTAATGGTTGTGCACCGCCACGGACAGGATCTTCTTTGCCCGCTCCTGCCCGACCACGTATTCATCGAGCGTCCGTTTGATCTCGGCAGGCTTCGGCAGCCGGGGCAGCTTGGATTCCTTGGCGTCCTCCCACTCCTCGGCGATGATCTCATTGCAAAGGTCAACGCACTCGTTGCAGATGAAAACCGATGGGCCGGCGATAAGTTTCTTTACTTCTTCCTGGCCCTTGCCGCAGAATGAGCATTTGAGGGGGGCCGTATGTTCTTTCTTTTCCGTCATGAGGCTATTTCTCCTTCGCGACCCGAGGCAGTTTCTTGGCAATGACCTCGTCAATAAGGCCGTACTGCTTCGCGTCCTCGCCGGACATGAAGAAATCCCGGTCCGTATCCGCGTGTATCTTATCGAGCGGCTGTCCCGTATGGTTCGCCATGATCTGGTTCAGCGTGTCCTTCATCTTCAGGATCTCCCGGGCATGGATCTCGATGTCTGTGGCCTGCCCCTGGAACCCGCCGAGGGGCTGATGGATCATGATGCGGGCATGGGGCAGGGAGAACCGCTTCCCTTTCGCTCCCGATCCGAGCAGCAAGGCGCCCATGCTCGCGGCCTGGCCGATGCAGATGGTCGAAACCGGGGACTTGATGTAGTTCATGGTATCATAGATCGCAAGCCCCGAGGTCACGATCCCCCCGGGCGAATTGATGTACAGAAAAATATCCTTATCCGGGTCATCGGCTTCCAGGAACAACAGCTGGGCGATAACCGTGTTGGCAACGTTATCGTCAATGGCCGTTCCCAGAAAGATGATCCGGTCCTTCAATAACCGGGAATAAATATCATAGGCGCGCTCGCCCCGGCTTGTTTGTTCTATTACCATCGGGATCAATGACATTCCTGCTCCTTCTTGGCCCTGCGTCCGCTCAGCACAACCGGTCCGCGCACCCAGGGTACTGCATACACCACCTTAACTTCCGGCGATTAATTATAACTCTTCTTTGCCCGGGAAAGCAAGAGGTTCAAGGTCTTCTCCTGCA
>Ga0154443_1246_pt1 | contig 9965 bp, 6 predicted proteins | sample RifGroC2_FD_105636 | JGI IMG/M metagenome (GOLD analysis project Ga0154443, IMG submission 105636) | Nitrospirae bacterium GWC2_56_14
ACTGCGGCTGATTGTTGCGGATGACATGGAGATCGCCTTTTGCAATGAGATCGTCCACCGCGGCAATACCGCGCCTTTTAATCTCCTGTGCAGGTATGGCGTTCATATGATGACTCCTTTTGGTACTTGATTAGATACTGAAATCATACCCTTGCAAGTGCCGGTTGGCAAACAAAAAACTCCGATGTTTGACTGTTGCGATAATGTTGATCGATCGCGCGCGAGGAAATGGGGGATGTGGAGATTTTGCCGCTGGCGGCGTGATAAGGTGACGAGTGCAGTAACTAAGCAGATGAAAATCTACTTGGCAAAACTCCTAATTTAATAGCAATAGTTCACAGCCGACCCGATTCTAAAAAACTGAAATAGCTGCTCCGATTAAAAATGATATGATCAAGAAGATCAATACCCATAATCTCACCGGCCTGCCGGAGTTGCCGTGTGGTTTCCATATCAGCCGTCGAAGGATCAAGGTGGCCCGATGGATGATTGTGGGCAACAATCACCCCCGAAGCCCTATCCGCCACCACATCAGCGAATACCTCTCTCGGATGAACCGGAGTCCGGTCCACCAGTCCGATGGAGACAACACGCACATTGAGAACTTCATTGGCACCGTTGATGGTGATCGCAAGGAAATGCTCCTGCTTTCTGTCAGCAAAATGCCGGATGAGCGGGAGAATATCCGCAGGCGTAGTGATCTTTACCCCTTCCGGTTTAATTCGGCGCCTGGCAAACTCGATGGCCGCCAGTATCAGTGTGGCCTTGGCATCGCCGACCCCCTCGAAACCGGTCAAGTCATCCACCTGTACATCAAGCCCTTTCTCGTCTATAGCCCTGGACACCTTTGCCGCAAGCGTCATAACGTCCATCTGGGGCGTTCCTTTGCCCAGCAGAACAGCGAGTAGTTCCTGATCGCTCAGTGCTCTCGGTCCCTTGGCGAGCAGCTTCTCGCGGGGGCGGTCTTGCTTGGGAATCTGTTTGATAGGTTTGGTCATAGGACTTAGACCGCCTGCGCCAAGTGGTGCTGGATCACCGTAACAGCCATGATATCGAAAATCGCGCCTTGGTCTGTGTATTTCGGATCGGTAAGCTCGTCGAAGCGACTGAGCTCTTCGTATCGATTCTGGATCATACCGTCAACCCGATCTCTGAAGGTTTCTTCCAGATAAATCACGTTGTCGCGATGGGCATGCACGGTTGCACGTATCTCCTCATCCCCGGTTTTTTCCTCAGTCACCTGACGGATCAGCAACGCTTCTTCATCGGATATAGCGAATCCTGCACGAATCTGAGCAATCATATCCTGTACTGATACTTTCTTCGGTGGTGGCCCTGCACTGTTGCCACCTTTGCCCAGCCTGAGCTTCACCGTACCGCCGCCCTTCACCTCGCCCTGGAACTGGACAGCTGCCTTAACGACTTCAGTCTGCCGAATCAGCTGCATCAACTCGGAAATATTCCCCTGTTTGATGAGTTGCGGGCCGAGGTACTCAACAAAAGTGGCAAACTCCCTCACTTCGTCAGGGTAGGTGAAAAAGCAGGTCAGGAAATGGTAGCTCTTCACAAACCGCCCGAGCAGATAAACGAACTTCTTGCGTTGTTCCAGGTCAGTTATCGTTGTCTGAAAGCGGACACGCAGGGCATTCATCGTAAACTGTATCCGGGCATCTGTTCCGGTCGCCAGCAGCTTAACAAATTCGTTGGCATCCACCTGTGTGAACACGCCTAACGACAGAATCTCGGCGTGCAGTTTCACGCATTGCTGTTCGTCCGGGTCTCCGGGCTCAAACGGGGTGCCTTTCCGGTATTTGGCAAACGCCTTAAGGATCTCATTAGCGTTGTTGGTAAAATCAACAACAACCACATCCGACTTGCCTTCGCAACAACGGTTCAGACGCGAAACAGTCTGCACGGCATTACGGTCCACCACAGGCTTGTCCAGGAACATACCGGCCAGCAAATGCTGGTCGAATCCGGTTTGAAATTTGTTTGCCACAACCATCAGGCGGCAGTCTTCACCCTCAAAACGCTCTTCGATCTGCTCTCCTTCATTGAGGTCATTCACGGAGTATTCACTGATGGCGGCGTTCGTTTCAGGGTGGACGAAGTCTGAGAAGGCGTAAAGCACTTTGTAGTCTGCTCCCCGCTCCTTAAGTTTTTCCTGAATGATCCGGAAATAGCGCAGCCCTGCCACGCGGGAGCTGGTGACGATCATCGCCTTGGCTCGCCCGTCAATAAGCTGCTTCACGTTTTCCTCGAAGATACGCAGCATCACCTCGGCCTTGTATTGAATAAGTCCGTCATCCTGATAGGCCACGTTCTTGAGCGCCTTGGCCACTACCCCGGCGGGGTAGAGCTTTTCCTCATCCGCTTTTGGAACAATGGGACAGTGAAGGTGATAGAGAGTTTTGAAGGAAAGGATACTGGCCGCCACGTCAACGATGTACCCCTCGGCAATGGCTTCCGCCTCGCTATAGGTATCAAACGCTTCACCGAAGAGCGTCACTGTAGCAGGTGCTGGGGTAGCGGTGAAGGCAACGAAAAGTTGGTTCAGGTCGTGTTCGCGGATGATCTTTGCAATTTTCTCTTCTTCATCCTCTTCCGGTAGATCGGTGTCGGGGGCGTCGGCAGAGCGGAACGGCGTCCGAATTGCGGCACCCATCTTCCCTTCCTGGGAGCGGTGCGCCTCGTCGATCAGGAAGGCCACACGAAGGTTTTTCAGTTCCTTGTTCTTCTTGATTTCATCCAGCACCCACTCAAATTTCTGCTGGGTCGTGACGATGATTGATCTCCGCTCCGCCAGGAAGCGTGGCAGATCGTCGGCCTTCCGCGCTAGACCGATAACCGCTTTCAGGTGGGTGAAGTTTTCAATGTCGTCCTTGATGTTCTTGTCGAGAGACTTGCGGTCGGTGAGGATGAAAATCAGGTCCACCAGCTTTTCACCGGTACCCGGCTTGTAGAGGCTGTGCAGACGGTCGGCCAGCCAGCAGATCGAGAGGGTTTTTCCGCTGCCCGCAGAATGGTTGATGAGGAATTTTCGCCCGATGTTGCCGGTGTCGGTAAAGTGCGTCTGAATTGTGTCGGCTACTTTCCGCACCATGCGGCTCTGGTGATAACGAGGAAAGAGCGTGAATGCCGGGCTCGCAGGGCGATTTTCCTCGGCGTCGCGCTTGGGTACGCGAACGAGGAAGAACGACAGCGCCTCCAGCAGGTGATCTTTAGACAACACCTCGCGGTACATGAACTCCACCGGATATTCGTCTTTTTTCATTGGCTGATTATTCAGGCCGGTATTGTGCCAGCGGAAGTTTTGCTCCCGGCCGGGATCGGTGGCAGCCATGACATCGCTGGTGTCAGCAGCCAGGTAGAGGAAGGGATGTTGGAAAATTTTACGGGTCAGGTCGCGGCGGGCAAACTGCGCTACCGCGTCATGCACGTTCTGATTCTTCTCGTGCTTCAATTCCAGGGCCACAATCGGCAGGCCATTCAGGAACAGTACGAAGTCAATTTCCTGGTTTGTCTCGCCGAAATAGAAGTGCGGTCTGAAGGTGATGCGGTTCTGGCCGTGGTGTTCATTGGCGACGCTCTCGCCGGAGCGGGGCTTGGGATAAAACAGCCGGAACTCCAGCCCGCGCACCTTGAGACCGTGCCTGAACAGAAGCCAGAGAGGAGTATGCTGGAGTTCAGCTCGAAGCGCCTTGAACAACTCTTCCCGTGCGTCGGTGCCGTAATCTGCGGTAAGTTTGTCGAGGGATGTCTGCTGCGTTGCACGGAGGAATGACCAGAGATGGTCTTCGGCGATAGCGTTTTCTGTGTCAGTAATTTCGGTCTGTTCGAGCACGCAATAACCGTGCTCGCGGGTAAGGTAGGCTGCGATGTGATCCTGAAAGGCTAATTCGGGAGCTTTCCGTTTTGCCATAAGATCCTCAGTGAGGCCAGGTTTCCAGTTGTGTCAACCAGTCGTTAAAGTGTGGGCACTCGGCACGAATAGCATCGAGGCCGATTTCAATGGCTGCCAGTGCTCCCAGCAGCGGCTTTTCGTAGCCGGGAACAAGCCCTTCCACCCGCTTTGACGGCGCGGTTTCCGGTGAATCATTAATCTCCTCCGGAGAGGCAAACTGATTACGGATTGCTTGAAAGTCGCCTATAAGATCTGTTCGGCAAATGCCACGACCAAACGCATTACAATCGCTAAAAAGCAATCCTTCGAATTCATGCATCATTACAAATGGTATAAACCGAATCGGATAAAATCCATCACCAAGCTCGTCGCAAATATCTGCTAAAAGGGCATCCTCGACGGTGGGCGCCTTCTGTGCATACGGCAGATCGCCTGCCGCCGCTCTCCCTGGCCAAGCCCTACCTTTTGTTTGCGGCAAAGCATAATAGTCAACCATAGTTGTTGTCAGACTGGCAGGATCTTCTTTGAGATGCTTCAGAATGTCTTCTCGAACGGCACTCCAGGCCTTGATTCCACCCCGCCGATCCCTTAAACGGGCATTTCCCACAAGTCTGGCGCTGACCTTACTAAAACCATTGCGATAAAGATGAGGCGCCAACACCTCATTGACGAACTCCTCTTCTGTCTCGCCTTCGACATGAATGAGCAGTCTCCCCATTTTAGCTGCCCCCCGGACGCCCGCCGAATTCATTCTTCTCCCAGAGCTGACCGAGGCTGTAATCATCCAGCCAGCCGGCGAGTTTTTCAGGATCGAGGCGGGTAAACTGGGTGCTGCCATCCACTCGGTCGGCTACCAGCACGTCTTCAGGCTGGAAATGATCGAGCAGCAGCGGCGACTGGGTCGAAAGGATTACTTGGGTTGTCACCGACGCCTGTTTGACCAGTGAAGCCAATTTGGTAATAGCAGCTGGGTGAAGCCCTAATTCCGGCTCATCCACCAGAATTATGGAGGGGCGCAACTCCTCTGGTTGTAAAAAGAGCGTAGCGAGAGCAATGAAGCGGATGGTGCCGTCCGACAGACTGGAAGCGCCGAAATATTGATCGGAGTTTTTGTGTCGCCACTCCATCCGTATAAACTCTTCGTTCAGAGTATCGGGCGCGAGCATGAAATCATCGAAAAACGGTGTCACCCGCTGCACTGTGCGGCGAATCAGGCTGTAGGATTCCGGGTATTTCTGTTGTAGTAGATAAAGAAAGGATGGCAGGTTCGAACCGTCTGGCCGCAAAAATCTGTTATCGTTCAGTTTGGCTGTTTTTCTCAGTGGAGACGATGAGCTGGTGTCGTGGACATGATACAAGCGCCATCTGCCTAACCTAGTTCGTACCCAATCAGCTGTCCTTGTGAGGCTGGAGTCGCTGATGCCAGCTTCCCGACCACCATCAAGTGGGCTCAGCGATTTATTGAATGGCCCCTGCGGGTAACGCGCCTTATCCCAGAAGTTTGCCCATTCATTAGCAGGATAAAGGCCGTCATCAGATGTCGGTTTAAGCGTCAGTTCGTACTGATTAACCTCTTGCCGAAACGAAACCATTATCTTGAGTTCTTCCGTTGTCTTGGAGCCAAAGTGCAGGATATTCTCGGCACCCCCAGCTTTGCGCACATATTCGTTTAATCGACCTTCTCTGATTTCGTGGAGAAAAGAAAAGATGCCAATAAAATTCGACTTGCCAGAGCCGTTCGGCCCGATGATAACGTTGATCGGGCGCAGTTCAAGTTTCTCGACGGAAGCGATGCTCTTGAAACCCTTAACGGTTATGTAATCGAGTTCAGGTGTGTTCATGGTAGCGGAAATTACCCTATTTTCAGTTTGTTGTCATTGTTAAATGTTTAACATCCGCTTCAGTTATCCGCTTCTGTCCGGTCACGCATTCGTGGATGAGAGATTTGCGGTAGGCGAGGAGGGTGGAGATTTGCTGGTTGAGCGTTTCTTTCACTGCAAGAACGTCCTTTTCCTTGGCATCCAGATACTCGGCAATCTCTTCCTGCTCTTTTTTGGGAGGAAAGGCCGCAAAGTTTGTACCGATACGAACGTAATTCAGGTTGAGCTGGGTACTCAGAACAGCTGACCGAAGCATGATACTCTTCATTGCTCTCATGAGGTAATAGAGATAGTCAAGGTTGGTTTTGTGGCCAGGAATCATACCGATCATGCTGTCTGGAAAGCAAGCCTCAAAATCTAGGATAGCCACGTCGCCAATGTTTGCAGCAATCGACATGACCAAAGTTCCACGCGGGAACCGCTTGCTCACGCTCAAACCAAGCTCGTTGAGGGTTTGCGAGTACGTCATAATGTATTTCTTTGCGGATGTGATATCTCCGGTTTGCACGAAGGGGTGGGGGCCATCGTAAAGAGCCGGGTCATTTCTGGGGCGATGAGTAAACTGGCCACGAACCAGACTACACATACGTTTGATTTGCTTTTCCTGCCAATGTTCCGGCACTTCGGTAAGCCAATCTAAACCGGAAGGCTTCTTTTTGACGTTTAAATCCAGTCCTTGGGTTACTACCTGGTGGATAATGGCTGCTGCAAGCGTATCAAGCGTTTCAAGCTGTTGCCGTTTCGCCGCTACTGCCGCGTCAATTGCCACGCAACTGGTGTCCAGATAGGCGGCAATCCTTTGTTGCTCAGGCAGAGACGGAAGCGGAACTTTGAGTCTTTCAATAACCCCCATGCCTATGTTTTGTTGCGTTCCAAATGACCAAGATAATTCAATCTGTTTTCTAAAAACTTCTGAGAGAAGCACATAAAAGACAAATTTATAGAAAGCAAGTCGTTCGTCGCATCGTATTAGTGCTAATGGAGACCAAATGCTAAACTCAAAATCTACATTAACATAAGCAACATTCCCCGTTGTTGCTCCTGACTTTATGACGAATATGTCATTCTTTTGAGGTTTGCATTTGCGACAATATAGTTCGTGGAGTTCGGGGGAAATGAACCCTCTTCGCAAGTTGAAATCAATTTGATTATTCTTGATTGCCTCAGCTGAAATAAATTGAATACCATCGTCATCAAGTTCGGGAGTCTCATGAGGCCCATCCGTTATCTTGACTGATACAAGTCGCTTGATGGCAGTTAACCCCCATTCAGCAGGGATCTCGCCGATCCAAGGCTCTTTAAGTTGAGAAAAAGTCATTGTGTCAACCTTGCCAACATTTTCTCCGCTTCCTTCTCCAACCGCCAGAACTCCGCTAACAGCTCATTCGCAGGCGTCGGCGGCTGATAACGGTAGAAATACTTGTTCGGCAAAATCTCGTAGCCGAGCTGGGCACTGTCGGCCCAGCGGATGACTGGCTTGCCGATTTCGCGCTTCAGGAATTCCTCGATATTCTCACCATGAGGGATGTATTCATCATCCTTGACGTAGTGGCGGTGGGTCCACTCGACCGAAAGGATCTCTGACTTATTCTCCCGCAACTCCTTGTACTTCTTGGCAGCGTTGTCTTTTGGGGTAAGAAGCAGAGTGCTGGTTGTCTCGTCTTTGAACCGGACACGAAAAGTCTGCTCGCTGTCGTAAAACTCCTGTTCTTTTTTCAAGTTAGCAGCAGTAAACGCCTTTTCGTAAGGCTCAGCAACAATCGCTGGTTTGTCATGCTCATCACTCTGCCAGAAAACTACGCTCACCTTGTGGAAGGCAAAATCGGTGGTTTTGAACAGCTTCACATCCTCATCCGCATACTCGCTAGCCCAGCCCTCCCGGTAACGCTCCTCGATCCAGCCCCGGTGGGCGTCGGTGATCCGGTTGCGCTTGTTGCCGAAGGATTTAGGCTCCTTCTCGAACTGCTTGCGAGCGTCGATCAGCATCACCAGTCCCTTGTGGGATGCGGGCTTCTCGTTTCTGAGCAGCCATACATAGGTAAAGATGCCGGTGTTGTAGAAGAGCTGGTCCGGCAGCATGACAATGGCGTCGAGCCAGTCATTCTCCAGAATCCAGCGGCGGATTTCGCTCTCGCCCGAGCCGCAGTCGCCGTTACTGAGCGGTGAGCCGTTGAAGATGATGGCGATGCGGCTGCCCCCTTTTTCCGGCGGCTGCATCTTTGCCAGCATGGTCTGAAGGAAGAGCAGCGCGCCGTCGTTGACGCGGGGCATACCGGCCTTGTAGCGGGTCTTAGCTAGCTTCTTGGCCTCGGTCTCGTAGCCGTCCTTGCCGCCCCAGGTGACGCCGAAAGGTGGATTGCTGAGCATAAAGTCAAAATGGAAGGTGCTCTCGGGTAGTTGGTCGCCCGGTTCCTTGCTCTCTTTTTCGTGGGGAATAAGCGAATTGCCGAGAAAAACCTTGGCCTGCCGGTCGCTCTTGATCAGCAGGTCGGCCTGGCAGATGGCGTAGTTGGTGGGGGAAAGCTCTTGACCGTGAACGGTGACAAACTTCTCAACCAGTTCTTTTTCCGCTTCGGTAGCTGCCCGGTCCAGCAGATGTTCCTTGGCCACTGACAGCATGCCGCCGGTGCCACAGGCCGGGTCATAGATGGCGATGTTCTTTTTTTCCGGTATGGGGATCTCCAGCAGCTCCACCATCAGGCGAATCACTTCGCGGGGGGTGAAATGCTCCCCGGCCTCCTCGCCGCTCTGCTCCGAAAACCGCCGCAACAACTCTTCGTAGATGTAGCCCATCTCCAGGTTGGAAAGGTGATCGGGACCTAAGTCAAGTTCCTTGTACTGGTTGAGGATCGGGGCTAAGCGGTTGTTCTTGACCATCTGGGTGATGGTAGCGCGGTAGTTGAAGTGCTCAATGATGTCATCGACATTCTTGGAAAAACCGTTGATGTAGGCGCGGAAATTTGCTTCGAGGAGCGCCTGATCTTCCTGATAGACCTTGCGCAGGGTCCAGTCTGTTTGGTTGGAAAAAGGGGCCTGTTGCGGGTTTTGCTCCAGTTTTTTTACCAGCTCGTAGATTTCCTGCTCGGAGCGTACCGTCTTTTCTTCTCGCATTTTAGCGGCTTTATCCTCGCGCCACTTCAGCAACACGCACTCTAGTCGTCGGATGACGATAATCGGTAGGACAATGCTCTGGTATTCATAGGCCTTGAATTTGCCGCGCAGGCGTTCGGCGGACTTCCATATTTCATTGGCCAGATTGTCGAGTTTAGGTTTATTCAGAGAAAGGGACATTCGGGCTCCAGTTGGGGAAACATAATGACGTCTTATAGCAAAATGAAGGATTAATTGCCATACAAACAAAGAGAGCAACATTGCTGCCGCTCTCTTTGGTATAGCCTACGATTTAATAAATTACTCATAGCCTTGAATGTAATTTCAGTTAATCAGAGCTGTTTTTCCACCCGCCTGAGCAGGATCGAATTCAACACCACCGAGACCGAAGAAAAAGCCATGGCCAGACCTGCGTATTCCGGTTTTAGTGTTATGCCGTAGTGGGAAAACAGTCCGGCTGCGACCGGGATGCCGAGGATGTTGTAGAACAGGGCCCAGAACAGGTTCTGCTTGACCTTGACCAGTGTGGCCCGGCCGATCCTGATGGCGCGGACCACATCCAGCAGGTCGTCCCGCATCAAGACGATGTCGCCGGTTTCCTTGGCCACGTCCGTGCCGCCGCCGATGGCGATGCCGATCTCGGCCTGGGCCAGGGCAGGGGCGTCGTTGATGCCGTCGCCGACCATGCCGGTGATGAAGCCTTGTTGCTGGTACTCCTTGACCACCTGCTGTTTGCGGCCCGGCAGCACCTCGGCCTCGAAGGTGTCAACCCCAACCTGGCGCGCCACGATCTCGGCCACGTCGGTATGGTCACCGGTAATCATGCAGGTCCGGATACCCATCTGCTTCAGTTCTGCCACGGCCTTTTTCGAGCCGGGCTTGAGTCTGTCGCTAAAGGCGGCGATGCCTACCAGGGTTGTGCCGGCCGCCACGTAGATCAAAGATTTGCCGGCTCCAGCCAGTTCCTTGGCCTTGTCCGCCAATGACTTCAGGTTGACCCCTTCTTCCTCCATCAGGCGTTCATTGCCTACTGCCAGGCGAAATCCGCCGTAGCTGCAGGTGATGCCGTA
>Ga0154443_1171_pt2 | contig 9831 bp, 9 predicted proteins | sample RifGroC2_FD_105636 | JGI IMG/M metagenome (GOLD analysis project Ga0154443, IMG submission 105636) | Nitrospirae bacterium GWC2_56_14
ATCATGTCGAGGCCGACTACATGAAGCATTGCATCGTGAAGTTCGGCGAAATAGCGAAGAAGGACGCCCGATGATCCGCGCACTGTTCATTCTCTTTCTGGCCATGCTGGTCTACTCCGCCGTCAAAACAGTGCTCCGCGCAGCCGGCCGGACGCGCCAGGAAGAGGAGCGCAAGGCGCGGATCCATGGCGCGGAGATGGTGCTCGATCCGCAGTGCCGTACCTACGTGATCAAGGACCGCGCCACGGCGCGCCGCATCAAGGGTGATCTGATCTATTTCTGCAGCGAAGACTGCGCGAACAAGCACGAAGCGCAGTTTCGCGCCTGATCCCGGAACGACCATGGCAGGGTTGCTCGATCATAGTTTCTTTTTCCTCAGGTTCATCGTCCTGCTCCTGCTGCTCAGCTGCCTTTCCCCTTTGCCCGGGACGCCCGTACGCAAGGCCGAGACGTTCGCCACCCTGGTCGCGGCGCTCCCCGGCGAGCCCCGGCTCGTCATCTGGAAGTCCCAGTACACCCTGACGCTGTACAAGGGCATGACCCCGGTGAAGACCTACCCGGCCGTGTTCGGCAGGGGCTACAGCGACGGCGATAAGCGGAAGATGGGCGACCTGCGCACGCCCGAAGGGGACTTCTATATCTGCACCATGAATGCCAGCAAACGCTTTTACAAGTTCATGGGGCTCAGCTATCCCGGGCTCAAGCATGCAGAATCAGGGCTTCAGGAGCGCCTTATCACCCGGGCTGAATACGATCAGATCAAAAAGGCTGTTGACGAGCGGCAGGCGCCGACCTGGAGCACCCGGCTTGGCGGCGCTATCGGCATTCACGGGAGGACGGAATCGCCCGGTCCCGTCGGCGGGTCCGGGGTCATGAACTGGACCGAAGGCTGTATCGCGCTGGCCAACGCCGATGTGGACGAGATCTTCAGCGTCGTGGCGCTCGGCACGGCGGTGACCGTGCTGCCGTGATCACAGGGCGCGACTCCGGTCTAACACCCTCTCCTTCAAGGAGAGGGTTGGGTGAGGATGGGTTTCCTGTCTCGTCTGTGAGACCCATCCCCACCTTCGTCCTCCCCTTGAAGGGGAGGTAACGTCGTTACACTCCACGCAAGTATGCTAAGTATCGCGAAGAAGTAATATAAGTTTGGAGTTCGGAGTGCGGAGAAACAACGACAACTCGTCTCTGGAGGGTCATCGCGCAGACATCAGCCGCTGTGTGCGCTGCGGCGTCTGCCGGGCGGTCTGTCCCTCCTTTCAGCCGGACCGGGAAGAATCGCTCTCACCGCGGGGGCGGATCGCGCTTATCCATGCGGTACTGGATAAACGGCTACCCCTGTCCGCGATCTTCACAGACCGCCTGGCGACCTGCACGTCCTGTCTTGCCTGTGAAGCCGCCTGCCCCAGCAATGTGCCGGTGACCGTCATCATCCAGGCTGCGAAAGAAGATGCCGTGCGCGCTTCCGGCCGCGGTCTTATCAGCCGCTTCGTGGCCGCGGCGCTCACCCATGACCGTGCCATGCGCTCCCTGGCCTGGCTGGCGCCAGTGGTGCTGCATTATACAAAGGGTCCAGGGTCCAGGGTCCAGGGTTCAGGCGCAAAGGGCAATGGTCCAGGGTCCGGGGTCCAGGGTCCACAGGAAAAGAGCTGTGGGCGAGGGGCAAGGATCCAGGGTTCAGGGACAAAAGGCAGGATCGCTTTTTATCCCGGGTGTGCCATCAAACACTTCCAGCCGGACATCGGCATCGCAGCTGTTGCCGTGCTTGAACGGGCAGGGTACGAGGTGGTCGTGCTTGACGATGCCGTCTGCTGCGGCAGGCCGCTCTTGTCGCTGGGCGACCGGGAAGCGGCGCGGGCAGTGGCGGAGCAGAACCAGCAGCTCTTTGCCTCGCTTTCGGTTGACCGGGTAGTGACCGCCTGCGCCTCCTGCGGCTTGACTTTCAAAAATGAATATCCTGCACTGCTCGCGCCTTCGGGAGCGACACCGGTGCCGGTGTTCGATATCCATGAACTGCTTGCCGGGGCCATGCCGGCGCTTCCGTTGGGGAGGCTCACGCAGCGCGTGACCTGGCACGACCCCTGTCATCTTGGCAGGGGGCAGGGTCTGGCGAAGACAGCGCGGTCCGTGCTGCGGTCCATTCCCGGGATCGAACTCGTTGAGGCGGCGCACCTTGGTAATTGCTGCGGGTTCGGCGGCGTCATGCGCATCGGCCACCATCGTCTTTCCAATGCCATCGGCGATGCCCGCGCAAAGGACCTTATGGGCACGGCTGCATCGATCGTGGTCACGGGGTGTCCCGGCTGCCGCATGCAGTTGGCGGAATCGCTCAAGCGGGCAGGATCGGATGTTGCGGTCCTGCATACGGTGCAATTAATTGCAATGCGGATTTCGGATTGCGGAAATGAAAGGGTCCAGGGGCCAGGGGTCAGGGTCCAGGAAAAACTAATAGGAACTGGAAAGGAACGAAGATGAAATTTTTTATCGATACTGCGAACGTAAAAGAGATCCGCGAGGCGGCGAGCTTCGGCGTGGTCGACGGGGTCACCACCAATCCCTCGCTCATCGCCAAAGAGGGCAGGGATTTTAAACAGGTCATCGCCGAGATCTGCGAGATCGTCGACGGTCCCATCAGCGCCGAGGCCGTAAGCCTTGAGGCGGACAAGATGGTGGTCGAGGGCTTGGAGCTGGCGAAGATCCATAAGAACATCGTGGTAAAGCTTCCCATGACCAAGGACGGGCTCAAGGCGACGAAGGTGCTGGCCGACCAGGGCATCAGGGTGAACATGACCCTGGTGTTCTCGGCCTCCCAGGCGCTTTTGGCCGCCAAGGTCGGCGCGGCATACGTAAGTCCTTTTGTGGGCAGGCTCGACGACATCAGCCACTACGGCATGGACCTGGTGGAGCAGGTGGTCACCATATTCGACAATTACGGCTATCCCACCGAGGTGATCGTGGCCAGCGTCCGGAACCCGCTCCATGTGGTGGACGCCGCCATGGTGGGCGCGCACATCGCAACCATACCGTTCAGCGTCATCGACCAGCTGGTCAAACACCCGCTCACGGACATCGGGATCGAGAAGTTTTTGTCTGACTGGAAAAAGCTGGAGAAGAAGTAATATAACTATTCAGGCTGAAGGTGGAAAGGCTGAAGACTGAAGGTGGTAAAACGAGAATTCTGACCGTTCTGGTTCGAATTTCCTCGTGAGATCGAATTCAATTGTATTTTTTACCTTCAGTCTTCAGTCTATCCACCTCATTGGGTGATCTTGATGCCTATCTACGAATATCACTGTACCGCCTGCAATGCTGAGTTCGAGAAACTGGTCTTCGGATCGAACCCGGCCGTTGCGTGCGAAAAATGCGGTTCGGAAAGAACGGAAAAGCTCCTGTCGCGCTTCGGCATGGGCAGGTCGTCCAACAGCGCCTCATCAGGCTCATCAAGCAGCTCAGGCTGCGGCGGCTGCTCATCGTCGTCCTGCGCAGGCTGTAAGTAGGCTGCTTCCGGCGATTGTTCAGCGCAGTTCCTGACCTGGTGGACAAGGTTGGGCTGTGATGCAGCTGCATGCTGGCCATCTGCAACACGCCTTTAGTTGCTGACCCCCGCACCCTTTCCATTACCCTTCATTTTTTATTCTTTTGCCCTTTATCTTGCGGCAATATTCTACTATACTAATACTCATGTCTCTTCGAGAGGAGCGAAACACGAGAATGAAGACCATTCTGCTGGTTGATGATGAGCCCGAGATACTGAAGGTCCTGACGGAAACGCTCAGCGATTACAACGTCATAGCAAAGGCCGATGCCGAGTCTGCCTTATCCGTGATCAGGGGCGGGGCCAGGGTTGACCTTGTTCTGACCGACAACTTTATGCCTGGCATGAAGGGTTCCGAACTGATCGCCGTGCTCAAAAAGGACGCTCCCTCGATGCCGGTGATCATGCTTACGGCATACAGCAGCGTTGAATCCTATCTCCAGAACATCAGCAGCGGGGCCTTCGAGTATATCAATAAGCCGGTGAAGGCCGGTGAACTGCGCCGCATCGTGAAGGCGGCTTTTGATTCAAAAGATGCCTAGCTTCCCTTTTTTTCATTTCTGGACCGTTCAGTCCCCACTGCTGTCATTGCGAGGAGAAGCGGCGAGATTGCTTCGCCTTCGGCCCGCAATGACGGAGAGAGAGCCCTCGTAAAAACGGCATTTTCGATTTCCTGCGAAGGCGTCAGCTTTATGGGTTGACAGTGAACACTTGTTCACTTACAATGGCTCCTGTGGAAACCCAACCCCTTACCATTTCCTCCTGGCCGCAGGCCATCCTCCATCTCGATGCCGATGCGTTCTTTGCTTCCTGTGAGCAGGCGGTCCACCCGGAGCTCAAGGGCAGACCGGTGATCACCGGCAAGGAACGGGGGATCGTGGCTGCGGCGAGCTACGAGGCAAAGGCGCGCGGCGTGCAGCGCGGCGTGCGCCTCTCCGAGGTGAAGAAGCTCTGCCCCGACGCGGTGATCCTGCCGTCCGACTACGAGACCTACAGCCTCTTTTCCGTGCGGATGTTCGAGATCATGCGGCGGTTCTCGCCCGATGTGGAGGAATATTCCATTGACGAGGCCTTTGTCGATCTTACCGGTCTCAGGCGGAGCTTTCACGGGTCCTACGAGGTGATCGCCGAAAAGATGCAGCAGGCGATCGAGACCGAGCTGGGGATCACCGTGTCAATCGGCGTCAGCCTCTCCAAGGTCCTGGCAAAGGTCGGCTCGAAGCATAAAAAACCGAACGGCCTCACCATGATCTCCGGGCGCGACATCCATCGCTATCTGCAGGGCCTTCCCCTGGAAAAGGTCTGGGGCATCGGTCCGAACACGGCAGCCTTTCTCAGAAAATTCGGGATCACGACGGCGCTCGACTTTGCGCGCAAGGATCTGCGCTTTGTGGAGCAGCACCTGTCCAAGCCGTACCAGGAGGTCTGGCACGAACTGAACGGCAGGAGCGTCTACCCGGTGGTCCTGGAGTCGAAAAGCGCCTACCAGTCGATCAGCAAGGCAAGGACCTTCACCCCGGCGTCGCTGGACGAGACCTTTGTGTTCGCCCAACTGGCGAAGAACCTCGAGAACGCCTGCATCAAGGCCCGGCGCTATAAGCTTGCGGCAACGCGGCTGGTTGTCTTTTTGCGGACGCAGGAGTTTACCGGCAGCGGCGTGGAGATAAAACTAAGCCGCGCGACGGCCTACCCGGTCGAGCTGTTCGCACCGCTTCGTGAGGGTTTCGACCAGACCTACCGCCCCCGGACGCTCTATCGCCAGACCGGCGTGGTGCTTGCCGGGCTGATCGCCGAATCAGCGACCCAATACGGTTTGTTCGACGACACAGCAAAGATCGAAAAAATGGGCAGGATCTACGATGTCGTGGACCAGTTGTCCGAAAAGTTTGGGAAACACTCGGTCCAGCACGCGGCCAGTCTGCCCACAAAACAGCAGGCCCAGCATGAGGGTGCGCGCGGCGATGCGCCGCAGCGGACTGCAAGTCTCTTCAAAGGGGAGAACAAACGGCAGCGCCTCGGCCTTCCGCTGCTGCATATCAAGGTTTGAGGGGAATGACGAGACCGGGTCTGTATAATTTTTATGAGATAGGCACATTGCGAGGGGGAACTAGCCTGATTTATTTGATGAAAAACATCTTCTGTTAAATCATGATAAACTTCTAAAACTCATTCCCGCGCCCAGGAGGCAAAATATGGAACTGAAAACCGTAGCGGTAAACATTCCCGAAGGCTGCAACATCATTCTCGGCCAGACGCACTTCATCAAGACGCCTGAGGACCTGTACGAGATCATCGCGACCACGGTGCCGCAGGCGAAGTTCGGCATCGCTTTTACCGAGGCGTCCGGTCCCTGCCTCATCCGGACCGAGGGCAATGATGACTCGCTTATCGCGGGCTGCGTCGCCACGCTCCAGGCGCTCGGCGCCGGACACGTCTTCTGCATCTATCTCCGCCAGGCCTTCCCGGTCAATGTGCTTACGGCGATCAAGAACTGCCCCGAGGTCTGCCACATTTTCTGCGCCACCGCGAACCCGCTGGAGGTCGTCATTGCATCCACGGGCCAGGGGAAGGGGATCCTCGGCGTGATCGACGGGTCTTCGCCGAAAGGGATCGAGACCCCGGCCGACAAGGCAGAACGCCGGCAGTTCCTGCGGAAGATCGGGTATAAACTGTGAGGTAAAAATACTCTCGTCCGCCGGCGTATTTGTCAATTCATTCTTCGTGTGCAAACAGGGATACCCAAATACATCGTTGCACCTTAAAAACCGTTATAAACTGCAATACCCTTAAATTACCCCGACTTTATGCCTCTTTTCTCCAGCATTCACAACTCTATGAGGTATAATAAAGTCATACATTTTTTTACATCGCTACAAACGGTAGCGCCGAGCAGACTTCGGGGGAAACAAACGAATGGTACTTTTTCCGCGAAATAAGTCAGAACTTACTTTATGTATCATTCCTGTAAGTTCCAACTGGAAAAGCGGCATTGCATCAGGGGGAATTAAAAAGACCCCTGTGTCCCTATCAAGGATGCAGGGGTCTTTTGTTTTTAAGAGGCTTAACGTTTGAGTATCTCCTCACCAAAACAGGCCCCCGCACCGTTGCCAAATGGTTGGGGCCCGGACCGTTTCCGGATTCTGATCAGCATCTGCGCGACGATTGTCGCCGGCGTCGGATTCGTCTCTCTGTTCGGATGGCTGCTTGAACTGCCCGTTCTTGCGAGCCTCGGTTCGGATAATATCCCGGTGGCTCCAAGCACGGCAATGCTGTTCGTGCTGTATGCCGGCGCGATCTTTCTCCGCACCCGTTCCCGGAAGAGCAGCGCATCGTACTGGACCGGCGTGTCCATCACTGCCGCAGGAGCGCTGATCGCGGCGGTGCTGTTATCATGGTCCCTGACCGGCATGCCGAGGGAAGCCGAACACTTTGGTTTTGCCGTGGTGCATCAGCCAGGTGAACCGGTGGCAGGGCATATGTCGCCGGTCACGGCGGTCTGTTTTCTGCTCTTCTCCTTGTCGTATTTCCTGTCGCTGCCGCCGCTGGGCGATCGGCGCGGGGCGGCCAATCTCGCCTGGTGGGTTGCCTGCTGCATGATCGCGGCCGGCTCTACGCTCGTTCTGGCCTATCTCTATGGAGCGCCCATACTTTACGGCAGCGTCTTCATTCCTCCGGCGGCGCTGACCAGTATGGCGTTCGTTGCCCTGGGGACCGCCTTGCTCGCTCTGGCAGCGCCCCATGCCTGGTTGTCCCGCCCGAACGCGGAATCCGCCACACACGCCTCATACACCTTTCTCCTGGTTTTTGTCCTTCTCGCGGCGGGTATTGTGATCGCGGGGTTTCTCTATTACCGGAACTACGAAATACGCCACCGTACCGAGGTGGAGCACCAGCTTTCCGCCATTGCCGATCTGAAAGTGGACGAAATCGCAAATTGGCGGAAAGAACGACTGGGTGATGCCGAGCTTTTTTATAAGAACTCCAATTTTTCGGGACTGGTCCGGCGCTGTTTGGAGCGGCCCGGGGATAGAGAAGCTGAAGACAGGCTTCGAACATGGTTGCAGCATGTTCAGAAGGGGTACCGATATGACCGGGTCTTGCTGCTCGATGCCCGGGGCAGGGAGCGGATGTCCGTGCCTGAGGCGCGGCGTCCGCTTTCAAACCATCTGATCCTGCGCACCGCTGAAGTCCTGCATACGAAGCAATTGGCCTTTGAGGATTTCTACCGGAATGAACATGACGGACGCATCTATCTGGCGGTGCTGATCCCCATCCTCGACGAGCAAGACAACGGCCCCGCAACGGGGACCCTTGTCTTGCGCATCGATCCCGAACAATCTTTCTATGCATTTCTCAACCGCTGGCCGACGCCGAGCAAAACCGCCGAGACCCTGCTCGTCCGACGGGAAGGAAATGAGGTCCTTTTCCTGAATGAACTCAGATTCCAGAAGAACACGGCCCTCAGGCTGCGCAGATCCCTGGATCAAAAAGAACTGCCGGCTGCTCAGGCGGTCCTGGGCAGGCAGGGGATCATGGAGGGAAGGGATTACCGGGGAGTTCCGGTGATCGCCGATGTACGCGCTGTCCCTGGAGCTCCCTGGTTTCTGGTCTCCCGCATGGATATTTCCGAAGTGTACGAACCGATGAGGGAGAAACTGTGGATGATGATCGCACTGGTCGGCGCCCTGCTTCTGGGCGCGGGCGGGGGCGTGGGACTGGTCTGGAGGCGGCAGCGCACTCAGTTTTACCGGGAGAAGTGCGAGGCAGCCGAGGCCCTGCGCGACAGCGAAGAGCGGCTGCATATGCTGATCGAAGGGGTCAGGGATTATGCCATTTTTCTTCTGGATAGAGACGGGAAGGTGGCGAGCTGGAATGCGGGGGCGGAACGCCTGAAGGGTTACCATGCCGGAGAGATCATCGGCCGGGACTATGCCCTTTTTTTTACTCCGGAAGACCGGGAGAGCGGTAAACCTCGGCGCCTGCTGGATGAGGCCAATTCTCAAGGCCGGGTGGAAGATGAAGGGATGCGCGTTCGAAAGGACGGGTCCCGGTTCTGGGCCGATGCGGTCATCACGGCCCTGCAGGACCCCGACGGCCGTCCCCGCGGCTTTGCGAAGATAACCCGCGACGTCACGGAACGCCGGCAGCGGGAAAAAGTGATAGAGGACAAGAATGCCGAGATGGAACGGTTTATCTACACGGCCTCCCACGATCTGAAAAGCCCCGTGGTCACGGTCAAGACCTTTCTCGGCTTTCTGCGGCAGGACATGGTCTCAGCCGACAGGGAACGGATCGAGAAGGACCTGGATTACATACGGTCGGCGGCGGACAAGATGGGGTCCTTGCTTGACGATCTTCTGCTGATGTCGCGCGTGGGACGCGTCGTCAGCGAGCCGGTGCTCGTCCCGTTTCGAGAAGTGGTGGAAGAAGCCCTGGGCGCGGTGGCGGGAGGTGTTGCCGAAAGCGGGGTCGATATCCAGGTTGCGGATGCGGCGGTCATGCTGTACGCGGATCGCAAGCGGCTGTCCGAGATCTGGCAGAATCTGATCGACAACGCAATCAAGTACCGGGGGGGGCAAGCGTCGCCGCGAATAGAGATCGGCGTCGAGACGCGCGGCAGCGATACCGTGTTCTTTGTGCGCGACAACGGCATGGGCGTCGATCCGCGGCATAAAGACAAGGTGTTCGGCCTTTTCGAGAAGCTCGATGTAAAAAGCGACGGAACCGGACTGGGCCTGGCGCTGGTGAAAAGAATTGTCGAATTGTATAAAGGCAAAATATGGCTGGAATCGGAGGGGAGTGGAAAGGGCACGTGTTTTTATTTTACCCTGCCGGCGGCGGTGAAGGGCGATTAGATGAGAAATTACGAATTATAAATTACGAATGGGGAATGATAGAATGAAGGAAAATATCGTTCAGAGTAAAAGTTATGCGTTTGTTTAAAGGCAATTATGAATTAGGAATGACGAATTACGAATTGGGGTTGATGTTCATTCCTCATTCGTAATTCCCAACTCGTAATTCTTTTCGACCCGAAGGGAGAACTCTATGAGAGGCGAACCGATTGTCATTTTGCTGGTGGAGGACGACCCGGCGCATGCCGAGATCGTGCGGAGAAATTTCGAAGGCGGCCGTATTGCCAACCGGCTGGAGCACGTTGCCGACGGCCAGGCCGCCCTGGATTATCTGTACCGCCGCAATGGTTTCAGCGATCCGGCCGCGTCGCCGCGGCCGGGCATCATCCTGCTGGACCTGCGTCTGCCCAAGGTGGATGGCCTGGAGGTGCTGAAGACCGTCAA